>Ga0209384_1000047_pt1 | contig 85252 bp, 67 predicted proteins | sample CoawatmetaG05DNA_FD_187511 | JGI IMG/M metagenome (GOLD analysis project Ga0209384, IMG submission 187511) | Marine microbial communities from the West Antarctic Peninsula - Coastal water metaG058-DNA (SPAdes) (version 2) | ecosystem: Environmental > Aquatic > Marine > Coastal ... | reverse complement strand
AAAAGGGGATGGGCTGTTTTTTAACCCAGCACTCATGCATGCCGCAGGTGAGAATGTATCGACTGATGTGCAGCGCATGGCTAACTTGTTCCAAATTTCATCAGCCTTTGGCAAAGCCATGGAATCGGTCGACCAGCAGCGCATGCAACTGGCTTGTTATGACCAATTAAGGCAGAGCCAATTAAGTGCTGAGGAATTATCAGCAGCAGTTACAGCCTTGAGTGATAGCTATCCTTTTTCGAGCAATATGGATCGTGACCCCCCAACTGCAAGTTTAAGGCCGGTCAGCGGGCGTGACCTGCTCATACAGGCTTTGGCAGAACAATGGTCACTTGATCACTTCTCTGATGCCCTGCAGGCGCTAAATTGGCGCAAAGCTTCACATTAAGTTGTGGCACAAGTTTTTATAGACACCCAGAAGCAAAAAAAATGCTTCAGAAAATAACCACTATTTCTGTTATGGTGAGATATCTTTACTAATTGTGTGAGCCTGTGAACTCTAGCCATTACTTCGCCAACCGCTTGTCTATGAGCCAAAAAATTGCAGCACTAATGGCAATTGTATTAATAGGTTTTGTGGCAGTGGTGGGCGTTGCTATTACTCAGGTTAAAAACTTAGCCGAAATTTCTGCACGTTTATCTGCCGTTAACTTGCCCTTAATACAATCAGCCTCTCATATTGGAGTTTTAATTCAGACTCAATATTTGGGTGCGCAGCGCATCATCTTAACCAATGAAAGTTCTGCAGCTATTAGTCACTCACTTGAGGTTGCCTCATTTAATAGAGAAGAGTTTTTTAAAAGTGGCTTATTGCTGCAACAAACCATTGCTGACGTAGAAACAAGGATACGCGTATTGGCTAGCGAACCTGCTTGGCAAAATACTATGGTCGCTGCAAATAAATCTCTCTTATTGCCTATATTATTTGAGCTACGAAGGTCGACTCAAGGTTATCAAGTTAAAGTAGAGTCTTGGCTTTTAAATAATCCTCAGGCGGACAATTCTAAAGACTTGCTAAGTCAACTATCAGACATAGAAGTCGTGACGAACAAGTATTTTTTAGATTTTGATGGAATGATAACGGCGGTCAATCAAGAAACTAAAACGGCTGCTTTTTTTGAACAAAAAGTTGCTATCGGTTTAATTATTTTAACCATGCTGTTCGCACTTATTCTAGTGTTAACGATAATGTTTGTGATTGTGAGAAATATAATCGCCAAACCGTTGCAGCAGCTTACAGATACTATAAACGTTTTTACACCTTTGCATAAAGTTGAAGAATCAGAGTTTGAGATGTCTATTATTCTGCGCCAAGATGAGTTGGGCAGAATGGGACGAAGTTTTAACCGCCTCAAGCATGACTTATGGAATCAAGGTGAAGATCTAGCCAAGGCGATTAACGTAGCCGAAAGAGCCAACCGAGCTAAATCAGTATTTTTGGCCTCTGCCAGCCATGATTTGAGGCAACCGTTAAGTGCAATGCAAATGTACATTGAAGCATTAAGGCAAAAAGTTGAAGCCCCAGAAACGATTAAGTTAGTTGATGATATCGACGCTGTTTCTGTGTCTACAACGCGCCTACTCAATGCCCTACTTGATGTCTCTCAACTTGAAGCTGGGGCCATTAAGCCTTCCAAAGAGAACTTCCGAGTAGACAATCTACTGCAAAATGTTGTGCGCTCCTATGCACCTTTAGCAGAGCAAAAAGGCATAAGTCTCAGGGTTGTGCCATGCAAAGTATTCATATTCAGCGATGTGACCTTAGTCGAGCGTATTGTTAGTAATTTTGTTGCTAACGCCTTGCGCTATACAGAAAGTGGCACTGTGCTCGTTGGGTGCCGGAGACGGCAGCAACATTTATCCATTGAGGTAGTGGACACAGGCTGTGGTATACCTATGCATCAACTGGTGCCTATTTTTGATGATTTCCATCAGCTTGATAACAAAGAGAGAGACCGGGGCAAAGGACTCGGCCTAGGTTTAGCTATTGCCAAGCGATTGTCTATTTGTCTAAATCATGATATCGAGTGTGATTCGCGCTTAGGCTATGGATCAAGGTTTGCAGTGCAAGTGACTTTAGGTACTGAGAATCTCAATGCAGTTCATCCAACTGTTTCTGACCTAGGCGTTAAATCTCTGTCTGGTAAACGAATTTTGTTGGTGGAGGACAATCTGGATGTTCAAAAGGCGAGTAAACAGCTATTAGAATCTTGGGGATGTGAAGTGTATTGCGCCCTCAATGCAGAGGAGGCATTAGCTTGGGCCGAAGGGGCTGACACTAGCTTGCCCGCAGTTATTTTGGCAGATCATCGTCTGCCAGGTGAGGCTAATGGAGTTGAAGTCGCAAAGCAAGTGGCCACATCTTTAGGTGCTGATATTCCTACCATTATTGTCACTGGAGACGTAGATGAAAATCACATCAGAGACATCAGGGAGCAAGGTTACGTCGTATTGTGCAAACCTGTTCGACCCGCAAAACTAAGGGCGGCTATATCAAACTATGTATAAAAATCATCGTCTGGGTGCTTGGCATAAAAGGCCACAGCCTCAGTTCTATTTTTAACCCCTAACTTTTTAAATAATGCAGAGACGTGCATTTTAACAGTAGGCAAGGTTAAACCTAACTCGTCAGCAATATTTTGGTTTGAAAGGCCAGATTGCATTAATTGCAATACATCCTGCTGCCGACGAGTGAGCTCTGTGAACGAAATTTTTTGCGCGTCTGGTATTGAGGTTGCAACGTTATTATTAAAATTAAGCACATGGGGAGGCACATAAATGCCCCCTTCCAGTATTAACTTAATCGCACTGAGAGTCACGTTAGGTGGCAAAGACTTTGGAATATACCCTGACACACCTGTTGCCATTGTGGTGCGAATGGAATCAATATCATCACGCACTGAAACGACAATAATGGGTACATCAGGCCACCGCTGGCGAATAGAAGATAGGCTTCTATGAGAATCCATGCCTGGCATCATTAAATCAAGCATCAGCAGGTCAATATCAGGCCCATTGGATAATATGTCGACCACCTGATTATAGCTGTTAGCCTCTAGCACTTTACACTCCGGAGAAGCCATAGCGACCACTAGGGCTAGCCCCCCTCGGACTAAAGCGTGGTCGTCGGCAATTAAAATACGCAAGTTCTGTGTTGTTGATAAATTTTCATCGTGACTTGAATAGATCATAAGAACAGGTGCTCAGATGTTTAGTAGTAAAAGAGGTGGAACTATGTTGAGTTAAATGCTTGATCCAGTCTTATTTTTATAGGTCAACATAAGTTGTTGGCGAAAGTTCTCAGCCATAATAGAAATAATAAGCAACGAACCAATAGCGACCATTTGGTAATAGGAATTTATACGCATTAAATTCATGCCGTTTTGTATCAAAATGATGAAAACCGCACCTAATACAACATTATGTAATTTACCAACACCACCCTGTAAACTTACGCCACCTATAGCGCAGGCAGCGATAGACAGCAATGGATAACTCACTCCCAAGTTAGACTCACCTGTGTCCAGTCTGGCAGTAATTAAAAGTGCTGCAATACCAGTAAAGAAGGCTGCAGCAGTGTAAGCAATAATCAGACACATTTTAGTGTTAATGCCTGACAACTGAGCGGCTCTGAGATTACCTCCAATGGCATAAATATAACGCCCAACCCGAGTCCAGTTAAGAAATAAATACATCAGACCGATGCATGGAATCGTCACTAATATCGGCACGGGGAACCCCTTCCAGACGCCGTAGCCAAAAATATCAGTAAAATTCGGTGGCATGCCATAAATAGGGATGCCTCCAGTTAACGACAAGGCTAAGCCCAGTACTACTGACGACATGCCTAAGGTCATAATAAAGGCAGGTACTCTAAACCAGGCAACACCTATGCCATTGACTAGGCCAATGCCTGCGCAGGCACAAAGGCCAGCCACACAGCCTATTAAAATAGACTCCCAACCAGACCCATAGCCAGACCACATCGCACCCATAGTTAATGATGACACAACAGAAGTCATAGCGATCATAACGCCAACAGATAAATCTAAGCCTGCCGTGAGCATCACTAACATCTGTGCCATCGCAACTAATACCAAATAGGTGGCATGCATGGAGATTCCACTGAGGTTGGTTTGGGTAAGAAAATACTCACTAGATAAGCTAAAACCGAGCACTGCTAAAACTAGAAACCAAGGTAAAACTCCACCTTTTATGTATAAAAAGGTAACGAAGTTAATGGCTTGGGAGAAATACGATTGCCAAGAGGAAGGCGCTTGTTTAACTCGATTTTCTAACATGATAAGGCGGTCTCTCGTTGGTCCAAATAATGGCTTAAAGTCGCTTCACTAATGCTGTTGTGGGGTATTTCCGCAAGTAATTCCCCCCGGTCAACAATATACACTCGGTGGGCAATGTTGGCCACTTCACCTAAATCAGAAGAGATTAATAAAACACTGGCACCTGCATCACAAAACTCCTGCAAGAGTCGGTATATTTCCGCCCGAGTACCTATATCAACCCCAATAGTCGGTTCATCTAGAATAAATAACTGCACATCGCGCACAAAACCTTTAGCCAGCATGACTTTTTGTTGGGTACCACCTGACAAATGATTGAGCACGTTTTCTATGCTTAAAGGGTTAATTTTGAGTCTGCGACTAACACTCTCCATGATATGTTTTTCACGTTTTCGCCTGACCCAAAAGCCAGATGAAAACTTAGCCAAGCTTAATGATGGCAAGGAAATATTTTGGCGAATGTTATGCTCCATAATTAGACCTTCAGTGCGGCGATCAGCTGGTAAATAAAGCATTCCACGATCTAACATTGCGCGCGGTTTAAGTTCATTTATACCCAGTTCTTTATTATAAACTTGGTCATCTAAATAGGTAATCACCCCTGACTTGATCTGATTTAAGCCAAAACAGGCTCTAGCAATGTCAGCTGCTCCTGACCCAGCTAATCCTGTGAGTCCAACAATTTCGCCTGCATTAATGGTTAAACTTGCATCCTGTACCAGTGAGTTGGTTAAACACAAGTTACTAATGCTAAGTAATTGCTTGCCAGTATTAGATTTAATGGTTGGAAAGAAAGACTCAAAGCGATGGCCAAATGCGAGTTCAATAAGCTTGTCTTCGTCAATCTCAGAGGTGGTATGAGTGCAAATTAAGTGACCATCTTGCATGACACTGACTCGATCACTTAAACGGAAGATTTCACTGGTGCGATGCGATACGTAAACCACGCCGATGCCTTCAGATTTGAGAACATCAATCATGGCAAAAAGTTGCTTTGTTTCTCGACCAGAAAGCGCGGCCGTGGGTTCGTCTAAAATCATGATAGCAGGGCTACTATGAAAGGCTTTGGCAATTTCTACCATGCGTTGCTGCGCATGGGATAAATTCATTACCAATTGATTGGGTTCTAAATCAAACTCTAAACGCTCTAAGGTTTGTTTTGCCCACTTTCTTAATCTTGTTTTTTGCAAAAAGATGCCACTGGAAAGATCTGACCCTAAGAATAAATTTTCTTCTACGGTAAGCTGGGGGACTAAGGTATATTCTTGAAATACGGCACTAATACCAAGTTCTTTAGCGTGGTGCACAGAAGTAATCTTCACGCCCTCGTCATTGATTAAAATCTTTCCACTACTGGGCTGTGTATCGCCTGTAATTATTTTTAATAAGGTCGATTTGCCAGCGCCGTTCTCTCCAAATAAGGCATGTACTTCACCTGCATAAATATCAAAGTTCATTGGTTTTAGTGCAGTGCTGCCAAAATAGTCTTTACTGACCCCTTGTAAATGAATAAGTGGCTTGGCATTCCGTACCCGTAATTGGTCGCTGTGTGGGCTTTGCTGTGGTTGGCTAGTTATTTTCATTTAATCCACCGAGAAAACTGGTGACCAAAGCTTTGGAGCCAAAGTAGTGTAACTTTCAAAGCTGTTAATGTTGTCTGGAGTAACAATAATAATAGGTGGTTGCACGTGTTCTGTAAGTCGCCCAGTTAGACCAAATTCAGGTCTACCACCAGTGGCCATAGGCAAGCCCTCTAGAATTCTGACGGCTTGGTCCATTGATACTCGTGCTTGGATAATCATCTGATCGGAGGGGGCCATCGCCACTTGGCCACGGCGGATAAAAATATCCATACCTGGTGTGTAGTAGTAGGCGACAAGCTTGACCTTTTTGTCGAGTTTTCTTGTACGTAATGCGCCAACTGCGCCTTCAATACTGGTGGCAGTGCCTACGATATAATCAAACTCGGGTTGATCCGCTAGGACATGAGTTTGTATGACTGACTCTACTAATTTTAGCTGGATTGCCTTACCCGTATCACCCCATTTGGTATCTAATATGGCAACCTGAGTACCCATTAAGGCTTGACGGCAGCCCTGATCTGCTGCGATGGACCAGCCAGCACTGGGAGGTCCTGGAAACCAAATGATTTTTACAGTTTCTTCACTTTTTTGGTGCTGTTTAGCGATCCAGTCACAAGTAGTAAAACCCATAGTGGCAAAGCTTTGCAATGAGTTAGCATCAACTATTGTGTTGATGCCAGTAATAATCACAATGACTGGGATACCACGCGCTCTGATTAGATCTATTTGTTTTGCATTTCCGTGGCTTGATATAGGACCAATAATTAATGCGTCTGCACCATTCGCAATGCAATCGTCCACCTGATTGAGTTGGGTTTCTAAATTGGTGTACCCACCCGCTTCGAGTAACGTGATCTTTTGATTTAAACGTTTGCCTTCGCTGATAATGCCATAGGCAACCCCAGCCCAGTATGAGTCTTTTAAATGGGGGAATGAGACACAAATATGATGCTTATTCCGCACCACATTTACATCTAGTGATTGATAACGTACTTGTTCAAGTTGGTCTAGTTGATTGCTAGGTTCTGACCAGCAGCTTAAATCACCATTAGTACAAGCTGGATTATAGACGCCCAAAGTAGTGGCCCAAGGCGCCTCACTACTAGCTCTGACCCAAGTGGTGGGGGTTAAGCTAAAAACCATTACCAGTCCAACGATGCACACTAAATTTAACATACGATATTTAAAGACAGGCAATTGAGGGCCTAGGCTTGCAGCCTTGACTATTTGATACACCTCATTTTCGAATTTCATAACATCGATCACAGAGCCTTTAACTAGCTTAAGAGTATACACCCTTGAGTTGTATTAGCGAGTCAGGGTATAGGTCAAAAACTTTTAATACATACTCCGTTGACATAGTATGTATTGTTGTGTAAAAGTATGTATACTTTAGTTCGTATTTATTGTTTTTTGTTAAGTAGTTCCAATTTTTACAAACGCAATAATACGTAAAAGTCTGCTTTCAAATAGAAAGCATCATTAAACAATTGGAGACTTTAGTAATGAAAATAAATACAAAACTGGTCTTTTCCTTGGCGCTATCATTGGGATTATCCTCGTCAGTAATGGCAGCGGGTATGGATGAGATACCACAGAGCATCAGGGATCAAGTTTACAACCCTAAGTTGACCGATCCTGCGCAGCCCCTTGGTGAAAGTGCATACCGTGATTGGAAATCAAAGCGCCAACCACCTTGGACTGTTGGTTATGCAAGTACCTACGCAGGTAACACGTGGCGTAAGGACGCAATGGAACGCTTGTTAGGTGAGTTAAAACCAAAGTGGCAGGGTTTGGGGCTGCTAAACGATATCGTGGTGACCCAATCAAACCTCAAAGATTCCCTCCAGATACAGCAGATTAGGCAGCTAGTTGACCAAGGTGTCGATGCCATTATTATCTGTTGTTCTAATCCAACAGCGCTTAACCAATCCATTAAATATGCATACGATAACGGTGTTGCGGTATTTTCGTTTACGGGCTATTTGACATCCCCTTATGCAGTCAACTCTTCAGTTAACTATCACCAGGCGGGCTATGAAATTGGCCGCTGGATGGCTGAAGAGATTGATGAAAAAGGTAGCGTTTTAGTGGTTGAAGGTATCCCAGGAGCGTCTGCTTCAGATTCTCAAAACCGAGGCGTATTAGACGGCTTAGCACAGTCGCCAGATATAAAAATCACTGGCAATATAGCTCACATGTGGACTTCACAAGTGGGCCAAGCAGAGACCCAACGCTGGCTAGCCACCCACCCACAGCAGCTTGATGGTATTGCGGTGCAATCTTCTGGTGAAACGGGTGTGTTACAGGCTGTATTGCAGTCTGGACGTGACATCCCACCCATGTCTATTGGTGGAGAAATGGGAGCACTTTGCTACTGGCGCAACAATCCAGAATACATCAGTGCAGCCATCCAGACTTGGCCTCCAGGCGATGATATAGAACTGGGTTGGAATATCATGATGCGTACCATGCAAGGTCAAGGTCCAAAAGTTCAGTCGGTGCTTGTGCCTTCAGTCACCATCGACTATGACGATGTGAAAGCTGTGCTTGGTGAAAACTGTGATCGCAACTCTACTGAATGGTTCAACGTAGGTGTAAATAGATGGGGTGGTAAAGAATACCTTGATAACTTTTTCTTAAATCCTGCAGATCCAGAAAAGTATGATCCTGCATCACACTAACTGTTAATAAAAACATATTGGGAGTCAGGAAAAGTGGTTAACTCAACTCAGGCTAACATAGCTGCTGCCAACGGTAGTAATGAAGAAAGTTTAACGACCTTTCCTGGCGAACTTTATGTAAAAAATGTGTACAAGTCATTCGGTGTCACAAGGGCTCTGGATGGCGTTTCCTTTACTGGTAATTTTGGTGAAATTCATGCTGTTATTGGTGGTAATGGATCTGGCAAGAGTACTTTAGCTAAAGTTTTAGCGGGAGTACTGCCCATAGATTCTGGCAAGGTGTCCATTAAAGGTCATCACCCAACAACACCTGGTGAGTCACGTTCGATTGGCGTCGCTATGGTGTTTCAAGAAGTATTAGTCGCCGATGAATCATCCGTAGTAGACAATTTATTCATTGGTGCTGATGGTTTTTTTACCAAGAGTATGTCAGATAAAGAAAAGCAGCAAAGAGCTCGCGCTTTAATGAGTGAGCTTGCGGGTGAAGATGTTGATCCTCTGCAGCCGGCAGGAACTTTGCCACTTAACATCAAAGCTTGGATAACCATTGCGCGAGGCTTTTTATGTGAGCCTGACTTGCTGATATTGGATGAGTCATCTGCAGCGTTGGACTTTGACTCAACAGAACGTTTGTTCCAAAAAATGCGTGAGATGCGTGATAACGGAACAGCCATAATTATTGTCACCCACCGTATTGCAGAACTAATTCGCATTAGCGACCGTTGTACTGTTATGCGCGATGGTAAAGATGTGGGTGTGTTAGAAAAACAAGATATTACTGAAGAAAACCTATTGAGTTTAATGACAGGTGGTAAAAAGTCAGTTAAGCCTCAGTTAGGTGATGCGCATAAATCGACAAACAAAAGGCTTGCGATTCAAACCACAGATTTAAAGGTTTGGGCAGATTCAGACCCTATTAATTTCACCCTTAAAAAGGGAGAAATTGTTGGTATTACGGGCTTAGATGGACATGGACAAGATGACTTTTTGCGTATTTTGGCGGGTATAAAAAGTGCTCAGCAAGGCTGCCCTGAAGTGAACTCAGGCCATAGTGACGAAATGCATAAAGTGCGGACCTTGGCCCATGCAAAAGAACACAAAATTGGTTTCGTGTCGGGTGACAGAAAGGCGGAAGGCATTCTCCCCAATTTGAGTATTTTTGAAAATCTATTATTTGGTCTCTATAGAAAAAACGTAAAAATTCCAGGCCTGCGGGTTATTAACTGGCTTGGCTTACGAGATATTTTTGATTGGGAAGTAGAACGCCTAGCAATTAAAACAGGGCCTGAAGAAAACTTGGTGACCTCACTCAGTGGTGGCAACCAACAAAAAGTAATGTTGGGTCGGGCTTTTGCCCAACATCCAACAACTCTCATGCTGCTTGACCCAGCTCGTGGTATTGACTTACACACCAAGCGTGATCTCTATCAACAACTTCGGGTGTTTGCCAGTGAGGGCGGTTCAGCTGTTTATATGTCGAGTGAACTCGAAGAATTTATTGGCTTTTGCTCCCGAGTTTTGGTATTCCGTAATGGAAGTATTTTTGAAGAGTTTGTTGATGAAAAGGTGAGTGGAGTCGCCATTTTAGAATCGATGTTTGGCCGTTATCAGGGTGAACAGCCCAACGGAGCAACACCAACAATTAAGGCTGCTGCTCCCACTAAAAAACCCACTACAAATAATAATGGAGGTGATCCTGTGTCTGATTCAACCATTAGTGATTATTTTAGACCTAAAGCTGAAAAACCTATTTTGGCCTCTCAAAATATTAAACCAGCAGAAGGCTCAATGACCAGCGATTACTCCAACAAAGACGAAGCATTATTTGGTCAATTGTCGTCTCACCATGAGCAAAATATGAGCCTACGAGATCTCCCAGAAGAAGCTATAGAGGCATCTCACAAAGAGCAAGTCTATAGCAATCAGGACAATGGGCTATTTGATAAACTTTTGGCAGACACCTCAAGTGCATCAGCTGAGCAGCGCTTTGTGCCTCTGTCTCCCGGTCAAGATTACAATAGTGAAGATGAACAAGGGTTTGCCCATCTACTCAGCCAGACGCAAGCAAAGCAAGATTCTGACATAAAGAAACCAGTGCATGTGCAAAGTACTGAGGCTCAAAACTCCATTTTTAATGACAAAGATCTGGGTCAATTTAAACAACTGATGGCTGATGAAAAATAATGACAAATGCTTTAGTCAAAAATACAGGCTCATCTTCAAGCGCAAGCACCTATTTAATGGTGCCTATTTTTATTTTTTTTGTACTGCTTATTTTTGCTGTTATTCGTGGTCCCTCCCTAATTAGCAGTGCAGGTATTGGCAGTGCAATCATAGTAGTGGCACCCTTAGTTTTGGCCACCTACGCCCTGACTATAATAGTCATGGCTGGCAGGGCTAGTGTCGATCTTTCGATTGGACCATTAATTGGTTTTATCAATGTGAGCTTAATTCAGCTGGTAGGAATTGGCTTTTTAAAGTCTGTTATGGGGTTGTTTTTATTTGCCATGGCGGCTGGTATTGCTTATCAGTTATTGATGAGTTTGATTATTGTTTACGTGCGTGTGCAGCCCATTATTGTTGCTTTAAGTGGTTATCTTGCTTTAGTCGGGCTCAACTTAATTATTATGCAAAGGCCAGGTGGTTTAGCCACTGAATGGATGCTTAGCTGGGGTGCAGGTACCGAGATTTTCTCCCCAGTGTTAGTTATTTTGGTTTTAGCGACGGTAGGTTGGTATCTGCTCGCCCAAACTGCTTTTTTTGGCAATTTAAAAATGATGGGCTCTGATGAGAGAGCGACCTATACCAGTGGAGTAAACATTAATCTTGTGCGTATCGGTGCGCATGTCATTGGTGGTATCTATGCAGGTTTAGCTGCCATTACATTTACGTCTCTAATTAGTTCTGGTGATCCATCACAGGGCACAACCTATACCTTAATGGCAGTCACAGCGCTGGTATTGGGTGGCGCCAACCTCGCAGGTGGTCGAGGCAGTGCATTGGGTGCATTGCTAGGCGCGTTAAATATCTACTTAATCACCTTTGTTTTGTCTACTTTTAATTTTGGTATGGTACAAAGTTACGTGACAGATTTGGCCTATGGAGTCATTTTAGTCGTGTCATTGCTCATAAGTATCGCCATACCTGAACTCCAAAAGAGAGTAAAAAACTTATCACCAACCATGTTTTTTGTCATCTGCGCCACCTTGGCCTTAGGCGTAGTAGTGCATATTACAATGGACCAATTTGTGGATCCGCTTAATCCTAAACCTAGATTTACTTTTGCCAGTTCGTCCACCGATGTTGATGATGGCACAGGCTACTCTGGTGGTACGTACTTTATGTTTATTATTTTGGGGCTTGCGGTCACCTCCTATATTGTTCGATTGCTATTTAGTAAAAATAGCCCTTCCATGACGGCCCTGTCAGTGCTGCTCGTGGTTGTTGTCTTGGGCCTAATTTTTGCCCCTGACATGGGACCAGATCAAGTGGTTGCTGACCTCACGTTGCAGGCCAAGCTAGTTATTAATACAGATGTTAGTGCGGCACAATTTTTTGCCTTAGAACCTATTTCTCAGGGCTCAACATTATCTGGTTTCACCACTATCGTAATGGGAAGTATGACTTTATTAGCCCTAGCAGCTGCCATTTTGCTGGCCTCTTTAGTTATTCTTTTGGCCATGCCTCACGTAGCGATGCGCACCAAACGGGTCGGCATGATTTTATTTTGGTGTGTACTCGTCATTGTCGGTATTGCGGTCCTTTTTGCCCAGTCTTCCGACGCAGGTTACTTGCGCTCGACTATGCCAGGAGAGACCTATGGCGTGCTGATACTCGCTGCTATGTTGTTTGTTATCACGGCACCGATGGTGCAAACCAAGGTTGCCAACGTCACTAATTTGTTTATTGGCTTGTGCGCGATTTTGGCATTAATTGCAGTTTACTTTTTCGCAGCGTCACAAACTGGGTCTAATTATGACCTGGGAACCTATGGCGCACCGATACTGGGCACTCTAGCGGACTCCATAGCTACCCCTCAAATTGATTATGCACAGCCAGCTCGAGTCATGGAAGTAAGCTCGCCAGTTGCGGTCTATGCGCAATATGCCTATGGCGCAATTATTATTGTATTGACCCACATTATCATGCGCCTAGCCATGGGTGGCGTCAGCTTCAAACGTTTTTGGCGCTACTGGTATGTGCCTGCTTGGGGTGCTCTTTTGTGGGGTGCCTTATTTTACTCCAGTGGAGTAGAGCTCTGGAAAATTTGTCTAGTGATTGGTATCGGGATTATTTCAGCACCAAACGTCATGCACATCATATCGACCTACATTATTGGTGAGCATAAAGATGATGCGATCCGTCAGTGGGGTAATGATAAACCATGAAAATGCCAATAAAGTTAGAGAGTCAAAATTATGCATAGATCGGCGTTTCTATTATTAAAGTGGCTAGGTTTTTTCTTGGCAGCCACAGTCGCTGCTATCAGTGCGATTATGGGTGCACTCGAAGACATGCCCACGCAAGATGTGATGCTCTATTCAATCGCCATCTTTGCGGTAATTCTATGGGGCTGGCATCACCTTACAGTGCGCTGGACCTGGCAACCTGCATCGAATACTACTTCAAAGAATAGCTCTTTAGCCAACGAATTCCCTTCAGAAACTACTCAACCCATTGAGGTTGATAACCAGCAAGAGGGCAGTAGTTATTTCGGTTCTCTCATTAAGCATAATAAGTCTTTACTCATCAGTGTTGGCTTAATAATTATTGTATTTATGGCAGTCGCCTTTGCTGTTGATGGTTTTTTACAATGGCGCAATATTTTAGCAGTTGTCGTTTTACTATTGCTGCTAGCGATTACAGTTCTGATCAATAAAAATGTGAAGAATAATAAGAGTGGTCTAATGGGCACCACGGTCTTAATTGGTCTTTTTATTATAGGCACCTTAGTTGTGGATGGTTTCTTATCTACCCTAAATTTAAAATCTATGCTGCTCTTTGCTGCCTTTTTAGGCTTGGCTTGTATTGGTCAAACTTTAGTCGCCCTCTTGGGAGGCTTAGATCTATCGATTCCGTTTGTGATTGGTTCGTCCAATATTGGATTAATGTACTTATTCAATTTAGGGCTACCCCCCTGGATTTGTATTATTACTATTTTATTAGTCGGCGCAGCCATAGGTTTTGTCAATGGTGTACTTAGCTTTCGTCTTCAGGGCCAAGCATTGATATTGACTCTTGGCGTCGGCTTTGCAGTCTCTGGCGGCACCCAAATTCTCACCACCATAGGCTCTTCATTTGGCGGCAACGTGTTTGGTGTAGTGCCTCAATGGTTGTCAAATATAGCTGCCACTAATGGCAGTATCGCAGGCATTCAAATCCCGCCTGTCATTCTCATTTGGATTCTACTCGCCTTTGGATTAACTCTGGGATTGCGCCATACCACTTGGGGTCGCAGCCTATATGCATTAGGTGGTGGAAGAACTGCTTCGGCTCGGTTATTGATTTCAGAGCGGGCATACTGGATTGGTGTGTATACCATAAGTGGTCTGTTCTCAGCCCTCACGGGATCTTTGCTATTGGGCTGGAGTGGTGGTGGTTTTATTGGAGTGGGTGATCAATATTTATTTATGACCCTAGCAGCAGTGGTTGTGGGTGGGACTTCCTTACTGGGTGGCTGGGGTGGTTATGGGTTTACGGTGATTGGTGTCTTGGTTTTGCAGGTGCTTACGTCCTTTTTAGTGGGGATAGGTTTGAGTTATGAAGGCCAACAGTTTGTTTTTGGATTGTTAATTTTGCCTATGGTGGCGCTATATGCTCGATCACCACACATTAGAACTCAAATATAAGCAAAATTTACTTTGTAATAGAGCATCAGTTTTATTCAATAAACTGATCACAACAACTAATAATAATGACTAAATGTAGAGGGTTTCAATGAATAACATACTATTACCGACAGACGTTGTAGGGGGCACATTTTGGCTTCTATCTATGGCGATGATAGGTGCGGCAGGATTTTTCTTTTTAGAAAAAAATCGCATGCAACGTCATTGGCAGCCAAGTATTGCACTAGTGGGCGTCATGTTGCTTATTTCTGCAGTGTTTTATCACTATGCAAAGACTATGTGGGTCAACACAGGCAGCGCCCCTATCATTTTACGTTATGTAGATTGGGTGCTTACTCACAGTATCCAATTAGTGTTGTTTTATTTGATTCTTAGTGCCACTACAAAAGTCTCCTCTGCTCTTTTTTGGCGTCTACTCATTGGTTCTTTAGTCATGGTGGTTGGCGAGTTCTTGGGTGCAGCTGGATATATGAGTCAGGCCTTAGGATTTATTATTGGCATTGTTGGTTGGTTATATATTTTGGGTGAGCTCTATATGGGTGAAGCCGGCAAAGCTAACGCAGCATGTGATGATCAAGCTGTGCATTTTGCGTTTAATGGGCTGCGTCTGATTGTCACTATCGGCTGGGCTATTTATCCACTGGGATACTTTATTGAACATTTAGGCGGTGGAGTGGATGTTAATAGTCTAAATATTATTTATAACTTGAGTGACTTTTTAAACAAAATTATTTTTGGATTTGTTGTCTATTTAGCCGCAGTTGGTGCCGAACAAAAAAGTCCGAATTCGAACAAACTTTAACTATTTCTAGCGGAATAAGGAGAATAAAAAATGACCGGTGCAGATATTATTGCAGTCATCATACTCACAGCATTAGCCATTGCCATTGCAGTTTATCTGTTGCATTGGCTTTACCGACGCTCGTCGAAAGAAGTTTCCTTTGTGAGGACTGGCCTAGGAGGTGAAAAAGTAGTGCTTAATGGGGGTGCTTTTGTATTACCTATTATCCACAACATTACTACAGTGGGTATGCGCACTCTGCGCATAGAGGTGAAACGTGGTGGTGATAAATCCTTTATTACACAAAATCGAATGCGTGTTGAAATAGTGGCAGAGTTTTATGTGCGCGTGAGCCCCACAGCCGCTTCTGTGTCTATCGCTGCAGGTTCGTTGGGTCAAAGAACGCTTGAGCCAGATAGCCTCCGAGAGCTAGTTCAAGGTCGATTTGTGGATGCGTTGGGTATTGTTGCAGCGAAGATGACCATGGAAGAAATGCAGGAAAATCGTGGTGACTATATTAAGTCAGTAAAAGTGTTAGTGGCAGAGTCGTTGAGTGAGACCGGTTTGGTACTTGAAGCCGTGTCACTAACTAGTCTTGACCAAGCCAGTTTAGATGTTTTTAACCCTTCTAATGTGTTTGATGCTGAGGGTCTAACTCAGTTAACAGAGCAAATAGAAACTCGTAAAAAGAAACGCAACGATATTGAGCAAGATACAACCATTAAGATTCGCAGTAAAAACTTAGAAACTGAGCAAAAGGCGCTTGAAATTGATAAACAGCGAGAGTTTGCTCGATTAAAACAGGAACGCGAAATTGCTAAGCAAAAATCGAAAGAGCAAACAGAAATTGCTACAGAACAGGCGACGCAAGAACAATTAGCAGAAGCCTCACGCATTAAGTCCCATGAAGAAATAGAGAAAGCGCGTATTTCTCAACAAGATACCATCGAAGTGGAACGTTCATTACGAGAGCACGAGTTGACCATGCAGGTGGAAGAACGCAAGAAGTTGCGTAATGAAATTGAACGTCAAACAGAAATTGAAATTAAACAAAAGAACTTGGAAACGGATATTCGCAGTTTAGAAATAGACCGAGAAAATGAATTTGCTCGTTTGGATCAAGAGGAGCAGATTGCTAAACGTCGAGCGCAGCAGAAAGCTGATGTTATGAAAGAGGAATCTGAACGTTATCGCGAATCAGAACAAGCGCAGCTTAAAGCCCAAGAGAGTGTGAAAAAACTAAAAATTGAGCAACAGCGCAGTATCGAGACTAGCCGTATTGAAAATGAGGAAAAGACTCAGACCCGCGAAATCGAAAAGCGTAAAGCGCTGCAGATGGAAGAGCATGATCGCGACCTAGCAGTGACTGAAAAACTGGTACTGGTATTAAAGGCTAATGAAGTTAAAGAGCAAGCCAGAGCGCAAACAGAAATGGCATCAGAGCAAGTAGGGTCAGCGCGAGAAATTGAAATTGCGCAACGGAAAAAGACCTTGCATCTTATCCGAGCCGAGCAAGAAGGAGAGAGTGAAGCTATTCACATCACCACCGTTGCTAAAGCAGAGAAAGAAGCCTCCCAAGAACGAGAGCAGGCAGAAAAATTCACATCTTTGGCAACTCAGTTGCGCTATGAAGTAGATGCTGCTGGCAAGTTGCTGCTAAATGATGCTGAAAATCAACGCAGTGACGCGAGTCGCCAAAGTGATTTGAAAATGCGCATCGCAGAAAACCTCGACTCTATTATCCGTGAGGCCGTTAGACCTATGGAGAACATCGATGGTATTAAGATATATGAAGTGAATGGCTTACCGGGTATTGGTGGCCGTGGTGACTTCGATGCGGGCGCTGGTGGCTCAGGTGGAAATGGTACGGGTGGGAACTTATCTGATTCTGTGGTGAATTCGGCTTTAAGATATCGAGCACAAGTGCCATTTGTAGATAATTTACTTAATGAAATAGGTATGTCATCAGGAGAAATCGGGAACATTAAAAATATTTTAGGTGATTACAACACCACATCAGATTCTTCTGATAAAGCAAGCTAACGCGTTGGTAACACAGATGGTTAACTTACACGTAGCTAAACAATGGGGGGGGTACTATGTCTGAATATTCTATTTGGATATTTATTTGTTTCTTTACCTATTGGGCGTACTGCTTCTTTTGGGGCTTAAGATCTGCTCGCAGAACACGATCTGTAGAAGATTATTTTCTTGCGAACCGAAATATCTCCCCATGGGTGTTCGCTATTGCGAGCACTGGAATAGCCTATGGAGGATGGGCTTTTTATGTCTATCCTTCGCTCGTGTCTCGCGATGGTTTGGCATTTGCCAATACTTCGTTTTATGCGGTTGTTGCTTGTATTGGGGGAATGTTTTTATTAAAGCGCCAATGGTTACTGGGGCGTAAGTTTGGATATTTTACCAGTGCAGAATTGTTATCCAATTATTTTGGTGGCGATTTAATCCGATACATAAACGTCATTATTGCTCTGCTTTTTGGCATTCCGTTTGTGGCGATGCTAATGGGTGCGTCAGGTTCTCTGGTGAGCCATCTTACAGACGATGCGGTTTCACGAACCACTGCAATGTGGTACCTAACAGCGATTGTACTACTCTATAGTGTTATGGGAGGCCTACAGGCGGTAATAAAAGTGGCCGTGGTACAAACGGTGTTGCTATGTTTTGGATTGCTCATCTTAGGTTCATTGGCTCTGGACCATGTGGGTGGTTTTGATGTGCTAAATCAAGGTTTAGCTAACCTTATTAATACTGAACACAGCTATTTAGGTACGACTTCGGGTATGGGTGGCGGGAATTTTGATGGCTACCTAGCCTTGCCAGGTGTGATTCAATGGACCAGTGGTATCGGTTTTGAAGTGCCTATTGGAGGGCCATGGACAGCGATCATGGGGCTTACTTTCCTATTATCTGTCATAGGTATTCAAACCTCTCCAGCATTTACCATGCTAGTGTTCTCCAGTCGTTCGGTGCGGGGATTTGCGCTCCACCAAACATGGGGAAGTGCCTGTGTAATAGGGTTTTTGCTGCTATTTTTTGGCACTATTATCGGACTTAGTGGCCATCTTTTAGAGGCGACTAAAAACTTACACCATAGTCAAACAATGACTGAAATAATTATACAAACGACGAGCCAAATGCCTTGGTTAGCCGGTTTCTTAGCAGTGTGTTTAGTGGCTGCATTGCAGGCCACAGGGGCAGGCTTTTTATTCACTACGGGCAATATCTTAAGCCGAGACATTTATCTGGCAAAACTCAATCCTGAGGCAACAGATAAGCAACAAATGAAAGTGGCTCGCATAGCCACTTTAGTTGTGTTTTTAGCAGCCATGTTATTGGCATCTTGGTCGATGGAAGCTGTACTTGTGTTTAGCAGTTTGGCCTTGGCTGCAAGTTTGCAATTATGGCCAGCATTATTAGCCGCAACTTGGATGCCTCGATGGAATAAACAAGCCGTGATTAGTGGTTTAGTTCTGGGCTTAATTGCAGTCGTCTTAACTGAGCCATTAGGTCAAAAGTTAGCTGTGGGTTCCTTACCTTGGGGTGCTTGGCCATGGACAATTCACTCGGGAGCATGGGGCCTATTTTTTAACCTTGGCACATGCTTACTCGTATCATTAGTAAATAGTGAAGATACCCAAAAAGACCATCGGCAAAAATTCCACGATTATTTAATCAGTCAAGATGCACCCCTTGGCAAAGACCGCTGGGCAAGACCCTTAGCTGGCGTGTTTATTATAGTGTGGCTATTTTTTGCCGTGGGTCCAGGCTCTGTATTGGGCAACTTCGCTTTTGGCGCTCCTGATGCTGGATTTGAGAATTGGATTTTTGGAATGCCTTCATTATGGGCTTGGCAAGTGATCTGGTGGGCTCTAGGTGTGAGTGTAATTTGGTTTTTAGCAAATAAGTTACGGCTCTCTACCCACACAGAAGTATCTGCCCCTAATGCAATTGAACTTACAAAAATTAGTTAACTACTGAACTTAATATCAAAATAAAATACGTGAGGAAAATATGTTAAAAATTACTGGTTATAGCGACAAATACTCTATTTGCCCGGGTGATGACATCAAATTTTACATTAACTCTGAATATGATGAGGTGTATGACACTCAAATTGTTCGCTTAATCCATGGTGACACTAACCCAGAAGGTCCGGGTTACAAAGAAGAAGAAATTAGCGCTTCGTGCAATAAAAGCTATACAGGCAGAAATCAGCGCATTCATGGCGGATCATATATCGTTGTGCCACAAGATGATCGTTTGAATTTAGAAAGCTTTACCATACAGTGCTATATATTTCCGACCACACCAGATAAAGGCCGGCAAGGTATCATAACTAAGTGGATTGAAACCACTGGCAGTGGTTATGGATTATTTATTAATGAAGCGGGTTGTCTAGCTGCAGAAATAGGCGACGGCAGTGGTATGGTGACTCGTTTATCCAGTGACAAGGCCCTTTTGCGCAAGGTATGGTACTTGGCCGCTCTAAGCTATGATGCAAGGACTGGCCGTGTGACCCTTTACCAAGAGCCTGTGGTTACGGCAACTAATGGTGGCTTAGGTCAAGCCATATTAAATCCGTCAGAAGATACGACTGCAACTGTTGAGTCTAATAGCAGCGTGCGTCCTGCAATCAATGATGCACCTCTGCTCATGGGAGCAAGTACCCTGATAGAGCGATGCGGTCGCAGTATTTTTGGTGCACACTTTAAAGAAGCAACCTCTCCCGTTGATTTACCTGAGCAAGCTAATTTATACAACGGCAAAATTGATCGCCCCAGACTATGCAGCAAAGCCTTGTCAAAAGCCGAGATTGAATCTTTGGCACGGGGGTTTCAGACTTGCGCCGCAGAGTTAAGACACCATGTCGTTGGGGCGTGGGATTTTCATGCAAACATTACCAATAATATTGCTTCCACTTACATCTTAGATGTTTCTACTTCGCGGTTGAATGGCCATATGATTAATATGCCTTGTCGCGGTATGACGGGCTTCAACTGGACAGGAGATGAAATTGTTTATCATCATAAGCCTGAAGAATATGGTGCCATTCACTTTCATGATGATGACATAGACGATGCCCGTTGGGATGTCGATTTTACCTACACTGTACCTGACAACCTAAAAAGTGGCATTTACGCAGCTCGTTTACGTATTGGAGGTATCGACTCCCCAGAGACAGAGGATTATGTGCCCTTTGTTGTGCGGCCACCGAAAGGTAAAACGACGTCTAAATTAGCCTTTATTTTACCGACCAATAGTTATATCGCCTACTCCAACGACAATCTAGCAACCAACTGCGTTGTGGCCGAGTTATTAGCTGGCAAAGTGCCTGTAATGACGGCTTCAGATTTGTATCTAAATGAGCATCGTGAGTATGGCCTTTCCACTTACTCACTGCACTCAGATGGCAGTGGTGTGGCTTATTCATCTCGTTTACGCCCGATTTTAAACATGCGGCCTAAGTATCGACATTGGCTATCACCTTCATTATGGCAGCTCAATGGTGATCTGCATTTAGTCGATTGGTTAGAAGAAAAGAATTTTGATTTTGACATTCATACAGACGAAGACTTGCATAGAGAGGGTGTTGGTTTACTCAATAAATATCAGACTGTGCTAACCGGTAGCCACCCAGAGTATGCTTCAGAGCAAATGTTTGCAGCCTATGAGCAATATCAACAGGATGGGGGTCGATGGCTCTATTTGGGTGCCAACGGCTTTTACTGGATCAGTGAATACCATCCAGACAATAACAACATTATCGAAGTTCGTAAGGGTGAAGCTGGAACCAGAGCATGGACTGCTAACCCTGGGGAGTACAACAATGCCTTTGACGGAAAGTATGGAGGCATGTGGCGTGCTCGTGGCCGCATCCCCAGTAAGTTATGTGGTTTGACCTTTACCGCCTATGGATTTGATGTGTCATCTTATTATGTTCGTGACAAGGATAGTGAGAGGTCTGAAACCGCATGGATAATGGAAGGGGTTGGCAACGGTGAACGTATAGGTGACTTTGGATTAGTGGGAGGCGGTGCTGCAGGTTTGGAACTAGATCGCTATGATCTAGAATTTGGAACACCCCATGAGGCCTATCTGCTAGCTCACTCTGTGGGCCACACTAATTTAATGCTTCAAGTGAATGAAGAAATTCACTTTTCAGTTCGAGGATACCATGGCAGTGGTACTGAGAATCCCATGGTGAGGGCAGATATGATTTATTACAAAACACCTAATAATGGTGCCTTATTTGCTCCAGGATCCTTATCTTGGTGCGGTAGTTTATCCCACAATAATTATAATAATAATGTCTCAAGAATTACGGAGAATGCGATTCGTGGATTTTTGAAAGATGAAGAACTGCCTTAGACTAATGAGTAGGAGATAGCTTATGAACATTTCAGATACAGTTAACATGATTGAACCTCCCGTGGGTAAAGCGATGTTGGGCACCAGTAATATTGAGCCCAATGTAATGGAAAAACAACTTATCAATAGTTTAGACGATGATAAGGTTGATGATCTGTCCAAGTGTTTATTTACCCTTAACAATCGACGCTACGGACCAATAGCAGGTGCCTATGTTGTTGTCTGCATTAAAGAAGGTGAGCAGTGGTGCGTCGGACAGTTAAATGCTGACCGAGCTAAACCCGTTATTCTGTTTGAAGATAAAGTGTTTTCCAATCCAGAGGACGCTCAAACAGAAGCACAAAATATAAAATTGCAGCGTGGTGAAACGACGCCTTGTCGTAACCATTAACTAGACTATTAATACAGCCAGAGGAATTCTTATGTTAAATCAACCAAAGGGCGTTGCCGCCAATGAATCCTATGCAGGCGCAGATGATCATATGACGCGAACTTATGTTATGCCTTTGTTGTTCGATGACCAATCCCGTCGACGCTTAATTGCTGAGCATAAAGCAAGTCCAGTAGGGACCGCTCCTACGGCGAATAAGCAAGCTGTTGAGCACAGCCAAGACTTGCGTACCGTGCTAGATAAAATGCGTCGACATCCCATGGCAGGTAAATACGTGACCGTATGTGTGCGCATGTTTGCAGAATACAAGATTGGTCGTGTTACCGGTGTTAGAGGTGAGCCAGTAGAAATTTTCGATGGTGTTTTTTCTTCTGAAGAAGCCTGTGAACATGCTATTTTTTTAATGCGTATTAATGACTTGATGCGCAAATATGGCTGATATTGTTAAGTTGAAAAATAGGTAATTATGCTACCCACTGATGAATTGTTGGGAGGGGGTAGATAAAGGCGTCCTAGGATGGCAAACCATGACTCTGGCTTTTGGATTAATTTATTCCGATTAAGTTATTGGTTTACAGGTGGATACGAAGTTAAAAACCCACTGCCTCAAAGTAAAAGTGAGAGTGAAAAATTATGCAAGTATCGCACTTTAAATCTGCTCATAAAATTATTACTGGCTTTGGTGCCGTATCTCAAATAAAAGAGCAGATAAGCCATTTAGGCATTACCCAACCCTTCATCATTACTGATCAGGGGGTGGCTCAATCGGGCACTCTGAAGACTGTGACTCAGTACCTTTCAAATTTTAATTTTGGTATTTACGATCGGGTAAAGCCTGAGCCTGAGCCTGATATTGTGCTTGAATGTAGCCATCAATTTCGAGCAGGCCATTACGACGGTATTATTGCCGTAGGTGGCGGTAGTGTTATCGATATTGCAAAATGTGTTGCTGTCTATGATGAACAATTAGGGCCATTGGAAAAATTATTTGGCGAAAATACCATTACTTCCCGATCTATCCCTTTAATCGCCTTACCTACTACTGCAGGTACAGGATCAGAAGTGACCAACATTGCCATACTGTCTGACACCAGTTCGCAAGTAAAAAAAGGTATTGTCAGCGATTTTTTACTGCCAGATATTGCAATCATCGCTCCCGAAATGACCATGTACTGCCCACCTTCTGTCACAGCAGCGAGTGGTGTAGATGCATTAGTGCATGCTATCGAAGCCTATTTATCCAATTTTTCTAGTCCTATTACGGATGCCTTAGCCATAAAAGCTATGGCACTAATTTCGGTGGCTTTACCTAAAGCTTACTGTAAACCGGATAATATGGAAGCCCGTGAGAATATGGCTACGGGTAGTTTATTGGCGGGCATGGCTTTCGGTAATGCCGGCGTCGGCGCAGTTCATGCGCTTGCTTACCCCCTTGGTGGACGCTTCCATATTTCTCATGGCGTGAGTAATGCGTTACTTCTGCCCTATGTAATGGAGTACAACAAGATAGCTTGTTTAGAAAAATTTACGCCAATAGCGCAGGCCTTTGGCCTTCCTATTGAGCAAAAGACGCATCAATATGCTGCCGATAGTGTCATTGAATTTCTGCATCGCTTATGTCGTGACGTCAATATACCAAAGTCTTTAAGAAATCTAGATATCCCCCAAGACGCCATTCCTGAACTCGCCAGCGAAGCCATTAAAGTAGAGCGTTTGTTGCGTAATAATCCGCGCAAATTAACCTTAGTAGAGATTGAATCTATTTACCAAGCGGCTTATTAAAAGGTCTACCGAAGCAGTTAAAACCCCTTTAGTGGGTGCCAAGACTCTGGTTGGTTGAGTCTAATCAGTTCTAAAAGTTGATATTGCCAAGCTTAATAATGAGGCGAATAAGGTTAAAAAGGAGAGTGTATTTTGAGCGTAAAGTTGTATGCAATGACGTGTGGCTGGTTATCTTCAGACTTGGACATGATGCTTGCCGGTAAACTAGGGAAAATTCATTTCCCTGTGCCCGCCTACTTAATCGATCATCCACGAGGACTTGTCTTATTCGATACGGGGTTGCACCCTCAGTGCCAGCATGATGTACGAGGGCGCATTGGATTTTTAGCCGATTTTTTTCAGGTACATTTTCGAGCGGGTGAGGATATCCGCTCACGTCTGGAAGCTTTAGATGTGGATGCGGATAAAATAAGATATGTGGTTAACTCTCATCTGCACTTTGATCATACGGGTGGCAATGTCATGGTACCCAATGCCAAAATCATTATTCAAAAAAAGGAATGGGAGGCGGGTCATACGCCAGAATTTATAAAAGAGAACGGTTACATGATGAAGGATTATGACCACGGTCACTTAATTCAAAAAGTTAATGGCGAGCACGACTTGTTTGGAGATGGCAGAATTGTGACTATCCCAACGTTTGGCCATACCCCTGGGCACCAGTCTTTGAAAGTTCGGTTGGATTCGGGTGATGTTATCCTGTCAGCAGATGCCTGCTATCTTAAAGAAACCCTGACTAATCTGCACTTGCCCCGCCTAGTGCATAATCGTGGTGAGATGCTTAATTCCATTTTGTTGTTGCGGAAATTACAAAGGGCAGGTGCGAAAATAATATATGGACACGATCCATCATTTTGGGCCACATTGCCCCAGGCACCTGAATGTGTTGTTTGAATGAATTAGGCCTAAAATTAGGGTAATACAAAAGCCTTGGTTCATTCACCCTAATACAAGTTTAATTTTTCACATACCCTAAAGGTAGTGCAGTGCTATCAAGTACTTTGCGCATCACAAAGGCTGATTTGACACCACTGACACCTTTTATCTTGGTGATTTTGCCTAGTAAAATGTCGTGGTAGCGATCCATATCGGGAACCACGACTTTAAGTTGATAGTCGGCTTCGTGGCCGGTAATCAAATAACACTCCATGACTTCAGGCAGTTGGGCCACGGCTTGCTCAAATTCTGCAAAGCGCTCAGGGATGTGTTTGTCCATACTGATATGCAATAGGGCGGTGAGATTGAGGTTTACAGATCGGTCATTAATGCGCACCACGCGATCACGAATAACACCATCTTCTTCTAATTGTTTGACACGCCTAGAGCAAGGTGCCGCCGTAAGGCCTACCCGTTCAGCCAACTCTTGGTTAGATAAACTGCCATTGTCTTGCAGATGACGCAAGATATTAAGATCGTAGCGGTCTAAGGTTGTCATAGTATTCCTCAAAAATAAGCTTTAACGCAAATATATTGCCATTTAACGGTTTAATAATATAAATTATTGCGTATATCGTCAAGTTACAGCTTAATTAGATGTGATATTGCGCTTATTTGCCGATAAACTAGTTTAAAAGAAAGTTAACATGACTTAACCAGAGTGTTTTTATGCTTGACCATACGTTTAACTACCGTAAGTACCAACCTTTCAAAGCCACGCCTTTAGCAGATCGCACTTGGCCCAGCAAATCCATCACCCAAGCGCCTATGTGGTGCAGTGTGGATTTGCGTGATGGTAACCAGGCCTTGGTAAATCCCATGAACAGTGAACAAAAACTGCGCATGTTTGAACTCTTGGTTAAGCTGGGTTTTAAACAAATAGAGGTCGGCTTTCCTTCAGCATCCACCACAGACTTTGATTTTGTGCGCATGTTGATTGAACAAAATAAAGTGCCTGATGACGTGACCTTGCAAGTGCTGACTCCCGCCCGAGAAGAATTGATTAAAAAGACCTATGAGGCCTTGGATGGGGTGAAGCGAGCCATAGTGCATGTGTATAACTCAACTTCTACGGTGCAACGTGAACAAGTATTTGGCTTACCAGAAGAGGGTATTAAGGCCATCGCGGTGCAGGGCGCTCAATGGGTACTCAAGTATGCCAATAAATACCCCCAAACACAGTGGAGCTTTGAGTACTCGCCCGAAAGCTTTACGGGCACGGAAATGGATTACGCGGTAGAAGTGTGTGATGCAGTGATTGAGCAATGGTTGCCAAGCATTGATCGTGAACTCATTATTAATTTGCCGTCTACTGTCGAACTTTCAACACCCAATTTGTTTGCTGATCAGGTGGAATATTTTTGCCGCCATGTAAAGCATCGCTCACAGGTGACTATTAGCCTGCATACCCACAATGACCGCGGATGTGCAGTGGCTGCAGCTGAATTAGGCATCTTGGCAGGAGCCGATCGAGTAGAAGGTACTCTGATGGGTAACGGTGAGCGCACTGGCAATATGGATGTCATTACCATGGCCATGAACTTATACTCTCAGGGCATTGACCCCACTTTAGATATAAGCAATGTGTTGGAAATTATTGAAGTGGTTGAAAGCTGTACTGAAATTGCTGTATCACCGCGCCACCCATGGGCTGGAGAATTGGTTTATACGGCATTTTCTGGCAGCCATCAAGACGCTATTCGTAAGTCGGTGGCGTTTCATAAGCAACATGATAAGTCTCACTGGGACGTTGCTTACTTGCCCATAGACCCGCGGGATATTGGCCGCGAGTACGAGGCCGTAGTGCGCATCAATAGCCAAAGTGGCAAGGGTGGTGTGGCGTTGGTGTTAGAGCGAGATTATGGCATTGAATTACCTAAGTGGATGCACCCTGTGTTAAGTAAGATTGTGCAACAAGCCACAGAAACCTCCGGTGTAGAGGTTTCACCACAACAAATTAAGCAACTTTATGATACATATTTTGTGGCTGTGGACCCCGCATGGCAGTTGCGAGACTACCGGTTAAATGCAGTCACCAGCGAAGATAGTATTATTATTGAGGGTTTCTTTAATCTCCATCAGGGGGCACTTGAAGGGTCTGGAGCAGGCGCTTTAGAAGCCTTGAGTGACGTACTTAGCAGGCAATACAGTTGCCCCATTGAAGTCACCCAATTTGATCAACACGCCATGACTAAGGGCACAGATGCACAGGCCCTTGCGTGTATTGAGATGCATGTTAATGGCGTCGTATGCCATGCTGTAGCACAAGCAGAAGACACGACTGCGGCAACCTTACAGGCGATGCTGACAGCCTTTAGTCGTCATCAGATAGAAAGTGTCATAAACGTCGCTTAGACGACCTTTGACTCCATCTTGCCCTTGCCTTTAAACGAGCAGGCTGGATAGATTAAACGGGTTATTGAAGAAAAACGGCCAGCCAATTTAATCAACAGGCAGTTTGCTAGGAACCTCGTAAGGGCGCCCCAAGGGTAATTCATCTGCTCTTTTTCCTTCAAGCGCGGTTAAAAAAGCAAGCAAATCGTCAATTTCATTATCGGCTAATGTCATTGGCTTTATATCAACAGATGACTTTATCCGTGCCATCTCTCGCTTGTCATCATGAACTAGAAAATCTATTTGGCTTACCCATGGTACATCAGGTAAATGAGCCTGCTTAGGTTCCCATTGTTGCAATGACTTTAAGGGAGAGAGGTGGTGTCTTACAATACTTTCAAGCGTGGCATAGGCCCCGTTATGCCCATAAGGCGCAGTAAGAGTGACGTTCCTGATGCTTGGGGTTCTAAACCGATAAGCATCTTCTAATAAGTCAGTTTCTGCCATGCGGCCAACATCACGAGCAGAAGGGTCAAACCGCCTTGTGCGTCCCGGCCCAAAAGGGGGCAGAGCTAAGGCATGAAAAGCATGGTCGGTAAATAACTGACCCGCATGACAGGATGCGCAGTCGGCTTTATTATAAAATAGATCTAATCCGCGTTTTTGTGCCGATGTTAAAGCATTGTTATTGCCAGCGATGAACTCATCAAATGGCGCATCATAGCTGCGCCATTCAAGGTTAATAAAGGCAGACAAAGCCTCCGCAATTTCAACCATAGTGACATCAGCAGTGTTTTCAATATGATCAAACGCGCTTACAAACATCTCACCATATTCAGGTATATTGCGCACGCGTTTCGAAATAATTGGCCACACGTGGTCAATTCGGTCATGGGTAGCGCCTGCAATTTGATTTTCTTTTGGGTTTCCTGCCATTTCAAATTGTGAGGTAACGGGAAACATAGCTTGGGCTGCAAGTAGGTTTGTTAAACCTTTTGGCAGCCATTCTTCTGCGGGAGAATTATAACCATTTTCATAAAGATTTGATTTTGAGAGTCGCCCATCATGGAACAGGAATTTAAATTCTTTGGCGCCTAGATTCCAAAGTGCTTGGGCATTTCTGGGAATGCGTTTTTTAATTTTATCAGTGCCTATCCCCGGCGTTCTTTGGGTGCCAATCCCATTGCCTCCCTCGCCTATACCCAAGGATAAGCCATCGCTGCCACCCAAATCATGATGATGGCATGTGCCGCATGATATATTTTGGTTACCTGATAAAATCTTGTCGTAAAATAATAACTGCCCAAGTTTGGCTTGCCTTTCATCAACAGTGATGAAATCATTTAGGGATAAGGGTTTGGGTAAATCTAAAGCATAAGACTGAGAAATCCCAAATGTTAAGTGTACTATTATAAAAAGAGAGAGCTTGTGCGTAAATTTTTGTTGCTTGGGTTGATGGTGTTTTCGGTATCGTGTTTTGCAGAGATTGAACATGCACGAGATCTTATGGAAAAGGGAAGCTTTAAAGAGGCCATGAGTGAACTCCTGCCAGCCGCGCGCTCTGGTAATGCCGATGCTGAAGAGTTGATCGGGGTCATGTACGCTATGGGGTTGGGCGTTCCCAAAGATGATCAAAGAGCGTTTGAATGGTACTTGCGCTCGTCGATGAAAGGGCATCCAGGGGCTCAAAGTGGTGTTGGATGGTATTATGAAGTAGGCAGGGGTGTTGAAAAGCCCGATCTTGTCAGAGCCTATATGTGGTATGTTCTTTCGGCCATTGGTGGCGATCCAGATGCGGCCATAAGCCAAGAAGAGGTTGTGAAAAAAATGACCCCAGCACAAATTGAAAAAGCTCATATATTAATTGATGATTATAGGGTTTGGCTCTATCCATTTAGATAAACTAAAAATGGTGCGTGTCAATATACAATAAATAGGGCCGTTCAGCTATATTGAACGGCCCTGACTTGGTTTTTAATTCAAGTCTTTTGCATTACCTGCAGCAATTGCTGTTTCTGCTTTAGAGACCGCGCTTGTTAAAGCGTTAAAGATTGCGGGTCCACCGTTAACATTGGTTTGGAACCATTCATAAACTGGCGTAGCCGCTTTTTTAAATGCAGCTTTTTCAGCAGGGGTTGGCACATACAAATCGCCACCTCCAGCAACAAAATCTTCATAAGCTTTAATAGATTTGCGTTTTGGTGAAGCAAATGTAGCCTGTTGAAGAGCGGCAAAACCATCCACAACAACCTGACGAAGCTCAATAGGCATAGACAAGAACTTTTCGTTGTTCATCCACCAAAGCGCGCCCATATAAGCATGACCATCAAGGGTGACGTATTTCAGGCCAGCATCAGGGAATTTCATGCCCATAATGTCTGTAATGCCATTTTTAGAACCTTCAACAACACCCGTTTGGAATGATGTAAACAACTCAGGCCAAGGTATTGGGGTAGGTGACGCACCCAGCGCTTTAACTAATTCTTGGGGTAGATCGGCAACCACGGTTCGAATTTTAAGGCCCGCCATATCATTTGGGTTTTGAACTCTACGTTTTGTATTTGCAAAGTTACGCCATCCGCCAGTATTGCCAATGGTCATCAAACGAATTTTATCAGCAGAATCTTTAAGGGCCATATCACGCATAGTACGCGTAAAATCGCCAGATAAGACATTTTCCGCAACTCGATCACTTGCCATAAGATAGGGTAAATCTAGTACCTGAACGTATGGAAATGCACCTGCAGCGCCACCAGATGTTGAAATGTAAACATCAATTGAACCATCAGCTACGCCTTGCAGACACTCAGCGCCTTTTGAACATAGTTGTGTGCCAATAAATAATTCAACAGCAATTTCACCGTTTGAAGCGGCTTCCACAAAGTTTTTGAAAACCACAAGGCCATCATAATCTTCGTCATTTTCGTTAGAGTTGGCAGTTGCTCGTATTGTATAGTCTGCAGCATACGCAGTGACTGTGCTTCCTGCCATTAAACCAACGGTGAAAGCAGTCACTCCCAAAGTTTTTATAAAAGTATTCATATGAACTCCTCAGTAAATTGGGCTTATGCCCTTTTTTTATTGTTGACGAATTTTTAACGTTCGTCAGTTTCTAACTTTTCCCCTTCAAAAGGTTGCTTGTTATGGCTGACCAGAACAAAAAGATACCCTTGAAGTATATGGAAAATGCTTAAACTCCTTAATTCGGTTGTAAGAAGAAGCCAGCTATTGGCCCCACCAAATCGACATCTTTAACAAACCCTAACCACGAAGGAATACCCAGTGAAATGATAGGAAAATAGGTGATGAGAAAGATAACAAAAATTTCGACTGCTAAAAAAGGCAATATTGCCTTTGATATTGTTTCTACTTTCACGCCTGAAACAGATGAAGCTACAAACAGGACTAGGCCCATGGGAGGCGTGGCTAATCCAACGGTTAAATTAACCGACATGATCATAGCAAAATGAACAGGATGAATACCTAAATCAATAAATATGGGCGCCAAAATTGGCCCTAATATTATAATTGCTGGCCCTGCATCTAAAAACATACCCACTATAAATAATAAAAGATTGATTAACAGTAGTAACAGAAGGGGATTGTTAGTTAAAGCCAGTATATATACCGCTAAATCTTCTGCGATATGAGAAAGGCTTACAACCGTTTTAAATGCCATGGCTGCGCCTACCAATAATAAAACAACGGATGAGGTGATCGCAGACTTCACCAAAATGGGACCAAGATCTTTTAAATTTATGGAGCGTAAAATGATTAAACCAAGCAATGCTGTATAGGCAACAGCAAGAGCAGAGGCCTCTGTCGGGGTTGCTACACCACCTAAAATACCACCCAAAATAATAATTGGCGTTAATAAAGGCAGTACTGCACGTTTTGCCACGATCCTAAAGTCATTCGAGACTAAGCGTCTTTGAATTTGAAATAGAGTTTCTGTCACTATTAATGCACCAGCAAAATGCAGTAATAGGGTTGTGGAATAGCTCCCTATGTCAAGATTGACAACTTTGACTACCAATGGATATAAGATGAATGCGAGTATCAACCGAGCAATCACACGGGCGGCAAGGTTTTCAGCTGCAGAGATACTGACCCCTTCAATGACAAAACGTTTTGCCGGAGGGAATTCATATTTATTAGCCATCAACCTTGTCATAATCATCAAACCCATGCCCACCAGAATGCCAGGAATAATGCCGCCAGCAAATAAAGCCGCAACTGAAACTTCCATCACATAAGCATAGATGATCATAATGCCTGAAGGGGGGATTATGGGGCCAATAACTGACGATGCAGCCGTAATCGCTGCAGCAAACTTTCTTGTGTAACCTTGTTTTTCCATCGCTGGAATTAACATAGAGCCCAACGCAGAAGTATCAGCCACTGCTGAGCCTGACATACCTGCAAACAGCATTGAAGATAGAATATTTACTTGTGCTAGGCCGCCTCTTACGGAGCCAATAATGGTCTGAGAAAACGCCACTAAACGTTCTGTTATGCCAGCCTTGTTCATTAACTCCCCAGCGAGCATGAAAAAAGGAATAGCCAGTAATACACCATTATCGATGCCGTTAAAAACATTGCGATACATCAGTGCAATGTCTCGCTCTTGCCCGTTGAGATATAACATGAAACCAGGGGCGGCAAGCATGGCAAAATATACCGGAACTCCAATCATTAAAAATATAAGAAACAAGGGTAAGAACCAAGCTAAGATCACGAATTTACCGCCATTACATTAGGAAGTTTGGGTGAGGGAAAGCTTTCATTGCCCCATATAATTCTGGCAAATTGACGCATAATTAATTCTAAAGAAACCATTAAAATAAGGGTGAGAAAAACACTCATGGCTAAATAAATATAAGCGGTTCTAAATTGTATCTGCGTACCTAAAAGTTGGTTTATACCGGTATCTTGTAGCAATCTGTTTAAACCAGATGAGTCAAATAGTAAAGGTGAAGAAAAGTGCGTCCAGGCATGCTGTAGCATGATGATAGAGACAAAAGTGCAGAGTATTAATATCGACAGTATCAAGTAATTTTTAAGGCGAGCGGGGATGTATTCATGCAACATGTCAATGGAAACAAAGCCTGTGTAACGATACGCAGAAGGTGCAACCATCGCCATCATCCAAATCATCAAAGCCCTTGCGGCCTCCTCTGGCCAAGGAAGGGCATTGTTAAGTACGTACCTGAAAAATATTTGCGTCAAAATCACCAGCACCATTAACCCAAGCGCAACAAGCCCTATCGTGCGCCCCAATAAAAGTGCACGAGTATTAATTGCGTCAAACATCTCTAGCAGGACACGGATCGTTTTCACAATGTGGTGCGCTGGAAGTTAACTTGATTATAAACGAGGTTATTGTGAAAACTTACCAAAATGGCCTCCAGCAAACATCAAAGGCTTGCCCTCGTTCTGCGTGAACTGCTCTACTTTACCAATGATTATGGTGTGATCACCCCCGTCATATGTTGTTTGTATGCTGCACTCAAACCTTGCTATGGCCTCCGGTAAAATGGGTAGGTGATGTTTGCCGAAATGCCATTCGCAGTCTTCAAAAGCGGTTGGGTTTTTAGCAAAGTTTAGTGCGAGATCGGCCTGATCCTCTGCTAATACATGCACTGCAAAAAAACCAGCATTATAGAATGCATCTCTTCTTTCTGACTTGTTGGCTATAGACCATAAAATCAAAGCTGGATCTAATGAAACCGATGCAAATGAATTGACTGTCATACCAATAGGTGAATAATTGTCATGGGCTGTAATAACGGTGACGCCTGTTCCAAACTGCCCTAAAGCATTCCTGAATGCACGATGATTTTCTTGGCTAGGGACCATCATTGTATCTTGAGATTCATTTAAGTCTGTTGGCATAAGAGCAAGTTTTAAGTTGGATGGTTGAGTTGAATTCATCGCATTATGCCACTTCGTGTCCAAGCGCAGCGGTATAGATTTCAAACCATGCTTGACGATCAAGATTCACTTTTAGCGCGCTGGATAATGATTTAATACGGCTAAGATTGTTGGTGCCCATCACCGGTAAAATGTTGCATGGATGCTTTAATAGCCATGCAATGGCTACTGCATCTGCAGTGGCGTTTTGTTCATTGGCAATGTTAGATAAACAGTTAAAAATAGCCTTACTTTTTTGGTCGTTAGAATTAAACAGCGACCCTCCACCAAGGGGAGACCAAGCCATAGGTTTAATTTTTCGTTCTTGTAAGAAGGCAATGTCCCCATTAGTAAAAGGGCTGGTTTCCATAACGCTAAGTTCAATCTGGTTTGTGACAAGTTGGGTATTCATAGCCGATTGTAGCAAGCTCCAATCATGGGGTTTAAAGTTGGAAACACCAACAGATCCCACTTTGCCAGATTTCACCAGTGCATCTAGTGCTCGTCCCGTTTCTTCATGATCCATTAAAGGGTCAGGGCGATGAATTAACAAACAATTAATATGCTCTATATGCATTTGTGTTAAAGAGCATTCGACTGAAGAATTGATATGGGCTATTGATGTATCATAATGTTTCACGCGCGCACTTTGGTATCGCCCAACTGGCGCAACGATATCGCATTTGGTTATTATCTCGACCTTATCTATTAAGTGTGGAGCAGCAGAGAAACATTTTCCAAGTAGGCTTTCAGCACCATAATCGCCATAAATGTCGGCTTGATCCAGGGAGGTTATCCCTTGCTCTAAACACGCCTCTATTTTGGCCTGTACGGCGGCAGGCGAGGTGTCGTGATCATCCCCTAAGCGCCACATGCCATATATTATTTGACTTAATTCCAGATCTTTTGAGAGTGCTATGCGTTGCATTAACGTCTTTCTCCTATGCCTAATGGTGTGTGTGGTATAGAGGTGGGAACCCGGCCTTGCAATTGAGGCAGTGAACATGTTTCAAGGTGCGGGAGAACTTTTTTGCCAAATATTTCACACTCTGCAAGGTGCGGATAACCTGAAAATATAAATGCCCGAATACCCATTTTTTTGTACTTTTCAATCTGCGTTAAAATCTGATCTGTCGAACCAACCAAGGCCGCACCACAACCTGAACGTGCACGTCCAATCCCTGTCCATAAATGGGGCTCTATATAACCTTCCAAATCAGCCAGTTCGCGGTTTTTTGTTTGGTGCGAAACCCCTAAAGAGATTGAATCTAACGCCCTTTCACGAATGAGTTTACCCTGCTCATCATCGAGTTTGGAAACGAGCTCTCTTGCGTATTCTTTTGCCTCAGCTTCGGTATCTCGAACAATCATATGCACGCGCAGTCCATAATCTAAGACACGTCCATAACTTCGCGCGCACTCATTAACAGCTTTCATACGCTCTGCCAGAGCTTCTTGTTTTTCTGGCCACATTAAATAGACATCACAATGTTCGCCACATAAATCTAATGCAGACGGTGAGTAACCGCCAAAATACAGCAAGGGCCCACCATTTTGCTGATAAGGTTTAGCAGGGCCTGCTGGTAGGTTTTCAAAATTATAAATCTCCCCCTGGAAGTTAATCTCATCCTGCGTCCAGGCTTGTTTTAAAATTTCAACAACTTCGCGTGAGCGTTGATAACGAAATGCACTGTCTTCTTTTTGGCCCGGAAAATCTGAAGAAATAATATTAACAGTTAAGCGTCCCTTCATCATATGATCAAGCGTGGCGATGGTGCGCGCAAGCATAATAGGGTGCATTTCACCGCACCTTACAGCGGCTAATATGTTGATATTATCAGTAAGAGGAGCATTACCTGCCACAAATGTAAGTGTGTCTTGCCCAACTTGGTACGAGGAGGGGCATAAAATGTTTCTATAGCCTAGTTGGTCCGCCGTTTGAATAATGTTTGAGGTGTTTTCCCATGAAGAACGCAAGCTGCCTTCAGGCACTCCCAAATGATGGTAATCATCCGAACATAAAGGTGCGAACCATGCAATCTCTGCTGCAGTAGTGTGTTCTGATCTTATAGGGACAATAGACAAGTTAGCTTTCTTCCATTGATTAATTAAGTGATTTAAATTACTATAACAATTGTGTATCAATATATCAATAGTGCATCAATTAACAAAAATCTCACAGCATATGAAATCTGCATTATCCAAAAATCGACTACCATTGCATGTTGAAATTAGTGAAATGTTAGCGCGTGAAATTCAAGCTGGGATATTGGCTGACGGATCACGTTTGGCCTCTGAACGTTTGATGGCAGACGAGCTTGGGGTAGCCGTTGGCACCTTGCGTAAGGCATTAATGGAGCTAACACAAAAAGGCCTTTTGGAACGTGTGCAAGGTTCTGGTAATTATGTGCGTAAACCTAAGCAGTCTCAACACATTGATACAATATACAGTTTCTTCCGCTTAGAGTTAATCAAAGGAGGAGGTCTGCCAACGGCTCAAGTTTTATCCGTTGAAAGGCTGAACAAAGCTAAACATTTTCCAGCATTGGGTCCTCAATTTGGAACTGCTGCCGACGGATTTAGAATAAGAAGATTAAGGCAGCTGAATTCAATTGATAGTGCGATTGAGGAGATATGGATAGATGCGCCTAAAAATAGACACGTGAGTGTGGAAGATTTGTCCGACTCTTTATATTTGTTTTATCGTGAAAATCTCAAATTCTGGATTACTAGCGCAGAAGATCAAGTGAGCGTAAAACAGATGCCAGATTGGACCCCCACTGCCTTTGCCAAAGACTCAACAGTGAGTCATTTAAATAATGAGGATAAAGTATGGGGATATATAGAGCGTCAAAGCTATGATCAAAACAATATGCTTGCTGAATATTCACTGACTTGGTTTAACCCTCGGGTTGCGCGTTATGTCGCGCGCATAAAATAATAAAGAGGTATTTTTCGTGACGGCTTTAAACTATGGCATGATCGGGTGTGGCATGATGGGTCAGGAGCACATCAAGAATATTAAACTGCTTGAGAATACCCGTATCGCGGCAATTTTCGAACCCGATCCTGGTATGGCAACTATCGCAAAAAAACTGGCCCCTGAAGCTGAATTTGAGCCATCAATAGAAGCATTGCTAGGGCGAAAAGACCTTGATTGTCTGGTTATTGTGAGTCCTAATTTTTTGCATGCCCAGCAATTAAAGCTAATAGCCTCAATTAATCCATTACCTATTTTGGTAGAAAAACCTTTAATAACCAATCCATCCGATGCCACGCTCATACAAGAGCTGAGTAAAAACTACCCTAAGCCAATTTGGGTGGCCATGGAATATCGTTATATGCCCCCTGTTGCAAAGCTGATAAGCCAGGCAAATGCCTTATCAGGTGGGGTAAAGCTTCTGACCATTAAAGAGCATCGGTTTCCATTTTTAGAAAAGGTGAATGACTGGAACAGGTTCAACGAAAATTCTGGGGGTACATTTGTTGAAAAATGTTGTCATTTCTTCGATCTAATGCGCCTCATAATGAAGTCTGAACCAGTAAGAATTATGGCTTCTGCTGGACAAGCTAATAATCATTTAGAAGAAAAATATAATGGGCGCACCCCTGATATTTGGGATAATGGTTATGTCATTGTTGATTTTGCATCGGGCTCACGAGCAATGCTGGAACTTTGTATGTTTGCAGAAGGATCAAACTATCAAGAGGAAATTTCAGCAGTTGGAGTGGAGTGCAAGGTGGAGTGTTTTGTGCCAGGACCAAGCCGCTTTTGGCCTATACATCTTGGCCCATCTCCAACCCCCAAGGTTATTGTGAGTCCAAGAGCACCCAAAGGCCCACAAGTTCTTGAGATACCAGTAGACACTAAGCTTCTGCAAGCTGGTGATCATAACGGATCTACTTACTACCAACACCAAAAGTTCCAGCAAGTGGTACTGGGCAACCAAAAGCCTGAAGTGACGCTAAAAGATGGTTTAATCGCTGTTCAAATGGGTATGGCCGCCCAAAAAGCGGCTTCACAATCTCGAATCATTGAACTGTCCACCAGCATGAAGACAAAAGACCAGTAAATACAGCCAAATCACTTAATGCCATTGTGAAGCAATGAATATTTGGCCTAAGCCTATGTAGGTTTAAAACCACGCTAAGTCGTTAAAAGGTGTCACTATTTTTTAAAATTTTTGGCTTTTTTAGCTTTCGCTTTGTCAGCTTTGGCTTTATCTGATTTAGAAACTTTTGGTTTTTTAGCCTTAATTTTTTTCAATACCGCAGGTTCTTCTTTTTTAGGGGAGAACCCAGGAAATATTTGGCGGCTAATGTCATTGCCAATATAGCGTTCAATGCGGCCAAGGTTAGGCCAGTCCATGGCATCAACGATAGACCAGACGCTGCCGGCCTCACCATCACGGCCTGTGCGACCCGCGCGGTGCACATAGCTGTCTGCCTTTTCTGGCATGTGGAGGTTAATCACATGGCTTAGACCTGGTAAATCAACACCCCGAGACATAACATCTGTAGCCACTAAAACCTTAGTACGTCCGCGGCGCATGTCTTTAATTTGTTGGTTTCGATCACTTTGGCGCAGGTCACCATGTAAACCTGTGCACTGTATACCCAGCGTGCGTATGACTTTAAGCCAGATGTCTACCTGCTTACGACTATTAACAAAAACAATGGCTTGTTTTACTTCTGGCAACCGCAGTAAGGCTTTAAGTAGGTGTTCTTTGTGCTGTTCGTTGTCGGCTTGATATACTGCTTGGCTAATTTTCTTAGCCACATGGCGGGGTGCTTCTACAGCAACCTGGACGGCGCTCTCTGCTAATAAATCATGGGCAAAGGCCTGCACTTTATCGCCTTCCAACGTGGCTGAAAACATCGACGTTTGGCGCTCAAGTGGCAGCAAGTCTGAGACTTGGTGGATGGCTTGTATAAAACCTAAATCCAACATGCGATCGGCTTCGTCAATCACAAACACAGTCACTTGAGACAAATCCAAGGCCATGTGTTCTTCAATTTCTATTAAACGGCCAGGCGTTGCGACTAAAACATCGATGGTTTCAGCCACCATGGCCTTTTGCATGCCAAAGGGTACGCCACCCACAATGAGGCAACTCTTTAGGTGATTGTGAGCCACGAGTTGCTCTACTTGATCGTAGGTTTGACGGGCTAGCTCGCGAGTAGGGCTAAGAATAAGTACCTTGGGCGTACCCACTTCTTGCCTTGGAGTGTCTAAAATGTGTTGCAAGGCAGGCAAAACAAACGCCAGTGTTTTACCCGTGCCAGTGGGCGCAGATGCCAGCACATCATGACCTTCTAAAAGTGGTGGAATAGCTTGCTGCTGGATCGCAGTGGGTTGGGTAAATTCGTGCTCTGCAAGGGCATGCAGTAATTCTTGATCCAGCTGTAAATCGACAAAAGACACTGTGGCATAACTCAATGAATAAACAAGCCCGTAGGATACCGTATTTTGTTGATAATAGATTTAGCAATCTAGGCTTATGAGTTGGAAAGCCTTGCTCTGAAAAATCTTTGGACTACGACATGGGTTTCGATAGGTGAAGTAAATTATGTAATAGTTTCAGCGACATGTTATCAGCATTTTGTAAATGCTATTATTTCATGGAGATAGACTTGTGTAAAAGGCATTAGTGTCGCAGCAATGTCGTTTTCAGATATGCGCTGATTTCCAACGCTTGGATAATGGAGCGGTTATATCATAGTGTTCTGGCGCAGGAATAACTGAATTTTTGTAACACATTGACGCGCATAGAACCTCGAATTTAAGTTAAAACAGAGAACAACATGTCTGCTGATTCAACCAAAGACAACGTAGTGCGTTTGCACCCAGGCGCTGGCCGAAATAAATCTCGTATTCACCTGCGTGGACGTCAAGTTAATTTAGACACATTAGCGCAGCTGCGACAATTAATGGGTGACCAACCGATTAAACGTGACATGCTGGTTGAGTACTTACATCTGATTCAAGATAACTTTGGTTACTTGTCTGCCGCACATCTCGCAGCCTTGGCTCACGAAATGAATATCCCTATGGCTGAAGTCTATGAATGTGCCACTTTTTATGCGCATTTTGACATTGTTAAAGAAGGTGAACTACCGCCTCCTGCAGTTACTGTGCGGGTTTGCGACAGCCTCAGTTGTCAACTTGCAGGTGCCGTTCAACTCAAGGCAGCCATAGAGGCAGGAACAGATCCCACTGAAGTGCGTATTGTTAACGCGCCATGCATGGGTCGCTGCGACACCGCTCCAGTGGCTGAAGTAGGTCATTATCATGTCGATCGCGCTGATGCGGCTAAAGTTGTGGATGCGATTCAAGCTAAACATTTTCACCCAGAGATTCCAGACTACCTAGCCTATGAAGCCTATGTAGCAGAGGGTGGTTACACTTTGCTAAAGCAGTGTTTAGCGGGTGATTATAGTTGGGAAGATATCCAAAAGGTATTGGCTGATGCCAATCTTAAAGGTCTGGGTGGTGCTGGTTTCCCCACGCATATGAAATGGAAGTTTGTGCGCCAAGAACCCAAGCCCCGTTACCTTGCGATTAATGGTGACGAAGGTGAACCGGGAACATTCAAAGACCGCTTGTATTTAGAATCTGACCCTCATCGTTTTATCGAAGGTGCGTTAATCAGTGCTTGGGCTGTGGAAGCTGAAGCTGCTTATATCTATCTGCGTGACGAGTACCCAGCAGCATTGGAGATATTAAAAGCTGAAATTGGTAAAGTCGAGGCTGCGGGTCTAGCACCTGCAGGTGGCATTCATCTAAGACGCGCTGCGGGTGCATATATCTGTGGTGAAGAGTCAGCCATGATTGAGTCCTTAGAAGGTAAGCCTGGTATGCCTCGTCATCGGCCACCTTTTGTGGCTCAGGTCGGTTTGTTTAATCGACCCACCCTTGTAAATAATATTGAAACGGTTTTCTGGATTCGCACCTTGGTCGATAAGGGTGCAGAGTGGTTCTCAAGCCAAGGCCGCAACGGTTCTCAGGGCTTGCGCAGCTTTTCTGTGTCTGGCAGGGTTAAAAATCCAGGGGTTAAGTTAGCCCCCGCAGGTATTACCATGCAGGAACTAATGGAAGAATATTGTGGGGGTATGGCGGATGGTCACACCTTTAAAGGCTATCTTCCAGGGGGTGCCTCAGGAGGCATATTGCCAGCAGGTATGGCGGATATCCCACTCGATTTTGGTACCCTGAATAAATATGGTTGCTTTATTGGGTCTGCTGCAGTGGTGGTTTTATCAGACCATGACAATATGCGCGATGTGGTAGTGAACTTACTCAAGTTCTTTGAGGATGAGAGCTGCGGTCAATGTACGCCGTGTCGTGTGGGTACAGAAAAAATGGTTAAATTACTACAGCGTCCAGATTGGGATCAAGCCTTAATGGCCGAACTGACCCAGGCCATGTGCGATGCCTCCATTTGTGGATTAGGCCAAGCAGCGTCTAACCCCATCAGTACCGTATTTAAATATTTTGACGCTAATTTGATCGCTACTGATCTGGCAGCCAGTGCAAAACCAGTAGCCATTGCGGGAGACACAAAATGAGTCAAGATATTATTAGTTTCACCCTCGACGGTGAAAGTGTGACCGCCAAAAAAGGCGAAACTATTTGGCAGGTCGCTCAGCGTTATGGTGAAACTATTCCTCACCTTTGCTACAAACCAGAACCGGGCTACCGAGCAGACGGCAATTGTCGTGCTTGCATGGTCGAAATTGAAGGGGAACGAGTGCTCGCTGCTTCTTGCTTGCGCTCACCCAGTGAAGGTATGGTCATCACCAGCGCCAATTCTGAGCGGGCACAATCGTCACGTAAAATGGTCATGGAGCTTTTAGCCACAGATCAGCCGGATCGTGAAGAATCACCTGATAAAAGCTCTCACTTTTGGGCCATGGCTGATCTCTTAGCAGTTGATGCGAGTCAAGCTCGCTTTGATGAAACTGAAAAACCGTGTGCTGACAACAGCAGTAAAGCCATGCGTGTGAATTTACAATCATGCATTAACTGTAACTTGTGTGTGCGGGCTTGCCGTGAAGTTCAGGTCAACGATGTGATTGGTATGGCTCATCGTGGCGCTGAATCTAAAATTGTATTTGATTTTGATGATCCTATGGGTGATTCCACCTGTGTTAACTGTGGCGAATGTGTGCAAGCTTGTCCTACTGGGGCCTTGATGCCATCTACAGTGACCAGTGAAGATGGTAAGGGTGACAGTGCAGATTACGACCGTAAGGTAGACAGTGTATGTCAGTATTGTGGTGTAGGCTGTCAGTTAACCTATCACGTAAAGGACGAGCGTATTGTTTATGTTGATGGACGAGACGGTCCAGCTAACCAGAATCGTTTGTGTGTAAAGGGTCGTTTTGGTTCTGACTATATTCACCACGGTGACCGCATCACTAAACCATTGATTCGTCTTCAAGGTGCACGCAAAGGTATTCATAATGACTTTGATCCAGCCAAACCGCTAACGCACTTTCGCGAAGCCAGCTGGGAAGAGGCTCTGGACTTTGCCGCTAATGGATTCGTTAAAATTCGTGATACTCAAGGTAAAAAAGCCCTTGCAGGTTTTGGTAGTGCTAAAGGTTCTAACGAAGAAGCTTACTTGTTTCAAAAGTTGGTACGCACTGGTTTTGGTAGCAACAACGTAGACCACTGTACCCGTTTATGTCACGCCTCCTCGGTAATGGCATTGTTGGAAGGCTTGGGATCTGGTGCAGTATCAGCCTCCTTCATGCAGGCGAAGCACGCAGACGTGGTGGTGATTACCGGTGCTAACCCAACCAACAACCACCCTGTTGCTGCAACTTTCTTTAAGCAAGCTGCAAAAAATGGCACCAAGATTATTGTTTTAGACCCACGTGGTTTGGCAATGAAGAAATATGCCAGCCACATGATTCAGTGCCAACCAGCAAGCGACGTAAGCTTCTGGAATGCTATTATGAACGTTATCGTTACAGAAGAGCTGTACAACCAAAAGTACATCGACTCGATGACGACTGGTTTTGACGCGGTGAAAGAGCACGTTAAGCGCTACACACCCGAAGCAATGTCACCCATTTGTGGTGTAGACGCAGACCTCATTCGTGAAGTGGCACGTTTATATGCTACAGCTAACAACGCCATGATCTTCTGGGGCATGGGCGTATCCCAGCACGTGCATGGCACTGACAACTGCCGCGCTATGATCTCTGTGGCGTTAATGACAGGCCAGATTGGCCGTGAAGGGACTGGTTTGCATCCACTTCGTGGTCAAAATAACGTTCAGGGTGCATCGGATGCGGGTCTTATTCCGATGATGTACCCAGATTACAAAGGGGTTAACGTAGCCAGTGTTAAAGCCATGTTTGAGGACCTATGGGGCACTGAGCTTTCTGATGAGCCAGGCTTAACTGTCGTAGAAACCATGGACGCTGTTCATGATGGTTCTGTCACTGGTATGTATGTGGAAGGGGAAAACCCAGCCATGTCTGATCCAGACTTACACCACGCCCGTGGCGCCTTGGCTAAACTTCAGCACTTAGTGGTACAAGACTTGTATGTCACCGAAACGGCGATGTATGCAGATGTCGTCTTACCCGCTTCGGCATGGCCGGAAAAGGACGGCACGGCATCTAACACTAACCGTACAGTGCAAATGGGTCGCCAAGCAGTGAACCCACCTGGTGACGCACGTCAGGATTGGTGGATTATTCAAGAATTGGCCAACCGTATGGGCCTAAATTGGACTTACACTCATCCCAAAGATGTGTTTGCCGAAATGAAGCAAGCGATGCCAAGTTTGAATAACTTGACTTGGGAGCGACTAGAAAGGGAACATTCAGTAACATACCCTTGTCCTGCTGAAGATCATCCGGGTAACGATATCGTGTTTATCGATAGCTTCCCTATTGAAGGTGGGCGCGGCAAGTTTGTTGCTGCAGACATCATAGATCCTGATGAGCGTCCTGATGACGAATACCCAGTCATCCTTACGACTGGCCGTCAGCTAGAACATTGGCATACAGGCTCGATGACTCGCAGAGCCACTGTACTAGATGCCCTTGAGCCTGAAGCAGTGGCGACCTTGAGTCGTGAAGAACTGTCTAAGATTGGAGCTAAAGCAGGGGATATGATTCGTGTTTCTACCCGTCGTGGCAGCATTGAATTATTGGCCCGTGAGGATGCTGATGTCCCGGCTGGCGTGATTTACATTCCATTCTGTTTCTCTGAAGCGGCGGTAAATATGCTCACCAACGCAGCACTTGATCCTGTGGGAAAAATCCCAGAGTTCAAATTCTGTGCCTCACGCATTGAACGCGTTAACTAATCAATGCATTGTGAGTGACTGACGGTAAAATAAGGCAAGGCGAGACAAGACAAGTGAAGCCACAATAGGTTATTGAGTGGTCACTTGGCTCAGGCCATCTTAAAAGACCAGCTAAATGCTGGTCTTTTATTTTCTATGGGCTGGAGATTGTGAATGATTCCCCTTGTTTAGAAACTGCCTGCTAACTTGGACATTATTTTCCTGCCTGAGCCATGACATTGTTTAGTGTTTAATACTTAAAATATGTTAAAAAGGTAAGCATAAAAGGGCAAGATTAATTAGTCGATCGTGAAATGACTGATGCCGATGACAGCTGCACTTATGTTTTAAGGAATACGCTATTATGAAAACTAAAACTTTAGATTTAGATTTTGTTCGCCGTCAGTTTCCAGCCTTTAGTGAGCCGAGTTTAAAAGGGACAGCTTTTTTTGAAAACGCAGGTGGCTCCTACATGTGCCGCCAGGTGATGGATCAGTTAGACCGCTACCTGCGGCAAACTAAAGTACAGCCATTTCATCCATACCCTCAGGCCCAAGAGGCTGGGGCACACATGCAAAGTGCTTATGGAAAATTTTCAGGTTGGTTAAATGTGGGCTCAGAAGAAATCTACTTTGGTCCCTCCACGAGTCAAAACACCTATGTATTAGCTCAGGCCATGTTAGGTTGGCTCAAAGAAGGTGATGAAATTATTGTCACTAATCAAGATCACGAAGCAAACTCTGGCGTTTTTAGAAGGCTTGCACAGCAGGGTATTGTAGTTAAAGAGTGGTGTGTTGATGCAAACAGTGGCAGTTTAAATGTGGACCATCTGCCTGCTTTGTTTAATAAACACACTAAACTCCTTGTCTTCCCCCATTGTTCTAATATTCTTGGTGAGATTAACCCAGTGGCCCATATTGCTGATTTAGCGCGAGACAAGGGTATTAAAACTCTTGTTGATGGGGTCTCTTATGCGGGGCACGGTTTGCCTGACGTAGACGCTTTAGGCGTCGATATTTACCTATTTTCGCTCTACAAAGTCTATGGTACCCATCAAGGGGTCATGGTTGTGCGCCAGCAAATGGATGCATGTTTGAGTAACCAAGGGCATTATTTTAATGACCATTTGCGTGCAAAGCGCTTAACTCCCGCAGGTCCAGATCATGCACAAATTGCAGCAGCAGCGGGCGTTTGTGATTATCTAACGACCCTTTACCAGCATCACGTGGGCTCCAGTAAGGCCCGTGACCAAAACAAAAACAAAGTGGTTCACGACTTATTGAGACAAGCCGAGATCGATGTACTAGAACCTCTATTGGAATTTTTTAATGAGCATCAGAAAATCACGCTCATTGGCCCCAAGCATGCGGTCAACAGAGCACCCACAGTGTCAGTTTTGGTTAAAGGTCACAAAGCGTTTGATCTAGCCAGCGCATTAGGTCAAAAGGGACTCATGTGTGGCGCTGGGCATTTTTACTCAAAGCGGCTTTTAGAGGCCATGGGCATTGATGCTGAAGAGGGTGTTTTACGATTTTCTTTGGTGCACTATACCAGTGCCCAAGACGTTATTAAACTCACGCAAACACTTAAGGCGCTTATTGCATAAAAATCAGTAGCTGCGTTAGGAAGGTTTATCGTGCTGGTGATCTAGTTCTTAACTGCAGATTGGTGCACAATAACTTATTGTCTAGCTTTCATGTTTATTACTATGCCAATTTGGGTCGATGCAGATGCCTGCCCCGGTGTCATTAAAGAAATTTTGTTTCGTGCTGCTGAGCGCGCACAAATTGCTACCACCTTGGTAGCCAACCAATACATTAAAACACCGCCATCTAAGGTCATTAGTAGTATCCAGGTAGGTCAAGGATTTGATGTGGCTGATAATGAAATTGTGCTGCGAGTCACGGCAGGAGATTTGGTGATTACGGGTGATATTCCTTTGGCTGCAGAAGTGGTTGAAAAAGGTGCACAAGCGCTTAGTCCAAGGGGCGAATCTTATACCAAAGAAACCATTCGACAGCGTTTAAATATGCGGGACTTTATGGAAACCCTGCGTAACAGTGGTGTTCAAACTGGAGGTCCAGCTACCTTAAATCATACGGATCGCCAGACCTTTGCGAATAAATTAGATCGCTGGATTGCCAAACAGGATAAACAAAAAAAGGCATGCCCATGAAACAAGCGGACCTTTCAAGTTACCTTGTGCACCCCAACCCAGATAATGGGGCGCTCACCAGTCAAGTCACAGGGCGTGATCATACGGGTGCGGATGTTGATGTGGACGTCGTCACTGAACGGGGTTTGACGGTGTATTTAAATAAACAAGAAATTGTGACTCTGATGACCCTAGGGGACCACCCTCAATACCTTGCGGTGGGTTTTCTGTTGAACCAAAATATGCTCCAAGCCGATGATGTGATTACCGGTATAGACTATGACGAAGAGCTAGAAGTTGCCATAGTGCGCACTCAGCGTGAAACTGATTACGAAGATAAAATGAAGAAAAAAGTACGCACGTCTGGCTGCGCTCAAGGCACCGTATTTGGTGACATCATGGAGAAGTTCGATACCATTGATCTGTCTCAAGACGCCACATTAAAGACCAGTTGGCTCTATCAACTAGCGCGCCAAATTAATACTACGCCGAGTATTTATCAAAAAGCGGGAGCCATCCACGGCTGTGTTTTATGTCATAAAGCGCAGCCTTTGGTCTATATGGAAGATGTGGGGCGCCATAATGCCATCGATAAAATTGCGGGCTATATGCACATGCACAAGATTCAACCCCATGATAAATGCTTCTACACCACAGGCCGTTTAACCTCTGAAATGGTGATCAAAACTGTGCAAATGCAGATTCCTATTCTTATTTCACGCTCGGGCTTTACTGCTTGGGGTGTTGATTTGGCTCAAAAAGCAGGACTAACGCTGATTGGCAGGGCTAAAGGGCGTAAGTTTTTAGTGTTAGCCGGTTTTGAACGAGTGCACTATGATGTTGATGTAGATCAGATTGCCGATGAACCTAAACACGCAGGCCGTAAAAATGGCGATTAAAGCCAACCAATTGGTGGGAGTAATACTTGCGGGGGGACTTTCTAGACGCATGGGTGGTGGTGATAAATCCATGTTAGCCCTAGGTGGCCAATCCATTCTCAATTATGTGGTTGACTTAGCACAAGCCCAAGTTGAAACCTTGGTCCTCAACGCTAATGGTGACGCAGAGCGTTTTGCCTCTTTTGCACTGCCTGTTCAGGCTGATATAGTGCCCGATTTTGCGGGTCCTTTAGCTGGTGTGGTATCGGCTATGGCATGGACAAAACAAAATAGAACGAATGCCACGCATATTATTACTATGGCTGCAGACACGCCTTTTTTTCCAGCAGACTATGTAGCTCGAATGCTCAAGCAAATGCAGGAGAAAGAGCAACGTTTGGCGTGTGCTAGCTATCAGGGTCGAACTCAGCCAGTGTTTGGCTTATGGCCAGTGGACTTATTTGAAGACTTATACCAAGCTATTGTAGAGGACGACATGCGCAAGGTGGATCGTTTTACTGCCCCTTATGGGGTCGCAGATGTCGCCTTTGACGAGCTGTTAGAAAACCCATTTTTTAATGTCAATCGGCCAGAAGACTTGATCCTTGCAGAGCAGTTGATCAGCCCATAAGTGGTGTAATTTTTACTGTGCTACCCATTAGTCATAAATAAAATTGGTTATATGTTTTGGGAAAGTCTTAGCGCTAGGCGTGAATTACTATTAATGAGTGAGTCCGTTTATAGGCCTAAAGCTTAAAAAGACAGGTCGGTAATCTTTGTCATAGCTCTAGGACTGCCAAGAATTGTAGCGTTTTTGAGAGTAAACATTGGCCTTGGTCATAGGGCCCTAAACTCAAAATTAAGCATCACCCATGCCAAAACTGGTAAAGGGAATAAAGTCCACAAGTGAGCCAGCGGGTATGTTGCCACTCGCTTCGTCCACTTCTACCAGACCATCAGCACGGGTCATAGAGGTTAAAATACCTGACCCATGGGATGCGCTGCGTTGCAACACATAGTCACCATTAGGCTGTTGTTCTTGAAAGACTCTCAGCCATTCTCTTCGACCGACCTTCTTATTAACATCAAAACCTAGTTTTTGCGGGTATGACTTAGGACGATGCCAACCACCCCCACTTAATGCCCGAATTAAGGGTTGCCCAAACATTAAGGTACATACGTTAGCCGCCACAGGATTGCCAGGTAAACCAAGGAACAAGGCTGGGCCGAGTTGACCAAAGGCCAGAGGCCTGCCTGGTTTAATAGCTAAGCGCCAAGCATGAACTTCGCCCAGGTCTTTTAATACGTTGGCTATATGATCGTGGCTGCCCGTTGAAGCACCACCAGAAGTAATGATGAGTTGGTGATCTTGGCTTGCACTATCCAACGCAGTGCGGATTGTAGAGAAATCGTCTGCCAAAATACCAAGGTCTGTAACCTCGCAGTGTAAACTGGTCAGTAAGGCTTTAAGCAGGTATCGGTTGACGTCATAGATACCGTCTTCAGGTAACTCTTGTCCTAGTTCATAGACTTCATTGCCAGTTGAAAAAAGTGCTACCCTAACCTTGTTATAAACCCTTAACTGGGCTTGGCCCGCCGCGGCAGCAAGGCCAATATCTTGTGGCCGAATGAGCTGGCCTTGGTTGATAATAACCTCTCCAGCCTTGACGTCTTCGCCCTGTGGACGCCAGTTAGAGTGGGCTTTGTAGTGGCTTGGAAAGGTGACAGAGTCGTTAGTAAGGTGCACATCCTCTTGCATAACCACTGTATTTGCGCCTTTGGGCATTTGTGCTCCAGTCAACACCCGCATACAGTAACCCTGTTTGAGGCTGAGTTTCTCACTTCCTCCCGCGTTGGCTTCCGTGGCCATGAGTGGCAGTGTGGCGTCTGGTTGCTGGATTAAATCGTTACAGTTAAAGGCATAACCATCCACAGCTGCATTATCAAACCTAGGGCTGTCATATGGGGTCGTTAAAGCTTCAGCTAAACGACGGTTCATGCATTGTTCTAGCGGCAGCGTTTGGCTTTTGACTTGCGTGGACGCTAGTGCCTGCATACCCTGCCAAACGGTCTCAGCGGTTTGCAATTGTTGGGCTGGGCTGTAACAGTCATTAACCTCATGCACTGCTGGTGCGGTGACTAAGCCAGTGTGCTGCAAAACGAAGTCTGTGACTTGTTGTATATTGTTGAGGTCTAATTGCGGCAGATCACTGGGCAGATGGGGTTGATCTGTGACAAGCGCAACAATGTTGGGCATCTGATCAGCCAACAAGCCCTCCTTATTAAGGTGTCGTACGATTTCCAATTTTGGGTGAACGGCACCTTTATAGCCCTCTACGATGACTAAATCACAGGGCTCAAACAAGGGGAGTAATTGCTCTAGTTTTGGCGTATCTTGTTCACGGTGTTCACGCATTAAGGCCCAGCGGTGCTGGGTGGCCAAAAGAGTTTGCTTAGCACCTGCGGCACGGTGACGGTAACTATCACGCCCTGGTTCATCAATATCCACATTATGGTGGGCGTGTTTCACTGACGACACCTTATAGCCCATGGATGTAAGTTGGCTAATAAGCCTTTCCACTAGGGTCGTCTTGCCGTTATTTTTCCACCCAACAACACCAAAAACTTTCATGCCGTGATTCCATTATATACTGCACAAATATGCCCCAATTGTACTGCATTTTTATACCTGTGTGGTTTGGGTTGATACATCAGTGTGTTATTAATTCAGTGCTTTATCTGCAGGCTTCAATTTGGGTCGCAATTGAATAAGAGCCTTGGGCTAGGTTTTAGCACAATGGCTTCCATAATAAAGATTCCTATCGCTTTGCAGCGAATACCATCGGGTCATACTATGAAAAAATATTCAGGCTTTAGTCTTTTCAAGCACTCCCTTAGCCATCATGAAAACTGGCAAGCAGTTTGGCGCAGTCCACAGCCTAAAAAACAATACGATGTCATCATTGTTGGTGGCGGTGGACATGGTCTGGCGACTGCCTATTACTTAGCTAAAGTGCATGGTATTACCAATGTGGCCGTGTTAGAAAAAGGCTACTTAGGCGGTGGTAACACCGCGAGAAATACCACTATTGTTCGCTCCAACTACTTATGGGATGAAGCCTCTAAATTATATGACCATTCTTTAGATCTTTGGAAAGACCTAAGCCAAGACTTAAACTACAACGTCATGTTTAGTCAGCGTGGCGTATTGAATTTGGGTCACAACTTGCAAGACATGCGCGATATTGAGCGGCGAGTTAATGCGAATCGATTGAACGGTATTGATGGAGTGGTACTCAATACAGCAGAAGTGAAAAAGATTGTCCCCGTCATCAATGATTCACAAGATATTCGTTACCCTGTTTTAGGTGCCTCTTGGCAAGCCACCGGAGGGGTGGCACGACATGATGCAGTGGCATGGGGTTTTGCTCGTGGCGCTGATAGTTTTGGTGTGGATCTTATCCAACAATGTGAAGTCACTGATATTATAAAAGAAGACGGCGCTGTGGTGGGTGTGCAGACCACGCAAGGTTTTATTGGTGCTAAAAAAGTAGCCTGCGTTACGGCAGGTAATTCGGGCGTCATGGCAGCGATGGTGGGTTTACGTTTGCCTATTGAATCGCGGCCATTGCAAGCTTTGGTTTCAGAACCGGTTAAGCCCATCATCGACACCGTGATTATGTCCAACGCAGTGCATGCTTATGTCAGTCAGTCGGATAAGGGTGACCTAGTGATTGGCGCCGGTACTGACTCTTACAATGGCTATGGCCAGCGTGGCAGTTTCAATGTGGTAGAACATACCTTATCGGCCATCTGTGAACTATTTCCCATGCTCAGTCGTGTGCGCATGAACCGAGCTTGGGGTGGAGTAGTCGATACCTGCCCAGATGCTTGCCCTATATTGTCTAAAACAAGCGTTAAAGGCTTGTACTTTAACTGTGGTTGGGGCACAGGTGGCTTTAAGGCCACACCGGGTTCTGGGCATGTGTTTGCTCACACCCTAGCCCATGATGAACCCCATCCTTTAGCTGCACCTTTTAGCTTGGATCGTTTTAATACGGGCCATTTAATCGACGAGCACGGCGCTGCTGGCGTTGCCCACTAACTTTTAGCATAAGGAGACATACACATGCATCATATTTACTGCCCTTATTGCGAAGAAATGCGCGAAGAAGAAGAGTATTCCTATACGGGTGAAGCACACATCGAACGTCCAAAAGACCCAGCATCCATTGCTGATGAAGCTTGGGGAGATTATCTGTTCTTTCGGGCTAACCCGCGCGGTATTCACCATGAAATGTGGTACCACGCAGCGGGTTGTCGGCGTTACTTTAACGCCACCCGTGACACGCACAGCTATCAAATCCATGAGACCTATAAAATGGGTGAATTGCCCGCAGTAACGGCGCCAACCAAAGCTGCGCTAGTTGCAGATAAGGCAAAAGCTACGCCAGCCAAAACTAAAGCTAAACCCAAAACTAAAGCTAAAGCTAAAGCTAAAGTAACCCCAGAAGAGCAGCAAGGAGATGCCTCATGAGCCAAATTAATCGCATAGCAACAGGCGGTCGAATTGATCGGTCTAAACCCATGAGTTTTACCTTTAATGGCAAAACCTACCAAGGTTTTGAGGGTGACACCTTAGCCTCAGCCATGCTTGCAAATGGCGTTGGCATCGTGGGTCGCAGCTTTAAATACAGCCGAGCGCGAGGTATTTTAGGCCATGGTGCTGAAGAGCCTAACGCCCTCATGCAGTTGCACAAAGGCAATGCATCGGTGCCTAATCCTCGGGCAACCCAAGTAGAGTTGTTCGATGGACTAACGGCTTCCAGCACCAACGGTTGGCCGAGTGCGGAATTCGATCTCATGGGTTTAGTCGGTAAAATTGGAGGCAAAATGATGCCTGTTGGTTTTTACTACAAGACCTTTATGGCGCCCCAAAAAATGTGGATGACCTACGAAAAGTTTATTCGTAAAGCTGCAGGTTTTGGTCGTTTGTCCCTTGAGCCTGACCCAGACACTTATGACAAATTAAATGCCCATTGTGATGTTATGGTGGTGGGGGCAGGCCCTGCAGGTTTAGCGGCTGCGCTCGAAGCAGGCCGCAGTGGCAAACGCGTGATTATCGTAGACGAGCAAAATGAATTTGGTGGTACCTTATTAGCGAGCAAGCAATCAGTTGACGGCGTGGACGCGGTGACTTGGGCAGAACAAGCTGCGCATGAGCTAGCAGCCATGGCAAATGTGACAGCTATGCCCCGAACCACGGCATTTGGTTATTACGATCACAACTTTGTATGTGCCATAGAGCGGAGAACAGATCACCTTGGCCCAGTTGCCTTGAAGGGCACACGTCAACGCATTCATCGTATTCGGGCCCACCAAGTGGTGTTGGCGACGGGCGCGATTGAACGGCCCTTAGTGTTTGCTAATAACGATCTCCCCGGCATCATGCTGGCGCACTCTGTGTCGACCTACATTAACCGTTTTGCCGTAGTTCCTGGCCAACGCTGTGTCGTTATGACAACCAATGATTCAGGTTATCAAACCGCTTTAGATATCCAGTCGGCAGGCCGCACGGTTGTGGCTGTAGTAGATTCTCGCCATGCTCCTGCTGGACGCCTTGTTGAAATGGCAAAAATGGCTGGTATCCAAGTGATGACAGGCTATGGTGTGATTGAAGCTCAAGGTGGTAAGCACGTAACTGGAGCCATTGTGGCGCCTTTAAATGAGGCGGCTGACCAAGTCACAAGCCAAGGCAAAACCCTCAGTTGCGACCTTATTGCAGTGGCGGGTGGTTGGAGCCCTGTGGTGCATCTGAGTTGTCACACCGGGAGTCGGCCTATTTGGAAAGAGGATGTGGCTGGCTTCGTACCAGGTTCAAGCCTTCAAAATCAACATTTAGCAGGCGCAATTACGGGTGAATACCAGTTGTCGCAGGCCCTAAATGCCGGCATCCAAGCAGGTGCTGCTGCAGCTGGCACACAATCCACTCAAGTATTTAATTGTGGTGATGAATCTGAAGGCGCTGCACAAGCCCTTTACTTGATTCCTCACACTAAGCCAATTAGTCGTGCCCCAAAACAGTTTGTTGACTTCCAAAACGATGTCACAGCAGCAGGCATTGAATTGGCCACCCGTGAAGGGTTTCAGTCTATTGAACATGTTAAACGTTATACGGCCATGGGTTTTGGCACTGATCAAGGCAAAACGGGTAACGTGAATGGCATGGCTATTGTGGCTAAGGCCTTGAATAAGTCGATTGCTGAAACGGGCACTACTATTTTTCGTCCGGCCTACACTCCAGTCACCTTCGGTGCTATTGGAGGTCGCGATATTGGTGCGTTATTGGACCCAGCACGTCATACGGCCATGCATCCTTGGCATGTGGCTAATGGCGCAGAATTTGAGAACGTGGGTCAGTGGAAGCGCCCTTGGTATTTCCCGCAGGCAGGGGAAACCATGCAGCAAACCCTCAACCGAGAATGTTTAGCGGTGCGCAACAGTGTAGGTATATTGGATGCATCAACCTTAGGTAAAATCGACATCCAAGGTAAGGATGCACGTGAGTTTCTAAATCGGGTTTATACTAATGCTTGGTCAAAGTTAGCCCCGGGCAAGTGTCGTTATGGGCTCATGCTCAAAGAAGACGGCATGATCTTTGATGATGGGGTAACCGCATGTTTAAGTGACACCCATTTTCTTATGACCACCACCTCTGGCGGTGCTGCTGCAGTGTTGGGTTGGTTAGAATTATGGCATCAAACGGAATGGCCAGAGTTAGATGTTTACTTCACCTCGGTCACGGATCAATGGGCCACCTGTTCTTTTGCGGGGCCTAATTCTCGTAAGGTGCTAGAGAAGCTCTGCACCGACGTAGACCTGTCTGCAAAAGCCATGAAGTTTATGGATTATTGTGAGGGCACTGTGGCGGGCATTAAGGCCCGCATCTTCCGTATTTCCTTTACTGGGGAGTTATCGTTTGAGGTGAACGTGCCAGCAGACCAAGGCCATTATATGTGGCAACAACTCATGGAAGCTGGTGAAGAGTTTGGCATAACGCCATACGGCACTGAGTCTATGCACGTATTGCGTGCAGAGAAAGGCTTCATTATTGCGGGCCAAGATACCGACGGTTCCATGACCCCCTATGATTGTTTGATGGGCTGGGCCGTGGGCAAAAGTAAAACCTTTAGTTTTCTAGGTGAGCGCTCCTTTACCCGACCCGATACAGCCCGAACAGACCGTAAACAGCTGGTGGGTTTAAAGCCAAAAGACCCCACGGTGGTTATTCCAGAAGGCGCGCAAATTGTTATGGATCCCCATCAGCCTATTCCTATGGATATGGTGGGCCACGTCACTTCCAGTTACTGGAGTGAATGTTTAGGTCATGGTATTGCTATGGGCACAGTCAAAGGTGGCTCAGAACGGATGGGTGAAACAGTGTACTGTCCCCTAGCTGATGGCCGCGTCTTGGCCGCTGAGATTTGCAGTCCCGTGTTCTATGATCCAAAAGGAGATCACCACCATGACTAGTGCATCAACAACTAACGTATCAAGTGTCAAAATGAAGCAATCACCATTGCATCATCACGCGTCGCACACTAACGCTGGCGGTGCTGGGTTAGTCATGAAGGAAGACAAATTCCGTGGCCACCTTAATCTGCGGGGCAACCCATTAGATGCAGCATTTAACTCAGCAGTAGAGCATGTTTTGGGTGTCGCATTGCCCACTAAGGCGAATACCAGTAATCGTAAGGGTGATACTGTGATTTATTGGTTATGTCCTAACGAATGGCTAGTTATTGTTGTGAGCGGCACACAAGGGCATGTTGAGGCCGACTTGCGCTTGGCAATGGGTGATCAGCACGTGGCTATTACTGATGTGAGTAGTGGTCAAACCTTAGTTAATTTGTCAGGCCCTCACTTAGGTGAGGTATTACAAAAATCAACTGTGTACGATTGCCACCCAGATAATTTTCCAGTGGGCAAAGTAGTACAAACCACTTTTGCTAAAACAGGCACCACCCTGTGTAAATTGGAAGATGGTTCCATGGATTTGATAATACGCCGCAGCTTTGCAGACTACTTCTTTCTTTGGCTGCAAGACGCCAGTGAAGAATATGGGTTAAAGATCGCCTAATTCAGATCACCACCCACCAAAGGCCAGCTTATGCTGGCCTTTTTTTACTTTGAAATTAGTAATGGGCTGATCAATAGTAACGCTTTTTGCAGCTAACCCATTTGGCTTTTAAATCTTCAGGATTAAGCAGGGTGACTTTAGTATTGAATAACCTAGCAGTACGAGGTTGGATATACAGCATGGCTCTGTTTAAAAAATAAGGAGCGCAAACCGCTCTTTTTTTGTAATAGGGCAAGTAATACATAGAAAAACGACTACACTTTTAATCTGTTGTGAGCCAATAATTTTCAGAAATAGATAAATGAAACACAGAGGGATGAGAGAAGGCCAATAGGGCGAGTGTTGTTCAAACAGCTCGCTTGTTATTATGTTCTTTAGGTCATAAAGTAGTGCCTAGATTAGTTGATAAAGTACTCAAGCCACAGGCTTACGGGGTTGTTATGAAGATAGTGGTGGGTGAATTAAGTCTGCAAGATCAATCGCAATGGCAAGCCCTTTACCGTGGCTATGCGGAATTCTATCAAGTGCCTATGAATCAAGAAATCCTTGATACCGTATGGTCTTGGATCTTTGATAAAAACAATGGGTTTTACGCACTGGTGGCCAAAGATGATGCCGGGCAGTGTTTAGGCTTAATGCACTATCGTGCTATGCCATCACCGCTGAGGGGTAAGATTGTAGGTTTTCTTGATGATTTGTTCATTAAACCCGAATGTCGTGGCCAAGGTATTGTCGAAGCTTTGTACCAAGGTCTTAATGAGTCTGCGGTGCAAAAAGGCTGGCCTTTTGTGCGCTGGATTACTGCCGAAAATAATTATAGGGGCCGTGGGGTTTATGATAAGTTATCAGACAAAACCCACTGGGTGACCTACCAAAAACCAACGGTTTAAGTAGACTGCCAGCTAGACTATTGATCGACTTAAAAAACACTCTTTATTGCTCAGGAAAAATCTGTGAATCCAATTAGCTCAAAAAAATTACTCCATAGTAAGTGGACGGCTGTAAAACCTGAAAATAAGGAAAAACACTTCACTATTACCGAGGTGGAGTTTGATGAAGATGAGACGGTGGTGTCTTGTACTATGGAAGCCATCATGTCCAAACGCTCGTTTTTGATCCAATGGAAACAACTAAAAGACACCAATCAATGGCTTCAAGGCTGGAAATAATGAGCCATCCTCATGATCGATGCGCACTCATCCTTATTGACTGCCAGCAAGGGTTTAAAGACTGGGGTTACTGGGGTGCTAACCGCAATAATCCGGCGTTAGAGCATAATCTGTTACAACTACTAAACCACTGGCGCGCTCATCAGCTTCCTATCGTGCACGTGGTGCACCATAGCCGAGATGTTAACAGCCTTTTAAGAAGGGACAAAAGTAGTGGTGAAATTTGGCCAGAGCTAACGCCAATAGCGGGGGAGAAGTTAATTGTTAAGCGTGAAAATTCGTCATTTATAGGCACCGAGCTTGAGGTGTACCTACGCCGTAATCATATCAACCAACTGGCTATTGCGGGGTTAACCACAAATCATTGTGTCTCCACTACCGTGAGAATGGCGGGTAATATGGGTTTTGATGTGCGTTTGGTGGGTGAAGCCTGTGCCACTTTTGATCGAGTGGGACCTGACGGATCTACTTATGCTGCACAATTAATTCATGACATTGCTCTTTCAGATTTGCATGGTGAGTTTTGTCAGGTAGTTGATATCGGTGAACTGTTAACCAATGTCGCTAACCAATGTCGCTAACCAATGTCGCTAAAAAATAAGAGTGACCATTTGACTGAAGCCTGAGGCACGAAAAGCATTTTAGGTAGCTCGAAGCATTCTATGGTATTGACTTAGTTGTAGGCAGATTTATAGCGCTTATCTGGGGTAACTATAAGACAGTAACCCTATAAGCAGGTAATATAGCCACCTACCATGGATCAGTCACACAGATCAGCCACACCCTGTATTGGAATGCCTAGATGATACGCATCAGTAATCTGCAATTACCACTTGAACATGATGATGAGGCCCTTGGCCTTGCTATTCTGGCACGTCTGTCGATTCAAACGGACGATTTGTTAGACTATGTGGTGCATCGCAGAGGCTATGATGCGCGTAAAAAAAGTAAGATTGTACTGATCTACACCCTAGACGTGAACACCAACCAAAATGACGCTTTACTGGCTGCATTTGCCGATGATCAGCTTATTAAAACTAGCCCTGATATGAGCTATAAATTTGTTGCTAAAGCGCAGGCAAAAGCTCAACAACGGCCCCTAGTCATTGGGTTTGGCCCCTGTGGTTTGTTGGCGGCTTTAGTACTGGCACAAATGGGTTATAAGCCCATTGTTTTAGAGCGTGGCGCAGCAGTGAGGCAACGAACCAAAGACACCTTTGGCTTTTGGCGTAAGAAAATCCTTAACACTGAATCTAACGTACAGTTTGGTGAGGGTGGAGCAGGTACCTTCTCTGACGGTAAACTATACAGTCAGGTTAAAGACTCAAAACACTATAGCCGCAAAGTACTTGCTGAGTTTGTTGCAGCGGGTGCGCCTGACGAAATATTGTTTGTGAGTAAGCCCCATATTGGTACCTTTAGATTGGTGTCGATGGTGGAAAAAATGCGCGCTAAAATTATTGAACTCGGTGGCGAAATTCGTTTTAACGCCCGTGTTGATGGAGTTCAAATAGAAGATGGTAAGATGTGTGGTGTGACTTTGGCTGATGGCGAGGTGATTCATTCTAAGCATATTGCTCTGGCTATAGGGCATAGTGCTCGTGACACCTTTGAGATGTTGTTTGATAACAAGGTTTATATTGAAGCCAAACCCTTTTCTATTGGGTTTCGCATTGAACATCCGCAGTCGGTGATCGACCAAGCCCGCTTTGGGCCTAATGCAGGTAATGAGATTCTAGGTTCTGCCGACTACAAGCTAGTGCATCATTGTGCTAACGGCCGATCTGTATACAGTTTTTGTATGTGCCCAGGAGGCACAGTTGTGGCAGCAGCATCTGAACCGCATCAGGTGGTTACTAACGGCATGAGTCAATACTCCCGTGCTGAGCGCAATGCCAACAGTGCCATTGTGGTGGGTATTAATCCGTCTGACTATCCAGGCAATGCTTTGGCGGGTATTGAGTTACAGCGTCAATTGGAGCGCCAAGCTTATGTGCTTGGAGGGGAGAACTATGATGCCCCAGCCCAAACAGTGGGTGACTTTTTAAAGGGCCAGTCATCCAAGCAATTGGGCAGTGTTGAACCTTCCTTTCAGCCAGGTATCAAACTCACAGATTTGGCTGACGCCTTACCCGACTTTTGTATTGACGCTATTCGTGAAGCGATTCCAGTGTTCAACCGCAAAGTGAAGGGGTTCGCTTTAGCAGATGCTTTATTGACTGGAGTTGAAACACGAACTTCGGCGCCTATTTGCATTAAGCGAGATAAAGATTATCAAAGTGTTAATACCCAAGGTTTATTCCCAGCTGGAGAAGGTGCTGGCTATGCAGGGGGTATTATGTCGGCAGCCATTGATGGCATTAAGATTGCTGAAGCCATGGCTTTGAGCATGAATAAGGCTCAAGAATCTGTCTAAACCCTGACCTGCAAGTTTTAATGAAGGTTAAATTAAAGCTAAACGAAGGTCTCCTAGGCACAAAATTTGGGTTTTTATGACTATTTATTTTTATATTTATGTTTATATTTATTAAGTTATTTTTATAATTAAGTTAAGAGTCAAACTATGATCGCAACTTATTCATTTGTCATTTGGGGCCTTTGGCTTATTCTGGTGACCATTTTTATTCAAGCAACCGTGGCGTCTAGAGCCCACCGTAAACAGAAACATTATGTGGCTGGTATTTTAGATACCCAACTGAGCCATGAGTCTTTTGTATTTCGGAGTCATCGTACTTTTTTAAACTCTCACGAAAACTTATTAATGATGTTTGGTCCAGCTTTACTAGGTATGTTGGTGGGTATGGATGCCTTCTGGTTGGGTATTTTGGTCTGGGTTTATGCTATCGCGCGGATCTTACATATGGCGTTGTATTATGTGGTTGCAACAGAAGCAAACCCAAGCCCTCGTAGTTATTTCTTTATTGTGGGTTATGCAGCGAACCTAGTATTACTTATTATGTTGGGTGTTCACTTAGCATCTTAGATCTAAATCATTTAGACCTCATTAAATTATGTCAAACTAAAACACCCCAAATTAAAATATCTTCAATTAGGTCTCGATCAGTATGATCTAAAGTCATCAGTTTTAACTACAGCAAATAGTTTACCTAAAGAAAGAGGCGCTCATAGGTCCAATAAAGACCAATCAAAGAAATGAGCGCTGAGACAGGGATGACCACCCATTGGCGATAAAGCTGTTGCTTTTTGAGTAACCAAAAGACACACAAAAAGGCAACAGCAATAACGAATAGTTGCCCGGCTTCCACGCCAATGTTAAAAAACACCAACGCTGTTGCGAAATCTGACTCCGGCAACCCAAGCTGCGATAACACCCCAGCAAAGCCCATGCCATGCAATAAGCCAAACAAAAAGACCACCACGACGCGCCTTATTTTGACCGTTTTAACCAACATGTTCTCAATACCCACAGCAACAATGGATAAGGCAATCAGGGGCTCAACGACACTGGGTGAGAGACTAATAACGCCATAAATCGTTAAGCCTAAAGTAATGCTGTGGGCCAAAGTAAATGCGGTGACTTGTAACAATAAAGGGCGCAGTTTTACGCTGAGTAAAAATAGCCCTAAGACAAATAAAATATGATCTATGCCTTTGGGCACGATATGCTCAAAACCTAAAACAGTATATTCTGTAGCCACTTGGGTAAACGGCTTGGGGGTATAAGCTGCGTTTAATTCAAAAGGAGGGCTCATTACGCCATCGGTTAACCAGTGAGATGTTTTCTCCTGTGGCGTTTGATCATAGTAAAAGTGGGCTACATTGTTGCCAAACTTTTTTGGGTACTGCCAAGTAACCTGTGGTTTATCTGAGTCACTTGGATTAGGTATGAACGCCAACAAATGAAGATCAGATAAGCGGGATTTATCTAAATTACCAATGACAGGAATGTCGAGTCTAACCAGTGATAAATCACTCTTAACCCCATCAAACGCCAAATTAAGTTGAGAGATAATGGACTCTTCAAGCAATTTAAATTCACGAGTTAACTGCTCTGATGACAAAGCTCTTAGCTGGTTGTAAAGCTCAGTTTGGGGTGAGTCATCCGTATCGTCATGGCTTGAATCAATACCTGCAATAAGGCTTTCTATGTTGGTTTGAATGTGTACCTTTACCGAACTGTTTTGGGTAAACTCTAAGTTCACTATCGCAGGGCGCAATTGATGTGCATCAGCACTTTGAGCCAACGGCCATAGGCTTAACATTACTAACATTAATCGAAAAAAAACCATGAAACCTGTAACCTTTTTATTTTTTAGCATTCTTCTGACCAGTAGCACGGTTATCCGGGCCCACGAATTTTGGTTAGAGGCCCTACCATTCTACCAAAAAATTGATCGCACGACAGAAATTACCATTAATGTTGGCCAACAAATGGATGGTCAATTGCTGCCTAATATTCCTGTTTGGTATCGACACTTTGACATCATCACAGGTGCTGGACTGCACGCTGTTGAGGGTGAATTAGGGCGTGATCCAGCAGGGTATGTAAACATTAAAACACCTGGTATCTATGCAATTGGTTATGAAAGTACAAAGAAATCCGTTAATTTAGAGCCAGAAAAATTCACTGAATACTTAAAAAATGAAGGTTTAGAAAAAATTATAAAACGCCGTAAACAACTCAATGAGAGTGAAAAAAATGGCCTTGAGATTTATTATCGTAACGTTAAGGCATTAATTAAGATTGGTGATAAAAGCCAATATAATTTTTATAACCATGACTTTAAATACCCACTTAATATAAACCCACTGCAAAACCCTTATGAGCTTTCAAAGGGAGATGAGTTGCGCGTCCAACTGACCTTTAACCAAAAACCAGCAGCAAATTTATTACTGCATGGGAAAATAAAAAACAAACCTACTTTTGAATTCAGTTTGCGCACTGACGCGCTGGGTTATGCCACTATTCCTTTAGCGCATAGCGGCATTTGGTTACTTCACACGGTTGAAATGATTCGGTCTGAACAACCTAACATCGACTGGGAAAGCTATTGGGGCAGCCTAACCTTTGAAATTCGTTAACCCTATTTCCCGAGTGCTCAGTAAATTTTAATTAACCTTAACAAGTCGGTTAGCATGACGATAGAAGTTAACAATCCACTGAAATAGCAGCTGGGTATCCGGTGTGCCCGCACTGTTGGCCATACCTTGTGCCCGAATGGCAGGGCGATCATCGAAACTGGGAGCAGAAAGTACGCCCTCTACCATTTGGGTGTTAAATTCAGGATGACCCTGAATACTCAGCATATGGGGGTTATATTGCACCATATAATTGGGGCAAAAATCGCTGCTGGCTAGCACTTTGGCGCCTTTTGGGAGTTGCACTACTTGATCTTGGTGAAATACCATCACATCAATCATTTCGGCCTTAGGTTGCATAAATGAGGCATGCTCCACCACCTTATTGTGCGAAGCGCCGATGCCCCACCCTTTGTGACTAAGGGAGACTTTCCCCCCCAGTACTTGGGCCATCAGTTGATGGCCAAAGCAGATGCCAAATGTTGGTTTTTTTACTTTATCCAGTTGTTTAATAAAGTCACTCAATTGGTGAATCCATTCAATGTCTTCATACACCCCTGCAGGACTGCCGTTTATTAACCAAACATCACACTGATCTACATTATTAGGCAACTCACCTGTATAAGCTTTAAAGTCAGTAAATCTAATATTATGGTCTATAGCCAGAAATTGGTTTCTAAAAATGGCAGGGTAGTTGAGTCCACCTACCTGTTCGAGAATGGGTTCGAAGGTATGGCACAGCAATAGACCAATATGTAAGGGTGAACTCATGCTGACTAGATCCTAAAAATGAGGTAAAAAAAGGCTTCTTAAGGCAGAATAATGGTTAGCTTTATACCCGATACTTCACGCCTGGAAATACACAAAGCATCTCAAACAATAAATTAGCCGCTGTCAGCGCCGTATTTCCTGTCGTATCATAAGCGGGTGCTACTTCAACTAAATCACCACCCACGACCTCAAGTCCACGACACCCACGAATAATCTCCAGCCCCTGATGAATGGTCAAGCCTCCAATTTCGGGCGTTCCTGTGCCAGCCGCATAAGCTGGATCCAGTCCATCGATATCAAAGGTGATATAAACTGGCCCAACACCCAGCTGTTCTCGAACTTCAGACATTAACGGTTTAAGTGATTTATACCAGCAGTCCTCAGCTGGAACGACCCGTACCCCCTGCTCCTGGGGCCAATCAAAATCGTCTGCTGCATACCCAGTAGCACGAAGGCCAATTTGTACCATTCGTTTGGGATCGACTAGTTTTTCTTCAATGGCGCGGCGAAATGGAGTACCGTGCGCTATACGCTCACCAAACATTGTATCGTTTATATCGGCATGGGCATCGACATGGACTATTCCTACAGGCCCATATTTTTTGGCAATCGAGCGCAGAATTGGTAGGGCAATCGTATGGTCACCACCCATCGTCAGTGGTTTGCAATTCTGTGCAAGAATATCATCGTAGGCCGATTCGATAATGGCCATCGACTTGTCGATATTGAAAGTATTTATGGCTACGTCACCAATATCAGCGACTTGCAACGAATCAAACGGTGCAGCGCGAGTCGCCATGTTGTAGGGTCGAATTAAACAAGATTCACTGCGAATTTGTCTAGGCCCAAATCTGGCTCCCGAACGGTTAGATGTGCCAATGTCGAAGGGAACGCCGACAAAAGCAACATCAAGATCCTTTGCGTTAGGTACGTGGGGTAATCGCATCATAGTAGCAATACCACCAAAACGAGGCATATCGTTTCCACCGATGGGTTGATTGAAATTTGTCATAACTATACCTTTTCAATGGTTTTTACTAACAAGCTAAATACGAATAAGGTTGCGTTGATGGAGCACAATATTAATGGGTAATTTTATTAGACGCTACATTGATTTTTGATCATCAGATAGATTTGAGAGATCAGTATCTTCGATCTAAAGCTCATTAGAGTGTAAGTCTGCAAAAAAGAACCCTGTTATACGCTGCTATAATGTTAAGACTCCCAGATAATGGGCCATAGTAACCTTTTTCAGAGCGTATATCTTAACCTGGGTAAATGCAAAGACGTTTTTCAGTATGGCGTTGCAATATTTCGAGCTCTGTCAATAACACGGCATACATGACCACCAGTATGCTTACCACTGCAAAGACCGTAGGTAAAATTTACGCAAGAATTTAAATTACATATGGGTTTATAGATATTATTGGGGATTGGGTGGCACATGACTTTTTGTTGGTGCTGAACGGATGTAAGGAGTATGTCAGCAGAGTAACATAATCAGCGGTGACCCTCATGCATGTAAGCCAGTTCGATTTGACCTTTGAATGCTGACACCAAGTGGCGTCAGCCAATCACAAAAAATCAAAGGTTGAGCTATAGGTATGACCCAGAAAGGCGCGCTAGCTTGGAGTTATCCCCCGCAACCGTTCCGAGCGCCGCCGCAACAATTCAAGCGTCATCAATAAGGCGACTGAAATACAGACAAGGATCGTTGCCACTGCGAGAATAGTTGGACTGATTTGTTCACGCAGACCTATGAACATCTGCCACGGAAGCGTCTTTTGACTGGCAGACCCAATGAACATAACAACGACAACTTCGTCAAAGGACGTTATAAAGGCGAAGAGACCACCAGACACAACACCTGGAAAGATCAGCGGCATCTGCACGCGGAAAAACGTGGTTACTGGGTTTGCACCCATATTGGCTGCCGCACGGGTTAACGAGGAGTCAAAACCCACAAGGGTTGCCGTCACTGTAATAATGACAAACGGAATTCCTAAAACGGCATGTGCTAACACAACCTTGACGTAACCAACAAAATTCTTGTCCATGCCCAAGGTATCTTCCATAAAGTTACCCATAGATGAGTAAAAGAAAAACATACCAGTTGCGGAGATAATGAGGGGCACGATCATAGGCGAAATCAAAATCGCCATAATGGCGCGCTTGGCAGGCACATGACTCTGGCTTAGTCCAATCGCCGCGAGGGTTCCCAGGGTGACAGAGATGATCGTCGCAATTGGTGCAATAATTAATGAGTTCCAGAACGAGCGTTGCCACTCATCATTATTGAAGAAATCTTGATAGTGCTTGAGAGAATAACCTGCGGGATCAAATTGCAGCATTTCAGTAGTAAAGGTAAAGTAATTCTGCGCGTTGAAAGACAGGGGCATCACAACAAGAATAGGCGTAATCAAAAATATGAAGATTAGCCCACAAATTACTCTAAAGCTGTAGTGCCATAGTACCTGATTTGAGGTTAAATAAGAGTGCAATTTGACACGATAACCACCTTCATAAATCCAGTAGAAAAACCATCCTAAAAACCACCCAGTTAGGGCTCCAAAAATGCCGCCCACTAGGCCCAAGAATAACCAACCTAGTGCAGCCAAAAGTAAAGGCAAAAGTAAGCGCACAGATTTTGGTTTTAGGTATTCAGTAATAGTAATACCATAACTGAGCACTACTGAGATTGTTGCACCAAAAATAACCCCAATTAGAGCAGATCCAAATGCTGGTCCAACAAATAGACCAATAAAGGCCCCCATCAGCCCCATGACTGATAATACAAAAGACAATGGTTGTCTCGCACCTTGAGTCAAATTAGACATAATCTTAGCCCCCCAACTTTACATTATCGATGCCAACAATTTTGTCATAAGCCCAGTAGAGTATTAACACCACCGCAAGTAAAATGGCTCCAAGCGCTGCAGCTAGCCCCCAATTCATAGATTGGAAAATATGGTAGGCTATTCTATTCGAAATAAAGACGCCTTTGTTACCACCAACAATTTCTGGAGTAATATAGTAGCCGATCGACAATATGAAAACTAAGATAGATCCAGCTCCAATTCCAGGTACTGATTGTGGAAAATAAACTCTCCAAAATGCAGTCCAATTAGTTGCACCAAGAGATTTTGCTGCTTGCAGGTAAGTTGGTTGTATAGTTTGCATTACTGAATACATAGGTAGGATCATAAATGGCAACAAAATATGCGTCATTGCAATGATTGTACCAAACTGATTATTGATCATCACTAATCTGCCTGATTCTTCAATTATTCCTAGCGCAACGAAAAGGTCGTTGATCACTCCTTGCTGCTGCAGCATGACCTTCCATGCTGAGGTTCTTACCAGCAAAGAGGTCCAGAATGGTAACAGGACGAGAATCATTAACAAGTTGGATTGACCTCTGGGCAGATTGGCAAGCAACCACGCCACTGGATACCCCAACAAAATACAGGCCACTGTTATCATCAGGGACATGATTAGTGTACGTTGAAAAAGTTTGATCAAAATCTGCCGATTTTCAGGCTGAAATTCTGGGCCATGCAGGGTCTTGCGCATATCCACTGCATTAAGAAAATAACCAGCAGTATAAATTGAACTATGGGTTTTAAGTGTTTGCCATATCTCAACTTCGCCCCAGCTTTTATGCGCTGCTATCAATTTTTCTTTAAATGGCGCATCAGCCTCAAGATCCCACTTTTTTGCTTTTCGTGCAGTTTTTTTGAAGAGGGAAGCACTGCCAGATTTTTCATAATTCAATCGCAGTCCAACCCTTGTGTGGCTTTTGTTTTTGGCTGCGCGCTGAATATCTCCAGCAAAAGCTGCATAAACAGTTTCGTCTGGCAATTTGCCTGACTTTCCATCCCAAGTTGCCAGGGCGGCCACAGTCTCTGGTAATATTTCCACTACAATGTTGTTTTCGACCGAGCGAAAGAGCATAGATCCGATCGGGAAAAGAAATGTAATTAAAACAAAGATGAGTAGTGGTGATATAAGGAGCAGCGCCCGAATTTTTTGCCGCTTTAATGCCGAAGCCAAACTTTGCTTAAGTGGTTTTCCATCCACGGTCATCAAAGCACCGTTTGCGTTATTATCAATCATGTCGTTCCCATCAATAGCTCAGATTCTTATAGAGCCAACTAATTTAAAATGCAAAAGGGCCAGCCGTAGCTCTTTTGCATTTGAAATTGTCTGATTAAAAAAAAGGGCCACCAAGGCCCTTTTTACATTTTAGATTGTCTTACTTTGCAAGCCAAGCTTGAAACTTCGACTCAATATCGTCCTTATAGTCTGCCCAGAAAGCATAGTTCATGAGGAACGTATTTTTCGAGTTGGCAGGGTCAGTCGGCATGTGAGGTGCCATGGCGATACCCAACTCTGCATGCTTATCAACCAAGGGGGCTGATGACGCACGGGTTGGTCCATAACTAATCCATTTAGACTGGTCTGCAAGACGCTGCGTGTCGGTTGCAAACTTTACATAGTCCAAAGCTCGTGCTTCACGCTCAGGACTTAGACCAGTTGGAATAATCCAGCCGTCAAGGTCATAAATTTGTGCATCCCAAAGCATTGAAACAGGTTGCTTATCTTCTTCGATCAAAGCGAATAAACGGCCATTAAAGGTCGAACCCATAACAACTTCGCCGTCAGCCAATAATTGTGGCGTATCAGCACCTGCAGACCACCAGATTACATCATCTTTGATGGTATCAAGTTTCGCAAGAGCTTGATCCTGACCGGCTTCTGTTTCTAAAGTTGAATAGATATCTGCCTTGGCAACACCATCACACAAAAGGGCCCATTCCATGTTGGAAAGCGCGCCTTTCTTTAGTGAACGCTTGCCAGGATAGGTTTTTGTATCAAAGATTGCGCAAATACTAGTGGGTGGGGTGCTACCAACCATGTCATTGCGGAAACCTACAGTGTAGGAGTAAACAATCTGTGGAATAAAGCAAGGCGACACGATGAAAGAACCAAAATCGTCTGATGCAGATGTACCGTCTGGTGCTGAGGCTAACATGGAATCATGATCGATTTCCATTGCGAGGCCTTCATCACAAAGCTGCATAGCCGGACCGGCTTCAACATCAACTAGATCCCAAGTTAAGTTGCCTGCTTCTTTCATAGCACGCAATTTCGCTACAGCTGTGCCAGAACTCTCGTCATTAATGATCTTGACGCCAGTCATAGCCGTATAGGGCTCATGGTAAGCTTTCAATTGTGATTTAGAATAGGCGCCGCCCCAGGAGACGATAGTCATTTCCTCATGCGCGCCTGCAAGTGCCAATCCAGCGGGTAGCGATAAAGCCACCGTCACTAGAACTGTTTTAGTGAATTTCATTACATACTCCCGAAGTAGCCCGTTTTTTATTAATAGAATCTATGTTACGGACAGAACAAAAGATTCTTATGTAAGCCACGTCCCGTATGGGACGTACTTAGTAATTTTAGATTTACGCGTCTAGAGCTCGACAATCTGACGGTAACCAGCCAATATCAATCTGGGTGCCAGGTTCTAGCTGAACCTGATCCGGTGCGTTGCGGGTTTTAACAATAAAATCATCATTACCAGCGACTCGTAGGCGAGTCCGAAACATATCGCCCATATAAATAAATTCAAGAACTTCCGCGCTGATCGTATGCGCACCAGGGCTCATTCGAGCTTTGTCTATTTCAACTCGTTCAGGTCGGATTGACACCCGCGTCTTCTCACCAGCTTTAGTCACATTGACGGGGTTGCAGTCGATGACATTTCCATCATTCAATTGTACCAGAGCCACACCGTTCGAAATCTCTTTAACCACGCCTTCTAGTGTATTGTTTTCGCCAATAAATTGTGCCACGAAACTGTTTTGAGGAGATTCATATAATTCTGCTGGTGGAGCCAATTGCTGAATCCGCCCATCATTGAAAACTGCGACTCGATCCGACATAGTTAATGCTTCTGTCTGGTCATGAGTCACATACACCACGGTGATGCCAAGGTTTTCTGCAATTCGCTTAATTTCAAACTGCATATGCTCGCGCAATTGCTTATCGAGTGCGCCTAAAGGTTCGTCCATCAAAACAAGCTCAGCCTCGAACACGAGCGCACGCGCAAGAGCCACCCGTTGCTGTTGGCCACCAGACAATTGGGCTGGCCTACGGCCACCAAAATCACCCATTTGCACCATTTCTAAGGCGCGCTTTACCTTAGCTTCGCGGTCGGACTTGCCGATTTTTCGAACTTCGAGTGGAAATGCAAGATTCTCTGCCACAGTCATATGGGGAAAAAGTGCATAATTTTGGAACACCATACCAATTCCACGCTTGTGCGGTGGAATATTATTGATCGAGATGCCATCCAGCATAATATCGCCATGGGTCGCTGTTTCAAAACCCGCCAACATCATTAAACAAGTCGTTTTGCCCGAGCCAGAGGGTCCAAGCATTGTTAAAAACTCTCCTCTTGGCATCGACAGATTAAGATCTTTTACTACCAGCGACAGACCATCGTAACTTTTCTGTACACGATCAAACTTTACAAAAGGATCGGTTTCACTCGTTTTGCTTGTCAAAAACTTACACCTTTTTCTATTTCGCCGTTGAATTTAACCGTCACGATTTGATGCTCATCATGCTTTATTTTCTGCTCAGAAGCAAATACTAGCGCGACTAATTTATAGGCCTTAACGACAATTTTTCGATGGTCTTCACATAGGGCGATGATGGGTAAAAATCCTAAGGAGTCAAACCCCAGGGTATTTTGAATGCCACTATCTGTCAGCGCCGCACCTAGATGGTAATTCCAGCATCAGCTGGACTTATGCGAACATTGTAGGCCCCTCTAATTTAGTTAAATTTAAAGTTATTTACATTAATTTCACTAAATAGTTTACCAATTAGGAGGCTGGATATTGAGTGGGGACACATTGACAGAGTGACTAAAGCGACAATGTGGGTTGCCATCACAAGAGCTTGTAGTCTTGCTTAGTAAGTAGCCAAGCTATGTGTGTCCCCATCTACAGTGAGGCTTTGGCCAGAAATTTTCGAACCTAAATCAGAAAAACTAAAAACAATCATGTTAGCGATATCTTCAGCATCAACAAAAGTGGTCATAGAAGTATTTTGCACGTTATCTTGGCGCACTTTTTCCACACTTTCTTCAGTGGCTTTGGCAATGCTACTGATGACTCGATCCATGCGTGCACCATTGACCGAACCTGGACAGATGCAGTTGACCCTTACGTTAAAAGGTCCTAACTCCATGGCCATGGTTTTGCTCAGGCCTACAATAGCCCACTTAGCACTGGCGTATGGGCTGCGCATGGGATAACCATAAAGGCCAGCAGTAGAAGACAAATTCATGATGGCGCCCCCTTTAAGTTTAATTAAAGGGATAGCATGTTTGGAAACATAAAAAGTAGCATGTAAATTAACGTCAAAGGTGGCTTTCCAAGCGTCAATATCTAAGCTTTCAAGAGGCCCTGCAGGTCCTGAAACGCCAGCGTTATTGACTAAAAAATCCAGTTGACCCGAAAACTCTTGTTGCAATTGAACAAACATTTTAGCCACCTCATCAGGCTCTGCAACGTTGGTTACACTGGTCAACAAAAGGGGGTAGAGTTGCTTTAGCTGATCTAGGGCATCAGCGTCAATGTCACACACGTGTACCTGAGCTCCAGCATTGAGCAGGGCAATGGCTGTGGCTTTGCCGATGCCGGTAGCACCTGCGGTAATTAAAACCTTCTTATTTTTGATGCCTTGCATGATGTTTACCCACTATTAGTGATGGGCTTGATAGTGAACTAGGTTAATTCTTTGAGCTTGTACATATCCGCAGTATATTTGTCTGTTTTTGTTAAGAATTAAATCTATAAGTACCGATAAACTTCTTGTCTCTGCGCCACTTGGGGAGCTGAGAGTTGGAAATCAGCTTATTATCGGTCTAGGTCTAGGTTTAGGTCTAGGTTTAGGTTTAGGTCTAGGTTTAGGTCTAGGTTTAGGTTTAGGTTTAGGTTTAGGTCTAGGTATGGGTATGCTGATTTGGATTATATGCATTTTAAGCTAAGCCCTTGGTTGGCTGTGCTGAATTCACTAAGGATTATGAGATGAAAATAGGCTTTGTAGGGCTAGGCAATGTAGGTAGCAAGTTGGCTGGTAGTTTATTGCGCAATGGTTATGAGGTGATCGTGCGCGACTTGAACGCAGAATTTATGTCCGACTTTGTGTCACGTGGTGCTGTCGCTGCCGACTCTCCAAAGCAACTAGCTCAGCTGAGTGATCTGATTATCACATGTTTGCCATCTCCTTCTGCCTGCTCTGCAGTTATGGAAGGCACTGACAGTGAAGCGGGTATTATTGATGGTTTGTCTGCTGGCAAGATATGGCTAGAAATGTCGACTACAGACGAAAGTGAGATGCGCCGCCTTGGAGCTTTAGTCCAAGCAGCAGGTGCAGACCCAGTGGACTGCCCTGTCTCTGGAGGTTGCCACCGAGCAGATACGGGTAATATTTCTATTTTTGCAGGTTGCAGTCGTGCCGTCTTTGAACGGGCTTTACCCGTGCTTACCACCTTAGGTCGGCGCGTATTACACACGGGTGAGTTGGGCACAGCATCAAAATTAAAGGTAGTTACCAACTACTTAGCTACAGCTCACTTAGTGGCATTAGGGGAGGCCTTAACCGCTTGTAAGGTCATGGATTTAGATATGAATGTGAGTTACGAGGCCATTAAGGCATCTTCTGGCAATTCTTTCGTCCACGAAACTGAATCTCAGGTCATTCTCAATGGTTCTCGAGACATTAACTTCACCGTTGATCTAGTCCTTAAAGATGTGGGTTTATTCAATACCTTAACCCAAAGACAGGGCATGAAGTTAGATTTAGCCCCGCTGTTGGTTGATATTTTTAGCCAAGCCCAAGCGGAGTGGGGGCCAAGAGAAAAGTCCCCTAACATTATTCGACGCTACGAAGAACCCATGGGAGTGAAAGTTTTGGGCACAGGTTTTCCAGCTGACATGGTTGATGATGAACCTGAAGCTACAGGTTATGAACTCAAGGTTGCTGGCCGCCAAAAGGGTTAACTTAGTTTTTGCGTAAAGCCCGGTTGGTTTTTGCTGTGGCTAAGGCTTGAGTTGGGTCATCTGGCCAGGGGTGACGTGGGTAGCGCCCCTTCATTTCTTTTTTAACCTGCGTATAGCCAGTGTTCCAAAAATGTGCCAGATCTTGGGTGACTTGTAAAACCTGCCCGGCAGGTGAAAGCAGGTGCACTTGCAATGCTGTGCCGTAACCAATGCACGGAGCCTCTTGCATACCAAACAACTCTTGCAACTTAACCGCTAAAACTGGGGGCTGCTGGCTGTAATCAATATTGTGGGAATGACCCGAAGGCACAGTAAGGCGGGCAGGTGCTAGTTGCTCTAATTGGTTAGGCAAGGGCCATGGCAGTAGATTAGATAATAGGGGTTTTAAGTTGAGCCGCTTGAGATCCTGCAGATGATTAACATTACCAACAAAAGGCCCTAACCAATCACACAAAGTGGCTGTTAATGCGGCGGCTGATACGTCAGGCCAAGGGTTGGGTATGGTTGCATTGCTGGGGTAACTTTGATGCAGTAGTTGCACCTTGGCTTGCCAGTTAAGCGTGTCTTTATCCCAGTTTAATGGCGCTAGTTTTAAGCGGGTTAAATAAACACAAATAGCCTCTACTCTTGCCTGAGGGTCGATATGACTGATACGTTGAGTGTTTAATTGTAATTGCCCAACTTGAGTATGCTGTTCCGCAATCAGGCGATCATGTTGCTCATGCCAGTAGATGTCACTGGTTTGCTGTGTGAGGTGCTTTAAGGGGCCCATAAATAACTCAGGTGGCAAATCAACCGCTAGGCACAGGCGTTGGGTGGTGTCCTGCGAGCTGCGTTCAAAGCCGATGGTGCTGGCCACAGCCAGCCAAGTCGAATTGATGTTTGGTTGTGGACAGTTGACCCGTTTGCCGTTGGCCAGCTTGTATTGTTTTGGGTCTGACGTTTGTTGGGCAACCCGTTCAGGCCAAGCTTGGGCAATCATGATAGCGACCAGTAGATTGGCATCGTACTTATGGTGAATGGGTGGCGCAGAGTCGGTTGGCATTTGACTGAGCAGGCGCTTAATTTGTTTAGCTAAGCGTTGGCGTAAATTAACTTGGTTGGAGGCAAAAGGACCTTTGCCATTGAGCCAGTTAATGCGCAGCATTAAATCATACTGTTGGTCGGCATGAATTGCTAATGGATCCTTTTCACTGAGCAGGGCAACAAGCTGACAGCCCAATTCCACAGCGTTATAGCGTTGTGCAGTTAACAATAAATGACCTAAGCGAGGTGACAAAGGTAATTGACTTATGCGTTGCCCATGTGCAGAAATGGCCCAACCATTGGCTGATGGACTCAGAGCCCCTAGTTCTGCTAACAAGTGCTCCGCTTTTTGCCAAGGTCCTGCTGGTGGTGGGTCTATCCACTGCATCTCACCGGGGTCTGAACAACCAAAGGCATATAACTGTAAGCACAATTGGGTTAAATCTGTTTGTTTTATTTCGACCGTGCCCTGAGGAGCAAGACCTTGCTGTTCGGTGTCACTCCACATGCGATAACAGGTGCCAGGGCTTAATCTGCCTGCACGACCAGCTCGCTGTGCCGCCTGTGCACGCGACACTTTGACAGTTCTCAGACGGCTTAGACCGGTGCGAGTGTCATAGGCCATTTGGCGCGATAAACCTAAATCAATTACACATTCGATGCCTTCAATTGTCAGGCTAGTCTCGGCAATGTTTGTGGTCAGTACAATTTTTCGCTGGCCCTGTTTGGCAGGGCTAATGGCTTGTTGTTGCTGTTCCATGGGTAAATCACCATACAGGGGAAAGAGTTCAATGTTAGGTGTGCAGAGCCTCGTTAAATAATCTTGAGCCTGATGAATTTCTCCTCGGCCAGGTAAAAACACCAGCAAACTGCCTTGGTGATTGGCTAGGGCCTGGCTGACGACGTCATAGAGTTGGCTATACATCTGACCACGGCTAGGGGCTGGGCACACTTGGTGAATTGTGACTGGGAACTGGCGACCTTGACTTACAACAATGGGCGCGTCGTGAAGTAATGCGCTGGCACTTTGAGCGTCCATAGTGGCAGACATTATGATGAGCTTAAGGGGAGCTTTGTCACGCAGCAATTCTCTGCCTTGAAGGCACATGGCTAAACTCAAATCACTATCTAAACTACGTTCGTGAAATTCGTCAAAAATGACAGCTCCGACACCCTCAAGGCTTGGGTCTTGCTGCAGCATCCTTAATAAAACGCCATGGGTCATTACCTCAATGCGGGTACTTGCACTCACCTTTGTATCTAAACGCATGCGATAACCGATGCTTTGACCACAGGTTTGTTGCAGGCTGTGGGCTAAGAAATTAGCCGTAGCAAGAGTGGCAATGCGGCGTGGTTCGATGAGCAGTATTTTCTGCTGGCCTAGCCAAGGGGCTTGCATCAGAGCCAGTGGTACACGCGTCGTTTTACCCGCACCAGGGGGTGCAATTAGGACCACTTGGTGGTGATTTTCTAATTGCTCACACAGTTCTGGAAGCACCTCGTCAATCGGCAAGGAGACAGGTGCTCTAGGCATAATTAAAAGGCTTTAAAGGTGAGGGTTGTAAGGGATCTAGAGATGCCTTCTATGGTTAATAAATGATCATTAATATACTTGCCTACATCCTCTCCTGAGGGGATGTAAAGCTTCATTAATAAATCATAATCGCCACTTGTTGAATAGAGTTCAGAGGCAATTTCCCGTTCATAAATTGTATCAGCTACAGCGTAGGTTTTGCCTGGGTTACAACGGATTTGAACAAATACACAGGTCATAGGAATTCCTAAATAAAATAAATTAGACATCAGCCCATGATACAGTACTGGCACTGTGTGGCGGTTGTTTCATAGTGCCCCATAGCGGTCAGTTCGATGAGCTAAATCGGTGGCTTACTTTAAAGAAAGATATCAATTTTCGCAACTTATTCACTGTCTTATTGAGACCTCTGCTAATAGGCAAGTAGAGTGTTTGTACTGGGTAAAAAGTTCAGGCTTGGCTTTTTTGAACACAAAGCCTGTGGCTTCATCATTATTGCACAGTTGGTTTGGGTGGACTATTGACTCGTTATCTAATTAGTCTATGCTGCCTTTAACGTCATTTTTTTTCAACACAAGTTCTCTTGCAGCAAAAATAATGCCATTTACCAATGCTAGAAGCGTCGCTTCAAACTACAAGTTTGAGGTCGACAAATATGATTAAGGCCGATTTATGACCCTGCTTGCTCCTATTATTGCCACAGCTGAAACGTTTAAAACCATTCGGCGTGATATTCATGCACACCCAGAATTATGTTACCAAGAACACCGAACTGCCCAAATTGTGGTTGACCAACTTACTAAGATGGGCATTGAAGTGCATACAGGTATCGGTGTCACTGGGGTTGTTGGCGTGATCAAAGGCTTGACACCTGGAGCGGGCATTGCTCTGAGAGCAGACATGGATGCCTTGGCATTGGAGGAACATAACCAATTTGATCATGTGAGCCAGTACACAGGTAAGATGCATGCCTGCGGTCACGATGGGCACACAGCGACACTGCTCTGTGCGGCGGATTACCTGTCAAAAAACCGAAATTTTGCAGGCACAGTCTATTTGATCTTTCAGCCTGCAGAAGAAGGTGGTGCCGGTGCAAAGGCCATGATTAAGGATGGCTTATTTGAGCGATTCTCAATTAATGAGATTTATGGTTACCATAATTGGCCAGGCTACGAGCAAGGTTTGGTGGGAATCATTGGCGGTGCCATGATGGCCTCGGCCAGTGAATTTAAAATTAAGGTGGTGGGTAAGGGCACTCATGCGGCTATGCCTCATTTGGGAGCAGATCCTTTATTAGTGGCTTGTCAGTTAGTGCAAGGATTGCAATCTATTGTAGCGCGTAATGTGAGTCCGTTAGAATCGGTGGTTTTATCCGTGACTAAGATTCACTGTGGCGAAGCAACTAATATTATTGCTGATGATTGCATGGTGGAAGGGACCGTTCGCTGTTTTTCTGAGGAAGTTCTGCAAATGGTCGAAAAGCGTATGGCAAAAATTTCCCATGACATGTGTGCAGCATTTAATTGTGAAGGTCAATTTGAGTTTAAACGCTCTTATCCAGCCACTATTAATCATGCCGCTCAAGCCCAATGCATGCGCCAAGTGGCGATTGATTTGTTGGGGCAGGACCAAGTAGTGGACTTCACTCCTACTATGGGTTCAGAGGATTTCAGTTTCTTTTTGCAAGAAAAGCCAGGTTGTTATTTTGCTTTAGGCAATGGCGATGGAGATCATCGTGATCGAGGCCATGGCTTGGGACCCTGTAATTTGCATAATCCCAGCTACGACTTTAACGATGCCCTAATTCCCATTGGTGCCAGCTTATGGGTAAAATTAGTAGAAGCTCGTTTAGGCCAAGGTGGCATTGCAGTTTAATCAAAGCAGATATGATCACTTAAAAAAAGCCTAGTAAAAATATTACACTTAGTGTAATATTTTTCACTATGAGTACTAAATATCCAAAACAACAAAGTGATGCAGAGCAGCTAGACCTTGCTACTCGGGCCGCTTGGCTGTCTTTTATAGGTGGTTATACGCAGGGTGAAGTAGCGAAGCGGCTCAATGTCTCTCCTGTGAAGGCCCACCGACTTATTCAACTTGCTCAACAGCAAGGTATGGTCAAAATATTTATCGAGGGTGAGCCCGCCCATTGTGTGGCCTTGGAAGAACAATTAGCCAAGCAATTTAGCTTACGCTCGTGCTTGATTACCCCTTCAAATCATCTCAATGAAGACGACAATGAAGCCAGCTTCAATGAGGTAGGTGCCGGCGCTGCGCGCTTGTTCTACAATATTCTTAACCAGTTACCACCTTCTTCTTGTGTCGGTATCGGTAAAGGTCGTTCCCTCTCAGCCCTGGCTGAGAAATTGCCCAAAATTAACCGAGCGGACTTAACTTTTGCTTCCGTCTCTGGCAGTTTTACTCGTAAATTCTCAGCTAACAGACTCGATGTAGTGCAACAGTTTGTAGAGCGCACCGGAGGTGAGGGTTACTTTATGCCTGTGCCTTATTTAGCCCGTGACGACGCTGAGCATGAGATGTTGATGGCTCAAGCCAGTGTGCAATTTAGCTTAAATTTAGCTCGAAATGCGAACTTGTATGCGGTTGGTATTGGTGGACTAAAAACCAATCATTATCTTCATAGCGTCGGTTTAGTGACAGACAATGATTTGGAAGAACTGCGTTCAGCTGGAGCGGTGTGTGATTTGATCGGTAGTTTCTACGATATTTTTGGCAAACTTGTGGCCCACCCATTGAATGGCCATGGATTGGGTATTAATGCGGCAGAAATGGCAGGTAAACGGGTGGTCGCGGTAGCGGGTGGCCTGGGCAAAGAATTGGCGTTACTAGGTGCCTTGCGGTCTGGCCTAGTCACTGACTTAGTCATGGGCGAGGCCACTGCCAACAAACTAGTGTCCTTAATGGAGTTTAAATAAATGGCAACACAAGTACCTATTAGCCTCGTTCAACCCAAACCACAGTCCATGGGCACTAGCAATACTGATGCTGTAACAAAACCTCCAGTGGGCCATGGTGAGTTAGTGCGCAACCCCGGTATACCCCTAGATTTGCAACAGCTTGATAAAATTCGGGTGAATAAAAGCGCGGTTGAAAGGCGCTGTGCGGGCTACGGTGCTCGTCGCAGTATTAAAAAGCAACAGCAGGCGGCTTGGCTGCTCAAAGCCATCAGTTTAATCGACCTAACAACCTTGTCAGGCGATGACACAAAGGATCGTGTTAAACGTTTATGTAGCAAAGCGAAAACACCAGTGAGTCGGGATCTGCAACAGCGTTTAGGTATTGAATCCATTCACCTATCAACAGCAGCAGTGTGCGTGTACCACGAAATGCTGGAAGCAGCTTGCACCAGTCTTGCTGATACGGACATTCATCTAGCAGCCGTTTCTACTGGCTTTCCAGCTGGATTATCACCCTTGCCACTGCGCATTGCTGAAATTGAATATTCTGTGGCTGCTGGAGCCGATGAAATTGACATTGTAATCAGCAGAAGGCATGTTTTAGAAGGCAATTGGCAAGCCCTTTATGATGAAATTAAAGCCTTCCGCAAAGCGTGTGGTTCAGCTCATTTAAAAACCATTTTAGCCACCGGTGAGCTGGGTCATTTGGCTAACATTGCTAAAGCCTCAATGGTTTGTATGATGGCTGGGGCTGATTTTATTAAAACCTCTACAGGTAAAGAAACAGAAAATGCCACCTTGCCCGTGAGTTTGGTGATGGTGCGAATGATTAGAGAATATTTCCAACGTACTGGCATTTATATCGGATTTAAACCTGCTGGCGGTGTGAGTGACAGTAAAACTGCATTGCTCTACATGACGATGATGCAAGAAGAGCTGGGTCGTCGTTGGTTGGAGCCAGATCTGTTTCGTTTTGGTGCGTCCAGTTTGCTGGGCGATATAGAGCGTCAGTTAGATCATTATGATAGTGGTTATTATTCAGCGGCCTACAGACACGCAATGGCGTAAATTAGGTATAGAATTATGACCATAACTACTGAGACAAAGATGACATTATTAAACGAATTTGAACAACTTAATTATAGCCAAGCCTTAGAAAGTGATGCGCAAGCGCAGGCGTGGTTGCAGCAAAATCAGTGTCGCTTTGGTCATTACATTGATGGTGCTTTTACCAGCGAAGTAGATGCATCTCTAGTTGAAGTATTGAATCCGGCTACTTCAGAAGTGTTGGCACATATTGAAGTGGCTAGCAAAGAACAAATAGATCTAGCCATCGCTAGTGCTCGGGTGGCGCAGCCAGCTTGGTGGGCGTTGGGTGGCCTTGGTCGCGCAAAAATACTTTATGCCTTGGCGCGCAATTTACAAAAGTATGCACGCTTAGCTGCTGTTTTAGAAACCTTGGACAATGGTAAGCCTATTCGAGAAAGCCGAGATGCAGATATTCCTTTAGCCATTCGGCATTTTTATCATCATGCTGGCTGGGCTAAACTACAAGACCGTGAATTTCCAGACCACGGGCCAGTGGGTGTTGCTGCGCAAATTATTCCTTGGAATTTCCCTTTATTGATGTTGTCTTGGAAGATCGCCCCTGCGATTGCGATGGGCAATACTATAGTCATAAAACCAGCAGAACAAACCCCCTTAACGGCCATGTTGTTTGCCCAAATCTGCCACGAGTCAGGCGTGCCTAATGGGGTGGTGAATATTATTAATGGCGCTGGAGATACAGGGGCCATGCTGGCCGCCCATGAGGGTGTTAATAAGGTCGCCTTTACTGGTTCGACAATCGTTGGCAGAGCCATTCGTCTTGCGACCGCTGGTCAAGGTAAAAAACTCACCCTAGAATTGGGTGGTAAGTCAGCATTCATCGTGTTTGAAGATGCTGATCTGGATGCCGTTGTAGAGGGTCTAGTAGACTCAATTTGGTTTAATCAGGGCGAAGTATGTTGTGCTGGATCACGCTTACTGGTGCAGGCACCCATAGCCCAGCAATTGCACGCCAAACTAAAACATCGGATGCAACAATTACGCACAGGCTCACCCTTAGATAAGTCTATAGATGTGGGCAGTTTAGTGAGTCAGCAACAATTTAACCGAGTTGATCAGCTCGTGAGTCAAGGTTTACAAGCCGGTGGTGAACTGTTCCAAGCTCATGATCAAGACGCATCAGCAAATTATTACCCACCCACATTAATCACTGAGGTTGATTCTAGTCATCCTCTGGTGCAAGAAGAAATATTTGGCCCAGTATTGGTGTCAATGACCTTTCGCACTCAGGCTGAAGCCGTCTCTTTAGCCAACAATAGCCGCTATGGCCTATCTGCCAGTGTGTGGAGTGAAAATATTAACCGTGCCATGGATGTGGCCCCTAAAATTCAAGCCGGTGTGGTGTGGATAAATAATCACAATCAATTTGATGCAGCTTGTGGTTTTGGTGGTGTTAAAGAATCTGGCTTTGGACGTGAGGGTGGTAAAGAAGGTTTATACGAATACCTAACGCCCACAGGTTTAACAGCAATGGCTGCGCCAAAGGTTAAGCAACAAACTTCAACCATGCCTGAACTAGCAAATAGTAATGCGATTGATCAAACTCTAAAGTTTTATGTGGCAGGCAAACAAGTGCGCCCAGACTCTGGTCACAGCCAAGCATGCCACAATCATGATGGCAGCGTTGCTGCGCTGGTGGGCGTAGGCGGTCGCAAGGACGTGCGCAACGCTGTCTCGGCTGCATTAAAAGCTTCAGGCTGGACTCAACAAACGGCCCACGGCCGCGCACAGGTCATTTACTTTTTGGCAGAAAATCTGAGTCAACGCGAAACTGAGTGGCTGGCACGGTTACAAACAGTCTGCGGTTATAGTCAAGCCCAGGCCCAAACAGAGTTTGATGCCGCTATTGCCTGTCTCTTCACCTATGCTGCGTGGGCTGATAAGTATGATGGGGCTGTGCACAATGCGCCCTATCGTGGGGTGACCTTGGCTTTGCCTGAGGCAGTGGGAGTGATAGGATTAATTGCTCCAAATATGCAACCACTTATATCTACCCTCGCTATTATAGCGCCAGCCATTGCTATGGGTAACCGCGTGGTCTTGGTTGCCAGTGAAAGTTATCCAAGCATTGCATTAGAACTTGTGCAAGTTTTGGAGACCTCTGACATTCCCGCAGGAGTGGTTAATATAATAGCGGGGCCAAAGGCTGATTTAGCCAACCATATAGCGGGGCATGGTGAAGTAGAGGCCATGTGGTGTTGGGCTAATAACAGTATTAATAAGCATGCAGAACAGGTGAGTGCAGCAGATTTAAAACGCACGTGGACGCATGCCGAAATGGATCGAGATTGGCTGGATCCTATACAGGGTGAAGGTTTGGAGTTCTTACACCAGGCCACACAAGTGAAAAATATTTGGACGCCATATGGCGACTAATTTAAAAGAAGAAAACGGCTCAAGCCGATTTATGTAAAACTAGGAGAACCTAATGAAGTTAAATAAAATCACTATAGCCATTGCCGCAGGTGCGGTAGCATTAAGTGCCACTATTGCACAAGCAGATGTTAAACCAGCCGTTGTTTATGACAAAGCCGGAAAGTTCGACAAGTCATTTAACGAAGCTGTGTGGAACGGCGTTAAACGGTTTACCGCTGACACGGGTATTAGTGTCCGTGAAGTAGAGCCAACCAACGAAGCCCAAGTAGAGCAGGGCCTTAAGAAGCTTGCAAAGCGTGGCAACAGCCCTATCGTTGCCGTTGGTTTCTCTTCAGCTAACGCTTTAAGTGCGGCAGCTCAAGCTTACCCAGACACTAAATTCACCTTGATTGATATGGTGGTGCCTGAAGCTAACGTTCAGAACGTAGTGTTTAAAGAGCACGAAGGTTCTTTCCTAGTAGGTGCGTTGGCGGCTCTTAAATCTGAAACTGGCACCATCGGTTTTGTGGGTGGTATGGACATTCCACTCATTAGCCGATTTGGCTGTGGATATGAGCAGGGTGCTAAGCATATCAATGCAAACATTACAGTACTTCAAAAAATGACGGGCTCTACCCCAGCTGCATGGGGCAACCCATCCAAGGGAGGCGAAATAACTCGCAGCCAAATAGAAGCGGGTGCTGATGTAATCTTTGCTGCCGCTGGTGGTACTGGCATGGGTGTTTACCAAGCTGCTGCTGATGCTGGCAAGCTTGCCATCGGTGTAGACTCTAACCAAAACCACCTGCAACCTGGCACCATGCTAACCTCTATGGTTAAGCGTGTTGGTGTCGCTGCATATAAAAGCTATGCAGATGCAAAAGATGGTACTTGGAGTGCCGGTGTAACTGCTATGGGTCTTGCTGAAGGTGGCGTTGACTGGGCTCTTGACGAGCACAACCGTAGTTTGGTCACTGCAGATATGGAAACCAAGGTTAATGCTATTAAGGCATCTATCATCGCTGGCGATATCGCTGTACATGACTATATGTCAGATAATACCTGTAACTACTAATTAATAGTTTGTTGCAAGCGGTTGGGAATACATACGTTATTCCCAACCGCGTTTCTGGTCCTTCGACAGATAATCAAAGACTCACGACTATGACTGATACTTTTGCTATTGAATTAAAAGACATTGATAAGCGCTTTGGTGCTGTGCACGCAAATAACAAAGTATGTTTACAAGTCAAACAGGGCAATATCCACGGTATTGTTGGCGAAAACGGTGCAGGTAAATCTACCCTAATGAGTATTCTGTACGGTTTTTATCAAGCCGATGCAGGGCAAATTGATGTCTTAGAAAAGACGTATACTTTTACAGATTCCCATCAGGCCATTGCTGCAGGCATTGGCATGGTACATCAGCATTTTATGCTGGTAGAAAATTTTACAGTGTTAGAAAATGTGATTTTAGGCAGCGAAGGTGGAGCAATGTTGGCTGATGGCCTTGAAGCAGCTCGCAAAGAACTCACACGCTTGGGCGATGAATATGGCTTAAAGGTAAAGTTAGACGCGACTATCGACACTCTATCCGTAGGTTTACAGCAGCGTGTAGAAATACTTAAAGCACTTTATAAAGGCGCCAAAATACTGATTTTGGATGAGCCAACCGGTGTTTTAACACCACAAGAAACAGAAGAACTGTTCCGCATTTTTGGTGCCCTTAAAAAGCAAGGTGTGACCATTGTGCTGATCACTCACAAATTACGTGAAATTATGGCCATCACAGACCAAGTTTCGGTTATGCGTGCAGGCCAGATGGTAGCCCACAAAGACACCAAAGAAACCAGTAGAGAAGAATTGGCTGAGCTCATGGTAGGCCGCAAGGTGTTGTTGCAGGTCCATAAAAATCCAGCCAATGTAAGAGCACCGCTAATGAAGGTGAAGCACCTTACGATAGCTGACAAACAAGGTGTTGAGCGTTTGAAGGATGTCAGTTTTGAACTGCGTGCTGGTGAAGTGTTGGGTGTGGCAGGGGTGTCTGGCAACGGTCAGACTGAGTTGCTGGAAGCACTATCAGGCATCGTGCCCATGACCAGTGGCACGATTGAAGTGTTAGGTTGTGAAATGGATGCCAAGCACCCTTTAGCGCCAGATAGATTGAGACAACTGGGTTTGGCTCATGTGCCTGAAGATCGCCAACGTATGGGTTTAATTTCTGATTTTAGCGCCAGTGAATCGGCACTCTTAGGCTATCATACAGACCCTAAAATCAACTCAGGCATTTGGCTTAGCGACCAAAAGGTTGAAGCCAATTGCCAAGACCTTATGCAGGCTTTTGATGTTCGTCCTGCTGACCCCCAATTGAAATCTGCTAATTTTTCTGGTGGTAATCAGCAAAAGTTGATTCTGGCGCGGGAAATGGAACGTAACCCCGATGTCTTACTCATTGGTCAACCCACTCGCGGTGTCGACATTGGTGCGATTGAGTTTATTCACCAACGCATTATTGATATGCGTGATGCAGGCAAAGCGGTGTTGTTAGTGTCTGTCGAGTTAGACGAGATCATGTCGGTCAGTGATCGAATTATTGTCTTGTGTGACGGTGAAATAAGTGGTCGTTTAGATGCTTGTGATGCCGATGAGCGCACGCTGGGTATGATGATGGCTAATGCCCTAGATCCATTAGATCCTTTAAAAACCATGGACGACCTTCAAGCATCTTTGAAGCAGAATGCACACCAGGAAACTCAAGTATGAAACGTGATAATCGCATTGCTTGGATAAACCGGCTGCTATTGCCCCTACTTAATATACTGACTGCTTTTGCTGTCACTGCAGTGCTCTTTTGGCTCATAGATGTCAACCCTCTGGAAGCGGCCGAAGTGCTTTTGTATGGGGCCTTTGGATACGAGGAAGGTATCGGTTATACCATTTATTATGCGACTAACTTTATCTTCACCGGTCTAGCCGTAGCAGTGGCCTTTCATGCAGGGCTATTCAACATTGGTGGTGAAGGCCAAGCCTATGTGGGTGGTTTAGGTGCTGGCTTAGCGATTCTTATGCTTGACCCTACTCTTGGGGCATGGGTGTTTATCCCAGCAAGTATTATTGGTGCCTTGATCTTTGGTGGGCTCTGGGCTCTTATTCCGGCTTATTTGCAGGCCTATCGTGGTAGTCATATTGTTATTACCACCATTATGTTTAATTTTTTAGCAGCCTCATTTATGGTTTATCTAATGGTGCATGTGCTGCGTGACACTGGACAAATGACACCCCAAAGTGAACTTTTTCCCATCAACTCATGGATGCCGTTTGTGCATGATGTAGCGGCAGGTCTAGGCTACAGTATTGAGGCGTCACCACTTAACTTATCCATTCTTTTGGCCTTAGTTTGTGCTGTATTGGTTTGGTTTTTCTTATGGCAAACCCGTTGGGGTTTTGCTATTCGTGCCACCGGTAAGAATGGCTCTGCAGCTTTATATGCAGGCATAAACCCTAAACATATTATTATTGTGGTGATGTGTATTTCTGGCGCTTTAGCCGGTTTAGTGAGTATTAATGAACTCGTTGGGTATCAACACCGTTTGATCATGGACTTTCACTTAGGGTATGGCTTTGGCGGCATAGCCGTGGCATTAATGGGGCGTAATCACCCTTTAGGAATTATTTTGGCCGCTCTGTTATTTGGCACTTTATATCAAGGCGGTGCCGAACTTGCCTTTGAAATGAGTAATATTTCTCGTGACATTGTAGTGGTAATGCAAGGATTGGTAATTTTATTCTGTGGGGCTTTGGATTATATGTACCGGCCTTGGTTAATACGTTACTTAGCGCCAGTGCCAAAGCAGGACGAGTTATCAGGGGTGGCAATATGAGTGATTTATTTTTAACTATCTTGTTGACCTTTGACGCTACCCTACGTGTGTCGACACCACTTGTTTTGGCCGCTATGGCAGGTTTGTTTGCGGAGCGTTCTGGGGTGGTAGATATTGGACTTGAAGGAAAGATGCTGGCCTCTGCCTTTGCAGCGGCCAGCGTTGCTTCAGTGGTAGGTTCTCCATGGGCCGGATTGGGTGCTGCTATTATTGCCTCATGTAGTTTAGCAATGCTGCATGGTTTTGCCTCGATTACTCACCGTGGGGACCAAATTGTGAGTGGGGTTGCCATCAACATACTGGTAGCTGGACTGACAATCATTTTAGGTTTGGCATGGTTCCAACAAGCCGGATTAACGCCAGCTTTAGATAATGATTCTCGCTTTCTTTCTATTACTTTACCATTTGCTGAGCAGTTGGCCTTTATTCCTGTTCTGGGCCCGATCTACAAAGAATTAATCAGCGGTCATACTATTTTGGTTTATTTGGCCTTTGCTTTGGTGCCGATGGTTTGGTGGGTGGTATATCGCACTCGCTTTGGTTTGCGCCTGCGAGCCGTAGGTGAAAACCCAACAGCTGTCGATACGGCCGGTTTATCAGTGGTTAAATTACGCTACAAAGCGCTTATTATTGGTGGTGTTTTGTGCGGTATTGCAGGCGCTTATCTGAGTACCGCTCACAATGCTCAGTTCACCAGAGATATGACTGCAGGCCAAGGCTATATTGCTTTAGCGGCCCTTATTTTTGGAAAGTGGCGTCCACTTACGGTGATGTTGGCGTGTTTACTGTTTGGTTTCTTAGATGCCTTAGCTGTGCGCCTTCAGGGTGTAGTGATTTCTGGTATTGGAGAGATTCCAGTGCAATTTATTGAGGCCACTCCATACTTACTCACAGTAATACTGTTGGCTGGTTTTATTGGCCGTGCTATACCCCCAAAAGCCGCCGGTAAGGCCTACGTTAAGGAACGATGACTATGTCTAAATCAACTACTGAAACTGATTGTCTAGATGCTGTAAAGCGAGCCATGGATAAGGCCTACTCCCCTTACTCAGATTATCCTGTCGGTGCTTTAATAGTGACCGAAGATGGTCAAACTTTTGCTGGCTGTAATGTTGAAAATGCCAGTTACCCTGAGGGTAATTGTGCAGAAACAGCTGCTATTGCTGCTATGGTTATGGCAGGCCATAAACGCATTCAAGAAATATATATTATAAGCCAAGATGATCAAGGTGCTACGCCTTGTGGTGGTTGCCGGCAGCGTATTCGGGAATTTGCTGACAACAATACTCCTGTCATTTTGTGCTCTCCAGCAGGTGTACAGCGACGTTTGACCCTCGCAGAATTATTACCCCACGCATTTGGTCCGGAATGGTTATTATGAGTCAGGTAAATGCCTGTTTAGTCGTGATTAATCAAGCAGCAAAAGGTTTTATGCCTCAAGTAGGTATGGTGCTGGGTTCTGGCTTAGGTTCGTTTGCTGATCAAATTGATGCTATCGCCAGTATTAGTTTTGATGATTTACCGGGTTTTCCTCAAGCAGGAGTGGGCGGCCACGCAGGACGTTTAGTCTTGGGTCAGATAGGGACTGCAAGGGTTGCAGTATTGCAAGGCCGAGCACACTATTATGAACAGGGCCAAGCTGATGTCATGGCTGTTGCCATTCAAACTCTCAAAGCCATTGGTTGTGAAGCCCTTATTCTCACTAACGCTGCAGGTAGTTTGGTCACTGAAGCAGGTCCTGGTAGCGTGATGCTCATCACAGATCATATGAATATGACCGGTGTATCACCCTTGTTTGGTGCCCAAGGTAATCAGAGGTTTGTGGATATGACTCAGGCATACCACCCGAGCATGAATGAGGCTATGCGCAGCGCAGCCAAAGCAAGTAATGTGACCTTACACGAAGGCGTTTATGCTTGGATGTGTGGCCCTCATTTTGAAACA
>Ga0209384_1000046_pt1 | contig 86469 bp, 83 predicted proteins | sample CoawatmetaG05DNA_FD_187511 | JGI IMG/M metagenome (GOLD analysis project Ga0209384, IMG submission 187511) | Marine microbial communities from the West Antarctic Peninsula - Coastal water metaG058-DNA (SPAdes) (version 2) | ecosystem: Environmental > Aquatic > Marine > Coastal ... | reverse complement strand
TATACACGCTTTCCAAGCGTGCGCCTTAAACCACTCGGCCACCTCTCTTTTTAAAGGTTCAAAAATAGGTATTTTAAATATTATAAATTGAATATTTTAATAGCATTTTTTGTAGTTGCTTCAGCTAACTCTACTTCACTTATTCCATACAGTTCTGATAATTTACTTAATACAAGAGCTATGTAAGAGCTTTCATTTCTTTTTCCCCTGTAAGGGACTGGAGAAAGATAGGGTGAATCTGTTTCTAAGACAATATGACTTAAATCAATTTGATTAATAAACTTATCTAATCCTCCATTTTTAAAGGTTACTACTCCTCCTATTCCTAATCTAAATCCCAATTTTATAGCTCGATTTGCCTGCTCTAATGTTCCTGTGAAACAATGAAACACCCCGCGAAGCTTAGAGCATTTTTCAGCATCTAAAATTTCAAAAATTTCATTAAAACCTTTTCTGCAGTGAATAACTATTGGTAAATCATTTAAAATAGCAAGTCTTATTTGAAACTCAAAAGCATCTTGTTGCTCTTTTAAAAAAGTTTTATCCCAATACAAATCAATTCCTATTTCGCCAATTGCAACATAATCATGTTTATTTAGGCTTTTAACAACTAAATTTAATTCTTCTTTATAATTTTCTTTAACATATACAGGATGAAGACCAGACATTAAGTAAATACTTGAAGGGTATTTTTTTTGTAAATCATGCATACTCTGCATACTAGAAGAATCAATAGCTGGAAAGATAAATTTATCTACTCCACTTCTAATTGATTTAGCTATAACTTCGTCTACATCTTCCTTGAATTGTTCTAAATATAAATGGGTATGAGTATCTATTATTTGCATTGTGTAAAGTTAGTATTTTAGATTAATTTTAAATCATATGATTCAATCTAGACACAATTTTTTAAAATCTCAAGGATTCACTAGTACAAACTTAAAGACAACAGTTACCAAACATTTATTGCTTGAAGCATCAATAAACGGAGTAAAAGGACTTTTTATTTTAGATACAGGGGCTTCAAACTCTTGTGTTGATTCATCTCAATTAGAGAAATTTAATTTAATTTCTAAAAAAAGTGAAATAAAAGCAGCTAGCGCAACTGACAACATGAAGGATACTCAAATATCTAAAAAAAATGAATTACAAATAAACAAGTGGGTGAATACTTCTTCTTCAATTATTCTTTTTAATATGGATCATATTAATAAAGCTTTGAGTGAACGATCAATTAGTAAAGTGGATGGTATAATTGGTGCTGACACATTAAAGAAATCTAAAGCTTTGATAGACTACGAAAAAAAAAAGTTATACTTAAAGCTCTAACGCTTTTTTAACATCTCCATCCATTAGTTTTTCAACAGGGTTTTCAAGTGCTTCTTTAATTGAAACTAAAAATCCTACGGATTCCTTACCATCTATTATCCTATGATCATAAGAAAGAGCTAAATACATAATTGGATGAATTTCAACTTCACCTTTAACTGCAATAGGACGCTCAATTATATTATGCATTCCTAGAATAGCTGATTGAGGCGGGTTAATAATAGGAGTAGACAGCATCGATCCAAAAACTCCTCCGTTAGTTATGGTAAAAGTTCCTCCTGTCATTTCATCAACTGTAATCTCACCATCTCTAGCTCTAACAGCTAATCTTTTTATTTCTTTTTCTATTCCTGAAAACGTTAAATCTTGAGCATCTCTGACAACGGGAACCATTAATCCTTTAGGTCCAGAAACTGCTATACTAATATCAAAAAAATCATATTTTATCTGTTGATCTCCATCAATCATTGAATTTACATCTGGGAATTCTTGCAGAGCTTGAACGGTTGCTTTTGTAAAAAAACTCATAAAACCAAGTCCAATTCCGTGCTTTTCCTTAAACTCCTCTTTGTATTTTTTTCTAAGCTCAAATATTGGTGTCATGTTAACTTCATTAAAAGTAGTAAGCATTGCTGTTTGATTTTTAACAGCAACTAATCTTTGAGCTACTTTTCTTCTTAGAAGAGAAAGTTTTTTGGACTCTATATTTCTTCCTTTAACAATCGAATCAATATCAACTTTTGGAAGAGCTTTAATCGCATCATCCTTAGTAATTCTTCCTCCCCTACCTGTTCCAGAGACACTTGATAATGGAATCTTTTTTTCATCTAATATTTTTGCTGCCGCAGGTGAAGGTGTTCCGCTAGCAAAACTATTTTCTTCTACTTTAATTTCTTCTTGAACTACTGGCTTTTCTATTATCTCTATATTTTTTTTTACAACTATTTCGCTGTCTTTAGGAGCCTTAGCAGAAGTATCTATCAAACAAACTACCTCACCTACTAATACCGCATCACCTTCATCAGCTTTCAGACTAATCACCCCACTTTCTTCAGCTGGAAGATCAAGTGTTGCTTTATCTGAATCTACTTCAGCTATCGTTTGATCTTTTTGAACATAGTCTCCATCTTTTACAAGCCACTGAGCAATTTCAACTTCTGAAATTGATTCACCTGGAGATGGAACTTTCATTTCTAAAATCATAATATCTTATCTTTTATGTAGAACTATTTGCAGTAACTACAATCAAAATGTACCCAACAATAATTAAACATACATACAACCAATATTTCTTAAACATTGATTTAGTCCATATATTTCCACCCCACATAGGGAAATTATTGTTTTTTAACATAAGCACTTACTTTTTCTGCTAATTCAAAACTTTAATTTGTTCAATTTCTAAATCAAACTTATATAAAAACTTTTTACCTAATTTATTAACTCTATTATACCTAAATTTAAACATACAATTCCAAATAATTTCTTCTATATAATAAAACTGACAATATAATCTGTAATTTATAATACTACAATAAATTTTTCGCAGAATTAATTTTGAATAACAACATAATTATTAAAAATTAAAATTAATACTATAATTATTAATATGATAATCTTTTTAAAGATATTTCATCTAAGATAAACATTGAATAAAACAAACAGGATTTTATTAAAATATGTTATAAATTAAAAAAAAAAAACAATAATAATAACCCTTAAACTATTAAAAATATCTTAAATCTTTTAAGCTGTTAAAACTCATGAAACATCTACTTAAAAAAGTTATAGTAAAAAACTTTTTCAACTTGTCCTTAAATCAAGTTTTAAATACATTAATTTCAATATTATTAATTCCTTTTATTTTTCAAAATATAGGAGATGAAAATTTTGGTTTAGTAAACCTTGCTTTGTCTATAGTTTATTTATTAAGTATTGTAGCTACATATGGGTTTAATTTAAATGGTCCCAAGTTGATTTCTGTAATTAAAAACGATAAAATAGCCTTAGAAAAGTTATTGAACGAAATAATCTCTTTAAGACTATTTTTATCAGTAATCATTACGTTTATTGTAATAATAATCTATTTATTTATCGGAGAATTTGATAATTATTCAATTCTACTTTTATCATCTTTAATTGTATTGTTCAGTGAAGCAATATATCCTATTTTTTATTTACAGGGAAAAGATGAAATTAATATTTTAGTTGTTCTAAATTTAATTTCTAAAATTCTTTACTTTATTTTAATTATTTTATTAATAAAAAGCCCCAGGGATGCCTTCCTTGTCAATTTTTTACTTGGATTAACATGCTTATTTAGTTATTATTTTTTTTGGGTTATTATTTATAGAAAAAAACAATATAAATGGGAATGGTCAAGTTTAAAAAAAATTAAATCACAAATCAAAGTAAATTTTGATTATTTTATAATTACTCTAGGCTCATATATAATATTAAATGGAGGAATTATTATACTATCAAACTATGTAGATGATTCTGAACTTGGACAATTTTCGTTGTCGCAAAAAGTGGGGCTTCAACTTAGAATGATACCAGTTTTTTTTGTACAATCAATTTTACAAAAAGCTGCAATATTTCATGAAAAAAAAGATGAAAAAATGGATGCTTACATAAATAAAATTTTTATTTTGGGAATATTCTCAACTATTTTTGTTTCAATTTTTATGATTTTTTTATCTAAACATATAATTTATTATTTATCAGGAAAATATATCCCTTATTCTGAAAATATTTTAATTATTCTTTCATTTATTCCTTTTGTAGCTATGTTAAATTTTAAAAACCATATCATTATGCTAGTAGAGGATAAGAAAGAAATACTAAATCAAGCAGTTTCAATATCTACTTTAATAATGATATTATTTTCATTCACAGGAAGTTATTTTTATGGCGGATATGGAATTTCTGTAGCTTTAATTATTTCTGAATTTTTTTCATTTTTAATTCACTCTTATTTAATAAAAAAAAGAAAAATATAATTGTTAAAATTTAATACATATTATTTTTAGTTTTGTCAAAAACATATTCAATTACCTCTTGATGTCTTTTCTTAAATCTAGCGCTACTGCCCGCAGCCGGTGAGCCATAAAACCGTCTAGATGCAACTCTAAAGTCTCTAGCCTCTTCTAAATGTAATAATAAATAACTCCAAGCACCCATATTTCTAGGCTCTTCTTGTGCCCAAACTATGTCTTGTGCATTTGAATATTTATTTAAAATAACTTGAATATCGTTTACAGGCAAAGGGAATAATTGTTCTAACCTAACTAAAGCAGTATCATCAATATTATTTTTTTCTTGAAAATCAAGTAAATCATAATAGAATTTACCAGAACAAAAAACTACTTTTTTAATTTGACTAGAATCAAGTGAAACTTGATCAATTAAGGGTAAAAATTTTCCATCAGTAAAATCTGCAATATTAGATTTAGCTTTTGGATGTCTTAAAAGACTTTTTGGAGTAAATATAATTAGGGGCTTTCTAAAGGTCGTTACCATTTGTCTTCTAAGAATATGAAACATGTTAGAGGGCGTTGAACAATTAGCAACATACATATTATCTTTTGCGCATAATTGCAAATACCTTTCCATTCTTCCGGAGGAATGTTCAGCTCCTTGTCCTTCATAGCCATGGGGGAGAAGCATAACAAGTCCGTTTTGTAACTTCCATTTATCTTCTGCTGCAGACAAATATTGATCAATCATTATTTGAGCTCCGTTACCAAAATCTCCAAATTGAGCTTCCCAGATACAAAGTGTTTTAGGACTAGTCAATGCATAACCATATTCATAGCCCATAACGCCATACTCTGAAAGAGAAGAATTATATATATTGAAATTCCCTTGATCTTTACTTATATTATTCAAAAGAATCACTTCCTCCTCAGAGTCTTCCGCTTTTAAAACCGCATGTCTGTGAGAAAAAGTTCCTCTTTCTACATCTTGGCCAGAAATTCTAACGTTATAACCTTCTTTTAATAAGGAACCATAAGCCAATAGTTCCCCCATTGCCCAGTCAAGTTTATTAGAATCAAAAAACATTTTTTTCCTGTCTCCAATAAGCTTTTCAACCTTTCTTAAAAAATTATAATTAGGTGGTAAAGAAGTAATTTTATTAGCAATATCGTTTAAGTCCAAGTTTGAAACGCTAGTGTTAAAATCATTTAACATTAGTTTTTCTTTCACTCTTTTGTAGCCTTGCCATTCGTATGCCATAAAAGGTGTAATGATAATACTTTCATCACTTTTTGAACTTTCTAATTTTAGTTCTAAACTTTTTTTATAGTCGTTCTCTATTTTTTCAATTTCACTATTAGTCACAACCCCTTCAATAATCAATTTTTGAGAATAGATATCCATCGGATTAGGATGCTTAGAAATAGTTTTATAGAGTTTAGGTTGAGTAAATCTTGGTTCATCTCCTTCATTATGACCATATTTTCTATAACCTAACAAATCTATAAATATGTCCCTTTTATATCTCATTCTATAATCAAGAGCAAAATTCATTGAATGAACCACCGCTTCAATATCATCAGAATTAACATGTAAAACTGGACTTAAATTAGGTTTTGCAACATCTGTACAATAAGTGGAAGATCTCGCGTCTAAATAATTAGTTGTAAAACCAATCTGATTATTAATTACAATATGGATAGTCCCCCCGGTTTTAAAACCTTTTAGTCTCTCCATTTGAACCACTTCATAAACCACTCCCTGTCCAGCGATAGCTGCATCTCCATGAATAATAATTGGCAAAACATTTTCAATATTATTTGGATGATATTTTTCTTGTTTTGCTCTTGCAATCCCCTGAACGACGGGTCCTACTGCTTCCAAGTGTGAGGGGTTTGGAGCAATATTCATATATACTTTTACGCCAGTATCGGTTTCTCTTTCAGAAGTCCAACCTAAATGGTATTTGACATCCCCATCAAACACCTCTTCTTTAAAGTCTTTGCCGTCAAATTCATTAAAGATTCCTTCTACTGGTTTACCAAAAATATTGGTAAGAACATTCAGTCTTCCTCTGTGTGCCATACCTAGAGTAAATTCTTTGACGCCAAATGTTGCTGCTCTTTCCACTAATGCATCTAACGCTGGTATCAAAGACTCTCCTCCTTCCAAAGAAAATCTTTTTTGACCTACATATTTAGTGTGTAAAAACTTTTCAAAAGTTACAGCCTCTATAGTTTTTCTTAGAATTTGCTTTTTTTGATCTTTCGAAAAATTAGGATGATTAGAGTTTATATTTAGTTTTTCTTGAATCCAGCTTATTCTTTCAGGTGTTCTGATAAACATGTATTCGATTCCAATAGAATCACAATAAATTGTTTCTAATTGAATTAAAATATTAGCAAGCGTAGTTTGGCCTAATCCTATAATCTCACCAGCGTTAAAAACTACTTCTAAATCATCTTTATCTAAATCAAAATTTTCAATTTCTAAATTTGGAATATAAGTTCTTCTATCTCTTACGGGATTTGTCTTGGTAAACAAATGCCCTCTTGTTCTATAGGCATTAATTAATTTAACTACTTTAAATTCTTTAAGGATACTTTCAGGAATTTCAACTCCTTTATACTTGGAATTTTCCTTTTCAGATTCTGCTATTCCAAATTCAAAACCTTGAAAAAAAGCACGCCAACTAGGCTCTACTTGTTCAGGATCGACAAGATACTGGTCATAAAGTTCTGCGAAATAAGCAGTATGAGCTGTATTTAAAAAAGAAAATGGGTCAATCAAAATAGATGGAATTAATCATTATATAAAATTACAACTTTATAAAAACTATAGTATGTTTTTTTGTTTTTTTTATCTCCCAAAATCATCTTGAACTCTTACTATATCCTCTTCGTCACTGGGATTTTTCTTATCTGTATGCTGCCATATTTCAGCTACTACTCCGTAATTCTCAAGTCCAATAAGCCTATGCCTTTCTCCTTGCTTTAATATAATTTGGTCACCTTCACTATAAACTTTCATCTCATTTTCAGTGTCATCTTCACTTGTAACAACTCCTACCTCTCCTTCAAAAACTCTCCATATTTCAGCTCTTCTTCGATGATATTGCCAGGATAATCTAGCAACAGGTTTAATGATTAAGATTTTAGGACTCAACTTTCCGCTAATTTTTAAATCTTCTATATTAATTCCTTTAAAAAAGTGATTTGAAAAGTTTTGTGCTTGATTTTCGTCAATTACCAAAAAACCTCCCCATGGCCTTTGAAAATCTTTTGACACAATTTTGAATCCAAAAGACTCCATTAATTCTTGTGTTTTAAGGTAAAAATTCATTTTTTAATTTAAAACTCAAATTTACAATAAGAATTGTTAAAAACTTTAATTCCAAAACACATTGATTTAAAACTATCCAAAACGTAGCTTTATATGATGTTTGCATTAGTTGATTGTAATAATTTTTACGCTTCTTGCGAGAGAGTTTTTAATCCAAAATTGGATAAAAAACCCATTGTTATTTTATCAAATAATGATGGGTGTGTAATATCTAGAAGTAACGAAGCCAAAGCTCTAGGAGTTCCTATGGGTGCACCTGCTTTTAAGTACAATGCTTTATTTAAAAAAAATAAAATACAGGTATTCTCTTCTAACTTCCCTCTTTATGGGGATATGAGCAGTAGAGTGATGAATATCTTAACTGAATATACACCAAATATCGAAATCTACAGCATTGATGAGGCTTTCTTAGAGTTAAAAGGTTATGAAAATTATGATTTTGAAAAGTACGGGATAGAAATGCGAAATAAAATACTAAAATGGACGGGTATTCCTGTGAGTGTTGGTATTGCTCCCACTAAAGCATTAGCTAAAGTAGCGAATAGAATATCAAAAAAATTTGATAGTAAAACAGGTGGGGTTTATGTTTTAAATTCAGAAATAAAAAGAGTAAAAGCTCTGAAATGGCTGAAGATAGAAGATGTTTGGGGAATAGGATATAAACACAGTGAGCGGTTGAAAAATTATAATATTAATAAGGCCTATGAGTTTACCAAGCTCCCTGACAGTTGGGTTAGGAAACAAATGAGCATCGTAGGGTTAAGACTAAAAAAAGAGTTAGAAGGAGAGTCCGTGTTATCTCTAGAAGAAAATAGATCAACTAAAAAAGCTATTGCCACTACTCGGAGTTTTCAAAAAAACTTAACCAGTTTTGAAGATTTAAAAGAACGTATTTCGACTTTTGCTATTTTCTGTTCTGAAAAATTAAGATCTCAAAAAAGTAGTTGCAACTCTATCTACGTTTTTATAAAAAGCAATAGACATCAAAAAAATACGATACAATATCAAAGTGGTGTAGTAATGACACTACCCTATGCTTCTAGTTCGAGCATAACTATTAGTAAATATGCTACAGAAGGTTTAAAAAAAATTTATAAAAAAGGTATTAAATACAAGAAAGCAGGAGTAATTGTAATGGGAATTATTCCAGACAACAAACATCAACTAAACATTTTTGAAAAGGAAGATCCAAAACATAATGTGATAATGAAAACTTTAGATTTTATAGCTAAAAAAGAGGGAATTAGTAAAATAAAACTAGCAAGTCAGGATCTTAAAAAAATTTGGAAAATGAAACAAACTAGATTGTCTTCAAGATATACTACCGAATTAAATGAAATAATATCTTTAAAATGAAATTTTGAAAGAAAAAAAAATATTGAACTTTTTTGTTCCAAAAACAGAAAGTGGAATAGGACAATGGCTTGCTGAAGAAAGTATTTCTGCTGGTTTTCCTTCACCTGCAGACGACTTTAAAGAAGTTAGAATTAGTCTAGACAAGGAGTTGGTTAAAAACAAAGAAGCCACTTTTTATGCACGTGTAGATGGAGATTCAATGGTTGGAGCAGGACTTGAAGATGGGGATTTACTAGTGATCGACAGATCATTAAATCCAGAAAATGGGAAAATTGCTGTGTGCCTAATAGATGGTGATTTTACAGTGAAACGAATTAAAAAAGAAAAGAATAAATTATTTTTAGTTCCAGAAAATGAAAAATATAAAAAAATAGAAATTAAAGAAGAAAATGAACTTGTTATATGGGGAGTAGTGGAGTATGTGATTAAAAAAGTATAAATATTACTTTAAAAAATCTGGTTTTGAAGGTAAATCATCAAAAACTTTAAAAACCAAATCAGAATCAGGGAATAAAACAACCCAAAGTGTTAAAAAAATAATGATTGAATCAGTATAAAAAGAAATTTTTTTTTGATACCATAGTTCTAACTCACCTTTGTAAGGAGAAATATGAATCCTGTAAAAATCATCCAAAGGAATTTTTGAATTTGACAATAAATTTTCTTCATCACGAAAAACAATAGAACCTATACCACTTAAACCAGGCTTAACGTTATAAATATGTTTTTTAACGATTTCCGAATAAGGCTCAAAAGTTTTATCTACTAATGGTCTTGGGCCTATTATACTCATAGATCCAAAAAATATATTAAATAGTTGAGGTAATTCGTTTATTTTAGTTTTTCTTAAAAAACCTCCCATAGGCAAAATTCGTGGATCTTGATTTGTAGTATGTAAACCTGTTCCTAAATTGGGACTGTCCTTAAGCATAGTCGCAAATTTATATATATTAAATTTTTTGTTTTTAAAGCCAATACGTTCTTGAAAATAAAAAACATAATTTTCTCCAGTAAACAACAAACCTATTACAATTGGCAAAAGTAAAGGAGATAAGACTAGTAAAGCAAAAAAAGACAATAAAATGTCTATCATTCTTTTAATGAAAATTTTATACATATTACATTTTTTGATCTAAATGTTTTCCAGTTTCGATATGAGAAAAATTGGGGAGATATTTTTGCAATAAACTAACTAAATCTCTCTTACTAAACTTTTCTATTAAGAATAAATTTATAATATCATTTATGACTAAATTGATATCTAAAGCTTTATTTGAAAATGAATTTTTAATAACTCCAAGTTCATAAAATGATTTTAAATCTAATTCTTCCTGATCAGTATAGAATTCTTCAAAACTTTTTTCCCCAGATGTATCAGATTTAAAAAGAAAAACTGGATATTTTTTAGAATTTTTATTTAAAAGCAATGACTTATGTCTAGCCTCTTTTTCAGATTTACAAAAATCGGGTTCTAGTTCTAAATAGTTTAACAAGTCAATCGCGATTTGATCAAATGGTATCATATCTTTTTCTTCATCTAACTTTGGAAAAAAAATATCGCCAGTTTCTCCGATAATACAAGCAATTAAACATAATTGGCCTGCTTCTTTAGGCGAAACAAAAAATCGTTTTATTTCAGTTGGACAAGACCACGGTTGTTTTTTTAATAATCGATCTAAAAATCCCCTAGGAAGGCTCCCATTAGAAAAAGCTACATTAGCAAATCTAGCAGTTTTGATGGGAATCAACTCTGAATACGACATGATTAGTTCTTCCATCAATTTTTTAGATGCACCCATAATATTAACAGGATTTGCTGCCTTGTCTGTGGAAACACAAAAAAAATGTTCAGGTGGATAATCTACTAAAATATCTAATAATTTTTTAGCCTTAATTAGGTTATTTCGAATCATAGCTTCAATAGAAAAAATATCTTTTTCACTTCTAACGTGCTTATGTGCAGCAAAATTAGCTACAATTTCAAAAGGCCCATGACTAATAAATATTTTTTCGAAAACTTTGCTAGCAAAATCAATAGGATAAGTAATAAAGTCTTTAGGCATCCTAAGATCGGAAGAGCTTCTTAAATCCCTCACAAGCTCAGTTAAGCCATTTTCATTCAAATCAATAACTACAAGTTTTTTAACTTTAAATTTTAAAATGGCTTTAATAAAAGATGATCCTATAGAACCAGCACCACCAATTACTAAAACATTTTTATTCAATATTTTGTTGTCAAGTTGAGTATTATACTTTACAAGATCCTTTGTTAATAAACTTTCCTTCCTTCTAGTAACTTTTTCACTTATAAAATTGTCTAAATTGAAATTTTTGTACATAATTTATTTTAAATAATTAAAAGTTAATTCTAAACCATCCTTTAAACTAATTGGCATTGATTTAATGGATAAAGATTCTTTTATTTTTTTGTTTGAAACTTCATAAGATTCTGATAATTTTTTTAATGTTTGAGAGTTTAATGGTAATCTGAAAAAATCTCCAAATAAAACCATAAACTTCAATAAAAACATTGGGATTTTCAAAATTTTTGGACTCTTTTTTTGGAATTTAAATATTAAACCAATAAGATCGTTAGTAGAAATACTTAAATCATCTGAAATATTATAAATACCAGATTTAATATTGTTATTTAATAATAATTGATTTATAACAAATGAAAAATTATCTATGAAACAAAATGAACGTTTATTTTCATATGCTCCAAGAGGCCATGGTATATTTTTAGAACATAATTTATATAACAAATTAAGATTACCCTTGTTATGAGGTCCGTGAATCATGCACGGCCTTAAAATAAAAACTTTTTTATTTTTTGAAACCTTTTGGTTCTTAATATAATTTTCAGCTAGTAATTTTGTAATTCCATAATTAGTTGATGGGTTTGGAGTAGTTGACTCAACAAGCAATCCATCAATACTATCAGTTACAGCTTTAACCGAACTTACATATATAAATATTTTACATTTTGATTTTAGAAATTCATCAAAAACTTGTTTAGTTAATTGATAATTTGATTTAAAATAATCATCATAAGTATATTTCTCGCTTAAATCATGAGCAATTCCAGCTAAATGAATTATACTTTTGGATTTAAAAGTCAAATTCTGATTTTTTTCGAACCTTAAACTCTGATCAATGCAAATAAAATCTTTAGATAAATATTTTTTTAAATTTTTTCCTATAAATCCAGAGGAACCAATTATTGTAATATTATCTTTCATTAAATATTTTTATTAGTTTATCTAGTTGTTTTTCTCTTTCAAATTCTTTTTCAAAGAAATTCTTTCCATTTAACCCCATTATTTCTCTTTCCTTTTCACTTAGTTCGAAAAATTTAATTATAGCTTTAGCTAGTGATATATGATCTTCCGAAGGCGCAACATATCCACATTTAGATTCTAAAATAACTTTTCTTCCCTCACCATCAAGACTAGCAATTATTGGTTTTGAACAAGCCATATATGATTGAATTTTATTGGGGATTGTCATAGCAAAAATTGGGTTTTTTTTGAGTGTAACTAAAAGTGCATCGGCACATGCAAAAAAATTGGGCATTTCTTCACTTTGATAAGACCCCAAAAAGAAAAAACATTTCTGAAGACCTAGATCATTAATTTTCTTTTCTATTATATCCCTTTGACGACCATCACCTAAAATAACCCAATTAACTTTAATCCCCGAATTATTTAAATATGAAGCAGATTTGATCATTGTATTGAAGCCTTGAGCTTCTCCAATATTACCAGCAAACATTAATATCGGCCCCTCTTCTGGCATAAGTTTTTTAAACTTATTCTTAACGTCTACTTTATTGTAAAAACTTTCAGTAGAATTTGGTAAATAAATAATTTTACTTTTACTAACGTTTTGATTTAAAATATAAGGTATAAATGCTCTTGATTGAACTAGTATTTTTTCACAATGCTGATAAATAAATCTTGTTAATTTGCTAATTAGGTTAATGATAAATTTATTTGTAATACCTCCAGCAGCTATTACACTTTCAGGCCATAAATCTTGTACCCAAAAAAATATTGGAGCTTTAAATCTATATTTAGCAATAATGGCAGGAATACCAATAGTAACAGGAGATACCTCATATACTAGAATTTTATCAAAATTATTTTTTATAAACAACACCCTTAACGAAGCTAATAGGGCTAGAGAAAAATAATTCAAAAACAATCGAAATCCAGACCCATTTCCTCTTGGAATCAACAAGGATCTATAAATAGTAATCCCTTCATGAATTTCTTTTTTATTCTTAGGAAATGAATACCCATTATAGATCTTACCTTTAGGATAATTGGGTAATCCTGTAAGTACTGAAACATTATAACCTTTTTCAACTAATCCTTTTGCAACGTCATTAATTTTAAGATTTTCAGGCCAGAAATATTGGGATACTATTAATATTTTCATGCTCGAATTTAAGTTATATTGTTTGTATATTTCTTTATCTTGATTATTTTCAATTAAGCATGTAAATTTTAAGAAAAAGGTCTTGACTTATTACCTTTTTTATCTGTTACATTTTTTTTAACCCATAATGCAGAATGAGGATCTTTATAAACATTCTGTTCAGAAGGTCTTGCTTCTTTAGTGTAGTAATAAAGAATTATAGATTTCCTATTTTTACTATCTGGGAAATTTAATGGTTCAGGTAATCCATGAAAGCTTTTATCGTGCGTGTCGAAAACAACTAGTCTATTAAATAACGGTTCAACTTTTTTAATAAGCTCGGTTCCATCCTCGTTATATAGACCAAATTCACCACCCCAACCGTTTTCCCAGCCTGGGTTTAAATAAAGTATTACATTAATTCTTCTGTTTAAACCAGAAGCATCATGATAGTTTCCATCTACATGAACATCCAATAATCCTCCCTTTTCAGTTACATTTAATCCTCCTCCAGAGTAAAATGGATCAGGTAGCAGTTTAGGTATGCCGAATACTTTAGAAATTGCTTTGAGAAAAGTAGACGAGTTGAAGATCCTGAAAGCTTTAATCAAACCATCTGGGACATCGAATTCCGATTGAAAATTGGTTCTATACTTTACCTCTATGTCTTTATCATTTGTTTTTTTCCATATTTCATCCTCTAATGGTGGGAAAGATTCTAATAATTCGGTTGCAATGGAGTTGTCGAAAAAATCATCAATCACACAATGCTTAAATGGATACTCAGAAAAAGTAGAATTCTCAGCGGTATTTAAAAGTTTATTTGATAGTTTGTTTGCTAGTTCATTTAGTTCTTTTTGTTTCATGATATTTATTTCAATTATACATATTATTATTATCAATCCAATCTTTCATTTTTTTAATCATTTTAATATAAGAAGGGAAATTATAGTTATCGATTTTTGTATTTAAAAGTGTTTTGTCAATTTCATAGTCTTTATTTTTAAGTAAATCAATATTTAAATCAAAGGTTTTATTTATGAGCTTGACTAAATCATACTTACTAATTCCTAAACTATTAGTTGCATGAACAATACCAGTGATGTCCTTATCTAGACTCCAAATAATGAACTTAGCTAGTTCTATCGTTGTTAGACCACTCCAAATAGCACTTGAATATCCGTGTATAGTATTACCTTTTTGACTAATTACCCAACTAAAAAGACCAGTTGGATTAGACTTCAACTCTGGACCAATAATTGAAGTTCTAATTGTTAAATTCCTATTATTATCTATCTCACCTAAATTTTTTGTTAAACCATAATAGTTAGTTTCAGTTTTTTTATCGGATTCTTTATACATCCCTTTCTTTCCATCAAATACACAGTCTGTACTAATGTGGATGAGTTTAAAATTATATTTTTCACTAATTTCATTTAAAAAATGAGGTAACAGTGAATTTGTTTGAATTGCTAAACTTGGCTTATTAATGGAAGCTTCAACTAGAGAACCAATACAATTTACAATATATTTTGGTTGTTTATTTTTTATAAATTGTTCTAATTCATTGAAATTTAAAACATCTAATTTATGAGATTTATTATCTCTATTATCATCAGATCTATTAATTCCTATTACATAGTATTTCTCAGAGAAATCATTAGCTTGAAATGTTTCATACAAAACATGTCCCAACATACCTTTATTTCCTAATACTAAAATTTTTTCCACACATTTCTATTTATATAATCAACATAAGAAAATATTATTCTCACTACTTTTTCTGAAATATTTTCAGATTTATAATCCAAAGCAGTATTAATCTGACTAGCATCAATACTTGTTGCAATTTTTATAGAATCTATAATATTTTGTTTATTAAATCCAGTCATGATGACAGTTCCCTCATCCATTGCTTCAGGCCTCTCATGTGATTGTCTTATGGTAATAGCTGGGAATTTTAGAATTGAACTTTCTTCTGAAATAGTTCCGCTATCGGAAATAACACAGAAAGATGTTTGTTGGAGCTTAATGTAATCATTAAACCCAAGAGGTTTTGATTGAATTACATCAGATAAAAGCTTATCTTCTAAATCAAATGAAATTAATTTATTTTTAGTTCTTGGGTGTATTGAAAATACAACCTTCTTTTTATAAATCTTTACTATTTCGTTAATAGAATTTACAATATTTGTAAGATTATTTGAACTATCCACATTTTCTTCTCTATGAAGACTAACAACAATAAACTCTTTTTCTTTTAAATTAAGTTTTGAAAGAATGTTTGAGGAATTTATTTTCTTTTTTTGATTATTTAGTACTTCTGGCATTGAAGACCCAATCTTAATAATAGTCTCTGGCGAGACACCTTCTCTCTCCATATACTTTCTTGCATGATCCGAAATTGGCATATTAATATCACTTAGATGATCTACAATCTTCCTATTTAACTCTTCAGGAACTCTTTCATCAAAACAACGATTCCCTGCTTCCATATGAAAAACAGGAATTTTAAGTCTTTTAGCTACAATAACACTTAAACAACTATTTGTATCTCCATACAATAGAATTGCATCAGGTTTCTCTTTGACTAATACATCATATGATTTGGAAATAATCTGTGATATTGTGTAGGCAAAATTATCACCAGCAGCCTCTAAGAAAATATTGGGCTTTCTTATTTCTAAATCTTTAAAGAAAATTTCATTTAGCTCAAAATCAAAATTTTGACCTGTATGAATTAACAGATGGTCACAAACAGTGTCCAGTTTTTTAATTACTGCAGATAGTTTTATTAACTCTGGTCTAGTGCCTACAATTGTTGCTATTTTCATAATAAATTTAATTCATTATTGATATAATCAAGGGTTAATAATTTTTCTTTGATTTGATTAACTGAGAGTTGGTTGGTATTTGATGAATTATAATCTTCTTCACTCTGATTATTTTGACTTCCTTCAATAAAAAATTTATTATAATTTAAATCTCTATTATCCGCAGGGATCCTATAATAATTTGTAAGATCCTCTGCTAATACTATTTCTTCTTTTGTGGCAAGAGTTTCATACATTTTCTCTCCATGTCGTTTTCCAATTACAGTCATTTCTTTTTTTGAATTAAATAATTCTTTAACAGCTTGTGCTAGATCTGATACTGAGGATGCAGGGGACTTTTGAATAAAAAGATCCCCAGCTAAACCATGTTGAAAAGCAAATAATACTAAGTCAACGGCTTCATCTAGAGACATCAAAAATCTTGTCATATTTGGATCTGTAAGAGTGAGGGGTTTATTGTTTTTAATTTGTTCAATAAAATAAGGAATGACTGATCCTCTTGATGCCATTACATTTCCATACCTGGTTACACAAATAATTGTTTCCTTTGAGTTTCTTGAATTTGCAATTGCAACTTTTTCCATCAATGCTTTTGAAATTCCCATAGCATTTATTGGATAGGCTGCTTTATCAGTGCTTAAACATATAACTTTTTTTACTCCATGTTTAATTGCGGATGTAAGCACATTACTTGTTCCTAACACATTTGTTTTAGTTGCCTCGATAGGGAAAAACTCGCAAGCAGGAACTTGTTTTAATGCTGCTGCATGAAATATATAATCAACTCCTCTAACTACATTATCTACACTTTCAATATCTCTAACATCTCCAATAAAAAATTTAACTTTTGGATTATTTATTTCTATTCTTAAATCATGTTGTTTTTTCTCATCCCTTGAGAAAATCCTAATTTCTTTAAAATCAATATTTTTAAATTTCTGAAGAATAGTTGATCCGAAAGAACCTGTTCCCCCAGTAATTAAAAGTGTTTTATTATCAAACATTTATTTCATATTTATTGTTAAATTTATCAAAATATTAACTCAAAAATAAAAGAATCTTTTGTTTATTTATAAACCTTTAAGTTTGGCTTACAATTAAATTATGATTCAATAATATCAAGAAGTCTTTTATTATAAATCGACGATCGGTATTTTATTAAAGCTTCATCTCTATTTTTTTGGCCAACTTTCATTATTAAAGGTAGGTTGTGGGATAATTTAATTAAATTTTCAGTAATAGATTTTACAGATTGTTCTATTTGATATCCATTTTCATAATTAGAGAAAACATCAACTATCCCTCCTTTAATTGTTGTTAAAACAAAACATCCAGATGCATACGCCTCCAATATAGATATAGGTTGACCCTCCAAAAATGATGTAGGTAAAACAAATACATGAGCATTTCTTAAAAGATTTTTTTTTGAATTTCCTTGAACAATACCATGATACTTGATATTATTATTATTTTTAATTATTTCAGTGAATTTTTTTTCATCTTTATTTGATTCAAATTTTCCAGCAAAATCTAAATTAAATAAACTTTGAATATCCCCATCAAGTTTTAGAAAAGCTTCTAGGATTATTTTATAACCCTTTTTACTTTGCATATTACTTAAAAAAAGTAAATTTATTTTTTTTGGGTTGTTGTATTTATTTATAAAATCATGTTTGGAAATAAATATATAATCTTCTGAAAAATTTGGAACTATAAAAATCTTTTTTATTGGAACGAAATCAGAAAAAGTACTTATATGAGATTCACCTAAAACGATTACTCCTCTAAGTTTTTTAATAAAAAACTTATTAATAATAAATATGAATTTATTTTTTTTGAATAATAAATTTTGTAAACTTCCCCCATGTAGATGAATGTAAAATTTATTTAATTTAAAAAAACAAATTAAATAAATTAATAAATCTTTCAAATTACCAGTAAATGATTCAGAAATTGTTAAATAAATTCGATCAGCCTTAAAAACATATAAAAATATTTTAAATAATATTTTAAATACATCTTTAATCCTTCCTAAACTATCAATTCCTTCTTTGAAACTATTTTTACTTAAATCTATTACTTTAATTTCATGATGACTTGATAATTCCTTATATAATATTTTTGAAGCTAGCGAATGACCCGTTATTGGGGGTGGCAATGGAGCGATAAATAAAATTTTCATTTAAAATATAGTTTTTCTTTTTCAGTTTTATCTGGGTAATTAATTAAAACTGCTTTAAATACGCCTTTAAAAACAAAAAGACTACCAGCTGAAGCTCCAATAATTTTATATTTAGAAATAATTTCTTTTATATCTTGAAGTGAACCAGCACCCCCCAATATTGTCATTGGTAGATAAATCTGATCTCTAATCTGATCTATTAATTCATAATTATATCCATTCATTTCACCATCATAATCAATTGAATTAATTACTAATTCGCCAGCTCCCCTGTTCTGAACTTCTAATGAAAAATCTTTCACATTGATACCTGTTTTTTTGGTGCCATTATGAGTATAAACCTCAAAATCTCCTGTCAAAGAATTTTTTTTTGCATCAATCACAACAACTAAACTTTGATTTCCAACCCTTGTCGCAATTTCATCTATCAAATTTGGATTTTTAACAGCAGCCGAACTAATTGCAATTTTTTCGACTCCTAAGGAAAATATTTTTTGAGCATGATCTGAGGTTTTTATACCTCCACTATAACATAAGGGCATTCTACACTCCGCAGCTAATTTCTTGATAAGTGTGAAATTAGGTTCTAAATTCAGGACAGTAGCATCAATATCTGAAATCATTATTTCATCTACCTCCTTTTCATTAAATATTCTAACAGCATTTATCGGATCGCCAACATATTTTGGTTCCTTAAAATTTTTTGTTTTTACTAAACCTTTATTTTTAATTAATAAGGAAGGTATTATTCTTGGTCTAAGCATTATTTAAATTTGAAAAATTATTCAATAAAGTAATACCAGATTGATGACTTTTTTCTGGATGAAATTGTACACCATATATATTTCTTCGATTAATAACGCAACTAAAGTCATTCCCATATTGTGACTTAGCAATTATATCTTGCTTATTATTACATTCAAAATAATATGAATGAAGAAAATAAAAAAGTGCATTAGAATTTAAATTTTTAAATAATGGGTTGTTTTGAATAATATTTATATTATTCCAACCCATGTGAGGCAATTTGGTATGATATTCAATTGATGACATATCAAATTTTCTCACGATACCTTTAATCCAACCTAAACCTTTTAACTTACCTTCTTCACTTGATTCCCCTAATATTTGCATTCCAACACATATTCCAATTGCTGGGACTTTATCAACTAACACAAGTTGATCTAGTTTTTCACGCATACCTGAAGCATTTAATAACTTCATAGCATGATCAAATGCACCTACTCCAGGTAGTATTATCTTGTCTACATCTACTAAGTCATCACAATTTTTTGCAAATTTAGTTTCAATATTTAATCTCTTAAAAATATTATGGAATGCACCTAAATTCCCTAAACCATAATCAATTATATATATCATCTTATTAATTTATTTTCAAGACCAAAAAATCTCATTATTTTTATTCCGAACTCAATAAAAATCATTGAATTTTTATAATCCCTATATGATTTTTTTTCACTTTCAAAAAGTTCTCTCAACTCGTCAACAGTAAAATCAAGTTTATTAGCAATATATTCAAAATCCTCGTTAATTTTATTTAGATCGTATGGCTTTGAACTTATTTTGGAAATAGCATTTTGACGTGTCATTTGATTTGTCAATATTAAGCTTGAATAATGCGCTCTTCGTATATCAAATCCAAATTTTTCTAACATCCAATATCCTTCATAAAACTTTGTAAATCTGGATTCATAATGCTTTTCGGCATACCTTTGCCATCCAAATTCTTTTTCCAAAAAAGTTATGGCTTTTTCTTTTTCGAAGGGGATAAAATCAAGGGGTTTAATCACCTTAATTCCTTTAAAGTATTTATAATATATTTTATACTTAAATACACTCGATAAAGGAAAAGTAGTTAATTGAATTTTTCCAAATTTTGAATGTATATCTTTTATCTGCATTAAATCTGAAGCATGATAATGCCATTCAAGGGGTTCCCTAACACATTCGGAAGAAATATTCCCTCCATTAAGTATATATTTAAAACCATGTTTTGCTGCAAAATTATATAATGCAGCAACAAAAGCATGGTCTTGAGGTGTGTCAATATGACAAACATTTGCTTTAAAAAATGAAGCTTGAAGATCTTTCATCTCTTCCCAGTTTATAACTTCAGTATGTAAATCTAGGTCAAGCTTATCAATTATTTTCTCAATATTATTGACAGCTTGTTGTGAGTTCCAACCAGCATCGATATGAAAAATCAATGGATTTAGTCCAAGTTCAACTTTTGCTAAATATGCCATGTAGCTACTGTCTACTCCTCCACTTATACCCATTAAACAATCATAGTCCTTATCCTTACCTTCTTTTTTTATTTTATCAATAATTTTATTCAAATCTTTTTTTCCTGATTCATCAGTCTTCCAATTTGGTTTAATATTATCAATAAAATTATTACAATGGTCGCAAACTCCATTAGAATCAAATATTATATGTGAATCAGATGTGTCCATTACACAATTATTACAGATTTGGTATTTTATAGTTTGTAATTTCTTCATTTTTTTTGATATTTTACGATTCTTTGTTGTCATTAAAACTTTTTTTAGTCCAAAATGTTGATATTAAAATTGCACTAGCTAAAAAAATATAATTAGGATCCATCCAAGAACCATAACTTAAATGTTGTACTAATGTCACTACTAATGCTTGTCCTAGAAATAAAACATTTTGATTTTTCTTTATATTTTTAATAGTTGAAAGAAATAAATTAAATTCTCTAATTAAAAGAAGTGATAATCCAGGAAATCCTGTCAAATACATCCAATATAAAAACCCTCCTGCAGGTGCACCTGATATCCCTTTTGAGCCAGTTGTTTGAATACCCTTCCCAATAATATTTTTTTTAGTTTCTTCATATGCATATGACATGCGATCTAAACGACCATCATAAGGATCATAATCTTTATAGCCTATATCTATGGCTCTCAATCCAGAAATAGCTAAAAAATATGGATTATCCGTTCCGTATTTTGAAAAATAAGCACGACTGAAAAGTGAAAACCATATAAAAATTGAGATTAAAGGGATTATTATAATTAATTTGATAAACTTACTAGATGTACTTTGTTTTTGAAGAATAAATCCAAAAAAAACAGCTACACCAATTGCTAAAAAACCAGCATTGCTGAGAGTTAAAATACCAGCTAAAAAACAAAGATAACCAGAGTATAACCATTTTTTATTTTCACCTTGAGAATATAGAAACTTCGCATAAAAAAAACAGGCAAAAGCAACTGCTGAAGCATTACTTGGTTCTCTCCAAAATCCACATAATCTTATAATTGGTTGATTTATTAAAGGAAGTTGGAATTGACCTTGCGTATTTCCAAGTATTCCAAAGGGACCAGCAAGGGTAAAGCTTCCAAATTCTTGACCATAAAAACCAAAAATATTAATTATGAAATACTGGACTAAAGCACTTAATACGTAAAGAATAATTAATTTTATTAAAAAAATAAAAGAATAGGGGAACTTAGAAAAAAATGAAAGTGTCGCTATAAAAAAAATCATAACTGGCAAAAGCTTAATCCAAGAAAAAACATCTCCTGAAATTAATGTTGGTACGGAACCCCAGATTATAAAAAATAGAAATGAAATAGTGTATAAAAAAATTCCTTTATTTTTAAAAGTACTTAATTTAAAAGGACTAGAAAATTTCAAAAGCAACAATGGAAAGAATAGTTTATAACCAAAAACTAAAATTAACATTAAAGACCCACCAAAAGCTAACGATTCCGCTAGAATAATATTTTCATAAATTAACCAATAAAAAAAAATTAAAACGGTTATGGATTTAACTTTGTTAATAGAATATTTTGAAGATGAAAGTCTTATGGTTTCCAAATCAATTTAAATTTAAAAATTTAATAATCGATTTTTTGATGTAGTATCAAAATAGTTGTTATTAATTTCAATTCTCAACATTATACAGTTTCGTTTTATTAGTCGTTTTTGTAATATTATATTTTAACAGAAATTAATTCAAATTACAATATATTAAGACGATTTTTAAATCAGTATATCGTAAATAGAACTGTAAAGATAACAATATTAGGAAACAAATTATTATTTTATTATACCAAAGAAAGCTTTATCTAAAATTTTAAATTAACACTATTAATTCTTCAATTTTAAAATCATTATTTATAATATTTAAACATTGATTTGGTAATAAAAATAATATTAGTTTGTAGAAGTAATTTTAAAATAAATACAAAATGTTTATTATTTATTTTATTAATTAATTTTCTAAAATACAAAACCTCAAATAAAAGTTTTTTACTATCTACTTTTTTCATAAGGTGTGAATATTTAATATAAATATCCCTATGGCCTAAATAAGTGTTTAGGCTTGAATTGGTAATTCTATCTATATTAATGTAATCTTCATATAAAACTAGAGGCTTTTTACATTGATATATATTCCCTATTTGTGATAGCTTCAAAGCAAAGTCCCAGTCTTGTGCGCTTTTTAGTTTTTCATCAAAGCCATCAATTTGTTCAATAAGTTTTTTTGAAGTAAAATAAGTTGAAGAGCCTCCAAAAATATTTTTATAATAATATTTATAGTTAACTTTTGTAGTAGACCTACTAATAAAAGTCTTATTTCTTTTAATTGAATAATAGTTACATACTACTAAAGATAATTTACTATTGCTAAGAAAGGCTTTTAGCTGAATTTCTAATTTGTCATGGGTAAATTGATCATCATCATCTAAAAAAGCAATGAATTTACCCTTACTAATTTTCCAGCCAATATTTCTAGCAACTGATCCTCCCATTGAAATAATATTTGTTTGTAAAATAATATTTGGATATTTAGATCGAATTAAATTAGATGTACCATCTGTTGAAGCATCGTCGACAATAATTAATTCAATAAACTTATAGGTCTGATTTAATACTGATTTAATAGCACTTTCAACTTTATTTATTCTATTTTTTGTAGTGATTACAACAGAAATCAAATCATTCATCTATTTAATAATATTATTTTTGTACCAAACTGAGTATACATACATTAAAAAGATATTATGATAATCGAACTCACTGAATGTTTTTTTAGAAAATAATTGATCTAAAAACAACTTATTAAAACCATGAAATTTGTCATCTATTATAGTAGATTTAAATTGTTCTAAATTTTTACTGATCCAATCTTTCACGGGTCCAGAAAAACCTTGTTTTTTTTGAGAAAAAGTATCATTAACTAATTTGTTTTTGGAAATTTCTTTTTGAAGTCTTCTTGTTTTATTTTCGCTGCAGTGATAATCATGATTTATATTAAAACAGGCAATTGCAAGTTCCTCATCTAGAAATGGCACTCTACCCTCAATAGTATTTGCCATAGTTACTTGATCTAAGAACATTAATAACGAATCTGGCAAATAGAGGTCAATATCAAATTTCATTTTCATATTTAGTTCTGGAAGCTGAAAATTCATTTTAGGGATAATTTCAGATTCTATCTTTTCTAAGAAAAATTTGAACTCATTTGTTGAATTAAATAAATTCTTTAAAATATTTGCAGATCCCCCGGTACATAAAATCATGTCTATTGATTTTGAATTTAATCTTCTACTAAATATTGGATCTAAACCAGGAATATTACTTAGAATTCTTTTTATAAAACTTGGTGTGTTCTCAAAAACTGATCTTTTTGAAGAATAATTAATATATTTTTCATAACCTCCAAAAATTTCATCACCACCTGTTCCACTCAAAACAACTTTAACTCCATCATTAGAAGCACATTTTGATAAGAAATACGATGGAACTATTGAGCTATCAGCTATAGGCTCGTTTAATGATAAAATTGCATCATCTAATAGGTTCATTAGCGTCGTAGATTTAATTATTTTTTCGTGATGAATAGTTGAATATTTTTTTGAGAGCTTAGAGGCAATATGTGTTTCGGAGGTTTGATTTTTATCATCAAAACCTACTGTATATGTATTTAAATTTTCAATATAATCAGATGACAGAGCGGTAATTAAACCACTATCAAAGCCTCCAGAAAGAAAAACTCCTACCGGCACATCACTAGTTAATTGTCTTTTTACAGAATTTCTTAACTTATCTTCAATCAAATCAACAGATTCAGAAAATGAATAATTATTTTTTTTAATTTTATTTTCTAATTTCCAAAATTTTTTTTTATAAATTTTACGATCTTTTGTTATTTTTATAAATGTTCCTTGCTCTAATTTGTTAATTCCCTTAAAAATACTTTTGTTGCCTGGAACATAGTTCATAAAAACATAAGATCTGTATGCGTCATCATCTATTTCATTATTTGTTATATTAGAGAGTGCACGCGATTCAGATGAAAATTTGAATGAATTATCATCAAGAAAATAATAGAAAGGCTTTATTCCAAAAGGATCTCTAGCACAAAAAAGAGACTTGTCTTCGTCGTTCCATATCGAGAAAGCATAAATACCCTTAATGATTTCTAAAATCTTTTCACCTAACAAAAAATATCCAGCAATCAATACTTCCGTATCACATTTTGATTTAAAAGAATAGCCCATTTTAATAAACTTATTTCTCAATTCTACAGCATTATAAATTTCTCCGTTATAAACTATACAAAGTTTTTTACAACTACTAAACATAGGTTGATTTCCTTCTCTAGAAAGATCAATAATAGATAGCCTTCGGTGTCCAATAGCTATCCCTGGATAATTAGAAAAAATAGAATCAATTTTACCAATATATATTTGTGAATTATCATATCCTCTATGACTTATGGCTGCATTTAAACTCTTTATTGAAGTTTTATTTACAGGTTTTCCATAAAAATTTAAAATACCAGATATTCCACACATAAAATTTTTATTATTAAAATTATGAAAACAATTTTATAGTAACTCTATTATTAAATTTTCTATTAATTTGTTCTGAGAAACTAACAGATTTACAGTTTTTAACATCATTATATGATTCTGAACAACTAGAATTACTTATTTTATATTTATTATTAGTAGTAACAATAAAGTTGTTTAATTTATCGCCAAGATAAAATGATTTTTGGTTAATTTGATTAATGTTTAAATCTTTATAAAAATTAATAGATAATTCATATTTACATGTTTTTTTAATAATAAAATTATCTTCAATAGTGAATTCATTTTCATTTAACAGAAATCTTCTTACATATTTATCATTATTATTATGATTAATCCTACGAACTGAATTTGAAGTTAACTCAATAATTAATTGAGTTCCTTCTTTATTAATTGTTTTTTCTATCGGATGTTTTAAATTAGATGGGATATATGGGTAGTTTCTAGTGCTAAAACATGAAATACCATTTAATCTAGCAATATTATGAGCTGAACTTAAACAAAATTTATCTTTATTAAATTTAAAATTATAATTCACTCTTCCCGGATCTATTATTAATGGATTTCCTTTATAAAATAATACGAATTGTGACTCGTCCTCATGAGAATGATCGGGAAAATATGGTCTTTGACAATTAGAATGTTTAACGAAAAGAGTCCAAAATCCTCTATTAATTCTTGTAAAATTAATAAAGTTGAATATTTTATTTTTTGAATTATATAATGTTAATTTATCGAGATTTTTAATTTGAGCATCCTCGAAAAATTTATTTTTATTAAATTTATAAATAAAGTTTAATACCCAATTTGGTGTGAAATCCGGTGAAATATCTCCAAATAATGGAATTTTCAATTTTAAACCTTGAACAACAAAGAAAGAAGCCTTATCTAATATTAGGTTTGAAACATTAAAAAACTCAGAGTTATGAATTTTTTTATCAAATATTTTAAAAAAATATTCGATTTCCAGAAGCCACTTTGAAATTATTAACTGATAATGACTAGATCCCTCTCTAAAAAAAAAATCGTCTTCTAAAATTGACTCTAATTCAAATAAAAGTATTTTCAAAGATTTTTTAACAAGTTCATCATCTCTATATAACAATCCGCATAAAATCAATCCTTTGTAATTATTAACAACATGGTTGAAAGTATTACCTTCTTGTGTATATTCAATATTGTTCAATATTGTATTATATGTTTTGTCTAAAACTTCATTGAGTACAGATGATGTTTTAAATATATTTAACAATTCTGATTTGTTTAAATTAAAATCTAAAAAAAACAAAATTGAAACTAATCTCTCAGTAGAAGTGTATGGATGCCAAGCTACTTTTTCAGAGCAAAAATTAGAATACCAACTATTTAATATTTTTTCAAAAATTTCAATTGAGGGATATTTTTTATTTAAGTTTAACCAATAAAATCTATGAAAACTTTGTTTAATTTCATAATCTTTTTCATTTTTTAATTGATTCCACTGAATCAATGGATTCAATTTAATGGATTTTAAAGGTGTACTTAATTCAAAATTCTGATCAATTTTATAATTATAAAGTTTATTCTTTTCAATTTTATTTTTAAAATAATTTTTGAAGTCCAATGCTCTTTTAGGATATTGGTTTTTATTACTTTTTATTTTAAAAAAAAATTTGTAGAAAATAACTTTTATATAAAAATTCAGAATTTTTATATAATTATTGCTAAATATATTTATAAAAAAAAATTTACTTTCTTTCCTCAAAATTTAAAAATTTTAAAACACCCTCTTTAGTTACTGGCTCAAAAAAATTTTCTTTCACATATTCAAAATCTTTATTATATTTTAAATTTTCTAAATTCTTAAAATAAATTATATAATTAATTAACTCTTGATTATCAAAGGCAATTTTCCATATTTTTTTTGAAACACATGAGGGAATTGGATTTTGTAATACACCACTTTTAGGAGCTAAAATTATGACAAATCTCTTTTTTGTTAATGCTTCTAAACATATGCTAGATGCATTACTAATAACTAAATTGACTTTATTTAAAGAATTATGAAAATCACCATTTAAAAAATTAAACGATTCAATTCTAGAGTCTTTAACTAAACTTTTCATCTGATCAGCCGTGTATGTTGGGTGAGGCTTAATATAAAAATTAATGTTAAAATTTAATTTATTATTTTTTGAGATACTCAACAAAGATTTTAATATCATTTTACAGTCACTTAGTCCAATTGGAAGCCCAATTAAAACAGAAAACGTTTTAGGGAAGTCTATATTAGTGTTTTCAAAAACTTTTCCAAATCTAAAACCAGGAGCAACATCAACTTTTACATCTTTATAAAATTCTTTAATGTATTTTTTCAAACCTTTGCCAGTTACTAATACTTTATCTGGCACACAATTACCTAGAAATTCAGAGAGATTAGGTTGTGAATAAATGTGTAAATCTCTAGAAATAACATAACCCTGATACCCATAAACAGGAGTGTCTTTGTAAAAAGAATGGAACCCCTTAATTAAACCTCTATCGATAACCTGATTTTCATACCAATCAATTAATAGTCTTACATCAATTTTATTTTTTGCTAATCTCTTCGCAAATAAGAAGTATAATACTCCTAAAATACTAATAAAATCACAGCTGTTTCTTAATCTTTCCTCAATTAATAAATCTCTTACACTAAATTCATGAAAATTAATATTATCTATTTTCAAATTAATCAACTTAAAAGGTTGAGAAATAGCTTTTACATAATCTGAAATTTTTAGAAAATCGTCAGGTACTATAAAATTATAATTACAATTTCTTATTTTTTGAAAAATATTATAGGGATTTAAAAAACCTATTATTGTTGGCATAAAATAAATATTTTCTTTTAAGTCATTATCGATATTTTCAAATAAACCAGGGTAATATCTGTCTTTATAAATTCCATTTACTATACTCCCATCATCCCCAGATTTATTGTTAATTACAAATGTGTCTATTATAGTAATATTTTTACCAATAAATTCATTTATATTAATTTTTTTTCTTGAAAAGAATCTCAAAATCAATAATGTTAAAGAAATTACGAATTGTCTTGGTGGTCTTAATTTTCTCCATATTAAGTTTGGAAGACTTTCATTACAGGTTATGCTAATTTCAGAATAATGATTTTTAATTAATTTACAAAGACAACTATCATTTGAAATAATGCTTATTTTACCATTTTGATTATTGTAACAATCTTTAATAAAGTATAATTGTGCGCATCTTATAAACAAAGGACTCTGGTACTTATTTCTTGATGCAATAGACCCTACAATCCAATGGATATTATCAATATGATTTTTAGAAACTTCATTTATCAATTTATCATAATCAAATTTAATTTTTTTAATAATCTTATTGAAAATAAGATTTTGATTTCTAGATAAATTATTTAGATTTATTATTGTCATTTTTAAAATTTAATATTTTATTAAAAATTTGATTTAAATCACTTTTACTTAGACTAATTAAAGAAGGGAAAAAATAAATTACAATAAAAGTAGTAGTAGAATACGAGACTCCAATAATTATTAAATTAATTATTAGATAGTTTGTAATGTTTTTAAACAAAAAAGCTGTTCCAAAAGAGAGGAATAATAAAATTAATATAATCAAAATTTGAAAGAAAAAGTATTTAAAAAAAGAAAGTGATAATATTTTAGTACAATACCACAAGTATATATTTACTACCATTATTTGTAACAATATCATTTTATATACTAATCCAACAGAACCTAAATTCATTCCTCCTGCTTCGCTAGATGAAATTAAGTAAATAACCAATAATAGTCCGATTAATTGAAATGGTATACTAATGTTTCTTATAATTTTAGTTTTCCCTGATGAATACAAAACAGCTCCACAAAGTTGTCCATAAGTTTGATGAATTGGATATAATGCCATAAGCATTAAAGATAATCCAGCTCCTTCAAAAGATTTACCACCTATTAAGTAAATAAGATCAACCCCATTAGATGCTACATAAAAAGAAAGAAATGCTGTTAAAAAAACTAAAGAAGGCACTAAAGTATTAAATAATTTTCTCATTTTAATAAAGTCTTTATTATGCCAAGCAATGGAGAAATCAGTTGTAAAAATTGGAGAAATGGATGTTGTGAACAAAATAACAATTGATGCTATTGCAAAAGAAAAACTATAAAACCCTTGTTCTTCAGATCCACCATAATATTGTAATAGCCATCTTTCACTTAATCCAACAATTAGAACAATTAAACCTTTTACAAAAAGTGGATGAGAGTATAAATACATCTCAATAGTATATTTTTTAAATAAAATTTTATCAATAATATATTTTTTAGCAAATGGTTTAATATTTTTTTTATTTAAAAATAAAAACCAAAAAAATAAAAGAATTGATGAAACAAAAATTAAGTGTAAAAAATAAATCAAAAGGTTTAAGTATCCGAAATAGGCTAAAAAAACTATTATTAATAAGCTTAGTATTCTGTGAAATAAAAAAAATTTTTCACTTACAACTGTAAACCCATATGCATCATTGATTTGTCTAAATATTTCAATTAAAAATAATAGAAAAGAAAAAATATATGATAACAATACAAATTGATATTTTATATTTAAATAAATTTTATTTTCTAAATTAAAAAAATAAACTCCCCACAGTACAATAGAAGAAGATATTAAAATAAAAAAAAGAAAATATATATAATATCTTAAAAGCTTTATTTCTTCTCTTCTCGTAGAAATTTTAACAAAAAATCCCATAGGGGCGCCCAAACCAAAAAAACCTATTATCTTTTTAAAGTGATCATTTAAAAAAGTGAAATCACCGTAGTTTGATGGGCCTAATAATCTTGGAACAATTATAGTAATAATTGAGCTAATCGAAAGAGAAAATAAATTCGTAATTAATTTAAATGAAAATCTTTTTTTTAATGAATCATTCATTATTAATTATTAAAATAATTATAAATTTTTAATGAAAATAAAGATTCATCTCCAATAGATGGAGTTAAAAAATCTTTAATATAATTTGAATATCTAGATTTATTAAAATTTAAATTCTTTTTTAAATTATAATTTCCACTAATATTTACGTAATTAATCTTCATATAATCACGGATACCATTTAGAATAGGTTTCTTGTAATTATTAATACTATCGTTAGTTATCAATATTATATTCTTATCATATAAACAAGCAAAACCCATAGCCATAGAATAACTAACAATTACAGTATTTGAATAGTAAATCAAATTTGAAGAGTCAGAATTATTTATTATTTTTCTATTTGGCATATACGACTTAAGTTCATTTAAATTAGTTTTAGGATGAGCTGAAATAATAATTTTTCTGCCATTAATTTCTTCTAATTTATTAAAAAAAATATTTAATTCTTTATAATATTTTTCAGACGGAATATTTAATTTATCATTTCTCTGTGCACTATCAGCACTTAAAGTAATATTTTGATCAATGTAGACATCATAACTATATTCAATTTCGTTCTTATAACTAATGCTTTTTTTTAAGTGAAGATCAAAATTATTAGAATGTAATCGTACTAAATCTGTATTATTAGAAACTAATATGTTATCAACACTAGTTTTTATTCCGCCCGATAAAAAGAAACAATTATAAAAATCTATTTTATGAAATTTTATAAGAAATATTAAACATTTTCTTTTCATTTTAGACAAAATTCGTCTCAAGGTTACATTAAATATTTTTTTAAATATAGATTTTGTGTTTATTAAAGAATAATTAAAATCTGGCTGAATATTAATCATGCCTATTCCTGTGCCAGCATATTTTATTTTATTTTCAGATAAAACTTTAAATATTGGGAGTGACTTAAAATTAAATTCAACTAAAACCATACAATAAAAAATTTGGGTTTTATGTAGATGTGATATAACCTCAATTGTAGTTTTAAAATCTATAATTTTACATTTTTTATTAATTATAATATTTTTAAACTTTGGATAATTTAATTTAATATTTGAATATAATATTTTAGAAATATCCCATATTTCAACTTCTAATTTACTATGATTTATTAATTCATTAAAACCATACCTGTAATAGTCCCTGCTTGTGAAAATATTTTGAACGATATAAACAACTTTCATGAGGTTAGGAATTCATTATTTCGTTGAATTTCTTAACGTATAAATCATAGTCTTTTGAATCGATAAATTTGCCAGTTTGCGAATTGTCAGAATCCCAGTTTTCTGGTTTTGTTGGATCAATTACATGCTTATCATTACCTTTTTTATTTAAATTATATTTCTGTAAAGCATTATAAAAAAGAGGATATTTTGAAATTATTTCTAAATTTTCAGAAATATTTTCTAAATCATAATTAACTCCGGATGTGAAGGATTCATTATTGTTATTAAATTGATTAAGTAAAATATCACAAATAAAAAGCTCATGGTCTTTAATATTGTTTCGCCAGTTTGTGGTTCTATTAATATCGAATCCATAAACTTTTTCTTTCGTATAGACAGATATATTTGCATTAACAAAATTTTCATCAAATAGACTTTTCCAAGTTTCTGAATTTATCATGTTTTTTTGAAATTTAATTTCCATAAAATCACATATTAATCTTATTTCATTTTCGGGACTTTTATGAATGTCCTCAAATTTTACAATCTTATATCTATCTTTTGATAATTGTTTTTCATATGATTTAGAGTAATTATAAGAATCAATCCAATTAAAAATTGAATTTAAATAATACCCTTCAGGCATAATTGACATTTTTCCAAATGAAGTTAACACTGCCCTTGGATCTCTAATTATATGAATAGCCTTTCCATTTGGAAAATAATCCAGATATTTAGGAATTTTTCTCCATCCCATGGTGACATATTCTCCCCATATTTTTTTATTTGCCTTTTCTTTTAAATGCTCCATTATTCCTCTGTAACAATCTGCATAAGTTAAATTAGGCTTATCTTTAAGATTAATAAATATACTATCAATATCTAAATCAAAATTTCTTCTATATTTTAATCTTAAATTCAAATGACCTAGTATTTTTTTTAGATTATGTGAGTTCATCTTCCCATATTTTTCATCATAAAATCTAAAAAAATTAACAAAACCACTAAAAATTATTACTTCTGAATGAACAGACATAAAGTTTTGAAATAAAGATCCACCACTTCTCATTGTTCCGGTCGCAAATACTGAAAGTTTATTCATGATTATATATATATTTCTTTTTAATTAAAGTATTAAGATCGAGGTTTATAACTTCTGTAGTCCCATCATTAGAGTTTGCAGCAATACCTATCTTATCAACAACATTATTAGGTATATGCATATAATCAAAAGTAAAATACCACTCAAAATCATCTAACCCACGATCAAAATTCTCCCAAATAAAATCATTGTTAATAGTTTTGATAGCTAAATATGGTTGTGGTCCAAAGATGTTAGAATTCGAAGTAACTCTTATTCTTAGAATATCTTTTTCATTTTCGATTATTTCTAAATTTAAATCAATAAGCTTTGGTTTTAGGTTTAGTGCACTTCTTGCAGCTTCAATAGCGCTAGAAAAATAAATCTTTACGTCAGGGTATTTTTCCTGAGATTTTACAATAAAATCTCTTATTTTATTTATTTCGTGGGACATTTTTCGAAAGTCATGATTTGTAAATGATAAAACTGTAGTTTCATCATTATTAGCTTGCTCAAAAGCTTTATCTACATCAAGTTGTGATAATTCTCTTAATCTAGCTTCCATATTTAAACACCTAAATATCCATCTTCTACAATTACCTTCTTTTTGATAATCATCTATATCTGGATGGTATGGGGTCCAAGATTTATTTGCACGCCTCCAGTCACCCCATCTTCCAAGAATTAGATCTGGTTGATCTCCTTCATTTTGAGTAGATTGATTTGAATAATCAAAGGGAATCCACTGTTCTAAAAACCAATTTGAATCTGGTCTAATGGTATGAAATCCTGGTCTGTAAGTTGAAGGGAACCAATTTCTTTCTATTATTTTTTTTGAAAGTATCTCCCATATATTTGATGAATTTAAATATGCAACTCCAGAATTATGATAGTTTTGAGTGTAAGGAAGAGGATGATAATGCCAACTAATAAAATCTTCTTGGTTATTTTTTTCAAGTGATTTTTTTGAATAAAAATCATAAACTTTGTGATGCCCTAAATCTCGCTTTCTGGGATTTTCACCATTCATATTCACGTGATCTAAACAAAACCAATTATATCTCCACCCTTTACCTACAGAATCAACTAATTTATTTCTAAATTCTTTACTCTGAATATTGTTAAGCATCTCACCAATTTCTTCCCAATTAGAATTTAAAGTTATTCTTTTTTTTGAAACTAAATTACATACCTTGTCTTCATTTCCATCTAAATCAATTTGTTTTTCTTGTAGTTTTTTAAGATTTTCTTTACAAGGTTTTATTTTTATAGAAAAAATAGATTCTATTCTTTTAAAAGTTTCTTCAATTGATTCATACATTGGTCCTTCAGTATCAATGCAGTGAACTATATGTAATTCTTTACCCATTATTAAAAATATTTAAAACATCATTTTTTGCTTGGTTTAGATCATCTATCTTACCTATATCTTTCCAATAATTATTTACCTTATGAATAAAAACGCTTTTGTTAGCGTTAATATATTTTTTTAATAAATCTGTAGCATTATAAAATTCGTTTTTTGGAATTTCAGAAATTGCCTTTTTATTTAATAAATATATTCCTGTGTTAATTAAATAGTCGTAAGATGGCTTTTCTTGAAAATTTATTAGTTTACAGTCTTTTTCAAGTAAAATAGCATAGGGGATTTTAGATGAATAACTTATTGAAACTAAGCCTATATCACACTTACTTTCTAGAAATTTTTCATAAAACAAATCAAAATCAATATTTGTTAAAATATCTGAGTTAATCACCATTATATTGTCATTAACAAAATCATCAACAAGACTTAGGGAGCCAAAAGTACCTAAAGGATTTTCTTCTTCAATAAATTGCACAAATTTAAAACTTGATTTCTCTTTAAAATGGCTTATTACTTGATTTTTTAAGTAATTCACAGAAATATAAAATGATTTAACCCCTAAATTTAATAAGTTATCATAATTATAATCTATAATAGGCTTCCCATTTAATTCAATCAAGGGTTTAGGTAGTTTATTTGTTAGAGGAGACAACCTTTTTCCTCTTCCTCCAGCCATAACTACTACATCAATGGGGAAATATCTGTTTAATCTCAAATCTACTATTTCGATTAACTCATTATGATTGTCTAATATAGGCACTATAAATATTTCTCTTTTTAGGATAAGCTTCCTAGATGAGTACTCATCAATATTTTTATTAATATAAAACGGATTATTGTTCATACAATCTTTCGTGTGAAATAATTTTTTGTCAATTAATAAGTGTCTTCTTATATCTCCGTCGCTAATGGATCCCACAAGCTTTCCATTATCCAATACAAATAAAATTTTATGTTCATTAGACTCTAGTTTTTGTAAAGCTTCATTAATAACTGAACTGGGTTCGACGATGTAATCTTTTACGTTTTCAATTTTCATTGTTAATTCTTATAATTTCTTTAAGTCTATTTACTGTTTCTTTGTTCTTAAAATCATCTGTAGAATCAATTTCAATCCAAGGATCTTCTATTTCTACTGTGTTAACCTTAATAGATCTATCAATTAGTTCTTGAATAAAATCAGTTAAATATGCATTTTTATAATCTTTAGTTTTTATTTTACTTGATTTTTTACATTCTCTATAGATGCTGACCACTTCATTAAGTTTTGATTTTGAAATCTTAATTAAGCCCATATATTGACCTTGAATTTTATCATAGTTAAGAGGTTTATTTCCAATTTCAATTAATAAATTATCCTCTTTGACTAAAGTTTCTAAATCATCTAAAGGATTTGAATATCTTTTAGACCAATATTTTTTCCAATTCTTATCTATTGTTATACTAATTTTATTTTTGTCATTAATCAAAAGTTTAAGAGTTTTTTCTGTGTATACAATATCCCCATAGGAGATGATTAAATCATCATCAAAAAAATGTTCTGCTTTAAATAAAGTATAAAGCATGTTTGTAGAAGCATAATTTTCATTAATAATCACATTTTTAGTGATTTTTTCTATTTTTTCGTGAAGATATCCTGCCACAACAATACATTCAATATTATTTTTTTTAAATAAATCTAGTTGATATTCTAACATTGTAAAATCTCCAATTTTAACTAACGATTTAGGTAAATTTTTAGTGTACGGACGCAGTCTTTTTCCTTCACCTGCAGCTAATATTATTGCTCTCATAAATTATTTAAATAATTAATTATCGGATTTTTTTTAGAATTAAAAGCTATAAATTCAGAATTTCTAAAATTAATTTTATTGTAACACATTTGTTTTTTTGTTTTAAGGTCTATTACATTTCCTCCAACACCGAGTAACAAAGCATGCCCCGCTGCAATATCCCATTCTGAAGAACCAACCGTTCTTAAATAGGTGTTATATTGATTTATAAAAAGTTTTCCAAATTTTAGTGAAGAGGAAATGGAGTTTTCTTTAACAAATTGATATTTAGATTTAATTTTATTAAATAATCCGCTATTTTCAGAATTACTTCTTAGCATAGATATATTATTTAACTTAAAATCTTCAATTTCATTGATATAAGACTTTTTATCATTAATTATACTAAAACAGTCTATATCAAGATATCTCACATAAAGTTGGTTTAAAGCTGGTGCATAAATTAATCCTATAGTTGGAACTCCATTTTCAATTAAAGCTATATTGACTGTAAATTCTTTAGAGTTGTTCACATAATCTTTAGTGCCGTCTAACGGATCAATTAACCAATATCTCTCAGAATTAACATTAATTATATTCTCTTCAGATAAAATTGGAATTTTTGTTTTATTTAAATTTTTACAAATTATATTATTTGCTAGTAAATCTGCACTGGTTAATAATGAATTATCTTTTTTTTTAGATATTCTAAAATTTTCGAAATCACTTCTAATTGGTAAAATTTTATTTCCTGCCTCGCAAATAATGTTAATTAAAGATTCTAAGCTAATTATTTCTTTCATAAAGAAAATAATGAATTAAATAAATTCAAATCATACTTTTTAAAAGGATTTTCTCTTTCAGGATGCCACATTATTCCAGTTAATAAATTATTAGTGTGCTTAAAAAATTCTACAGTATTGTCTTCAGCAGTTAATACAGTTTCTAGCTGACTTGGTGATTCATTTATAACATAATTATGATAACTATTTACATTTATTGTCTTATCATCTATACTTTTTAAGTCATGTCTAACATTTACGTGATTTTTACTTTTATGTAAAATTCCTCCATAAAATTTATTAATTAATTGCATTCCTCGGCAAATTCCTATTAAAGGAATTTTATAATTAATTGAAGTTTTAATTAATTCAAATTCAAGATTATCTCTATGTAAATAATCTCCTATATTATTGCCGCCAGAAATAATAATTCCAACAGGTTCAATTTTTTCTATTAATTGTTCAATGATTTCTTTTTGATTGTATTTTATATTAGGAATTGGTAACGCCGTTAAACCTAATTTACTAAGAAAAGTGATTATATTTTGATCAAGACTATCCCTAGTTTCATTTCTATCGACTAAATAATCTATCCTTTGCGTAACTAATACTATTTTCATTTTATACTAATTTTAGAATAAATAGCTTTTGCAACTAATTTATTTGCAAAAAAAGAAAGATGTCCTCCATAAAAATCATCAATATATAATTTTTCAATCTCATGTGATTTAAAAATATTTGTCATATCGATTATTGTTGACTTTGTTTTTAAATTTAAAAAAAACTTTGAATGATTCATTCTTGTTGATTTTAAATCGTGAAGTTGTGGCATTATTAAGATAATAGGTTTTAATTTTTTTTCTTTACAAATAGTTTCATAATAATTAATTAATTTTTTTAATAGTTCTGTGGATTTTTGCTCTTTATATAAAATTTGAGATTCTTTTAAATTTTGTTTCACTACTCTATTGAAAAGTTTATTATGAAAGTTTGTAGTTTTAATAAATCTACCTTTTATAAGGAAATAAAATAAATATGAGTAAAATCTAAAATTCTTTAAAAAATAAAATAAATAAGGAAACCTAAACTTATGTCTTAAAAATTTATGTTTATAAAATCTATCTTTAGATTTAATGTGTTTTAAATTATTTTTTAATAAGTCGTATTTTTCAAAAGCGTCTACATATTGCGGGATTAATCTCAAAGAATTATTGTTGATTTCAAATTTAGGTTTAAAAGCAAATGTATTTCCAAACTCTAAGTAATGTTTCCAATATGATTGTATTCGAGAAATAGTTTCTGGAACAAATCCGAGAACGGCATATTCACAATCTTGAGGAATATGAACTTTATTAAATCTTAAGATAGCTTGATCAATACCATAATTTCCAACACCATAATTCAAAACTGAACTACCAGTTAGTTTAGATAGGGAATTCTGCCATGTTTCATGATCTTCTACCTGTCTACAAAATGTATAGGAATCTCCTACAGAAACGATTTTTGCATTTGAAGGATCTAAATTAGATTTCCTAGACCCAAATTTATCAATATTAAAAGTAATTAATTTATTTTTTGCTTTCTCAATTCCCTTAGTTAATGGTTTTCTTACCCATCCCAAATCGTAGTCAAAAGATTTTTCAAAAAACTTCTTTAAAGCTTTTTTATCAAATAAGGGAATTTCATCATCTTCGGAAATTATCCATTTAAAATCTTTTTTTAAATTTTTAACAAGAAAATATAGTGTAATTTCAAAAAATATTACTGCAATAATAATCATAAAAAAATTCCTTTATTATTCATTTCTAATAAAATTTCATTGAATTTATTTGTAAAATTTAATCCATCTTGATTATTGTTAAAAATATAATCGGAGTTTGGTTCTGGAAAGTCAATATCGATTCCAACTACATTATTTATTTTACCACTTAATGCATCTTTGTATAAAGATTTAATTTCTCTTTTTAATAATTTTTCAAAATCAATTTTTACATAAATTTCAAAATAATGTTTAATATTTAGTTTATTCCATTGCTGCCATACTGGAAAAATAGATAATACTGATGCAACAACAATAACATTTTTATCATTTAAAAAATTAGAAAGATTTGAAATTACTTTTGCATTTTTTTCTCTTCCCTTTACAGAATAATCTCTATTTTCAAATAAAAATCTAATCTCATCTCCATCAAGATGTATAATATGTTTTTTGGTGCTTTTCTTAATTAAGCTGATAAAATTATTTGAAATTGTAGTCTTCCCTGAACCAGAGAGACCTATAAACCATACTACCATATTAAAATGTTATTTTTTTTGTTTTACAATCTAATCCTATTATTTCACTGCCGCATATCTTCTTATATAAAATTTCTCCGCATCCAATTGCTGCTGGCAAGTTGAATTCAGAACATCTAATTGACATGTGAGAATTTGCACCACCAAATTTAGTTATTAGTCCCTTGATTTTATGTCCAAATATCCAATCATAACCCGGATCTGCTCCTTCAATAATTATAATTTTACCATCTAAAGAAATTTCATTCTTTTTAACTCTATCAATATTTAATATTGGTCCTACAATTTCTTTTTGTGTTATAAAATTTGGATTATTTATTTGAAATGGTATTATGTTTAGATTACTTTTTTCTGAAATTAAACTAGCTAACTTTAGCTTTTCAAAAACCTTACTTTCTTCATTTAAATTTAAAGACTTTCTAGCAAAATAATTTGGGATGTTGTCCAAACTATAAATATTGTTTAAGTCAAAGTAATCTGAAATTTCTAAATTAATTAAATCTTGATTCTTAATTTTATGTCTTGATCCAAAATCAATAATTAAAGAAAGGATTTTATCAATATTTTTTGTGAATATAAATTTACCAAATTCTCTTCCTTGAATAGCTTTTGAAATATACATATGCAATCCTTCAAAATCAATATTTATTTTATGATCTAGTAACAATTGATTAATTTTATTTTTTTTTGAATCTGATAATACAAACTCAGAGTGACTATTTTTGTTTTGTTTTTTGACCTTAAAAAGATCCGTCATATCTCTGTATGATTTTGAATTCAAATCATATGTTCCTGGACGAAGATGTCCATACTTAATCATAAATTTTTCAATTGAAATTTTATTTTCGTTAAGTGAATCTAAATCATTAATAAAATCAGAAGAAACAGTTTTTACTGAATTTAAAATATTATCAAAATCTTCTCTATTAATAATTTTAGTATTTACTAAAGATTCTAATAATGATTTAGCAATAAAACCATGTCTTGCTAAAATTGAAAAAGGCAGAGTTCCGTATTCCTTACAGTTATCGGCAATTAATTTCAAATCTTTAAATTCTAATTCATTATGAATATTTTGAAGGTTAATTAATTTATCTATTTCTAAAAATGCATTTTCTACACTGCATGAATTTTCTTTATTTAAAATATCATTTAACTGATTTTTTAAAGATTTAATATAAATTAATTTATTTTCTTTACTAATGCTAGAGTATTCTACATTGTTCAAATTGTGTTTGATATCAAACGTATAACATGTAATTGCAATATCAAATTCTATTTTATCATGAGAATTTGGATTTTTTTTAAGCTTATCAAGCCAAATGTCAACTAATTTATCGGCTATATTCTTATCTAATTTTTCAGGTAAAAAAGAATTAAAACTTAATCTACAATCTATATATGGTCTTCCAGCGATTTTAATCATCAACGGATACCCAGACATTGATTTATAAAACATTTTTTTTCTTGCAATAGCCCATATATTATCGGTTATTAAATAAGAATATAACGAGTATGCTAAATTATTTGGTAAAGCACCTATCATTTCTGCTGGATTCCAATCTGGCATTTGTCCAAAAATGGTGGTCTTTCCAGAAACAAGAGAATTATCTGCAAATTTATTTCTTAAAAACAAATTCAAACTCTCAAGAGCATAATTTATCTTATCATAATATAGTTTAGCAGCTTTGTTAATTCTAGTGATAGGTCTTACTTGGAAAATGAAAATATTTTCTTCGCCATCGATAGCAAATTCAATATCTAAATATTTCATGTCTAAAAAATCTTCTATATTTCTAACAGCACAGATTAGATTTTTAAATCTGTTTGATTTCATTTCTTCAAATTTATCTCTCAGAATAAATAGACACTTATTAGAGTTTTTATCATTTCCCGAAGTAACAGTATCTGTTTTTTTAGAAATATCGTCGTAATTTATGACATAGTAAGGAGAACTTGTTTCTAACTCGTAAGTAAATAGTACGCCACTAACTTGAGGCTCAACAACCATCTCTTGCACAATAACCCTGCATTTACTATTGATCTCCTCATATGAATCAAAAACTTTTTTTAATGCATCTTCTATCAAATTATCATCATTAATATCAACATTTAAAATAGATTCATATTTTCCAGCGTTTGACGTTTCCAAGCCATCTTCATTTTCAGAAGATGATCTTATTACCAATTGTTGTGAAGATAAATTTTCTCTAATTAATTGAAGATAGTTTTTTCGCTTTAAGTCACTGTAAAACACATCTATCAGTTTTGGAACGATAAATCCATTTTGATTGTCATATAAAATTTTAAGAATATCTGATTTTTGAAATTTTATTTTATTCATTTTTAATAATCATTTTTGCAATTTTCCAGTCAAAATCATCATCTATATCAATAGACTTTGATGAATCCATTACGATTTTTTTAATTTTTTTAAATTTTGATAAATCAATTTTATTGTTTTTGACATTTATCAAATACATTGATCCATTAGCATAATAATATTTTCTTGAATCTTGTCTTCTTGTTATCGTTTTAGTAGACAGCTTTTGAATAAATTCACTTCCGATATCTTTGTATAAATTAAATTCTGGTGAAATTTTACTTTCAGAAACCGAAATCACCATATCTACTCTTTTATCATAGCAATTGTAAATTTTTACTAAATCATTTTCATCTCTAATTGGAGAGGTAGGTTGTAATAATAAAACTTTATCAAATTTTATTTTATCTCTATAGAAAAAAACGGCATGATTTATAACAGCACTCATTGATGCATAATCATTGCTCAAATGATCTGGCCTTAAAAAGGGAATATCTATTTTTTTTGATAATAAATCAATTATATTTTGTGAATCAGTACTAACACATATTCTCGATTTTGAAAAGAATTTTAAAGCAAAATTTAAACTATATTCAATAAGAGGAATACCGTTTAAAAGCTTAAGATTTTTATTTTTAATTCCTTTTGAACCCGCTCTAGCAGGTATTATCACTAATGTATTTTTCATATAAATAGACAATAATAAAATTTCAAAATAAATTAAATTCTAAGATTTGAAAATATATTTTTTATTTTGATTAATTACTTCACAAGCTCCACAATTTTTAGAAAATCTATAATTTTCCGGACCTATATATATATTTGTGAAATAATACCAAAATTTAGAATTATAATAGTTTGGCATTCGTTTTATTCTCATTTGAAATCCAATAGAAGCATCTTCCCACGGCTGTTTATTAATAATTAACTGTCCTAAGGATTCAGTTCTAATATATATAAAGATCTTATTTAATCTTGATGGTTTATCATATAATTTTTCTAATCTGTTTATGTCAATTTTTTCACACTTAACTTTTTTTGAGAAATTGATTAAAAAACCTTCGTTTTTTGAGTTAAAAGAATCATCTGTTGATACTAAAAAAAGTAATAAGTCGTCCTTGAAATTAGAATTTATAAAATACTCTGAAATAAGATGATGATCAATAGAAAAAGATTGTTTATAACTCTCAATATAATCGTTAAAATACTTTCTATTGTATTTATAAAGAGATTCGTCTTTTATATTATAAAGTTTCAATGTCTTTTTTTCAATATCAAATATCATCTTATCATTAATCATTGGATTTATGGCTGTAATATTTCTATTAATAGAAACTATTTTAATAGCCTCTTCTGGAGAATTCTTTGAATTCTTTTCATTGATTTCAATATCACGAGGTGACTTTTCACTAAAATAACCAGCATATGGCATATAATATTTAGGTTTAACTGTATCAACTAATACTGAAACTGAAGACAAAAGTGCTCTCCTGTTTCTAATTGAAATTTTTGTTTTTTCTTTGTCATTGTAATCTAAGAAACAAAATGGGAATCCACTTGCACCAGCTGCAAAAGAAGTAGCTAAAAAATCAATTTCTTTAGGAAGAATACCAGAATTTAAAAAATTACTATCAACAGTTAAAAGAATTTTAAACCCATATATATTTAAATATATTCCACTATCGTCTCTAAAATCACCAGATTTTAATATAGAAAAATATATTTCTTTGTCCTTAAACTGAAATATATCTTTATAATCTAAACATTGGGGGGTAAATCCAATAGATTTTAGCATTTTTTCTGATGATCGAGATTTAAAAGCTGGAGTTATTATTGTTTTATTGGTGTCTAAATAAGATAATGTTTCTGGATGCAAATGATCAGGATGGTTATGAGATATATAAATAATTTCTGATTTTATTATCAAATCTAAATATTCTTTTTTTGGCTCTCTATTTAACCACCATCCTCCCATAAAAGCAGGACCAATTAACCATGGGTCAACAACTAAAGAAAAATCCTCGCAAGAAATATAAATTCCAGCGTGTCCAAGATGAATAATCTCAATATTTTTATTTTTCATTTGAAATGTTAAAAGACTCTATTAAAACATATTTTTTTTCTAAAAACTCAACTTCTTTATTATCATTTATTTTAAAAGAAATTTTTTGTTTGCATTCAAATGAATCGTTATACTTTAAGGTATTTAAATCTAATTCCCATCCATGAAGAGGACATATAGCTTTATTTTTTTTATTTATTAATTTTCCTCCGTTATGATCACAAGTTCTATCAATAATATAAAGTATTTTAGAATTTTCTTTTTTTATAAAAAAATTAGGAAAAACATTTAAACCTTCTAATAGACTAATTAGAGGAATTTTGTTTAATTTTTCACTGCTTGAAAAATTAATTAGCTTGCCTTTTTTACTAAAATTCATATAGAATATTTATAATTTCTTCTAATTTAACCCTACTTGAATAGATATTTTCCCCTTCATAAGTACTGTTCTTTAATATTTTATTAAAATTTTCAAGAATTTCACTTTTATCAAATTTGACATCAATTACATTATTATTTCTAACTCTACCTAATTGCCTATTACCAATATTTAAAGTATATTTTTTGAATGAAGCTGCTTCTATTAAACCACTTGATGAATTTCCTAATACTAATTTACACGATTTCAAGGCAGAAAAGTAATTCAATTTTCCAAATGAGTTTACCAAAAAAATATTTTTTCGTTTTTTAATACTTAAATCAATCATCATATCATTGTAAAGATTTCCATAAGTATCTGCATTTGAAGAGGTAATCACTAAATTTATTTCAGATGAAATTTCGCTTAAAAGAGATTTCAAAAGCTTCACATAACCATAATTATTTTCTGCATTGATTGTTTCTGGATGAAAAGTGACTAAAACAAATGGGGCATTTATTATACTAAATTTTTGACAAACATCATCCCAATTTGGCAAATTCAATGTTTTTAGTTCATATAAACTCAAAGAGCCTATGTTATAGATATTTTTTTTTGATCCGATAATTTTTTGAACTTTTTCACTATGTAAAACATTTGAAGTTAAATGAATAGATGATGCTATTGAAATTTGATCTCTATATATATTATCAATTGAGCCTAAAGAAGTTTCTCCTCCATGAATATGTACCAATTTTACTTCAAAAGGTACTGAGGCTTGAACTGCAGCAAACATTTCAAATCTATCACCAATTGCAATAACTAAATCAAATTTATTTTTTTTCCAAAATTTCGAAAATTTACATAACACTTTACCTTGACCATAAGAAATATCTATTGGCTGGTTTCCATTAGGCATATATTCAACTTCTTCTACTTTTAAAGATTTGTCTTTATATATTTCCTTAACTGTATTACCATGTTCTTTTTCAAGATGCATTCCAAATGCGATAATAGTTAGATCAAAGCGAGTATCACTCTTTAAAGCATTAATTAAAGGAACTGAGATTCCATAATCTGCTCTTGAACTTGTAAGAAATCCTACTTTTTTAATCAAAATCTTTAAAATCAATTTTTGAAAATGGAGCAATATTTTTATTTACCGCTCTACCAGCCACACTACTTAACTGCATTGGAGAAATACCATCTCCAGGTCTTAACATGATAAAGTCAGATTCTTTCAATACCTCTCCTTTTTTTAATCCGACCTTTAAATGAATACTTTTTCTAGAATGCAGTATGTTAGACCTTTCGCTTTCAGAAACTATTTTTTCTCCACTTCCAGAGCAAGCCTCATCAATGTTTCTAATGCACTTGACCATTTCTTTTAATTCTTTTGGATTTAAAGAGGATTTATGATCTGGACCCTCTAAATTTTTGTTAAGTGTAATGTGCTTTTCTATAATTTCAGCTCCTAAAGCAACACTTGCAATTGGTATTTCAATTCCTAAAGTATGATCGCTATAACCAACTTTAACATCAAACGTATTCTTGATGTTAAGCATAGCGAGTAAGTTTACATCATTCATTGGGGTTGGATATGCAGTGTTGCAATGTAAAACAGTGATGTCAGAATTTGAATTCTTATTTAATTGCAATACATTTAAAGCCTGTTCAATCTCTAACATACTTGCCATCCCAGTTGATAAGACAATTGGTTTTTTAAAACTTTTAATTTTTTTTAAATATTGTAAATTTGTAATCTCTCCACTCGGAATTTTCATAATATCAATTCCAAGATTATTTAGAAATTCTAAACCTTCATTATCAAATGCAGTTGATAAAAATTTAATTTTTTTTAACTGACAATAGTCGCATAATTTGTAGTGATCATCTTCAGATAGTTCTAGTTTTTTAAGCATTTCAAATTGAGTTTCATCTTTATTTAATGTACTTTCAACCTGATATGATGCTTTTAAAGCAGTTTTACTAACTATAGTTTCTGCTTTAAAAGTTTGGAATTTCACATAATCTGCTCCAGCATTAGCTGCAGCATCTACTAATTTTTTTGCTAAATTAATATCACCATTATGGTTTACACCAGCCTCGGCAATAATAACTGTTCTTTTTTTCATTTTATTATTTTTCTTGGGTTTCCATAAAACAAGCTATTATCGGGTATGTTTTTTAGGACTAGTGATCCTGCTCCAATTAACACATTTTTACCTATTTGTAATCCTTCTTTTATTGTTGAACCTGCTCCTATAAAAGATGCCTCTCCAATTTTAACATTTCCTAAAACTATAGCGCCAGGAGCTACATGAACATTATTTGAAATTATACAATCGTGTTCAATGATAGACCCTGTATTTAAAATAATATTTGAGCCTATATTACACATAGCATTAACAGAAGAATTTTTAGATATGAATGTACCTGAATTTACTTTTACAGTTGATGAAACAGAAGCTTTCGGATGAATAACTGAAATAATATTAGCTGATTTAGAAATTAAAAATTTGAAAATTTTAGTTCTTATTTTATTGTCACCTATTCCAATAATGTATTGATAATCATTAGAAAAAAACTTTAAATTTAAAATTATTTCATTACCCAAATATTTAATTTTAAAAGGGTTTAAATCTTTTTTTTCTAAATCACAATATCCTATCAAATTGTAACCACAATCAATTGCAGAATCTGCGACTACAAGTCCATGTCCTGAATAACCTATTATAATTGTTTTTTTATTAAAATTTTGCACTACTTATAATATTTACAATTCTGTCCTCTAAGAAAATAGAGTTTTTTTGTGAATCTTTTTGACAACTTGAATACATGTCTAATTTAAAAAGTAATTTCCACACTGGTCTATTTAAAATCCCATTTTTATGAGATTCTTTTAAAAATAAATCTCTTTCACGTCTATCATTAAGCTTAACGCAATTTAACCAATAATTCCATGTGTTATTTTTGGGTGGTTTGACTAACTCAATTCCAATTTCACTAAATAGATATTGGTATTCAAAATGTAGTAAGGATTTATTATGTAAAATTTTCTCAATATTTTCAAGCTGGGCACAACCAATTGCAGCATTAATATTGGGCATTCTAAAATTATATCCGACATTATCATGATCATATTCCCATTTATGAGAAATTTTTGCAGTTGTAGTAATATGTTTTGCTTCTAAACCAAGTTTATCGCTATTTGTTACAATCATACCTCCTCCTCCAGTTGTTATTATCTTATTTCCATTAAAGCTAAAAGCAGACATTTTACCAAAACTACCCGCATTTTTACCTTTATATTTACTGCCTAGTGCCTCTGCTGAGTCTTCAATAACTGGGATATTCCAATCATCACATATAGTTACTATCTCATCAATTCTTCCTATAAATCCAAATGTATGCATTGGCATACATGCAGCTATTCTCTTACCTGTCTTTTTATTAAAAGTACCATTCTGTCTTTTATCTCCAAATTCATTTAAAAAATCATTAAGTGATTTAGGAGATAATCCTAAAGTATCTATATCGACGTCTAGAAAAATTGGTTTAGCATTCAAATATGAGATAGCATTAGCAGTTGCTATAAAAGTTAGAGATTGAGTCAAAACTTCATCACCAGATTTAACACCACATAATCTTAAGCAAACTTGTAATGCAGATGTGCCATTTACTACAGCTACAGATTTGTTTGATTTAGTATATTCAGAGAAGTTTTTTTCGAAAAGGTCAACATATTTTCCTACCGAAGAAACAAAAGTAGAATCAATGGCATCATTCACATACTTTTTCTCATTACCGAAAAAAACAGGTTCGTGTAAAGAAATTTTTTTAGTATAATTTTCATAATATTTTCTTGTAAAAGAAAACAAATTCAAAAAATCGTTATTCATAATTAATTAACTTTTTTAATAAATTTAGCAGGAACTCCAGCAAAAAAGCTGGAACAAGGTATAGATTTATTAACAACTGAACCAGAGCCTATTATTACATTATTACCAATTTCTACAGGCCCAATAATTGTAACACCAGAGCCTATGAAACAACCTTTTCCAATTAATACATCTCGTCCATTTTTTGGTGTCTCATCATCAATAGAACCATCATCTAAAGAAACTCTTACTCCATTTTTAAAATTATGAGTTCCTGTAAGAATCATACAATTATGTCCAAAAATAGTATTATCTCCTATATGAATTTCTCCACTAATAACATTAAAAATTGAATTCATAGTAGAACAGTTTTTTCCTAATTTAACTCTCTTTTTATTTCCATGAACATAAGTGTAATCAATATTATTAAAGCCTAGATAAATTCCAAACCATGATAATTTTTCTTTGAGTAAAAAGATTATTCTATTCTTAAAGTTAAACTTTAGTGAACTGTCAAGTCTTTTTGGATTTATAAAAAAATTTGTTTTTAACATATCTATAATCTAGTTATAAAAATTATTTTTCATTTTATAGAAAAAAATATTATGTTTTAGTAAAGCATATAACCAAAAAATAAAACTTTTTATTTTATTTAAAAAATTTGACTGTATTGTTTTTGGTATATGATTTACAGACCTAGAAATAAAATAATTATTTTTATCTATATTAATTAGTGAACCATCTAAAAATGCAACTTTGGATAAATGCATATCTTCCAATTCTCCCCAGTGAATTCTTTCATCTAACAAATGTTTTTTAAGTAAATTTTTTTTTCCAATTAGTACGCCTCCCTGAATAATAATGTTAGGGCTCCATTTTGAATATTCAAAAGATTTATTTCTTTTAAATCTTTTACTGATTGGGAAACTAAACTCCATCCAGTCTACATCAAATCTGTTCATATTAGAATCGTAAGTTGGCAAACATAAATAATCATAATAATTTCCGTATTCTTTCATTTTGATATACCAATTATCATGAAATAAAAATCTATCATGAAGAATACATACATTTTCATATTTAGATTCATTAATAATCTTATTTTTTTTATGACAAATAGGAATTCTAATATCTTTTTCCAACTTAACATCATCAAGAATTTTTAAAGCATATTTCTGAGTAAAATCTTTATTTTTATATGGGCCACAAATAATAATTTCAAAATTGGGTATTTTTTGATTATTTATACTTACAATTAAATCATCAACCCAATTAGTGTTTTTTCCACTTGATGGAATTCCAAATGTCCAATTTGACATTAAGTCGTTCAAGTTTAATGAGTTTGAGTTTTTTAAAAACTGATAGTTTACAAAACCATTTTTTGATTTTTTTTCAACTAAACTATATCTTCCATTTGTAGATATACTAAATTCATATTTAACCTGATCAACTGACAAAAAACTTCCAGAATGAAATCTACTTTCAATTAAATCCATTTCAAAAATCCCACCTTTCTCTAACAAAACATCCAATTGTTTTATCATATGTCTTATCAAAAATGTTTTCTGAATTAAAAAATCACATTTGACTTTCAATAAAGATTCAGGAACTATTGAATATTTTTTGTATAAATTAATCGTATGATCTAAATCATTTTGATTAAAGCTATAAACAGATTTATTTTGATTATTTAAAGTCCAATAAGCTGTTTTATCTATTAAATCAATCTCGCTCATAAAAATATACTACTAATTAAACTATATACTTATCGTTTTTAACACATGGAAGTTTTACAACTGTAGATAAAGTATCCTCTAAGACCTTAAAATCAGTTTTTTCTCCAGGTTTTATAGTAATTATATCTCCTGTTTTATATTCTTTTCCATTCATCAAAACCTTTCCCTTTCCAATTATGGTAATCTCAGTCGCAATTTTATGATAATGTAAAGGTTCATAATCCCCAGAATTATATTTTTTTACTGCAACTTCAACGTCCTTTGTATTGTAAAGTGTAGGTTCAAAATCCCCTACTACCCATCCTTTGAACATTTTATCTAAATTGTTTATTTCCATTTAAATTAATTTATAATCATTTATAAAATCTGAACATATTCCTAAACAAGAATTCAAATCATCATTGTAAAGTTCTGGTAAAACAGCAATACTGTTCTTTACTGGTTGTTTTCCTGGATAAACCCACAAAAAACCCTTAGACGTTATAGTTAAATCATCACTGTCATGAAAAAAATAATTGATTTCAGAATACATTGGATTTTTACCATTATCATTAAATTCTTCAACAGCTAAAATATTTTTACAGTGTACCCATAAAAAAGATTTTCTTTTTGAAATCCACTCAAAATCAATTTTATATTGGGCAGAATCGTGACCTAAAAAAAAATCTTTTTCAAGATACCAAACATCAATTTCAACTTGAAAACCCATTTCTATAGCTGCGTCAATGTAGCTGGGACTATTTTCTGTTGAGGGATTTTTTTGATTAATGTTTCCTCTGTGTGAAATAAGTATCATTTATAGTTTTCTAAATAATTTTTCAAATCTTCAGGTGTACCCAGTCCCCACATTTTAGGTATGTCAAAAGTTCTAATTTTTTTACCATCTTCAATTGCTTGATTATAAACAGGACAAACATAGAATTCATTGTTAACTCTAATGTTTTTATCAATCATTTCTTCTGCATAAGTAACAAAATCAGATCCTTTTTTCCAATAATAATAACCAACAGTAGCAATGTCAGAAATTGGATTTTTTTCTGCTACTTCTGTAACAAAACCCTTTTCATTTATTTTAGCAAAACTCCATTTAGGATGTGTAGATCTGAAAGAAACTATTCCTCCATCAGCGTCGGTTTCGTTCATTTTGTACATAAATTCGTTAGAATCCCACTCTACAAATTGATCAGAATTTGCAAAAAATAATGGCTTGTCTACATCAATATATTTTTTAGCAAGCAATGCTGTACATGCTGCACCTTCAGTCAACTCATCAACTTCAACAATTTTACAATTAGGAGTAATTAGGTTTAATAAAGTATCCAAATTATATCGTTTTCTGTGTTCTTTTCTAACTACATAAATATAATTTGCTTTAATATTTAAGTTTTCAACAACTAATTGAATCATAGGCTTTCCTTTAACATCAATTAGTGGCTTTGGAAAAGTATATCCTGCATCCGAAAATCTACTCCCAGCTCCGGCCATTGGGATTAAAACATTAAGTTCTTCGTCTCTCCAAGCAGGTATGGTTTGTTGCACTCCTATGTTTATTTGTTTTAGTTTATTAATAATGTTGTTCAAAGTTACTTCTCCAGTGTTTTTAACTCTTAAAATATAAGATTTTGATCTTGATGCTGCTAATAAGCCATATGGAGAATCTTCAACAATCATAGTTTCCTCTGGCAAACATGACATAACTGACATGGCTTTCCAATACATTTCTGGATGAGGTTTTGAGTTTTTAACATCTTCATTTGAAATAATCAAGTCCATATATTCCATAATACCTAATTTTGAAAGAACGGTCAAAATAGTTTTTCTAATAGAATTTGAGCAAACTGAAATTTTATAACCATCAGAAACTAACTTTGACATTATTGATCTAAGTTTTTCATCACTTTTAAGAGTGCTTAATTTTTCTAAGGTAATCTTCTGCTTTTCAAGCCAAATTGAATTATGCTTTTTTGGATCTAAGCCTTTTTTTTCAGATAACATTTCTAACTTTTGATTGGTCTTTAAACCATCATATTGAGAAAGATGTTCTTCCCAAGTAATCTCATAATTTTTTCCTAAAGCTTGGTTAAGTGAATCATAATGAATGTTTTTAGCTTCAACTAAAACTCCATCTAAATCGAATATTACTAATTTTATTTTGTTTGCCATAAAAATTATATTAATTGGTTAAGTTGTTGAATTCCGTTGACATATTTTGAACTTTTCGATAATCTGAAAGGAAATTGATTTATAATAGAATTTGCTTCTTCATCATACTCTTCTTGGTATTTCAGCTCTAGAATAACAGATTTAAAATCCTTTACTGATTTTAAAAACATATTATTTTTATTTTTAATAGAATAAAATTCTTGTTTATTATCTATCGTAATCCTGAAACGTTTATCAATAGACTGAAAATAAATTCTAGAATATCTGTTTAAAAGGGTTGGTTTTAATGATTTTAAATCAATATTTAATTTTGAATTATCAATTGTTTCTAAAATATTTGAAATATCAGTACCATTATTAAAGTCAAATGAATTAATTTTTAATGATTTTTTTTTTCCTAATAAACCATCTTTAATTTTAATTTCTAAAACAGGAGATTTTATTTTACCAAATAGTTCTCCATACCATCTAATTCTAACTTTTAATCTATTACTTGATCCTTCAATATTTTCGGAATAATTGTTGTAATTATGAGAATCAAAATAAATATTATTTATAAATCTTTGAGAATAAATTTCATTAAAAATACGAGGGTGTAAATTGACACACTTATTTACTTCATTAATATTAAGTCTATTAATAAAGAATTTTCTCTCAAATCTAAAATCAGAAATATTCACGTTAAAATTTTTCATTTAAAATTACTTGCTGCTTTTACCATATATAACTCCATACAAAAGATCTTTTACTTTTTCATTATTAGATTTAATTTCGTTTCCATCCATTAAAAGTTTAGAACCCGTTTCAATTAAAAATGGATTTATAGTATTGCTTATTTGAGTGTTTGTAGCAATGATTTTTGCGAATCCAAACTCAGGTTTTTTTTGAAATGCTGTTATTCCAATAGTATTGAAATTAAGATTAGCATTGGAAATTAAAATTGTAGATTTATCTTTACAACAAATCGCAATTTCTGAACTATTAATTTCAATTCTATTGGCAATTAAGTCACTTTTTTCACCAGAGCTAATTCCTTTATCGCCAACATTCGACATACTTATATCCTCAATTTTTAATTTCGTTCCGGAAATATCAATTCCATCATTGCCAATATTATCAAAAACAACTTCTTTCATAAACCCAGTGCTAAAATCAGAATCAAACGCATCAGCATTTACATTTCTGAAATGAGAATCAGTAATAGAGAAATCTGATCTTACTATGTTTAAATAATCATCACCATAAATATTATTATCAAACAAACAATTACTAATATAAACTTCAGACTCATAAAATGTTATTGCTCCTGTCAAACTCCAAGAATCTTTATTAGGAGCTGATAAATTTTTAAAAATTACATTATTTAAAACAGACTTAGACTTTGCTTTCATTACAAAAATACCTTGACCAGTAGAATCTGAAGATATTAGTTCAATAGGATTTTCTTTTGTTCCATTCAGGTGTATTGGAGACTTAGATATTATGGATGCATTATTTAACAAATCAATTGATGTACCCTTCTCAAAAATAACTTTATTGTTGGCTGAGATATGAATATCATCACTAATTTTATGTATGCCTTTTTTAAAAATTATACTATCACCTTTTTTTTTTACAAAATCAAAATTATCAGTATTATCAATATTTCTTACATAATCATATTTTATAAGTGAAATATCATAATTGTTCCAAGAATTAACCTCTACTTGATTTATTATATTTGTTCCCAAAATCTTATACATTAACTTCATTGGAACGGAATCAAATAATTTAATATTTGCAGGAAAATTAAATTTTACAAGTTTATTGTTTACATTTTTATCATACTCTTTTCCAGTTATTATAGTGGATTTTGTTGGAATGATCTTAATTGAATCATTAACTAATAGACCATCTATAAAAACAGGAAATAGCTGAATGTTTGAAATAGATAATTCAACATTATCAGAACTTTTAGAAACTATATAAGAATGTAATGATTGACTGGGCTTTAATAATTGCTTAATAGACCTTTGATTTTGAAGGATTCTATTTTTTTTAAAACTAAGAAAAGGCCATTCCTTATGAAGTATATTGAAATTTGATTCAACTTCCTCATTTAATTCATTAAAAAAAGAATCAAAATATAACTCATCTGAAAATTTATTTAATTTTTGAATATATAATTCATAAAATTTTAGATCAGAAAAAAGTAAACGCATGTAGTCAGCGATTCCACTATCGTCAGTAATTTTTATTTTTCTGTCAATATCAGATGAAATAAATTTAAGCTCGGGACCCAAATTATTAGGTCCATTAAATCCATCAAATCCAATTGGTTCAATTAATGAAGTAATAGGATTATAATAAAATCTAAGATTGTGATAATATAATGAATGGTTTGCAGCAAATAAATCTACTGTTGCATAAAAAGTACTTAATAGATCTATATCAAATACTTCGCTTGTTGACTTATCTCCCCTTCTAAAAGCTTCTAATAAAGAAACTCCCTTGGAAAACAACTTAAAGCTTAAAGAATCTGATAAAATATCATTAGAATTAAATGGAATTAAGTTACTTGATAAAATTCTTCCATAATCAAGTTTTGCACCCTCTCCTTGTTCAAGTTGAGCTTTATATCTATCCCAATATAATTTTTCATCAAATTTAATTATTGGACCTTCTTTTCTACCATTATTTTCTAACAATCGTTTTTCAAAGTGTTCCTCCAAAGCATAAATTCCTAAATTTTCTCCATTTAAATAAACATTTATAAATTTATATCTCAAAGCAACAAGACCCTCTTTTTTCCAAAATTTATGAAGCATCCACTCATAAATATAGTTTCTAGTTTTAGGATGATGAATTGAAAAAGTTTTCATTCCAAAAACAGTGTTATCACCTTTAACTTTTATTCTAAATGACCATTTATTACCTTCCAAATGATCAGTTAAATCTCCTTTTAACCTTAACTTTACTTTAGTTTGAATATCATTTAGAGTTAATTTTGCTGATTCATATCCTTCTGTTATTATTAAGCCATTTTCAAGAGCTTTGTTTCTTGATTTTTGGATTTTTAATAAATCTTTAAATTTTATATCAATGTAAAGGTTTTCTACTTCACTTGATAAATTACTCTTGAGATAATTAATTGGTGTAGTATAATTTAAAGACTCTTTTATATTTGAAAAAATACCTTTTTTTTGAACAATTCCACCAGAAACAAAAACTACTACTATAAAAGAAAAAAAAATAATAGATTTTAGATAATTATTTTTTATAAACTCTTTTAACTTATAATTATTTTTCTTTTTTATTTTCATTGTAAACTTAAATTAAACCCTTATTATCTAAAAAAGTAATACTTAACTCTTTGTCTAGTTCTAGTAGTTTATTTTTTATTAAACTTAACTTTTTAATAGAGATAATTTCAACCATGAGTGAAATTTCAAACTTACCTTTAGCTTCATCCATTCTTCTCAAATCAACGTATTCACACTCTAATGAAATTACATCTACTATTTTTTCAAATGAGATTTTATTAGTATTGTCATTACTTACTGTAAGATGAATATTTATGTTTTCAATCTTATTCTTTGTTAGAAGTTTATATAAAAACATTATTAAAACAATAGAAAAAAATGCAATTAATGTAATTTTAGTTTGGTTTGCCCCTAACCCCAATCCAACAGCAATTGAAAGAAATAGATAACTCAATTCCTCCGGTTCCTTGATCGCTGTTCTGAAACGAATAATTGAGAGTGCCCCAACTAATCCCAGAGAAAGAGCCAAAGAAGATTTCACTATAGTTATTATGAACATGGTTGTCATAGTTAATAACAAAAAGTTTTTAGCAAACTGAGCTCTGTTTGAAAGTGATTCACCATATTTCTCATAAATATATTTTAGAATTATGGATAAGAAAGCTGCTAGCAGTAGATTAATAAGAAAAGTATAACTTGGAATGTTAACATCAACTAATTCTAATGCATCTTGAATTGTTTTGTTCATATGTTTAAATTATTAATTAAATTTTTTATTGACATTAAAGCTTGTTTTTCAACACTTTGATAAGTTCTTGAACCTATATGAGGAGTTATAATAACATTTTCAAGACCAATTAGCTTTTCTTTGTTAGAAATCGGCTCAACTTCTAAAACGTCAGTTAAATAACCCGAAATTTTATTATTAGCCAAACCATCTATCAAAGCATCAGTTTCTATTAATTTTCCTCTTGAAGTATTAATTAATATAGGCTTGTTTTTAATTTTATTAAAAATCACATCGTGATTAATAATCTTATCAGAACTTTTATTATGTGGAATATGTAAGCTAATAATATTACAATTTTCGTAAATATAATCAATGTTATTTGTAAAATTTACAGAAAATTCTTTCATAAATTCTTTATTCTCAATTATATCAAATCCTATAACTTTCATTCCTAAGGCGATTGATTTTTTAGCTAATTCTTTTCCAACTGCACCTAAGCCTATTATTCCTATGGTTTTTCCCTGAACTTCATTACCTATCATTCGATTCCAACTGTTTTTTTGAACACTATTGTACTGTAAGTGTATGTTTTTTTCAAAACAAAATAACAATGCTAAAACATGTTCAGCTACCGAAACCTGATTCACACCAGGACAATTTGTTACCTTAATTTTTAATTTTCTAGCTGAGATTAAATCAATTTTGTCCAAACCAACACCATATTTGGAAAGAACTTTTAATTTCGAATGTTTTCCTATGGAAAGCACCTTTTCAGTATACTCATCATCTCCACAAATAACCCCATCATATTTATGAATTATAAGCAACAAAACACTCTCTTCTACAGGTCCCCTTAGATAATCAATTTCAAAGTTCTGTTCGTTTAATAATATATGATGAGAACCAGGTGTGTCTTGAAAAGAGGTTGTTGTAATTAGAATTCGTTTTTTCATCTTAAGTTCAATTCTTTATTAAGTTCTTCAAAACGTTTAAACTTATAAACATTTATTTTATTAAAATAATTAAAATTATAATCTGACTGTCTTAAAGCAAATTTAATTGAAGAAAAATTAGCTGCCTCAAAATCAGTAGATGCATCTCCTATAAACAAAGTTTGATTTCTTTCAAGATTATTTTCTTTAATAATCTTTTCAGACCAAAATGTTTTTTTTTGAGGTGACCCATAAATTCCAATAAAAAACTTGCTTAATTGTAATTCCTTAACAATTTCTAAAATTTCATCATTAGGAGTCCCTGTTATTATCCAAAATTTTAATTTTTTGTGATTACTTTTAATAAAATTCATTACGCCAGGAATCTTATTTGATTCAATCACTTTTTGAAATACAAGTTTGGAAAACTCCATAGCGAGCTTGCTTATTTCATCTTCTTTAAGAGAAATGCCTAAATGTTCTTTATGCCAAAACTTGAATTTTTCAAATCTAGAAACCCCGCCGTTATCTAAATGATACTTTTTTACTTTTTTTGCAATATCATATCCATATTTAGAATACATCTTTTCAAATGCTTGAGTTTTACAATCAACTGAATCCAAAATTACTCCATCAAAATCAAAAAATATATTTTTTACTTCGCTGAACATAAAATTTTTAAATTATTTGAATTATTAATTATTTTTTTAATTGGATGAATATCTTTCAAATTATTGATAAGAATTTTTTTTTCTTTCCCTTTAATTAAGATTAAAATTTCCTTTGCATTTAAAATTAACGGATAAGTAAGGGTAATCCGAAAAGAATCAAGTTTTTCGACATAATTTTTAACTACTAATTTATCATATACTAATAAAGCATCAGATCCAGGAAATATTGAAGCAGTGTGTCCATCTAATCCCATTCCAAGAATAATTAAATCAAAAGAAGGGATGTTTTCAACTAAAGGAACTAAATCTTTTATTGTTTTTTCATAATTAGTTATTGCTTTATCTATAGAAATTGAATCTTCATTAATAGGGTAGTTTTTCGATGAAATATGTTTGAAAAAACATTTATTTAAATTAAAATAATTGCTATTTAAATTATTATTTTTCACATCCCTTTCATCAGATAGAAAAAAAGAAACTCTAGTGAAATCTAAATTTTCATATTTTAAAATATCAAGAATTGGCAAGGGAGTTGTTCCACCAGATAAACAAACATTAATATGTCTATTTTTTTTTAGATGATTACTTATTGTCTTTTTAATTTCATTTACAGAACCAAGTTGAAAATCAACAAATTCTATAATTTTATTTTTTTTTGTGGACATAACGAATAGTTTCTAAAATACCTTGACCTAAATCAATTTGAGGATTAGGAACTAGTTTTTTAGAAATAGAAGCTTGAAATGAATATGGTGTGAATTTATAATGAGTGGATTCTTTTTCGCTATTTAAATTAATTTTTAATTTATTACCCATTATTTCATTTATCATATTAAATAAATCTATTCTTTTAATCCCTTGAGATCCAGTCAAAACAACATGTTTGTTTAAAAATTGATCAGATTCGAGAACTTCTACAGAAAGTTTTGCCGCATCTAATGCGTGAATGTATTCTCTATATTCTTGTCCATCCCCATTATGATTAATAATTCCAGTACTAATAGATTTTTCAATAAGATTAAATATATAATTATTATCAAATGGTTTTTCTGAATAAACGGAACCATATCTAATAATTATAAAATTTAAACCTTTCTTTTTATTATATTCTTCAATAGATTTTTCTGAAGCCAATTTACTTATCCCATAAAAAGATCCTTTTTCGCTCATAGCATAAGCGCTAGAAGCAAAAATATATTTTGATACTTTATGCTTAATACATAATTCCGAAATATGCATATTCGCAATCAAATTTAATTTCATTGTCAAAATAGGATCATTAATTGCATCTTCTAAATTAGCAAATCCAGCTAAATTATATACAAAATCAAATTTATTTAAGAAAACTTTTTCTAAATCAGAGATTTTTAAAATATCACAATAAATAAATTTAGCTTTTTCGTTTGATTCTTTTATATCAGCTACAGTTACATCATATTTATTTAAAACTAATTCATGGACTAAATAATTGCCTAAAAAACCACTTCCTCCAAAAACTAAAACTTTTTTCATTGTAATTTGCTTTTTAATTTACTCATTTCAGATCTCAATAAATCTCCTAAAAAGAAAAAATCAATACTAAAAGCAATAAAGCTATATCCTTTAACGATTTTTTCTAAAACAATTTTATGATTAGATTCAATAACATGAAATCCTAAAGGAATATTCATTTTTTTTGCTATAAAATCAATTTCTTGAAGAGCCTTTTTAACATCATCTCGGTTGTAGTCACCAGGGTACCCCATTGATGCAGATAAATCATATGGACCAACAATCAATCCATCAATACCTTCAACTGATAAGATCTCTTCTAAATTATGAACAGCTTCAATATGCTCAATCTGAGAAATAATTACAACATTATTTTCTGTCCAAATTTTATAATTTTTAAAATCAGTACCATATTTTTGAGCTCTATTTAAGCCAACTCCTCTTTTACCAATCGGAGGATATTTTACATAGCTTACTGCTTCAAGAGCATCTTTTTTAGATTTAATCATAGGAACAATAATTCCATCAGCACCAGCATCTAATACTCTTTTAATAATAACTTCTTCGTTTTTTGAGACCCTAACTAATGCTTGCATACCATTACCCTGAATATGTCCAATTAAATTACAAGCAGACTCTACAGAAATAGGAGCATGTTCTAAATCAATACATAACCATTCAAAATCTCCTGTACCCATTATTTCTATTATTTGTTGAGAAGGAATAGTAATCCATGAACCTATAGAAAGGATATTAGATCTTAGTTTTTTCTTTAACGAACTTGATTTAAGATTAAAATTTTTCATTTTTCATTTCTTAATAAATTAAAAACAGCTTCTGCTATAATAAAATCCTTATTTTCATCTATATCAATTGATTGCACTTTATCAATTTCGTACATGAATGGCCGAGATCCTATTCTGCTATTGCTAGATAAAAAAGATTTTTTAGAAAAAATATAAAAACAAGAATTTTCTTCAAATATTGGTTTCAAATGTTGAGTTACTAACATATTAGGGTCATGATTTAAAGGTAAAGAGTTTTGATCATAAAATCTTTTTTGAGTTCTTGATACTGAAAAAATTGAATCATATTTTTTTTTGAATGTCAAAAATTTTTCTAACGCACTATCTATAGTTTTTGTTAACAAAAGAGGATTAGTACTATGAGTTTGAATATAAATATCCGAATTCAACTTTGATAAATCATATTCAATTATCTTATTCATTGATACATAGTTTCCAATTATTGATTCTGGTCTTTTATGTATTATAGTTTTATTGAAATAATTACTATTTAAATCGCTTTCAATTTTAGAACAATCAGTATTAATAATTACAGAATCAATATATTTTGATTTTAGCAAAACATCTAAGGTTTTATGATACAATGGTTTGCCAGAAAAGTTTTTTAAATTTTTATTAGGAACTCGCTCTGAATTCCCTTTCATCGGTAGTAAAGCTGTAATTTTCAAATTTTTATATATTAAACTCTTTTTTTATTGTTTCTACATAATCTAATTTTTCCCAAGTAAAGAGCTCCACTTCTAAAGTTTTAGATTCTCCGTTAGGTAAATTAAATGTTTTGATAACTATTTCGGGTTTTCTACCCATATGTCCATATGATGCTGTTTCTGTATAGATGGGGGATCTTAGTTTTAGCCTCTTTTCAATAAAGTATGGTCTCATATCAAATATTTCTTTTATTTTATTTGAAATTTCACTATCTGACATATTTAGCTTTGAAGTTCCATATGTATTAACATATATACCCATTGGTTCAGCAACACCTATAGCATAACTAACCTGAACTAGGCATTCTTCGCAAACTTTAGCAGCTACTAAATTTTTAGCAATATGTCTAGTAGCATAAGCAGCACTTCTATCAACTTTGCTAGGATCTTTTCCAGAAAAAGCTCCACCACCATGAGCACCTTTTCCGCCATATGTGTCAACTATAATCTTTCTCCCAGTTAAACCAGTATCTCCGTGAGGACCTCCAATAACAAATTTTCCGGTAGGATTTATGTGATATTCTATATTATCATTGAAAAAAGATTTGTAACTGGGGTATTTTTTTAAAATTCTTGGAATTAAAATTAAATTGATATCTAATTTAATTTTCGCTAACATCTTTGCGTCAGTATCAAAATCATCATGCTGAGTAGAAATAACGATTGTTGATATTTTCTTAGGTTTATTATTGTCAGAATATTGAAGAGTTACTTGAGCCTTTGAATCAGGCCTCAAGTAAGTGATATCATTATTTTCTTTTCTTAACTCTGCTAATTCTTTAAGGATTTTATGTGATAAATCTAACGCTATAGGCATATAATTTTCTGTTTCACTGCATGCATATCCAAACATCATGCCCTGATCACCTGCCCCTTGATCTTCAGGGCTATTTTTTACAACACCTTGACTAATATCAGGTGACTGTTCATGAATTGCTGAAAGAATTCCACAGGAATTCGCATCAAACATATAATCACTATTATTATAGCCTATTTCTTTAATAATATTTCTAGTGATTAACTGAACATCTAAGTAGATTTTAGATTTAACTTCTCCCGCTAATATTACTTGACCAGTTGTAACTAGAGTTTCGCAAGCAACTTTAGAGTTTTCATCAAATGCTAAAAAGTTGTCAATAATGGCATCGCTTATTTGATCTGCTACTTTGTCGGGGTGACCTTCACTTACAGATTCGGATGTAAAATAATAACTCATATCTAATATCTATAATATTCTGGCTTATATGGGCCTTCTACTTTTACTCCAATATAATCAGCCTGTTCGTTATTTAACACTTCTAATTCAACTCCTAATTTATCTAAGTGCAACTTAGCAACCTTTTCGTCTAATAACTTAGGGAGCATATAAACTTTATTTTCATACAAATCTGTATTGTTCCATAATTCTAATTGAGCTAAAGTCTGATTTGTAAAAGAATTACTCATTACAAAACTAGGGTGTCCTGTTGCACAACCTAAATTAACTAACCTACCTTCAGCTAAAATAACCACATCTTTTCCTTCAATATTGTAAAGATCAACTTGAGGCTTAATTTCATCTTTGGTATGTCCGTACTTTTTATTTAACCACGACATATCAATTTCATTATCAAAATGTCCAATATTACACACAATTACCTTGTCTTTCATTAATCTAAAGTGCTCTTCTTTTAGAATATCTTTATTTCCTGTAGCGGTTACAATTATATCTGCATTACCAATAACTGTCTTCATTTTTTTAACTTCATATCCTTCCATAGCTGCTTGAAGGGCACATATTGGATCTATTTCAGCTACTGTAACAATTGCTCCTGCACCCCTAAAAGATGCTGCTGTACCTTTTCCAACATCACCATATCCAGCTACTAATACTCTTTTACCTGCCATCATTATATCAGTAGCTCGTCTAACCGCGTCTACTGCACTTTCTTGGCAACCATACTTATTATCAAATTTAGATTTGGTTACAGAGTCATTTACATTAATAGCCGGTAATAAAAGTGTCCCGTTTTTCAATCTTTCGTACAGCCTATGAACTCCAGTGGTTGTTTCTTCAGAAATTCCTTTTATATCTTTAACTAACTCTGGAAAATGATCTAATACTAGATTAGTCAAATCTCCTCCATCATCCAAAATTAGGTTTAATGGTTTTTTCTCTGCTCCAAAAAACATTGTTTGTTTAATACACCATTCAAATTCTTCTTCGCTCATACCTTTCCAAGCATAGACAGGTATTCCTGCTGCTGCAATAGCTGCTGCTGCATGATCTTGTGTAGAAAAAACATTACAAGAACTCCAGCTTACATCAGCTCCTAACTCAACCAAAGTTTCAATTAATACTGCTGTTTGGATAGTCATATGAAGACATCCAGCTATTCTAGCTCCATTTAAAGGTTTTTTTCCAGCATACTCTCTTCGAAGAGACATTAAACCAGGCATTTCAGCTTCTGCTAATTTAATTTCTTTTCTTCCCCAGTCTGACAAGGATACATCCTTAACTTTAAAAGGCACGTAACTTTCGTTTTTATTCAAAATATAGTTTTATTTAAGATTTTCCGATTTCAAAACATTCAAAACCAATAGATTTTAATTTGTTTATGTTTAAAATTTTTCTACCATCAAAAACAAATGCAGGTTTTATCATAATAGAATAAATTTTATTAAAATTTAATTCTTTAAAAAAATCCCATTCGGTCATTATAGCAAAAGCATGAGATTCTCTTAATGAATCTTCAATATTATTAAAAATTTGAACATTTTTCAACTTACATGAGATTTCAATTTCTGAATCTCCTCTGCTCTCCCATAAAGTTTTTAAATCTAATATTATTTTATCACTTGTAACTTGTGGGTCATATATTGCCAATTTTGCTCCTTCATTAATTAAATTATCAGAAACATAAATTGATGCGGATTCTCTAGAATCATTAGTATCTTTTTTAAAAGCCCATCCTAAAATAGATATTTTCTTTTCATTTACAGTGTTAAATAATGAAGTTATAATTTTATTAGAAAATCTATTTTTTTGAAAATTATTAATTTTAATTACACCCTCCCAATAATCAGCAACCTCATTAAGTCCATAATGCTGGCATAAATACACAAGGTTTAAAATATCTTTCTGAAAACAGCTACCACCAAAACCTACAGAAGATTTTAAAAATTCAGAACCAATTCTAGAATCTTTTCCAATTGCATTTGAAACTTCTTGAACATCAGCTCCTGTTACTTCACATAATGCTGAAATACTATTTATAGAACTTATCCTTTGAGCTAAAAAAGCATTAGCAACTAGCTTAGAAAGTTCTGAAGACCATAAATTAGTTATTAATATTTTTCTTTCTGGAATCCATTTTTTATAAATATCAACTAGACTATTAATTGCTTTAATACCATTTTCTGTTTGATTTCCTCCGATTAAAACTCTGTCAGACTTGAATAAGTCCTGAATAGCTGTTCCTTCAGCTAAAAATTCAGGATTTGATAGGACCTCAAAATTTAAGCCTTTTGTATTTGTTTTTAATATTTTTTGAATAGCTTCAGCAGTTCTTACAGGTAAAGTGCTCTTTTCTACAATAATTTTGTCATTTTCCGAAATTTTAGAAATGTGACGAGCACATTTTTCAACATTTGTTAGATCCGCGGCCATTCCCTTTCCTTTTCCGTAAGTTTTAGTTGGAGTATTTACTGCTACAAAAATCATTTCAGATTCTAAAATTGCTTTATCAATATCAGTAGAAAAAAATAAATTTCTCCCTCTAGAAACATCAATAACTTCAGCTAAGCCCGGTTCATATATAGGTAAATTACTTAGGTTTGGGTGATTCCAAGCCTTTATTCTTTCAAAATTTGAATCTACAACAGTAACTTCAATTTCTGGACATTTCAAGGCAATTACCGCCATAGTAGGTCCTCCTACATAACCTGCTCCAATGCAACAAATTTTATTTATTTTCATAGCTTCGCTAGTAAATCCACAAAAAGTGAATCTATTATTTTTAATTTATTATTTGCAAACATTTAAGATTCAAATATAACCAAGTAATTTTGAACTGGAATTTTATTTGAAACTAAAAAATTAACTTTTCTTTTTATTTTTAACTCAATTTTTGGAGATATTTTATCCAAATACTCTTTATTTATATTATCCCCAACAATTAGAATTTCTATAAGTCCACTATCAATTCCTTTAGCATAATCTCCAAGAATCATAATTTTTTTTACATCTCCAATTCTATTATAAACCGTTTCCAAAATTTCTTCAATACCAAGGTGCTTATGGACTATTTTTTGAATAATTTGAAACAAAGGGTGGGAAGCATTGGCCTTATAAATAACTTTATTGTTTTGGTTGTGTTTTTCTAAATAGCCTGCAGAAGACAAATTATTTAATTCTTTTCTGATAGAATTAGTTGATTCTCCAAATTCATTGGCAAGACTATTTAAATACCCCTTGTTGGCAATATTTAAAAAAAACTTAATAAGAAGTCTTAATCTAGTTTTGGATGTGATTAATGATTCTAACATATAACAAGTAACAAAAGTACTTGATTTTTTTATAATATAAAAATCATATTTTTACGATTATTTTATTTAAATGAAAAAAACTGTTTTAATAACTGGAGCCGCTGGATTTATAGGATCACATTTATGCGATTGTTTCCTTTCTAAAAATTACAAGGTAATAGGAATAGACAATCTAATAACGGGTAATTTAAAAAACCTGTCTCACCTTAATTCAAATATTGATTTTGAATTTAAAAAAATTGACATCACCCATGATTTTAATATTGATGATTCTATAGATTTTATACTCCATTTTGCCTCTCCAGCTAGTCCAATTGATTATTTAAAAATTCCACTTGAAACTCTAAGAGTAGGATCTTTAGGAACTGAGAACGTTTTAAAAATAGCTTTAAAAAATAATGCTCGTATTTTAATTGCTTCCACTTCAGAAGTTTATGGTGATCCTTTAGTACACCCACAACCTGAAGAATATTTTGGCAATGTTGATCCTGTTGGACCAAGAGGCGTCTACGACGAGGCCAAGCGGTTTCAGGAAGCCTTAACCACAGCTTATCATACCTTTCACGGATTGGATATAAGAATAGCAAGAATATTCAACACTTACGGCTCTAGAATGAGAGTTAATGACGGAAGAGCAATTCCGGCCTTTATGGGGCAAGTTTTAAGAGGCGAGAGCTTAACTGTGTTTGGAGACGGCTCTCAAACCAGATCTTTTTGTTTTATTGATGATATGGTTGAGGGAATTTACAAGCTTTTACATTCAGAATACACCAAACCTATGAACTTAGGGAATCCTGAAGAAATAGCTTTGATTGACTTTGCAAAGGAAATTAAAGCTATGGGCGGCGCTGATAATAAAATAGTTTTTAGACCTCTTCCTGTAAATGATCCTGTTAAAAGGAAACCCGATATAACTAAAGCAATGAAAATTTTAAATTGGCAACCCCTTTTTTCAAGAAAAAAAGGACTAGAAAATGCTTTCAATTATTTTAAGAGTTTATCTTTGGAAGAATTAAATAAAAAAGATAATAAATTTGCATAAACACTTATTAAAAACACTTGTGAAAAAACACCGTCTAATTAATTTACTTAAAATCTTTATTCTCTTTTTTTTAATTGATTCTTGTTCTTACCCAGAAATCTCAAGAGATGAACTGATTTATGATAACGATTTTGAAAGCGGAAACTTAACTGAAATTGATGGTAAAGCCACTTCTACTTTTAACAACACCACAGTTCTAGGGGATTTCAATAACGATGGTTTCACCTTGCATTTAGAAAATACAGGCGACCACGACTATGTTTTTATTTCTTTTGATTTATACGTTCATGGCACTTGGGACGGAAATTTTAATGGATTTCCAGAAAACGACAAGCCTGATAAATGGATTATGGAATTAGATCCAGACATGGATTTAATAAAAGACACTTCAAGCGATCGTTTTGTTACCACATTTTCGAATAGCCCTTGTTTTTCAAATTATTGCTTAAGACAATCTTACCCTGAAATGTATCCATTTGAAAATAATCCAAAAACTGGAAATAGTAAAGTTGACCTTCCAAAAATATGTAAAGACTCCTATTTTGGAGGCAATTCAACTTTATATAAAATTGAAAAAGGGTTTAGACATTCAGGTAATGCTGTTGTCATAAGATTTTATGACGAGCTTTATCAGCCTAATGCTATTGATAAAGACGGGATTGTTCAATCTAAATGTGATGAGAGCTGGTCACTGGATAATCTAAAAGTAAGAGTAATTTCCTATAACTAATGAAATACAACTTCTTCTTATTTTTATTTTTCACATTTTTTGTATCAAACTCCCAGACAATTAATCTTAACGAGTCGTATTTGACCGATTATTTAAGAACCTCACAACTACTAGGAGATTTTGAAAGTGAGGTTTCTTTCACCTTAAAACCCTTTGATATTGGAAAAAACGGAATAGAAATAAATAAAGAAATTTTTGATACAGAAAAATACGCTCCTACTGTTTTGAGTTTTTTGAACGGAAATGGGAAAATAAAAATTCTTCCAATAGATTATAATATTGAATTTAATAGTCGTCACCCCTATAACAGAAATAATGGAAGTATGGTGCCAAATAGAGGCTATCAACACATACTTAGCGCAGGTATTTACGCAGAAATTGGTCCGCTTTCTATCCAGCTAAAACCTGAATATTTATATTCTGAGAATAAAGATTTTGAAGGGTTTGGAGAAGGGCCTAATGGTCATTATCCTGTGATTTGGGCAAAAAGATACCAACTATGGAATCATATTGATATGCCAGAACGTTTTGGTGAAAAAAGTATTAGTAAAACATTAATAGGGCAATCAAGTATCAGATTAAATTTTAAAGGACTTAGTCTTGGCGTTTCAAATGAAAATATTTGGTGGGGCCCCTCCATTAGAAATAGCATCATGATGAGTAATCATGCCAGAGCATTTAAGCATATTACCTTCAACACAACTAAACCTTTAAAAACTAAAATTGGAAACTTTGAGTGGCAAGTTGTTTCAGGAAGGTTAGAATCGTCGGGATATTTACCTGCAGGTTCTGATAGGCAACACGCGGGAACTAATATTTATGTGCCTAAAATAAATCAACAGGGACGAACGGATGACTGGAGGTATCTTCAGGGCTATTCCATTACTTATTCTCCAAAATGGGTGCCTGGACTATCGATGGGCTTTATAAGATGGGTGCAAATGTACGCTGCACTAGTTGAAGGAAAATATTGGTGGATGGAAGGTAGTCCAACATGGTTCCCTGCTTTTCAAAACTTATTTAGAAAAAATGATAAATATGAAAATTATGAGGCGCAAACTAATCAAGCCGCTGGCGTGTTTTTAAGGTGGTTATGGAAAGATTCTAAAGCGGAAATTTATGTAGATTACAATCACAACGATTCTAAACAAAATATAAGAGACTTTTTATTGGATTCTGATCACAGTAGAGCCGTTACAGTTGGCCTGCAAAAAGTTTTTAAAATAAGTAATGATGATTTTTTGTTTTCATGGGAGTGGACACAAATGGAGCAAACCGCTAGTAGACTATTACGAAATGCAGGGTCGTGGTATGAGCACGGTTGGACTTATGATGGCTACACAAATGAAGGGGAAGTTTTAGGCGCAGGCATAGGCCCTGGAAGTAATTCACATTACTTTGCACTAAATAGAATTAAAGATAAAGAAAAACTAGGAATAGCATTAGAGATTATAGACCAGGACAATGATTTTTATCATCAGGCTTTTGCTTCAGCTCTTGACCCAAGACGTTATTGGAAAGATTTTAATTTACACGTAAATTTTTCCAAAAAATACAAACATCTATGGCTGTCCTCAAATCTAATGTATTCTAGAAGTTTAAATTATCAGTGGGATTTAGATGATACGGCGACTGAATATTATCATCCAGGAAATGATGTGAATAATTTTCACATGACGTTAAAATTAGCCTACTTAATTCCTTTGGCTAAATAAAGATTTGAAAACCTCTAAATACTGACTGGTAACAAAATCCCAATTGTATTTTTTAGTAATTCCATTTATAGAATTCTGCCTAAGTTTATCGATTATAAGTTTTTCTTTTTCACAATAATTAATCTGGTTAGTTACAGATATTAGTTCTTTTTTAAAAAACAACCCAAACTTTCCTTTTTGAAGCATTTCCTTGTTAAATACTGTATTTAAAGCTAGAATAGCACAGCCATAGGCCATGGCCTTTATCATAGTTGGGTTAGTGCCACCAAACTCATGGCCATGAACATATACATAACAGTTGTGGTATAGTTCAGCCAATACATTTTGGTCCTTAACATAACCTGTAAAAATCAATCTTTTGTCGTTTATTTTTTTCAAATTAGAAGCATAAGAATCTTTATAGGGGACGTCTCCAACAATAACTAGCTTCTTTTTTGAATTGGATTTTAAAAACCCCTTAATAATTAAATTGGCATTGTTGTCAGGTATTAACCTTCCTATAACCAAGTAATATTCTCTTTGTTTAATATCCCAGGTGGTTATTAATTCTGGATTTTTTGATTTTCTAATATCAGCACCATAAGCAATAACCTTAGAATCTCTTTTAAAAAGATTCAAATAAACCTTTCTCATTTCATCAGAATCATTAATAATCTGATCGTAAAAAAGAGTGGCCATTTTAGAAGCCCATTTAAAATAAATTGATCCCAAACCTTTCCATTTTGGCCTTAGCCATTCCAGGCCGTCAACATTAATGGCAGTTCGTATTTTAAATAATTTAGTTAAAAGTCCAAAAGGACCATTAGCAGAATTTACAACTAAAATAACATGAGGTCTTTCAAAACACGCATGGATGATCGATAAAAAAGAGTGAATAGGCTGAGATAAAATCTTTGTCTCAATAGTAGGGATGTACACAAGCTTAATGCCTTTTATTTCTTTTGGTCTTATTTTAAAAAGTCCCTTATGACAATAAACTGTGACATTACAATTTTTAAGAACTAACCTTTCACTAAGCTGCTTTACAAAAGTTTCGTAGCCGCTATACACATAAGGATAGCCTCTAGTTCCAATAATAGATATGTTTATTTTTTTATTCATTTAAAGTAAATTATTTACTTCTTTTAAAATATTTTTATTGAACGACTCAGAGCTGAAATTAATTTTAAAATTCTTTTTACTGGTCTCTAAATGCTTTTTTTGTAGCTTATTATTACTATAATACTCATAAATTAAATCGCCTGCTTTTTTTGGATCATTATAAGGAATCAATAATCCGTTATTCCCGTTATCTAAAATTTCAATAGCACCACCTAAATTAGTAGCCACAGTTGGCAAATCATTATGTAATGACTCAAACAATACTGTTGGAAGTGGATCTGGCGCTATAGCAGGATGAATAAACAAATTCGACTGCTTTAAAATACTCGAAACATCATTTCTAAAACCTAAAAATTTAATTTGATTTTCTAATCCCAGATCTTTAACTTTTTGTTTCACACTTTTTTCATAAGACACGTAACTTGAAAGCGTGTCACCTACTATTAAAAATTTGAATTTAGTAGATTTTTTAACAAGCTCATTAGCGATGTCTATTAAATACATGTGACCCTTGTAAGGAATTAACCTGGCCACACTAGTAATCACAAAATTATCTTGATCTCTCTCTAGTTTAATTATAGAATCTGTTTTTTTAAATACAATCCCGTTATAAATTCTTTCTATTTTTTTGTCATGTATATATTTAAGCCAATGTTTATTAACACTATTAGAAACCGTTAACACTTTACTGGAATACCAGTTAATTATTTTTCCACTTAAAAATTCGTAAAGCTTGTTTCCTGTCGGTATTTCATGAATATGAAATATACTAGGAACACCATTTTTTTTAGCGGCAATTCCTCCACAAAGAATAGTGGATGTGTTGGTATAAACTAAATCTATCGAATGGTTTTTAATATACTTTGATAAAAATTTTATGGCTTTTATATTAGCAACTAACCTATTGATAAGTCCTAAGGGGTTTAAATACTTTTTTCTAAGAACGCCTAAACTATAATAAGAAACGTGAGTACTCTTAATTTGACTAATCATCTTGTCAAGTGGTCCCTTTGACGGTAAAACAACATGGATTTGGTGTCCATTACTTTTAAGTAATTCTATAATTTGTAAAAAAATTTTACTGGCTCCGTAAAGATCGTTTGAGCTATGAAGAATTAAGATTTTTTTATTTTCCATTTCAATCAATTATCAAATCCTCAAATCCTTTGATGAATTTCTTTCTGTTAAATTTATTTAATTGACTCTTGCCTTTTTTCGAGAACTCTTTTCTCAAATCTTCGGAATTAATTAAGGTTTGTATTTTTTCAGAAAGAGAGATGGAATCTCCCTTTTTAAAATAACTAACTGAATCATTTCCGATTTCTTTAAAAACGGGGATATCAGAACAAGTTATTGGTAAACAATACGAAAAGGCTTCAATAATTGGAATTCCAAATCCCTCATCAACAGATGGAAAAACATACATCAGCGCATTTTTATAATAACTATGAGCCTCTTCTTTAGTTATATAATTTGGAAGTAATATTTCATTTTCTAAATCATTATTTAAAATATAACTTTTAATTTGTTTTATTATTTTTTTATTTCCATTAACAACTTGAGCACCCGCTAGAACTAATTTTATTTTTGTATTAGATTCCTGTTTTTTAATAACATGAAAAGCTTTAACAAGAGTGATTAAATCTTTTCTTTTTTCAAAAGAACCAATGTGTAAAATATAGGATTCTGGTAATTGTAGTTTGCTTTCCAAATTACTTTTAGGAATTGAAATATTTTCAAAACTCTGATACACATAATCAATTAAAGTTTTTTTCTTAATTATTTTAAGTAGGTTTTTCTTTGAATAATTACTTGTAGTTATTATATGAGTTTTTTCATTAATTCCTAAGTTAACAAGTGAAATAAAATATTTTCTCCAAATGGAACTATAGTTTTTAGGATAATCCCAAAACAAAGAATCATGAATTACTGTTAATTTCTTTGTTTTAAAGCTTAAAATTGGAGATATATAGTCTGGACAAATTAAATAATCTGGTTTATACCATAAAAGCTTAACAGGTAAAATAAGCTGTTTCCAGATCAAATAATTAAATTGAAAAAGCCATCTAATTAGTTGGTTTTTTGAGTTTAAGAATAGTTGATTGTTAGATAGTTTATCTATATCATGTGAAAAAATATATTCAATATTTTTTGAACCATGTATTTCTGCAGCTAAAGTTAATTCACTGATATAGGTTCTAATTCCTGAAAGGGCAGCTTTATAATAATAAACATCAATAAAAACTTTAACTCTTTTCAATATTAATTATTTTAATTATGACTTTTTTGAAAGATAAATACTTTCCACCTGCCCCACAAGATACCAAGAAAATAATGCTACGAAAAGATAAAGTTCTGCATTTGCAGTAAATAACGGTATGATTAATCCTAATTTAATGCAGGCAGTAATAAAACTTATTGACCTGTGAGAATCACTAATATTTCTTTTATATGTTATGACTGAATTAACAATTGATTTTACGATGATTAATAAATACAGCAATACGGCTATAACACCCATTTGAACACCATATATTAAAAATTGATTCTCTCCTCCAATTTTAATTGATTGATCGACTCCACTAGCATTTCCGCTCATAGCTAGACCTACGCCAAAAGGGTTTTCATAAATCGACAAGAGCCCTTGTATCCACTCTAATAGATGTCCTAAACTAGAGGAGTTTTGAAAAGTTAAAGTGTCTTCAATCAAATACCTTGTGTCTTCAGATGCAAAAAATAAATTATATAAAAAGGCGATTAAAACTATCGATAAGCCAGTAAATAATATTTTGTAATTTTTAGAGATAAACAGACCAAAACATAAAACTAAAACAGCTGCTAGTATAGCTCCTCTAGAAAAGGCTAATAGAAAAGAATAGCTTACGACAAACATCAAGCCTAAATAAATGATTTTATTGTTTCTTAGTTTAGAATGCAAATAATACCAAAGAGAGGCTGAAAAGAAAAGTAAAAGAGAGGCTGAAAATTCTAAAGGATCAGCAAAAAAAGAAGCAAATCTAGGATTGGCACCCTGCCTTTCAAATGACCAGTTTAAGCCAAAGTTTCCTTGCGGATCAATGTCATTTATACGCATGTTATAGTCCGCATATCCAATTAATGAGTGAAGATGAATTCCCATTATATTTTCAATAAAAGCAACAATAAAGGAAAGAGCAGTTAATCCTATGATAATTTTTAATATTGAATTCCAATTTTTTGAATGGAATCTTGTTTTGCGTCCAAAAAAATAAACAATCCCAATTAAAAAAATATTTTTTGAATAGATGATTTTTGATAAAAAAGCAGCTTCACCTAAAGGAATTATCAAATAAGTAAAAGTGAGTAGTAAAAAACATGCTATTAATTTATCCAAAAATGATAACTTAATTTCAGTGTCTAATAAACCCTTTCTTGTACCAAGAATAAACAATACAAAACTTGTAAAAAAAACAAAATCTTTTGAATACTTAATTAGATTAACCAGTAAAACATTATCAAATGCATTAAAAACAATAATTTGAAAAGTTGTATAAAATGGTAAAAAACAAACGATGTACAAAAGCATGTATAGGGGCTTGCCTTGATAGGTGTTTTTCAACACAAAGCCTGTGAAAAAAAAATAAAGTACTATTAATAAAGAAGCAATTATAATCACAATAAATATTATTTGTTATTTAGACTGTGTTTTATTCCCTTAAAAATCATCGATAATTTATTAAATCTAAATCTTATTAAGAAATATATAGTATAGGATGTTATTTTTAGTACTTGAAAAAAAACAATTCCAAATAAATTAAATAAGTTTTTATGTTTTTTTAAAAATAGAATATGATTTCTAATATTAAAGTAATGAACTTTAGCAGAGAGATTTCCTTCCTTTTTATTATTATCTTTTGAAGATGATGAACCGTGGTGATAAACTATACTTTCTTTAACAAATCCAAGCTCATAGCCTAAACCTTTCATCCGTATAGACCAATCAACATCTTCATAATAGGCGAAAAATTTCTCATCTAATAATCCTGTTTTTTTAACTATTTCTGATTTGATTAAAATACAACAACCACTTATCCAATCCGTAAAATCATTAAACACAAGTTTAGGATTCAATTCTTTATTATTAAGTCTAGTCTGTGTTGTGCCAAAAAACTTATTTAATTTGCCTCCAGCATTCCAAATAGTATTTTTACTATAATAGTTTAAAATCATTGGCTGAACAGCTGCTAGAAAGAAATTTTCTTCCAGTCTTTCAATCAATGGTAAAATGAAATTCGCTTCAACCTCAGTATCATTATTTAATAGCATAATGTAATCAAAATCATTTTCTAAAGCATAACTAATTCCAATATTATTTGCCCCAGTAAACCCTAGATTAGATTTATCTTTAAAAACTATAATGTCTTTGTGCTTATTTTTTAATTCAATTAAATATTTTTCAGTGTATTGATTATCAATCAAAATAATTTTAAAATTTTTGTAAATAGATTTATTTATGGAATCAATGCATTTACTTGTTAAAGTGTATTTTTTCCAATTTACTAAAATGACAGCAACAGAAGGATTAATTTTTTTCATTGCCTAATAAAATTAAGTGAATAATGAAACTTATGAGTTCGGAAAGCAGTAAAGCAAATGCTAAACCTTTTCCTCCAAAATAAAAACTCATAATAATTGATGAAAAAATCATAAAAAAAACTGTAATCCAAGTTGCTTTATTTAAAATTCTTTTCTTCTCTTCAACCAAAATCTTAATTATATTTTTAAAATTTAACATGGCTAAAAAAGGAATAAAAGACAATAAACTCAGTACTTCTTGACTGTACGCAACTTCACTTCCAGACAAGAAAATAATAATCCATTTTGAAAATAGAGTCACTAATAATCCTATAGAAAATGTAAACAGCAATCCTTTAACATAGAATTTAGATAGATAATCATTGAAATATGATTTTCTATTTTGATTAATTAAAGAGGCTTCTTGTAAAACTGATTGAATAATAAAAACGGGAATCATTCTTAAAAGCATCCCGGCTTTTTGTGCTAAAGCGAATTTTCCTAACTCTGAGTTATCTATGAAATTTGACAATATTATTATCCCACCATATGTGGAAATATGTCCTGCAACTGAAGAAAAGAAAAATTCAAAATTTTCTTTTATTCTATAAATTATTTTATATGAATTTGGCCATATAAATCTTGTTTTATTTTTTAAAAAAAGGCTTAACCAATAAAGTAAATATACAGTTGATAACGCTGCTCCAAATATTAGATTAACTAAAAAAGAATCATTTGGGCTTTTTACTAAAAGAATTATAAAACTAACATATATTAATTTTGATATCGCATTGGTAATAGCGAGAATAGATAAATTATTTTCTCCTTGTAAATAAAAAATGGGGTGCAGGGATTCACTTAATAACACCAATAATGAAAACATAAGAATATCTTCATATCCAATAAAAATATTTGTAAAGGTTATTATAACATATACTATAATTGATATTAATAAGGCAATGGCTAGTCTTAATGAGATAATTTCTGTTATAAATTCTAATTTTTCAATTTTGGTTTTAAATAAAGAAATTCTTTTAGGACCATTTAAATGATATCCAAAACTTACTACAATAGAAAGAATCATGACAATCGAAAAAGCTAAATTCACTAACCCGTATTCTGATTCTCCAAGGTTTTTAAATAAAATAGGGGTGACTACAATTACTGCTAAAATATTTATACCCTGATTTAGAGAAAGATTGAAAAAGTTTTTAAAAAAAGGATTAAGAACCTTCTTGCTCATTTTCTTTTAGAAATAAAAATTAACATTAAAATAACTAATTCTAAACAGAATTAATTATTCGCTTAAAAGACAAGCCTATAACAATAGATGAGATTCCAATTATAAAACTTAAAATAAAGGTTTTTAAAAATTTCCATTTAGAGTTTTCTAGTGGAAGAATTGGTTTGTCAATTATTTGAATTAAAGGCATGTTATTTCTATGAGTAACTTTTGCTAATTCCAGTTGCTTAACAATTTCACCATAAATAGCACTATTGGCTTGAACATCTATCATCGCCTTTTGATAAGGCACCATAGAGACTTTATCTAAAGCATTTAAATTTGGGATATTTTGATCCTTTTCAGCTAAAAAGAGAATTGATTCATCTAATACATTTTTAACGCTATCAGACTGTTTTTTTAATATTTCTAGATTGGAACCAGTTTTTAAAGTTTTTGTATCAAAGTAAAATTGATTAACTATACTGACTAGATTTTCATTGAATGCTTTTGCTAATAATTCATCCTTGTGATTAAAGCCTATTTCTAAAATTGTCGTTTTTCTGCTAGGTTTGTCAACTAATAAATATTCTTTTTTAATAATTTTTATAGACTCTTTAATTAGGCTGTCTTGTTGTCTAGTTAAGTTTATATTTTTAAAATCTTTTAAATTTATTCCAAGTTTATTCCATTTATTAATTAATTTTTCAGCTTTTCCAAATCTTTCAATAATTAAGGTTTCAGTACCATTTATTCTTGTACTAGAAAGCAATGTATTTTTTAACATTGAATTGGACCTGTATAGTTCTTGAATGTTATCAATTTGGAACAAACTACTAGCGTCAATAAAGCTAGAAGCATTAATCCCTGCTAATGAAGCTAAAGAGGATAAATCTCCCATTGAACCGGACGAAGAACTATTATCTAAAACAAAAGTAGTTCTAGCATAATGAACAGGAGATATAATGTAATTATAAGAAAAAACAAGAGTCATTATAATCAGTGTTCCTAGTATAATAACTCTTGCTCTAGAAATTATAAAACTAAACCAATCTTTAATCCCATCTATAATGTATGAGATAGAAATATTTTCTTCAAGATGATTATTTTTATTATTCAATTTTTCTATTACTTAATTTGATTAATTGCTAATATTAGCGTTGCTAAACCAGTTGTGAAATTTAATATTTGAGAAGTTGCTATTGGATTTTTAAGAGATTTTTTAGGCACTATTACTTCAGATCCTGGTTCTATTTTAGGATATAAATTAAAAAATAAAAACTTTTTAGTCCTTGCAACGTCTCCATTTGCATAAACCACATAAGTCCCACTTCTTTTAGCCTTATTGTCAAAACCTCCAGATGAATTGATATAATATTTCAAACTTCTTCCAGTTAAAAACCTTACAGTAGTTGGATACAATAGTTCACCCCTTAGCCTAACTGTTTCTAGTTTTTTAGGAATAATAATAATATCTCCCTCTTGAATTAATAAATCAGATTTAGATCCTGGAGATTTAACTATTGACTCTAGATCAATTCCAATAGCTTCTGATTTTGAATTAAGGATATCATTTGAAGTTGCATTTTTTTTAACTATTTCACTAATTCTTTCTTTTTTTGCATAACTAGAAAGATTTTGATTATTGTTTTTTTCAAGATCTAAATTCTTTAAATCAGTGTCTAATCTTTCAATAAGAGAAACATCGGATTCAGATAAGACTTCTTTATTTGACACTTTGTTTTTAAGATTTGTCAAATCGTTTATTTTCTTTTGAATATCAGAATTAGGTTCAGCAAATTCAGTGAGACGTATTAAAGTTGCACCTTTTTTGTAAGCAAACTTTTTTAATCCACCTGATCTTTCTAATAAGTCAGATATTTTATCACTTTTTGACGAAATAGCATATCTGCCTGGATACATTACCTCACCTTCGACATTAGCGTATTGTTGAATATAAAAATTTGGATTTTTTCTTACTACAACTTGATCAAATGGAGATAGTTTAAAATTGTCGATTTCAATTAAATCTTCTAAATCCTTTGATAAATTTACTGTTATTACATTTGAAAGAATTTCATTATTAGAATTAGCTTCAGATACTCTTCTTGTTATTTCTACTCTTTTTCCTGTAGCGTTATCTTTAAATCCACCTGCATTTAAAATTAAATCAATTAATGAGACGTTCTTAGAGTAAGGGTAAATTCCAGAATTACTCACTTCTCCTGAAATTTCGACATAACTCTCTTCAGATAAATCATTAATTGAGAACACAGTTACAACGTCTTCCTCTTGTAAATTAAATTGAGGTTTATCTAACTCTTCTTTTAGATTTAGTGAAATGCTAGTTGTTGAATAATCAGAATTAGTTCTTTTTATATTTACTCTTTTAAGAAATACATCAGGTTTTAATCCTTCCGACTTAGCTATTAAATCCTTAATAGTCATATTTTTAGATAAGGAGTAAATGCCAGGCCTATAAATTGCTCCTTTGATAATTGTTCTGTTGTTATATTTCTCTATGATCTCTTCAACACTAAACCTATCTCCCGTTTTAAGTTGAAAAAAATCAAATTGATCAGCATTAACATCGACTACTCTCAAGTTATCATCAAAAATTCTGGTAACTTTTATAGACTTTCTAAATGCATTCTCTTTAAATCCGCCTGAATAAAAAAGCAAATCTGATAATGTTTCATTATTTTTAAATTCAAATCTACCAGGTATTTTTACTGCGCCATCTACAGACACCCTATTTGTATAAGGAGAAACTAAAATTAAATCATTGTTTTCTAGTCTTATATTTGTGGAACCATCTCCCTTAGTTAGAAATTTATAAACATCTACCGAATTAACTAATTTATTATTTCTATAAACTTTAATATCTCTTAGTGTGGCTTTTTCAGTAATTCCTCCAGCTACATATATAGCATTATAAACTGTATTAAATGCGCTAAAATTGTATGTTCCAGGTATATTAACTTCCCCTACTATATTTACTCTTATTGCTCTTGGAACACCTACAGAAATATTAACAAATGTTTTCTTTTGACTAATGCCTTGATAAACTTTTTTTAAACGAGATATCAATCTTTTTTCTGCATTTAAAATAGATAATCCATTTAAATTTATTGGGCCAATGTTTTCTAAGATTACGTCTCCTTCTGGGCTAATTTCTACTTGATAATAATTTTCAGATTGACCATAAATATCAATAAATAACTTGTCTCCGGGTCCAACAATGTAATCTGATGGAGTAGGAATATTTAAATTTGATTGGAAAGATAAAAAAGTATTGCCCCTAAATACATTATGACCAAAAACATCACTATCATCAATTTGTCTAAATACTTCCATTTCTTCAACCCATCTTTGCCTTAATCTCGTATCTTCCAATGGAGTGCTGGCGTTTTGAGCTACTCTAGCTATAGTTTCAGTTGATTTGAATTTTTTATCTAATTCATTTATTTTACTAGGATCCATCCCCTGGTTTTTTGCCATCTTTAATAAATCAAATTGGGAATAACCTTGAGAGCCTGCTCTTCTTAGAAGTAAATCAATTTGCGAATTGTTTAATTCTGAAAAATTAGTGCTAGATATATCAGAAAAATCTTGAGAATAAGCTGAGATTGACACAATAAAAGTGAAAATCATAACAATATTTAATCTTAATTTATTTAACATTTTAAAATAATTGGAAAGACAAATATACTTAAAACTGACTAATTAGATCATTTTCAGTGTAGATGATTAAAAAAATGACTTCATTTTTTAATCTAAACTAGAATATGAATATCTTGCGAAGATGTTTAAAGATTGTATAATCACACTTGCCATGATATCATCAAGTGTTTTAATAGCGCAAACTGAATTAAAAGTTAATCTAGCTGCGGCTCTTTTACTTGTTCCAAACATTGGAATAGAAATACAGCTTTCGGAAAAGTTAGGCTATCAATTAGATACTAGTGCTTCTTTCTATGATAACATTGAAGGTTCTCCGTTTCATACAATACAAATATTTAATGAGTTAAGATATTATCCTAAATTAAAAGAAAGTAAAAATGCTAGGTCATTTTTTGTTGGCCCCCATATTGGATATGGAATGTTTACTTTGAAACTGCCTAAGTTTATTACATCAATAGTTGATACTGAATTAAAAGAAGAAGGTAGTTACCAATCAGGAAGAAATGCTTATTATGGAATTACTATTGGTAAAAAAATTGCTTTAAAAAATAAAAAATTTGGACTTGAATTATTTGTTGGGGCAGGGAGTTCTCAATCCAACTATAAATATTACAATAAACTAGGAAATAGGGTTTATGAAAACCCAGATCTCGAAAAAAATTTTAATCAAAGTGGTGAAGAGTTAGTATATAAAGGTGGATTAATGCTAACCTATAAATTATAAATTATATAATGGTAATCTGTATTATCGGTCTTGGCTATGTTGGACTTCCTCTGTCCTTGGCTTTCAGTAGTAAAAATATTGAAGTTATTGGATATGATAATTCTTTAAAAAGAGTAAACGAACTAAAGAAATATATAGATATTAATAGAGAATATTCTCAAAGTGAACTCCATGGTCTAAAAAATATAAGTTTTACAAGTAAAGTAACTAATATTGCAAAAGCTAATATTTATATTATAACTGTTCCTACACCTGTTAATAAAAATAATACTCCCAATTTAAAACCGCTTTTAAATGCTAGTAAATTCGTTGGTAAAAACCTGTCAATTAATGATATTGTAATTTATGAATCAACTGTTTACCCTGGATGCACTGAGGAAGAATGTGTGCCGGTTTTAGAAAAATTTTCAAAAATGAAATTTAATAAAGATTTTTTCTGTGGATACTCTCCAGAAAGAATTAACCCAGGAGATAAAAAAAGAAAACTTAAAGATATTATTAAAGTAACATCTGGAAGTAATTACGAAATTGCTCACAAAATCGATATGCTTTATAAAAAAATCATTGAAGCAGGTACACATTTAGCACCTTCAATAAAGGTTGCTGAAGCTTCTAAAATTATTGAAAATGTCCAAAGAGATGTAAATATTTCCTTAATGAACGAATTGGCAATTATTTTTAATAAAATGGGAATAGACACGACTGATGTTCTTAAAGCGTCTTCAACAAAATGGAATTTTCTGAACTTTAAACCTGGTTTAGTTGGTGGTCATTGCATAGGAGTAGACCCTTATTATTTAGCATATAAATCAAAAAAACTAGGTTACACTCCAAATGTTATTTTATCAGGAAGAAAAGTTAACAATAACATGGGAAAACATATTTCTAACACTATTTATAATTTGATTTTAGACAATCAACTCAATCCTAAAAATTGTAGAGCTCTAATATTGGGAGTGACTTTTAAGGAAAATTGTTCTGATATAAGAAACTCTAGAATTTTTAATCTAAACGATGAATTAATTAAAACAGGCGTAAAAGTTGATTTATATGATCCTTATGCTGTCAAAGAAGAAGTTTTCAAAACTTACAAAATTCAATTAATTGAAGAAATTAAAATCAAATATGATATTATTGTTTTAGCTGTTGCTCACAACAGTTTTGTAAAAATGAATCTAACTGATTTCAAAAAAACAAAAGGAATCGTATATGACGTTAAGTCAATTCTTAAAAAAGAATTGATTTCAGCTAGATTATAAAAATGAAAAAAATGAAAGGAATAATTTTAGCAGGAGGAAGTGGAACTCGGCTTTACCCTTTAACAAAGGGACAATCTAAACAGCTGCTGGCTATTCATGATAAGCCTATGGTTTATTATCCTCTTTCAGTATTAATGCTATCTGGCATAAAGGATATTTTAATAATATCTACGCCAGATGATTTACCAAATTTTAAAAGATTATTCGAAAATGGTAATCATATTGGTTTAAATATTTCTTACGCAAAACAAAAGAAACCTAATGGAATCGCTGAAGCATTTATTATTGGAGAAAAATTTATTGGTAAAGATAACGTGTGTTTAATACTAGGAGATAATATATTTTATGGTGGAGGTTTTACAAAACTTTTAATTACTAGCGTTAAAACCGTCACTAAATCTAATAACGCTTTAGTTTTTGGATATTATGTTAATGATGCCAAAAGATATGGTGTGGTTGAACAAGACTTAAACTCTAATGTTCTAAGTATTGAAGAAAAACCAGAATTTCCAAAAAGCAATTACGCAGTTGTAGGACTCTATTTTTACCCTAATACTGTAGTTGAAATATCTAAAAAAATTAAACCTAGCAAAAGAGGAGAACTAGAAATAACTAGTATTAATCAATATTATTTAAAAAATAATCAGCTCAAAGTTGAACTATTAGATAAAGATTTTACATGGCTTGATTCAGGAACACATGAGTCAATGCTTGAAGCATCTAATTATATTCACACTATTGAAAAACGAAAAGGGCTGAAAGTAGCCTGTATTGAAGAAATTGCCTTTCGTATGGGCTATATAACAAAAGATGAATTATACAAAATAGCTGAACCTCTTCAAAACAATCCTTACGGTAAATACTTAATGCAAATTGTTTTAAAATAATTGATAATGAAATTTAGTAGAACTTTTATACCTGATTTAGTGATTTGTGAACCAAAAATAATTAACGATGAAAGAGGTTTTTTTGCAGAATCTTTTAGAAAAAATTTATTAGAGGATTTTATAGGCCAGTCATTAAATATTTGTCAAGAAAACCTCTCTGAGTCTAAAGCTGGTGTTTTAAGAGGACTGCACTTTCAACTAGCTCCTAAAGCTCAATTAAAATTAGTTAGTGTTGATCAAGGGAAAATATTAGATGTTGCGGTTGATTTAAGGAAAAGTTCTAAGTACTATGGAAAATATTTTTCTGTAATATTAGATGACATTCACAATAAACAATTGTTAATTCCTAAAGGGTTTGCACATGGCTTTGTTGTTTTATCAAAATCTGCAAGAGTTAGCTATAAAGTTGATAATTATTATAACCCTGCTTTTGAGCGAGGATTGAATTATAATGATAAAGCTCTAAATATAGATTGGCAAGTTGATTCACAATCAATAATCACTGTTGACAAAGACAGAAACTACGATGAGTTTGATAAAAATATTTTTTTTAAATAAATGATAGAAACTATTCTTATCACTGGATGTAATGGTCAATTAGGTTCCGAACTTAAAAATATATCTTTTAAAAAAATAAATACATTTTTTTTTACAGATTCTAAGAACTTAGACATAACAAAAAAGAATACAGTTGAGAATTTCATAATTAAAAATAATATTAAAACTATTATCAATACAGCTGCTTATACGAATGTGAACAAAGCTGAAGTTGAAATTAAAAGAGCAAATGAAATAAATGCAGAAGGAGTAAAAAACTTAGTAGAACTTTCTGAAAAATATAATTGTAAGCTTATTCATTACTCAACAGATTATGTATACGATGGGCTAAGTAAAAGCCCAATTGATGAAGGTTTAAAAACTAATCCTTTAAATAATTATGGGATTTCAAAAAGAAAAGGAGAGCTGTTTATAGAAAATTCTTCATGTGAGTCAATTGTTATTAGGACCTCATGGCTCTATTCTAAATATGGGAATAACTTTGTTAACACTATTATTGATAAGGCAAAAAGTGAAAAAAAAATAAATGTAATAAATGATCAATTTGGATGTCCGACTAGTGCTAAAGATTTAGCAAAAGACACAATTAATATTTTAAATTCAAAAACAAGACTAGATAGTTTTGGTAAAATATTTAACTATTCAAATTTAGGATCAACTAACTGGAGTGGTTTTGCAATAAAAATTATAGAATTACTAAATTTAAAGTGTGAAATCAATGAAGTTCCAACATTGTTTTTTAAATCAAATGTAAAACGTCCAAAATATTCTGTAACTAATAAATCTAAAATTATTAGTGCTTTTAATTTAAAAATTCCGCAATGGGAAGATTCTTTAAAAATTTATTTAACTAATTTTAAATCATGAAAAATGTATTAATTACAGGAGGAGCTGGATTTATCGGTTCACATCTAGTTAAGTATTTTGTGAAAAATTATCCTAATTACAATATTATTAATGTTGACAATCTTACCTACGCAGGTAATTTAAAAAACATAGAAGAAGTCTCTAAAAGATCAAATTATAAATTTGAAAAAATTGACATTTGTGATTATGAAAACATTGAAAAGATTTTACAAAAATATAATGTTAATGCTGTGATAAATCTTGCAGCGGAGTCACATGTAGATAGATCTATATCTGATCCATTTTTATTTGCAAAAACTAATATTTTAGGGACTCTTTCTCTTTTACAAGCTTGCAAAAATTATTGGGAGAGTAACTTTGAAAATAAACTTTTTTATCATGTATCTACAGACGAAGTGTATGGAAGCTTAGGTTCTAAAGGATTGTTTTCAGAAACAACTCCATATGACCCTCATTCGCCCTACTCTGCATCTAAAGCTTCTTCTGATCATTTTGTCAGGGCATTTCATGACACTTATGGTCTTCCTATTGTTATTTCAAACTGTTCCAACAATTATGGACCAAATCAATATCCTGAAAAACTCATTCCACTTTTTATTAATAATATAATTAATCAAAAATCTATTCCAATTTATGGAGATGGCAAAAACATAAGAGATTGGCTTTTTGTAGAGGATCATATTTCAGCAATTGACACAATTTTTCATAAATCTAAAATTGGTAAAACATATAATATTGGTGGAAATAATGAACTAACCAACAATGAAATAGCTGAAATTCTAATATCTAAAATTGACGAAAAACTAAGTCGAACTCATGGCGAGTCTCTAAAATTAATTAAATTTGTTGAAGATAGATTAGGGCACGACAAAAGATATGCAATTGATAGTTCAAAGTTAAAAAATGAATTAGGATGGTACCCTTTACATACATTTGAACAAGGTATTGACAAAACAATTGATGGGTACATTACTAAACTTATTTAAATTTATATCACAATGAAAACAGGAATAACCTTTAGCACTTTTGATTTTTTTCACGCAGGGCATGTCAAAATGCTTGAAGAAGCAAAATCAAAATGCGAATATTTGATTGTTGGACTACAACTTGACCCATCAATTGATAGACCCAAAAAAAATAAACCTGTTCAATCAATTATTGAAAGATATGTTCAATTAAGAGCGTGTAAATACATAGATGAAGTAATACCATACATTACAGAAGATGATTTAATAGATATTTTAAGTAGTTTCAAAATAGATCTTAGAATAATTGGCGAAGAATACAAAGAAAAAGAATTCACAGGAAAAAAATATTGTCATAAAAAAGGAATCGAGATTTATTACAATAAAAGAGAACACAGATTTTCTTCATCTGCGTTAAGAAAACAGGTTGCTGAGTCTGAAAGCAAAAAAAAGAATAATTAGTTTTTAGTACTTATATCAATCGAGGAAAATAATTTAAAAACCGTCATAAATACAATTTTTATATCAAGTAAGAGGCTCCAGTTTTTAAAGTAAAATATATCCATTTTTAATCTATCTCTCATGTCAATGATTCCAGAAATGTATCCGGAAAATCCTTTACTTTGAGCAAGCCCTGTAATACCCGGTTTAAAACGATGTCTTTTATTAAACTTATTTATTCTAGCAATATATTCCTTATTTAAATTAACAGGGTGTGGTCTAGGTCCCACCACTGACATGTCACCCATTAAAACATTAATAAACTGTGGCATTTCATCTAATGCTGATAATCTTAAAATCCTCCCTGTTTTAGTTAATCTATTGTCGTTGTCATCAGCCCACTTCAAGTCTGAATAAGAATTCACTACCATAGTTCTAAACTTAATACACTTAAAAAAAGAACCTTTAATTCCTTCTCTTTTTTGAATAAAAAAAATAGGCCCTCTAGAATTTATCTTTATTAAAATTCCAATTATTGGAACGAGCCAAGAAAGAATAAAAACTGAAACTAGTAATGAAAAAACTAAATCAAAAATTCTTTTTAAAATTTGATTATAAAAACTATCTAACGGAAGATCATTGATACTTATATAAGGTACGCTTGATATCTTTGAAATAAAGAAGTTTTTTACATCATAATTAATGAGGTCTGGAATAGAATTAACTTTTAAATTAAATTCATCTGCCTTATCAATAATATAGCTCTTTTGATTTGCTGATAGTTTGTCTGAAAAAAAGATTACATCATACTTACTGAAAATGTTATCATCCAAGTCGTTTAATTTTCCTTTAAATGAAATATTATTTGATTTTTTTGAAGGTATATTATTAAAATTGTATAAACCATTTGATCTAAACCCTAACTCAGGGTATTTCAGTATTTCATTATGCATTTCAAACCCATGAGTATTATACCCTACAATCATACAGTTTAATATATTTCCTCCAAAAGCTCTATACTTCGCTAGAACAAAACTCACCAATAACCTGTAAGAAAGCATTGTAAAATAAAACAAAGTAATTGATATAAATAAGGTAAGAAGTTGAAATTGAAAATTGAAAAAAAACATATTAATCACCGCAACTAACCCACTAAAAAAGAAAAGACTTTTTAATGTAGACTTTACAAGTTTTGAATACGCAATCCCTCTTCCTAAAACATATGATCTAAATATAAATGAAATGAAAAACCAAAAAATAATAAATAGATAGTTATATATATTCCATTTGTTAAAAGTTAAAAAAAGCATGAACTTTGAGCAAAATAAAATCACTACAAACTCACCTAGGTAGTATAAAAAAGGGAAATAAATTTGAAATCTAGTTTTTCTCATTATTTTGCAAATATATGACAATAATATTCATTCCGTTTAGTATGTTTTAAGAACTAAAAAAAAACTATTATTAATAACTAAATCACTTATTCAAAGTGATAATATTGGAATGAGAAATGCATGATATTTATTTTTAAAATAAGCCCCACCAAATAAAGCCATTGCTCCTATCCGTGTGAAGTTAGGCATTTGAGGAATAATTCTTGGAAAAGAAGCAATTAATATAAGTAAGATTACTGCTAAATAGGTTAAACTAATTTTATTCATAATTTATTTTTACAACGTAATAATTTATAAAACAAGCAGAAGCTTATTTTCTAATAAAAAATAATTAATATGTATTTTTGAATTTTTTGTCTCTGTTTTAGCTTTTTTTTAAGAGGGAGCAATCAGTCAAATTTATCCTCTAATTAATACAAATATAATAAAAAAGTACTTCGGGTGGGAATCGAACCCACACTCTTTTGCAAGAACTGGATTTTGAATCCAGCGCGTCTACCAATTCCGCCACCGAAGCAAGGTCGGCAAAAATATAAAATAATTTGATTAATAAGATAATATACCCTTATAAATTATATATCATAAAATAAATTGCTAAATTTGCCAACCAATTAAGAAAAATGCCTAGAAATAAATCTGAAGCTAAAATTTTTGCTTGTACTCAAAGTCTGCAAATAGGTAAAAATATAGCCAAAGCTTATGGTACAAAATTAGGAAAAGTAATTTTTCATCACTTTAGTGATGGAGAATTTCAACCTTCTTTTGAAGAATCGATTAGAGGAAGTAGAATATTTTTAATTGGCTCTACAAATCCTAGTTCTGATAATTTAATGGAGCTATTGTTAATGATAGATGCTGCCAAAAGAGCTTCAGCTAGACATATTACAGCTGTAATGCCTTATTTTGGATGGGCTCGTCAAGACAGAAAGGATAAACCAAGAGTTCCTATTGGAGCAAAATTGA
>Ga0209384_1000042_pt1 | contig 89111 bp, 79 predicted proteins | sample CoawatmetaG05DNA_FD_187511 | JGI IMG/M metagenome (GOLD analysis project Ga0209384, IMG submission 187511) | Marine microbial communities from the West Antarctic Peninsula - Coastal water metaG058-DNA (SPAdes) (version 2) | ecosystem: Environmental > Aquatic > Marine > Coastal ... | reverse complement strand
TTACTTAACAAACATGAAAAGGAATATCTCAAGTCAAAAAGCAAGTTCCTGTCTAACAAGAAAGATTTTATTTCTCTTTCAATACGTGAATGTCAAATTGACAAAAGAATTTTCAAGTTGAGATCAAATGCACACAAAAAAACAAAATATGATCAAAATATAAAAATATATGACAACTTATTATAGCACAATATTATATACACATAAACATATATAAATGAAATGAATATATTTCTTGATCAACATGAAAACACCATGTGCTCCCAAAAAACAGAATAGCCATATGAAAAGACAAGAAAATAATGACGGAATCCAAAAAAAAATAGTTTTTATTGTTACTAAAAACTGGTATACAAAGGAGATTACAACATCTTCATATTCCGTAAATTCACTGCACTTTAGTCCAGGTCTGAAGAATTTGATTCAAAGACAGCAGGAAATGCAAGACCGTATTGGAAAAAACCAAAATAAAATGTGCATGGAGTCAATCAAGGCCGGTCTTCCCAAGATACTACATGATAGTGTTTCATCTGGGCATGTTGTATTGACATAATTCTGCACACAACGTGTTTTAAATATTGTTTTTAATAAATAGAAATTAAACACATGTCCTGCCCATTGTAACTATGCAAATCTCATACAATATGAATTACAACAACATAAAATTGTATATTGTGATTCCACTTGAAGACAAGACCCGACAATCAAGTACATAGTAACGTAACTGTCAAAAACGTGCATGCATGCTTTGAGTGACCAGGTGAATATCCCAGTGCACACTGAGGTCCAAAATATACGGCATGAAAAAAATATAATTTCTGGTTTTTTGAAGCAATAGTTTTTAGGAAGAAGAAATTTGTAAACTTCCGATTTTTGAGAGTTGTGCTCACAATCTCAGCAATGAATAGAATGATTGAAGAAAACATAAATAATGAAGATGAACGTGAACGTGAATTGGTTGTCACAACGTCAGAACAAACACTTTTGCACATCAAATGGTCGCAACTTCCAGAGCTCTCACTGTGTTTGATTCAAATACTCGTGATATGTCTTACAGGGACTAAGTAAATAAGCTCTAAAGTCCGAATGGCGTTCCGAATTCTCAAATTTCTTAAGCATTGAATACCAAGTATACATATAATAAATATGTAAGCACAGTTGTGACTTGTAATTAAATATTGGGTCTATTTTTTTGTAATTAAATATTGGGTCTATATGTTTAGTCGGATTTTCTTTCAAATAGAAAAATATTTCTGATTCTTTAATATAATTTTTGAGCATTTGTTTTCTTTCATTACGAAAAGCGTGAATCTCTTCTATGGACGTTTTATAATTGTAATTGTTGTTTTTTATGAAATCATCTTCAAACAAGCTGCACGCTGTCACCAGCTCGTCTATTGTGTATCTTTGTTGGAAACAGTTATCTTTTAATAGTTCTTGTGGGGCCAGCCCTTCATACCTCCATCTTGTTTTTTCTTCTGGCTTGTCAATAAGAAACGTCAATGGAGAATTTGTATTGTCCATAAGCAAAATCAATGGAAATTATTTTTTTTATTTGAAGAAATTTCTGTTTATATATGATTGTTCTGTATGGCATAAAAGAATTTGAACAATTCGACTGATTTTAACAAAAACTTGAAAATGAACTAAAATGTGCTGTTAGTGTGCTATTTGTATAGGCCTATATATGAGGCCCTTATCATAAGAAAAAGTGCTGCCGGCGTTGCACACAAAATGTACACATGCGCTGAATTTCTGATGCAGCCCTCGTCGTAAATCCCGGTTCTAATCAATTCTCTCTCGTTTTTCACCGACCTCAGCCAATCTATTCAGATCGACCATAGCCATGAAGTAGATAGGGAGATTGTTTTCCTCGTTGTCCTCGTTGCCTTCGTCATCACTTTCTTCATTGTCCGGATCCCTGTCTGGGTTCTTGCGGTACTTGTGTACGATGAAGATGAAAGGGCGATTGCACTTGAACTGAAGCGGGGGTTTGCGTCGTGGACCGCATCCCTTTGTCATAGATACCACCTGGATTTATAAAAAGAAATATCAATGTGAATTATTGTGTACATTTTTGTGTCGCAGTGTGTGCAGGCAACTCACAGTAACAGCAGCAGCGGTAGTCCCCTCTTCATCTACTGCAATGACAGCCTTGTGTAGGACTTGGCCAATCATGGTTTTTTCGGCAGTCATTCGTGTGAACTCAGCCTCTTGCTTGAAAGCAAGGTCCATGCCCATCTCTTGCAAAATTTTGTTAAGGTTCATAGCCCCGGCATCCACCTTGAACGATGGGAGGTCTATGTCAACATCGCCATGGTCCCAGGTGCCTTGAAGGATCTCATCAAGGTTGCCAGTACCGCCAAAGAGACCTTGTACAGTAGTATTCATGCCAGCCTCGCCAATGTCCTTTGGGAGGATAATCGTTGCGGCCATCCTATTTTTGGTTCGGGCATATTCTGGACGTATAAGTATTTTGCTTATGTTACATCATATTATAAAAAAACTCCAACAATGTACATACCTTCCGTCTCCATACTTCAGCATCACCATATCCGCGTCCTTGTGTGTTTTATACTGTGCACATGCGAAACACATCAGTACAATCAAAGAATTTGTAAAAAAATTCAGATAATTTCAAGTTTTTATGACATACCAGTAGTTTCTGCGAGTGCATGTGCATCATTGGGGTCATGAAAGCAGGCCCCTTGAGTGGAGTAAATTCTTGAGGGCATGTGTTGTCCTTTTTGAATGCGATCTGGAACTTGAGCTTGAAATGACAGGCGTCTACGAGCACGAGTGGCCCTTCGGGCTGTGAGGCAATTCATGTTTGTATAAGAATCGCAAATAAGTTATAATCATGTCTACATGTTTCTATTCGGGATTCAAAAATGCTGTTTTTAAATAGTTACCTGCTTCTTGATTATGTCCTTAATCATGCCTTTTGTTGTTTTTTCAATCCATTTGTTGATGGCTTGAGCTGTTCCAAGCTGGTGTACTTCCGATTTGAAGTGCAAATTACACGAGTCGATATATGCATCTGAGACACCAGCGGCAGCCCAGAGTGAACTAGCAACAATAGCCTGGATATCTTTGGTGTTGTTATCGTTGATGTCATCAGTTATTGCGCGGTAGTACTCGAAGACAATTTTCTCGGAGCCCAACATGTCGTGACACAGCACTTTGCGAATCTGGCGCCATGTCTCGCTTTCTTCAGTTGTGCCTGTTTTATTATAATATCAATATACTACGAAAAGTTACATACTACGAAATTATGCAAAAAAATATTTTTTTGTGAATTACCGGCACTGAGCACAGTAAGTGCACCAAAGATCGAGATTGGTGAGACGGCAAACATGCCATTGCCTTGGCTTGCCAGCACGCTGAAAATCTTAGATGCGAAGGCGTTGACTGGGCTTTTAAAATGTGGGGATGGCAACGATTGCATCGTGGATGATTCTAAAATATATTATAACAACGTGGTATTTATAGTATGAAGCATGCCGAAAATAACATAAAGTATACCAAAAATAGATTTCCATACGAAACTAGTTCGTTACCTGACTTTCAGTCTATGATACAAAACGGTATATATCATATAAACTAAAATATTTAATATGCCCCCAATTCACCAAACACTGCTCACGGAGGAGGAAATACTTAAAATAAACATTCAATTGATTCCTGGCCGATCAAAATATTTCTTTTGAGTGGCCAAATATTCATTCCAGTACTCAAGCAAGGACGAAATAAATGTAATTTTGTTCGTTCATAAAAATAAACGATGAAAATGACGAAAATAATGGGTCAATTGAATATTTTTTAAGTACGGTCTCTTCCGTTCGTAGTGTAAGTATGCCATTTGACACAAATATATATAAATACATAGAAAATTGACAGTAAAATGTCAGATACTATTCCATATAATATAACAAATTCCCGGTGCAGGACATGTGGGCAAAAATGCAATGTAAATGGGAACTTATTTTATTTGCCAGATGACAAAAACGAGCTAAATAGTGTGAAAAAAAAAATTGCATATTTGTATGAAGTATTGCGCTGTAATCAAAATAAAGACATAGAACTGTGGCGTATTCTGAAAAATAATTTACATAACACATCAAGTCAATATTTTTATATTAAGAATGAAGAAACACGACTACTCAAGAAACTGAATCACAAACCAACTTTGATAGAACTGATTAACGATACATGGAAAATACAGGAACTAAAGGGCGTTTTCTGAAAATAATCTATTAAATACAAAATAAAAAATTGTAGGGAATCCATGCAAAACTTGATGTAATTATAAAAAAAATTAAAAATGACTATGACATATGAAAATTTTTACTTTTGTTATGATGAACAATTCGATTGTGATTACGGTGGTGCGATAATAAAATTGTACTTTCATTTTATTAATAAAACAGCTTAAATGACAAATGCACTTTCATTTAGATTTTGCAAAATTCTAAACAAATATCTTGAGTTTCTTGGTTACTGATACCCTGCACATGGGGCATCGCGGATCATCATGAAGTAGAATGTTATCAGCACATTTCTCGCACAACATCCTATGACCACATTCAACGAAGCACATGTACCTGTCTGCATCTAAACAAACTATGCATTCGTTTTCTATCAAAGATTCTGATTGTGCCATAAAGTCTACGTTCTCTGTATTCAATTCAGAAAAATTATGTGCCAATATAATCTCCGTACCTACTTCATCACTACTCGGATCAACAAGCATCAGTGTATGCTCATTTGTAGCTGCACCAGAAAATGAACATACATTTTCGAAATTTGTATATTTTTTTTCTTCATGCGAAGAAACTGTTGACAAAACAGAAGCAAGTTCAACATTTGCATAAACAGACATTTCTAATTCATTGGTAGCTGCAGGTGATATTGATGTTTGCATAGCTTGTGCATTCGTGCTTGTCTTTGATTTGTTCTTCTTTCTGTTTCTCTTTTTGGCAGGCATTTGATTTTCTCCCTCCTCTTTCAAAAGTGACTTCATGGCATCATCAGCGTGCTTTTGAAGTCTGTTCTTATTCAAGATTTCTGAAAAAATTGTAGTTATTTTAAGCTCAATTTTATGTCTTGCCGTGAAATGTACCTTGCACACTGTGCAAGCATTTACACATGGACCTAATTGGTGAATCATTATTTCAACATTATTTTGTTGATCATCCATTTCTTGAAACCAGGCATCATATACCTCCACTTCTGTGTCAATATTCTTCAAAAGTGTTTGCAATATGACACACGAAATTCGAATATAGTGATGAAAAAACGTATGCATTACGTCATGATCTTTCAATTCAATGATCATTTTGAACAAATCTTTCATTGGATTGTCACCACATCTATTATTACATAAAGCTGATGCAGGCCAACTTTGCAATATTTGTTGAAAAGGTTCAATCTGAAAAACATTTTTAATACATAAAATCGACATGGCTGAAAGGCTTGTATTGGCATTAATTGCATCGTCTCCGTGCAGTGCTTTGGGCATGGCCAGATGCAGTAATGTATTACAATTAAAGTCAACTGATCTGGCTGTCGTCTGAGTTTTTCCAAGTGCACACAACTTGGCGTATTTGAATAGCATAGAAACCCTCGTGGAATGATTTGATGATATATTGTTATGCCATTGTACAGCAATTTGTAGTGCAGTATCTCCTTTACAATCAACACAATTTACTGATTCTGGAAATGCCACCAAAAGTAATTCCATAATATCTGGTTGTACACGTGAATGTACTGCATAATGAAGTGGTATACATTTTTCGTCATCCTCATGCTTTATGGATGATGGATACAAGCGAAGTAGTTCTTTTACTATATTTAATTGATTAACAGATGAAAAATCATTTGTATTGTACAAAAATTTTTCACTGTTACCTAAAACTGTTATTTTCCCGTTGTATTTCTCATGATCATTCATCTGCACACTGAGTAGAATTGAGCTGAGACAAATATGCAAAGGTAGTTTACCGTTCTTGCTTTCTCTTTTAATGGCTTCTGTGTTTGCTTCATGCAGAACAGAAAATATGCTGATATCACAGTGACTCCGCACTAGTTCATCCATAGCCGTGAAACCATCCTTGTTCACTTTTGTTGCTGATTCTGGACATAATTCGAGTAATAAAGTAATTGTCTTTAGATCAGGATACATCTTACGAACATTTATCTTTGATGCATTCTGCACTAACCTACACATAAGAGCAGAAGTTGGAGATTGAAGATGATTGGATGATGAATCAAGCTGATAACTTGATGGGAATTGATCCAAAAAAGTTCCATCACGTGAATAATTGGTACACGCATAATGTAGAGCATAATTGTCGAATCTGTCCAATTTTTTTTCGCAACCCGGTGAGCTCTTGATAATTTCCTCGATCACCATGATGGGTAATTTCATAGCACACGCCAAATGAAGCAAAAAGTTCCCATCTACTTTCACAAATCCAATATTCTTGATATTCTTGATCAGATGTAATAGAATATTCAATTCCCTTTCATTGCTCACTTGCGAATGACGCATTTTTATTAACACCTGGGAAATCCATACATTTGTAAAGTTACTTCCAATGTAATTCCTGGCAGATTGTATGATTTGATTTGCGTCTTCCATAGACATTCCATGTCTTCCATTGACAAATCCCAAGTAATTGCGAATGTTTTCATCTGTCACTTGATTTTGAAATATGTGTGCTCCAAAGTTTACAGCTAATATGAATGCTGTAATGAAATTACAAACAAATTCGGAGCTGAATCTTTCACATTCCACTACAAATGATACCGGGTCGTTATTACCTAGATTCAAACCTACACTCAAGAATATCAAACTGAATTTTGCGACGCGGACTGATTCTTTTAGCATGTATCCCAAGGTTTCCTCTTTAATTTTTTTTGAAAGAATTGCCAATCCAAATGCTGTATTTCCATCAAAAATTGACATTAATAACATTGGATTTTTTTCAACCAGAAACAAAATGATTTTATTTACATCCATATCTTTTTTGCAGAAATCTGTTAACATTAAATGTGTAAGGACATTTTGTTTGCAATTGTCGAAATGTACCACTGCATCTTCATTCCACGACCATACAATTTGCAACATTCTCAATTTCAATTTACTCAAATAGTGACCATCACCATCCACGTACTTGAGTTGATTGATGATTATGAACATCAATGCATTTGTTCCATCATTGTTACAATCAAAAATTTTTGTTTTATCTGCATTGTATATAGCCTCTAATACTTGAATTTTACTACTGTAAGAACAAGCCATTGACAAACAACTTGTTCTGTTATCTGAATCTTGAATGAAAATGCTGTTTCCTTGACTTTTTTCTTCTGAATCTAGAAATAGTGGAGAAAAATATTCCAAAATTTCCAAAATATCAAATAAAACATCTGATTGAATTGCATAATGCATCAAATTCTTGCCTTCCCACTTCATTCTAATAAAATTTGAAAGACATTTTGGACTTTTTAAATTTGAATACCGAACACAAATCTTTTTTAAGAAATTATTGCCATCTGCATCATCCCTTATATCATTCCAGAAAGAAGAAGTGTGCATTGAACTCTCAATCCATTTTATGAAATCACTATCGAATATCTCTTGCCAAAAACAATCAGTGTGCACTGTTATATCAACCCAACTTCTGTCGTCAACATCAGCAAAATCTGTCATTTCAACTTGACGTGTCAACAAAATGGAAAAATATTTACTTATGAATGAGATTTCTATCTGCTGAAAAAGATACAATTGCCTGAAATAGATTTGACATACAATTGTCCCACATAAATTTAAAAAAAACAATCACGTATACAATATTTGTGATCTTCTTGCCATTTGTGAACAATCAATGTGCAATGATGATGATGATTCAAAAAGTTACCACCAAGTAAAAAATATCGCACAACAAGTTTGGAATGAGCTTGGTCCTGGATATGCAGAAAATATTTACCAAAAGGCCATGTTAAGAGAATTTACAATACAAAATATATCATTCGAAACAGAGAAGGTAATTCCTGTTTATTACAAGTACAATCAAATTGGTTTTGTTCGCGCAGACATAGTTGCTCACATTTATATTTGTGGTAAGAAGATAGAAGTAATAATAGAAACAAAAGTAGTTTCTAACTTGACACGGCAACACGAACTACAATTACTTTTATATGGGAAACAGTTAAACAATGACAAACTAATGTTGATTAATTTCCCTATCAAAGATTCAGCTGAAATATCATGCATGGTTCATACTGGTGATCACGAGAAAAAATTTGTTATTTTCTAAAAGTTATAAAATATCACTACAATACAAATTTATTATTGTGTAATTGAGGAACAAACAGCAAATTTATCCACACAAGAAGAATCAATTACGAATCCAGATGGACAAGAAAGACAAGCCAATTCATAGGTGTAACTAGTGTGGTAACATGATGTAATTGAAGGACATTCTACACATTCGTCTTCGATTGCACGATTTGCCATTTTAATAATAAATGTGGATAAACAATTCTTACGACAAAATCGAGAACCAGCTGTACAACATTTTTTTTTCTTACCGTTCCTCTTCCCATGGCCACAGAAAATGTTCATCTGTTGTTTTTGATTTAGATTGGTGTCCTCTATATGTTTAGATGGACCGATTTGATAAATAAACAAGAATATTAATGACAACAACAATACCATTACACCAATTGCAACCAATCCCCATGAAATCGATTCCATATCTAGTGAGATGTCTTTGTTTTTTTTCATTCCTTTTAATTAATGGTAGTACATTTCAGCTACGACTTATATAATATATGTGTAATGAAGAAATAATATTTTCATAACAACGTAAAAAAAAATATTTTTCATATATATCGTTTACAAATCAAATTAAAATTTAACTCATGCTTCCCGTAAAAAAACAAAAAACAAATAAATTTCAAAAAAGTCGTTTCTTCAAGAATAGATGCAATTGTAATATCACACCATTACAAATAAGTACAATGTGTGTAGAAGCAGCTCAATATGCAAGAAACACACTAGGCTTGGGTCATTCCGAGGTCACTTACGAAAAAGTGATTGAAAATTACTTATATGATAAAAGAATTCCCACCAGGCGGCAAGTTCGTTTTTTCGAACACGTTAAAAATGACATTATTCAGACTGGTATACTAGACTTGGAAGTCGACCGATGCATATTATTAGAACTGAAAGCAGGATTGACTGATATTACACAGGACAATATCATACAACTAAATCGTTATATGAATTCTGCTGAAAAGAACTACACTACAAGACCACTCATTGGTATGATTATCTTATTTGCAAAAAATGGTTGTGTGAAAATCCACAAGAATATAATAAAATAAATATTTATACATGTTTTTTATCATTTTTCTCATGATTGATTTGTATGCTTGTACTGACGCAAGTTAACTTTTAAGGCGTCTTGACTTTAGTATAGAAGTTATTTAGTTATTAATAAAGTTTTCTTTTTCATGTATTTCATAGGCACCAAATCAATATTCAAATACACCAATATAGTATTGCTGGAAAACAAATCTCATATTCTATTTCTGGTTTTGTAAGAAAATGTCTATAAATGATAAATAGACATGACAATTTTAAAGATTTAGAAATGCCTCCAAATGTAAAAATGTCTGGTTATCAGTATAGTCAATTAAGTCGACTTGATAAGATACTTTTGGATTTGATTACCGGGACTAGTATCAAAGCACCTGGATCATTGAAAGATATTATTATTCAGATCAAGAAAATAGAAGATGATCCAAAAAGTTGTATCAACCATCAAACAAAACTTACAAAATGTCCATTAATTCAAGCTATTAATGTCGAAAGGTGTGATGTAATCAAAGTTCTTTTGGAAAGTAAAGCAGATCCTTTTATTGGTCATGATAATGAAAATTCCCCTTTATTGTATTCAATGCACAGACAAATTGGTATTAAAAATATAGACGATTGCAAACAAATTCAACTATTACTGATTAACCAAGCATTTGAACATAAATTTCAAAATCAAGAATTCTTGGTCAAGAACAGGTTGGATTTAATTCTGCACACATCAATGAGAAATTCACAAAACGAAGTTTTTGATCTCTTGATAGAGTATGGGTGTGGAATTGATAATTTGAATCCTTTGGGTTTCATGCCAGTTCATGAAATGGTATATCTGCCTAGACTGAAAAATTGGGATTCAAAATGTCAAGAAAAAATTTTAAAATTTTTGAGTGTAGAGAAGTATCATGAAACAATGTGGTTTAGGAATTCGAAAACAAGCAAAGTAATAATGAATATAAAGGAATGTGAATCAAAATGTCAAAAAGGAGGATTCACAGCAATCCAGCTTATTTTGTTGGATATTATACCTACACTAAAAAAAGAATCTGAAACAAGAAAACGTATTACAGATGTTTGCAAAAAACATCAATTTGACAACAAAATTGTAATGAAAATCGTTGAAAATAGATGGGGTAATATTGATTCAAATTTGTTTTTTGTGGAAGATATTGTTGTTCCCCGAATGTGGGAGATTATGATGCTCAGTAGATTAGTTTCAGTAGGACTTGCTTCACTGAAAGTAAATGTCAATAGTATTCTTCATATACTAGACGAAAATAGCATGAAAATCATCATGAAGATGTTTTTGAACGCAAACACAAGAGAAAAGATTGATTATTTGTCATAGTGATATTTTTTTTGGTTTTAATAAACATTTTTGAAAAAAAAACAAGTCTGTTTCGGACAATGAGATCGAATTGAATATATTTTCAAAACTGTCACACAAACCCAGAGTTTCTAATGTGTTGATACGTTTGACATCTTTGTGTTGGATATTTTGCAAATTGCAGATGTCAGCCGTGTTCTGCGTTTCGAGCCTACTGATTCAACACTTAAAATTATCACATAGCATGCTTGGCTCGAAAATAGTGCTCGTCCTGTTCACACACCATTGGAATTAAAACTCGTCTACCAAAATTTGTTAGAAAAAAATAAGAAAACACATCAATACATGACAATCTTTTGTAAAAATGTTTATTTATAATCAAATTTCCAAATCTCGTCACAACAAGGCCACTTGGGATATAATTCAACTATAAAAATAAAAAATACTCACAAAGAAATTGGTTTGTTTACATTAAAATATTCACAAAATGCGCCCAGCATATGAACCATCATCATTAATCTCAGACACTAGGTACTGGTGTTGACATAACAAAATGAAACAATTTTTTTTCCATCAGTTTCTCTTAATACATCATAATTCATTATTTCTCCAGGAACACCAGATGATAATGGACTTGGAATCTGTATATCAAACACTCCAGCTTCCCACATCAAATCATCAGCGACTTCCAATGTTTCTTGTTGTTCATCATCATAATAACAAGCCTTTGTATTAAAAGACTTTTTAATCAAATTTTCGTCAGATCCGATTGTGTTGGCTACTCTTAAAAATGTTCTGATTATTGGACAAATTTCAACATTGACAGTAAAAGTTGGAACACCATTTTCATCATTTTCTACTTTTATATCTTCTGGTTTAATTGTTTCACCTTCTTCATCTTCTATATCCTCGTGCATGCTGAAACTTACGAGTAACTTGCCAAAATCACCAAGATCGGTTCCTTCTTCACAATCAAGCATATCTAAAACATATTTCGAATTTAAATTACGATCTTTCTTTGCATTTTCAGTAGTGATTCGATTCTTTTGCTTGTTGAAAGTATCTTCAATTGATCGCATGCTGATAATATTATTATCAATCAACATTTTCAAGACCGTACCAGTCATGTTTTCATCTCGATTCAGAACTTTATCCAGGGCAGTGGAATGTTCTGAAAAGCCAAGATACATTCTCATTTTGCTTAGTTCCCAGATTCCCCTGATCAATTTATAATTTATATTTGCAACTACTGAATATGGAGATAGATCCATTCCATTCATAAGGAAGTTATTGTGACAATCGCCAATGGTTTCGGAGAAATTCTGTCGTTGTACAATGACCCACATTCCCGGGTAAGGACAGTGCACAACAAGCACAAAAATACTGATAAATTTACGCCCGACACGGAAGACCAGTACATGCCAGTCAAATCTATCGGCTTTTTCACCAAATCCACATGCCTCAAGAGATTGTGGAATTGGCATGAAAATTTTATGAGTCCCAGTGTCTATTTTATCTACAAAGTACTTGTCATTCTTGATTATAAATTTCAAATCATTTTGCTCATCCTGACACATGCGCTCAAATTTTTTTGCATTTTCAATATCATTTAAACTCGTTGTAATACTTGTCTCGATCTCATCCAGTTTATCAATAGGGCAAAACGTTGGTAATGTTGATTGATTTTCTATTTTGTTTACTGCTTGCATCAAACAACCAGATCCAAATTCACCTGGTTTCATTACACCTTCACACACTAACTTTATTTTTTGATTTTTGTCTATATCTTCCATAATCAGTGGAAATTCAAAACATATGACATTTTCTCCACCTGCATCGCTACGAGTAGTTATTGATCCAGCACTACTCGTTCCAGCTTTTGAATCAGATTGATTGTTTATTTCTTTGCCACCTCGAAGTTGTCGTTTGGTGGGTCCCAGTTTAGAATGATATTGTGTTTTGAAATTGGACATTTCCGTACTCGCCACAACACTTATTTTTGTTTTTTTTGTATCGAAAATAAATTGTGTACTGACTCTACCACCTTTTCTTATGCTTGCATTTAGAGACACATTAAATGTTTCTTTTAGTGGAATTTTTCCGTCAACAATCATGTAGGAATTTTTATAATGATTTTCAAGAATGTCAGGATTACATATGATTTCTTTCATACAAGGCATTTTATTGAACATTTTATCACCATTAATCATAAGACCAGTACTTTTTTCACGATCCAATTCATATGCAGTTACTTTTCCTGTCTCCCGAATAACAACAAAACTTGTTGATTTGAAAGGAGAACCATTTGGACACCTGCACATCATATTGCCTTTCACATTGTCAACTCCAGTTTCATTTTTTGACATTTGTGATCTCATGTCGAGATCAACTGCACAATTTTCACAAAACCATGATATTGCTCCTTGTCCTTTTGTGCAATTTTTACCTAGACACTCGTGTCGCTCATACACTAACATTTTCTCACAATTTTCTTCTGTGCAAATATGACAAATTTTTGAATCATTCTTAGTTGTAATATCCACGCCAACTGGAAATCTTTTTTGCAAGTTCTGATCAAAAATTTCATCGGTACAAGATTCTTTCACAATATCTAATATATCATCCATTTTGAACACTTTTGGAATTTGTGTTTCGATATAAAATAGGATTGTTTGCAACTTATATACTATTTCTTAAGGAACACATTCCTAAAATAGATTTTGTGAAGTTAGCAGCATGAAGAAACGTAATATTTTTATAATTTCGCATATCATCTTTGATTGTTGAGATTATTTTTCCATTCGTGTGCACAACAAAGAAATGTTTTTGGAAGTTAAAATTGCTAACTGAAGCAATGCAATCATATTTTGAATATGTAGAAATATGCAAAATTCTTTCAGTAATGTATAAGCCACATGGCAAAATTGTTTGTAATAAAAACAAAATGCAAACTGAAATCGAGAATATATAGTTTGCTTTTTGTCTGAACTCGTAATTTATTCTACTTCTTCACTAGTAAGTTGTGCAACTACATCCGAACAATGCGACCAATGATGCCAAATTTTGTGCACAAATTACAAAAATAAATCTGGAATCAGTCAACTTTGTAAATTTTTTTTTGATTTATTGATAATTCGAAGACAAAATTCTCATATTTCAGGTGTACAAAAGACCTCATTGTCTGATACATGTCCGAATATAAACAATGAAATTAAAAAAAGTGTGAAAAAAATGATCTTTTAAAATTAATCTACTCAATTCTGGCATGGCATCAAATATTGTTGAAGCATTCATACACTGCACTCCTGCATTGCTTGAATTAAATTGTTCTATTATATTTCTTCGCAATTGTAAAAAATAGTCATTTACAAATTGAAAACACAAGATGTCATATTGTGTTACATACAAACAATTGTGTATCAAAACAGTTTTAGACGATCTCAATATATGACAAATACTCTGCATCAGTATTTCTTTTTGTTTACATTGTGCATCTACATAACAATTCACACTATTGTTTGTATTTTTTGTCATATAATATGCACATTTTATCACTGCTCCCATGTAACAATATTTAAAATTATGTGATACATTTGCTTCATCTTCAACATAGAATAAAATATCAATACATTGTCCGTTTTCACAAGATGGTTTATTACTGATCTTGAAAAAAAAATTATTTTCACATTTTATCATTTTGGAACGGAGAGAGTTTTTGTTTTGTGGTGTAACATCAATCCAATGACCATTTTGGATTACACTAATCCTTGTAGTTCCTACAACAATATCTGCAATAAAAATATTGTCTATTATTCGTATTTTATTATCTTTATGAAAATAAGCACTGGGCAATATTTCATTTTTAGTATTGATTCCTATTGTGTCACGTTTGTTTCCATCCACATGTTTGGTTTCAAATATGTCATATTGATCAACATTCATTTCATTATTTGTCCAATTTATCACTCTCCATAATTTCCTTGTCATACTCAAAAATAGAACAAAATTTTGAATCAACTTATATACTGTAAGAAGTATGTAAACACCAGACAAATAAGTTTTTTTGTTGTGTGTAAAAATGTATCTGTTTTTATGTTGATGCATACTTTTTTATCCCTGAAATAGATTGATGAGAGAAGATGTAGAAAATAAATAATTTATTTCCTTTTTTACAAATGTGTTCTATACTTTATGTTTGTTTGAAACAACCAATATTTTGATTAATTTGTAACAACAATTACTGGACGAAAGTATTTTTTGAAGTTTCTGTTGATTAAATTTGATATCAGATGTGTAAGGACTATTGAATTTAATATTATATTTTATTGTCTCCTCTTCAGTGGCAAATAATTTTTGAGTTATTGTCTCTATTATAAAGATGGCTTTACATGTATTCATTTGTTTTATGTTTTCTTCATCAACAATTTTGACATCTGGTTGAAAACCCCACATATGTGCTAAATTATACAACGATACAATTGCGTGTGTTTGAATATCAACTTCATTGGGATATATTGTCATTATTTTTAAAAGTAAATCAATTCCCCCCAAACTACAAATAAGCAAACCCCATCTCAGGTTCTTAGTCAAATTTTTAAGTATGCAACAACACTTGCACTGTAATTGCAATTGAGATGTTACATTTTCCAAATTTGTGATCTGTTCTAAGAATATGTTACTCTGATTAGTCATTATATTTACCACTACCTCAATAACTCCACATTTATTGACCAACTCATCATGCAATTTATCGTGTACTGATAATTGCTGTATCAAAGAATATTTTTTTGCTTCGCGTGCTGTTTTATTCTTATCATAAGTGTGGACAAAATGATTTATCAAGCGTTCACCATATGTACACACAATAATTTCTGAAAAATCAACATCATATGAAATATTGATCAAAACGTTGAGTTGTTCAATATATTTATCAATATATTTATCACTGTCAGCAAACTCATCATATATTTTCATTAATTTCGTGATCTCATGTCCTAGTTCTTTTACATTTTTTTCTTCATACGTGCTCATGGTAATATCATGTATATTACAATCCATGTTGCCTGTGTTATTTGTTAAGGTGTCATATATATTTATTTGAAAAGTAAATTCTTTTATATAATATATATTTTGTGAGATAAATGTAAAAAATCAACACATATATATATATCAAAAGTGTAAAAATTGCCAAAGGTATTGACATGTATATAATATGCCACATATATATAAGTAAATTAATAATTTGTTTTCAAAAATATGTCAAATAATAGTCACACGGAAACGAAGGAGACTGTTCTTACTGTTGACAAGGGTTTTAGAAAAGATATTTCACAATCTCCCTATTTTGAAAAGTGGCTTGATTGCACAGATTTGCGAAAAAAAGGAAGTTCATTTGAGGAAGGTGATTATGAACATGCTGAGATACAAAAATTTTCATGTGATGACATTCTGTTAATAATTGACATGCAGAAGGACCTTGTACCAATAAATTCTACCAACAATCAACACGGAGGAAACTTTGCTATCAAGGAAGGAGATTTAATAATTGCAAAAATCGTTGCAATGATAGAGACAGCGTCCAAAGAAAAAGCAATTATCATTGCTTCTAGAGACTATCACCCAGACGGTAAAGTTGACCCAATTTTTAAAAAATTCAAAATTGTGATTGTTGCATGTTTATTTTTAAGTACTGATTATATTATACCACTCAGATCATTCTTCCTTTATTTCTGAAGAAGGAATGTTTCCGAGGCATTGTGTACAAGGCACAATTGGTGCAGAATTTATTGACGAAATTGAAGAAGCACTTAACAAAGCAATGAAAACGAATCCAAACAAGGTTTTTATTGTTTATAAAGCCATGCACGAATGTAAAGAGTTGTTTTCTCAATTGGCATACAATCAAAAGATACAAAGTCAGACAGTAAACAGCGAAAACGTTCATAAATTATCTGGTGAAACATCCTCTTTCAAATGTTCCACATTGTGTGGTTGCACAAAATCTCCCTGGACTGGGTCATTATATCTCAAATCATCTGGCATGAAAATTCCAGAGCTCAACAGGGATGAACTAGAAAAAAATGATAATAAATTTTACTACAGATCAAATGCACCTCCAGATGCAATAACTGTCTTAGATGATGCACAACTACGTAAATTGACGACAATGCAGGACATCATATCAAATGCTGAAGCAGGAAAACCACATAATATATTTGTCTGTGGACTCGCTATGGATTTTTGTGGTAAGTATTTTTGAAAATTGACTGAAATTTGAAATGTAAAATTATTTTGTAATCTTCATGTAATAATGTGTTTTTGTTATGAAATTTGTTTGTGAACTAATTACTTTGTTTTGATACACAGTGCGAGACACATGTATTAGTGCAGCAGAATTGGAAATTCCAAACATATTCATTGTGTTGGATGCTACTCGCGCGGCACATGTTACGTGTAATTCAACTGATGGTAATGTTCATGCATTAGAAAATGGATTTTTGACATGTCCACAAACCATAATAGATGAAATGAAATCACATAATGTGGGAATTGTTCGCACACATGACGTTTTGGGTTTTTCTGGATTTTTTATGGTCATATAGTGTCCTGTGTTATCAGGGTCTGTACAAAAATATGGGGCCCGGAGGGAGTGATCCGGGGGGAGGTGTCAACCAAGCTGATTGGAATCGTCACATGATCTCTATTTTGCCCATTAGCAATTGTACTTCAACTTGTGAATAACAATTTATTTTTGAAAAATGTGTTGTTACTGCAAAAAAAATTATGAATGTATTTGTGGAAAAAAAACAACATCAAAAATCCAGAAAATATAGATTCACATGCCCTGAGAATTGCCAATTTGGAAGTTTCCAAACGTGTCATCCATAAACGTCTAGCTTCTTCCAGATGTCAAATAGACTTAGATCATACCACTGAAATGCAGAATATTCATCCTGAACACAAAGATTCAATATATGAAAAAATGAAAAATCACCATGCTCAAATTGAAAATTTAAGAAAAGAAATAGCTGTTGAAATAAAAGAAATTGATGTGAAGATGAACAAAGTAAACAAACACATGGCTTCTCAAATTTCTGAATTAACAAAAATTGATGGTGATATTGTTGATGGAACAAATATGATTGGAATGTGGCAAATGGTAAAAATATATGACTGCAATTGTTCTGAAATTTTAGATGGTATTTGTAGAGGGCATGGTATTGATCAATTCCACAGAAAATTCGTTCCACTAGACACAGAAAAATATAAACTCGACAAGAACAACGAAGATGTTTGATACAATTTAGGAACAAATATGACTGGAATGCGGGCAAGGGTGTGTAATTTTTTGTTCAAAATAAATTTGTCAAATTTTGAAGAATTCTGATTGAGAGAAAATATGCAAACGTTTTGTCATACAAATCATTGAAAAATGGATTGACATAATTGTGAGAGAACAATCTCACATTCAAAATAAATGCAAACAAATAGAATATTTATTGTGTGTCTTCAAATGGTTGTTTGGAGTTTTGTGTGTATCAAAACGATATATTTTGCCATAAACATGCCAATCACACTACTCCCCATTCCCTCTCTTACGCACGCAAGGAATAAAACAATTACAAAAGGTGATTGTAACAATTTTGAGATAAATCATTTTGTTGTAAAATGATTTGAACCTGATAGCTTATGCAAAATAGGTTTTACGGAAAGATAGTTGTGACTTCGTGTAATTTCAAAAACAATTATCGCATAAATTGGCATAGCTTATATATATATATATGCAAAAAATATATCTCAGATAGATTATATATGCTTGTAAAGTATAAATTTTATCAAAATCATAACAATTTAGAAAAAAGAAAAATTGTTGTTTTGTTTCTGCTAGCTATGTCAAATCACACATCAGCTATTGAGTGTACTGTAGACAGCTTAAATGTGCAACTAAATGGAGAAATAATAAAATATAATTTGGTATCTCAATACAGGCCAAATGAAGTGTATGGTATATTCACACAACCAGATATTCAAGATGTGCAAACATGTGCTAATATATGTGCCAATAAACAAATATGTACATCTTTTTTTTATGATGTAATAGGGAGGAGGTGTTCATTAAAAGAAACATATGGACCTTGGACAATATATAATTATGACATAGAAACACTGACGTACGAACAGTGCAATACACATGAATGTGGTATGTATGCAATTGGGAATCCTTGTGTTTGCTTTCCTGGTTTCTATATGACTCGAAATGGTTTGTGTGTACCCTGTATATCTGGAACTTATAAATCTCAAGTAGGCAATATGTCATGTAGTCCTTGTACTAACAATTCCGTTTCATTATTACCAAGAACATCTGAAAAAAATTGCAAATGTAATGTTGGATATGCTCCAACAAACGTTTTTGAACAATGTGAAGCTTGTGAAGCTGGCAAATATAAATCTGAGATCGGAGAAAATTTATGTATCAAATGTGGAAAAGGAAAAAAATCAGCAATAATTGCTAGTGTTTCTTCATTTGATTGTATAACTTGTGTGGTGCATACATACAGCAACAAATATAATACAAAATGTATTTCATGTCCATTGAATTCTAAATCTATGTCACATGGTAGTAGCAATGCCACTGATTGTTCTTGTGATTCAGGATACTATGGTGCAAATGGTGGCAATTGTACTGCCTGTGCTCTTGGGTCTTTTACATCTGTATCTGGGTTTATGGCTTGTACCAAGTGTAATTCTGGAAAATATGGTTCCGTTCTGGCTGCACATGATAGTTCAGAATGTAAATCGTGTCCATTGAATTCCAATTCGGAGATGGGTAGTTCGAAGTGTCATTGTAATAGTGGATATATTCCTAATTCAATGTTACTCAATTCAGCAAATGTACTTTCGTGTAACGTTTGTGAGGCTGGGAAATACAGAAATATGATACAAGACAATTGCGACACGTGTCCAGACAATTCTTCTTCCGTGGTGGCTAGTGACAACAAATATGCATGCCAGTGTAACGAGGGAACAAGTGGTGCAAATGGCCAAATTTGTCGTGCATGTAAGAAAAACCAGTATAAAAACAAAACAGGAAATGATACATGTACTGACTGTTTTCCCAATTCCATATCTCCCAATTTCAGCACATCACAGCTTGCCTGCACGTGTGTGGCAGGATATTATGGTAAAGATGGTTTAGCATGTTTGAAATGTCCTAATTATTCTAGTTCTGTTGAGAATACGGTGGGCATTGATTCATGTTTTTGTGATGCTGGTTTTTGGTACAACAATATAACAAAAGAATGTATAAAGTGTCATGTTAACACCGTGTCATCAGTTAACAGCCAGCACCAAACAGATTGTATATGTAGCAATGGTTATACTGGCCCAAACGGGGGGCCTTGTGCTGCTTGTGCTACTGGAACTTATAAACTTATAAATGGAACTGGACAATGTCAAAACTGTCCTGCTGGAACATACAAAAATAGCACTGGAATAGGGATTTGCAACACATGTCCTATTTTCTCTCATTCTTATATTGCTTCCAGTATAATAACATCTTGCACTTGTAATGTCGGATATTCTGGTAAAAATGGTGGTATTTGTAGTGCTTGTCCATCAAATTCGCGAAAGGAAAGACATGGTGCTTTTTCTTGCACACAACATAAAACAATTTCATCCAACATTGTTTGCTTGAAATGTGTGTAAATTACACAAACACGAGTGCATTTTCAAAAATTTGAATTGTCACAGTTTGTTTTTGCACTTGCAAAAGTGCATATAGTACGTACATAATTTTGATTGAAATCAAAATGCTACATGTTGTATTGGTGATTAAAAAGCGGACTGTAAAAATAGAGCAATTCATGTCTCTTCAATATATTTTTGCTAATAGAACATACAACATTCAAACCCCATGCATTTTTGCAAAAAATGTACATTTTGTTGGCATAAAAGACTGTCAATATTTCCATTTATTTCATGTATGCATTTTATATATAAGTATCATTTTATAAATTACTTGTCAGTGGATCTGGTATCACAACCACAATGCAATACGCATTTCTTCGTTTTTTTTTGGAAAATCGTAAACTTCTTGTGACCTGCAAAAACATTTTGCGTTTGTTGCCTTTCCTTTTATTTCTTGCATCCTGGAAAAGTCTTCAGAACTGTTTTAACTCCCTATGGCCGAGAACCCAGTACTCAAATATTTTTGAAATTCCTATTGGAGAACTAACAAATTCCAATAACGTGTTAAAGCTCGCAGTGGATGCATGTTTTGTTCACACATTTTTTATGATTATATACTTGCATGTATTGGTCATGAATATGGTAAAAGCTAAAAATATTCAAATTCATTATGTTAAATTCAAAAATTTATATTCGCAAAATTTGCAAGCGAAAAAAGCTTTTTTTCGATTGCCAGCAAAAAATAGTTTGCTTCATAAGCAGATTTATAAAATCCCAGACATAGAAATGGATTACTATTGTAAGACTTTCATGATCCAATTTTTTGGTACCATATTTCTGTTATTTATTACAGTACTAACAAGTGTTTACGTGTTTCCTGGGTATGATGAAGTCAAAAAAAAAACATTAAATGGCGATGTGCTGACTAGTATGCATAAATATATGTACCTGATCAGTGCTCAAGTTGTATTGTATGTTTTGACTGCTGGTTGTGAGCTGATCAGTTTCACTATTTATCACGAACAACATATAATAACACAAGACTTGGAATCTCTGGTTAATGCATTCCGCTCAACTATTGTTAATGGTAACAATGATGATCAATCAAAGGCACTCATTAATGCCTTGGTTGTGGAATATTTCTACAAGTAGGAGGCTTTGGAAAGTTTTAAATCTGTTATTATTAAACAATACAATTTTATTTCAAAAACTGTTGCGTTTTATTTGATTCTTTCTTTGTTATAAGTATGATGGGGTTGTATATGGTGTAAGCAAATAATATATAAGATGCACTTTATTTTTTTGAATACATTCATGCCAAAAAACGATAAATGGAGTGTACGAGACAATAAAAACAATGTCGTGACGAGTAAAACTGATGCAGAAAAGAAGCAAATAAAAAACAATAATAAAGCAAAGGCAAATCCAAAGTTGTCTGAAGCAAAAAAGGAGAAAAATGATGCATGTCGGGACAGGCGTGCAGCACGTGGTTCCTCCAAAAGTTTTGCTTAATAATCTGCACTTGTCATAATTTGCAAAAACCAACTGCAGATTCATTAGCATTTAGTATATAAGTAGAACAAATTCACTAAAATGTACATTTTGCCATGTCTCATGACAAGTCACCGCCCACCACTGTCAAAGAGATGGCAGCTCATTTCGAGAATATGATACCTAAGGACATTCACACTGTTGGTTCAAAATCCACTGATACCAAGCAAACGGGCATTGATTCCACAAAGATGACAATTGTTGCAACTGGCGTCAAGACGAAAGGTGGAATCAAGAAAGCAATTGAATCCAAGACTCGTCTCAAAATACCTCGTGCAGCTAAAAGCGCAGTTGGTTTCGTGGAACACAGGAACAAGATGGACGAGGACATGGAAGCTAGGGCATTTGCTTCTAAGCAGGCGCGCAAGGAAAAAGAATAAATCTCAATTAAAACCATTCTTACATTTGTTTTATACTCTTTATTAAAAAGAAAAATCATACTTTTTGTTAAGTTTTCATAGTGTTCCCGATGAGATTCGAACTCATGATCTCCAGCTCATAAGACTGGCGCCGTAACCGCTAGGCCACGGGAACTTTCCACGATACTCATATGATGAATTGATAAATTAAGACTTTTTATAAGCTAGATTTTTTTCACGCTTCTGACTGAGCAGACGACGACCAGGACTCACTCCCCTCGCACTATTACCATCCTCATATGCTACTTGTTGATCATTTTTCAGACCTTCACGAATTACAAGTAAAAAATATCCAAAAATCAAAAACAACAAAATATAACCAAGCATAGCTTGTATTTCTGTTTTTTTGTTTAATGGACATTGGGTTTTATGGACAAATCTTTTTCAAATTTCCCGAAATAGATTTTGCTGTATATTGCCAATTTTCTTAGTGCCAACCTCTCACTCACTTTTCTTCACATGTCTCACGGTGGATTTGTTGTTCTAAAACCAACTGCTGTAAAACCAACTACTTTAGTTGATTGCAAAGAAAAAAACACCTCAAATCTTTGCATTGTTACTTCAGTTGTTTTGGTTAACCCAAAAATCAAAAATGCACACTCATCTGCTTTTGTACCAGTATCATCATCTAAATTTACCGAGCTTCATACCTACAGCAATGTAAAGATGGGTCAAATTTTTGGATCAAGTGTAAGCAATCTCAAATTTTATCAAATACTCTCACTCCAAGTAGTATTCATAAAAATGGAAAAAGATGGAATTGCACGATTTAAGTTTTGCAAATCTTCTAGTGTTTTTGGAATTAAAGAAATTGAAGTTTTGCAGACTGAGGGATGGGATAAATTGCTGAAAGAATTGGGATTGAAAATCTCGAATCGCTCTATTAAGAATCCAGTGGGTTGTATTTATGAAATTTTGAATATGTGTGGATTTAAATGCATGAATTCGAGATTTCCAGGAAAGCAAGATAAAACTAAAAAAAAATGGCTTTTACAGATGAATTACCATTTCAATGACAGCATCTTCCAGAAAAATAAGCATAGGGTCAGTTGTCTGCGTAGGGGTAATAGGATTGAGGAGATCTGATGGATTCTGAAATGAAATTTGTGGTGGTATTTATCAAACAGTAATTTCTACTGTGTGTGGGGTTGTATGTGTTACAGGATGAAAACATTCCAGCATTCGATTTCCAGAGTAATAAAATAGAAATGAAATATGGATAAAAAGTATAGTTTTGATTTTGTATTTTTTAATAAAATTTTCAAATTTTGTCTGTTGAATGTCAAGAACTTATGTATATAAGGATATGGTCCTTTGTTCGATACAAAATGAATCAAAAAACATATGAAAGGTTTGAAGAAGATGAGTATTGGTTGATAATGAAAGAAGTTGAAAGATTGGGAATAGAAGAACGTAAATATGAAGAAAATTATATATTGATGCGTGAATATGAAGAAAATTATAAATTGATGCGTGAATATGAAGAAAATTATAAATTGATGCGTGAATATGAAGAAAATTATAAATTGATGCGTGAATATGAAGAATTTGTTTTTTGGTCAAATCAATTGGTAGTAGATGAAAACAAGATGGATAGTTGTTTTGATTTGAAAACAAGCAAATTGTGGCCATTGAACCAAGTTAGCTCACTTTTTTCTAATGCAAAAAGAGATGTTGACAAGCACGTGAATAATGTCAAAACCTCAGTGGACACAAACACGAGAAACTTCAATGCTTTTAATAAAAAAAATTGGGAAAATGCTGGAAACACATCGAAAGCATTGATTAAGGCGGGAGTCACTGCTCACTCAAGACATCGGGAGAATCTTCTGCGACATGGAGACAGATTAGAAAAGGTGCTGAGATTTTTGAATTGATTGACATTGTTTTTATTAAAAAAAATAGTGTTCAAAAATTATTGGGGAGAAATTTCTACTCTGTGTAGTGTAGTGTGTGACGTATCATGAAAGCATGTGAGCATTTGATTTCCACGGTCATAAATAAACCCACCATCTGATACTGATATCATGGGAGCATCAAGGTACTGGTAATACGGTACGAAAATAATTGTCGGGGCAACCACAGTAATATCATTTTCAAATTCCAAAACAAACTTTCTGTTGAACATATCAAATTCCATCTTGATTGGAGTTCCAGCACATCTAAATGCGTATGGACGTAACAATGCTGGTAAAGCTCGACCTCCTGCAAAAATGTTATTTTTCTCAGATTCTTTGATCTGGTCGTTGGAAAATATACTGAGATCTTCAGTGTTCCAACCATCTCCGTGAGAATTTGTGTTGGTTGGAGTATAGTTCCATATGATGGCAGATAGGAGTGCTTTGTCTAAAGCAGACATGGTTACATTCATTGCAGAATTCTGAAGATGAAAGTCTCCAGTTTCATATGCTAGTTTGTTTGCTAAATCAAATGGTATGCCAGTTTCACCAATAATTGTTGGAACTCCCTTGCCACCACCGAGTCTAGAGGCCATGGACTTTATTTTCTGGAATTGTCTTGCATATTCAGAAATAAGATTTTCTTTTCCAAACACCAGAGGAAATTGGAAATTGTCTGTATCACGTTTTATGCCAATGCAAGTATAAAAAGTTTTGCTTACCAGTGGTACCAGATCATACCAATGGGGTGCAAATACAAATCCATCTACAGCGTTTTGGCTTGTTTCGAGAATAGTACCAATGGGGCCGCTGCTAACACTGGAGTCCTCGAAATCAGTGTTTCTGTCAAAAAAAAATAGCATAGGAACACCCTTCAACTCTTTTATTTTTTTATCTATTTTCTCTCTGAATTTCATGACGAATGGTACAAAAAAATCGCGCTGTGGGTGTATTTCTTGTTGGATACCATCAAGTACATGTATATTAAAAAAATTCTTTTTCAATAATACAGATTCGTTGGTTATAGAATCAATTTCCCAAACTCCATGTTTCTTCCAAACACATCCGCCAATACTTGTCCATGCACTTTGTCTTTGTATATTCAAAACAGTTTTCCCGTTTGGAACCAGACTCGGAGAATAGGTTTGAACACTTTTTGAAATACCACTTCCCAATTGAAAACTTTCAAAGAATGTTGGAGATGCACCCTGCCTGAGATATTTGCTCGGTTTGGAAAGGTCCTTCCATCCAATCATGCCCAAATTAGGCTCGTTCATGGTGTCAAACCCAATCACATTTGTTTCATGCACTAATTTTTCAGCTACCTTGGCAAAGGCAGCAAAAAAATGATTCTGTAAGTAGTCTTGTATGTTCTCTCCATTTACCATTAAATTTGGAGCAAATGTTTTACCACCAAAAAACAAAGTGTTCATAGTAGCAGTTGCAAGCTTATGGTGATTTGAGGGCCAATACATTTCTGAGAATTTTTCAGTTTTTTCATAATTTTGGTTTTTTGATTGCTGGGTAATACTACCTTGTTCAGTGTAAGCGCATCCAGTTTCGTGCAGAGTTTTTATGTCGAAGCCTACTATATCCAGTGTCCATGCAGGAGCCCCATCACCACCGGTCCATCTGGACCAAACATCCTGATGCGGGTCAATGAAAACAGATATATTATTTGTCTTTGCAATCCTTACCACCTTCAATAAATAATCTAAATATTCTTCATCATATACGCCAGGTCCAGTATGCTCAATTGCTTCCCATGTCACTATTAGACGTACGAATGTCATACCCCAGGCATTTAGACGACGCATATGTTCGTCCGCCTCTTTCAGTAGAAATGGACGTCCCACGAAACTTATGTTGTGAGTGTCATAAAAACCACAAGTGATATGTGAAGAGCCCCCAATTGGGTATTTTGAACTCCCTGAAACATTTACACCTCTTAATATAATCCTTCTACCAGCATCATCTTTGAACCATATTCCTTCGTTGGCAATAAGCTCTCCACGTAGTAGCTGTGGTGGTGATTTTAATTTCGGGATTGTTTTTTTATCATAAGTTGAATACGCGCATATGTTTGATGTTGATTTTTCGTTTAGAAAGAAATTCAACCATTTCATACATTTTTTGTTGTCAATCTCATAAAACAACAACATCAAGTGTACAAAAGCACATGATAAGAACCAGACACTAAGTCCATAAAACCCAAAGTAACATCCCAGAGCGATTACAATATATTGTACATACGACACAACTTTTATCATTTTACAAAATAATCCTAATTTCTCAAAGATAAAAGATATCAACATCTCAATACACATTGCAAAACTGATGATATATATTCAAAACACAAATCAAAAAAAAAAACATAACACTTCATAGCTCGAAAAATTTAATTTTAATTACACTCTTTTCAACTTTATAGTACAAAAATATCATTTCAAGTAGTTGTAAGTGTAGATGAATTGAGAATCTTAGATCTTTCATGATAACTTTTTAAACAATTTACTACGTTTGTATATCTTTCCATTAGTTTTGTTAATTGTTGATTACTGTCTATGGCACGTGTTTTGTGAATTAGTGCAGCTTTCAGTAGTTCATCATATTTTTCATTTTGTTCCTTTCTTTCCCTATTGAAAAATAGGTTTTGTGTATGAAATCTTTGCTTTACTTCTTTCAATTCTTGCGATTTATTGTGCAAATAGACTCTAAGTTCTCTGATTTCAGTTTCATATAAATCTTTGTTAATCAGGTACTCAGATTGATCCAATGCTTGCATTTTGTATTCCTTGATAATTTATACATACCTACTTATATAGTATTATGCTTCTCTATGTCTGTTAAGAAGTATAAGATGAGAAAAATGTTCAGATGACCGTTCATTGTAAACAGCATAATGGAAGATGTTCATTGGTGTAAAAACATGTTGTTTTTGTTTCGTTGCAACACTTACAATTAGCGTGCATGTTGTCAAAGATTCCTTTCACAAAAATGAATTCGCCTTGCTTTTTGATGATTGTTTTACTTTCTTCGTCCGGTTCCATGATTTGGTTACCAACATTTTTCCTCTCCTACAACTCTAATCATTTATTTTTATTATTTTTTCATAACAAGACAATATCATCAAACAAAATGATTTTCTCGCGAAGTAAATAAGTGCTTTTGCCACAATCACATAATCTGTTATTTCAAAAACAATTACCCAGAAATAGATTATATAATAAAGTGCAATATAAATGTCATTAGAAAAACAAGTAGACATTCGAAAGCATGACTGAGCATGGTGCATATTTCAATAAGAAAATTAGGAAACTGAGTCATAAAACAACTACCTTTTCAGAAAGTAGTAGTAAACATGTCACATTAGAAGGTGAATACAGTAAAATTCACGAAAATATTAGGCCCAAATTGAGAAAAATAATTGATGACATGCTTGGTGATGAGCTTGATGCTCTTGTACACATTTGCATGATCGAAAAAATAGAAAAAACTACCACCAATCAAAATTATCCTGGAAGTATGACGACAGCCTATTCACCATGCTGTACACCATTGAACATAGATAGTTCTTTGGGAACATTGGATCTCGACAAATTATATCGTTCTACTAGCCCATGCTATCCTCCACCTGATTCATCATATACAGACCAATATTTGAAAAAATAAGTAGAAAAATGAAGCAATTTATGTGTTTCCAATTGAAAGTAGCAAAAAAACGAAAACTACACTAACTACAAAACGGAAATTGAAAAATAAATATTTTTTTCCAACTTTGCATTTGTTTGGCTCAGTTGTCATTGATAATACAATCTCAGGCGTCTACATATATAAAGTTTTTTGATGGCGATAGTAAAATTGCTATATAGTATTTCGTGAAGTTCTTTAAATTTTATTTAAAAAAATGTGTGAAGAGGAAATTATTTTCAATTGAAATAAAACAAATATATACAATGTCAATAGATGCAAATGAACTTAAGAACAAATCTGTATTAATCATTTGAAGTTAATATGTTGACGTTTTCTAGAACACAAGTCGTTATATTGTCTGTTGGTATACTTTACTTGATAATGGGATTTGTATTGATGCTAAAAAAAGACATTGGTATACCAATAAAACACGAGTGTGAGATTCCGAAGAAAGATGTGAAAAACTCAGCAACAGGGAGTATATTTTCCGGAAATCGTGTTCGCAAATTTGATTTGGATGTTTTGTTTGATTCTGAAAAATCAATTCATAAACAAAATCAAAATATTGAATCACTGCAAATAAAAGTATGCGAGAAATGGAATGTTGTTACAACAATTTTTAATGTAACGAAATCAGTAAGCAAAGCAGCTTCATTGAAAGACTGGTGTACTGTCATAATTGGTGATAACAAAACACCGACAAATTATATATCTCAAAATATTGATCTTGCAAACAACAAGAATGTTTTTTTCATATCAGCACAAGAACAATACCAGAATAGTAAAGTCAGAGAAGATGCCATTAACAGATATATAAGATCAATTCCATTTGATCATTTTTCCAGGAAAAATGTTGGATTCTTGTATGCTATACAACATGGAGCAAAAATAATTTTTGATTTTGATGATGATAATGAATTGGGTAACGATATAGTAGATGATATTAAGAATATAATTCCATGGAAAGACAAAACACATTGGAAAACCAATGTCGTGTCAACCTCTGAAAGTATGATAAATCCTTATCTGATTCTAAAACCTACACTTAATAACACATGGCCACGTGGATTTCCGTTGGAATCAATAAATTTACATAGTGATTTGAAAATTGAATCAAATGTATCCAATTTCCCAGTTTCAGAAATAGGAGTCGTTCAAATATTAGCCAATCATGATCCTGATGTAGATGCTGTGTATAGATTGACGAGAAAATTGCCAATATATTTTGATGAAAACATAGACAATTCACTTGTGTTACCATTGAATGTTTATGCACCATACAATGCACAAGCTACTTTGCACATGCACTCGGCAATTTGGGCAACAGTTTTGCCCATGACTGTTCCTGGAAGGGTGAGTGATATATGGCGTGCTTATTTTTCGCAGTGTATATTTGCAATTATTGGAATTCATATTTCATTTGTGGCTCCTGTGGTCACACAGATTCGGAACGTGCATAACTATCTTGCTGATATGGAAGCTGAAACTGATTTATATTTCAAAACTGGTAAACTTATTTCATTTCTATCTACATGGAAAACAGATGCAAAAACAGTCCCAGGAGCTATAGAAGAATTGTGGATTGATTTATATGAAAGAACATACATTGAGTTACAAGACGTATTGGCATTACAACTATGGCTTCAAGCGATACAACAGACATCTTATGTTTTTCCGATACTAAATAAAAAATCTGAAGATTCATCCTATACAAAACAAGCAGACATGCAAAATATCTTGCTAATAGGACAGTTTAATTATGCAACTCCTGGAAATATGATAAGAGAATGGGTGCAAAGTTGGTCGTATTACTTTCCTTTTCAGAATATTGTTGTGAATTTGCCAGTAAAACATATTGGATATGATGTAGTAGAAAGTTTGTTATATCTAATTGGCATTTACAAAGATGATACTTTACAAAAAAAAAATCAGTTAGATACATCATCTGTGTATCTGTATAAATATGATGCTGGATACTATTCACCTATGTCAAATTTCATCAACACGATGAAAAATCATTCACATGTGGAAGGTGCTCTATATGTGCATGATGATATGATAGTGTCGCATTTACTCATGTCAAATATTAAAAATAATAAAAAAACATGGACACTCTCTGGGATTGGTTCAGATTCAGAAGATTTAATTGGAAATGTAAGTCCATATAGAAATAAAACAATCAATACATTTAGGTGGTTCAGAAATGGAACATATTCAATTGATGTGCCGTTACACTGGAACAATTTTGTATCATGCAAAAAATCTTTTAGTAGTATTATGCAGGACAGTAGAATGGAATATTTTTGGCAGCCTGATGGTGGACTTTCTGGAGGTTGGGGACAGAGTGACATGTTGTATGCCAGTAACCATAACAAAACACAAATGAAAATTTTTTTGACACTTTTGACTATTTTTGATTCTCATAAATTGCACTTAGAGTGTGGTATTCCAACTGCCTTAAGTATTCTGGTAGAAAATTATGGAATAAAATATACAATTGCTCCCCTTTGCACAGATTGGACTGTAAATAGATTAGATACTTCGAAATGGAAATGCATTTCTGATAAAGGATTTCAACTCCTACATCCAATCAAAATGTCAAAAAGTATTTCTGATTGGAAACATAAATTCGACAGTTTCGCAAAAAAATTAAAACATAAAAGGGTTTAAATTTCATTCTTTATTCACAACTTGTTTTTCCTACAGATTTTGAACGTATTTTATAAACTTACATACGAAAGCATGCCGGTCGTGTCTGAAATTTTTTAGTCGTGCTACTATGCAAAAGATGTTTTGACTGAAAAAAATCCAATATATGATTTAGTTGCATTTTCATGCATTGAGAACATTTCTGGTAAAAATTTATTTATGTATTCCAGTGTCTACTTATGTACCATACTTCACCAAAACTTATTGTTCAAAATATATACAAGAAATAATAAAATGCTCTATTTTCTTGAAATGCACGAAATCATGCCGGCAAAAGTTGTAGTGACTTAAAAAAATTTAATATATTCTGTAGCTCCCCGAGACTATTTCCAACATGCCATAATTCCACTTCACTTGGAAGTATGTTCAAGACAAATTGTAACATATTATATAGCTCTAACATAATATGAGGATCTGACTTCCATTTTCGTATTGTCATGACAACTGTTTCAATCAATTTTTGTATACCATTCATTTCATTTTCAGGACACTGAATTATATGATTATTTATCATTTCCCAATTATCATCACAATCTTGTATATAATCTACCACATATTTGATTCCTTCTATTACAATAAGAAGACATTCTTTATTTGCCAATAAACTCTGCGTAAAATCTAAAATCTCATAAAACTTAAAATTTGTTGCAAAATCATCAACACGACATTTAACGTTCATTGGTTTTTCAGGAATATGAAGATATTGGTCAAAAGTCATTCCCTCAGAATTACCAGCCCCTAAATAATCAGCTGAATTCATTGGAAATCCAACATCAAAATCATATTTGTCGAAAGATTCCTGTAGAGCATCTTCAGGTGTTTGTATACGTTTAGAACAACCCCGACACACGCAGCTTTTATGCATTGAGAACATTTCTGGTAAAAATTTATTTATGTATTCCAGTGTCTACTTATATACCATACTTCACCAAAACTTATTGTTCAAAATATATACAAGAAATAATAAAATGCTCTATTTGCTTGAAACGCATGGCATACTCGTGAAAAATGTACATCTCATTTAGAAGAATATAACAATTGGTAGACCCATTCAAATGTCCACTAAAAAGATCCACAATATCATTTCTACATTCTTGCTGGTTGTGTTTTATTTTTGTTTTAAGAGGTCTATGTTTTGCAATATATATGCACTTGTTTCATCTGTTTTGTAATAAACACATAACAATCTGAACAATTAAATTCAGTTGCATTCTTCATTTTTGTTAGATGGTTTATATGTATGTTGGCATTTTGTTATTTCCAGTTTTATTTGTGTCCATTTATTGCAGAATGGAACAATTCCCATCCACACACAACTAGGCGTCAACAACCATACTGTTGGTTTGATCCATGTAAAGTGAAAAATACGGACGTTGTGTTTTATTCTATTCCATTCACTCGCGTTGGTTGCTGGTAGACTGGACATGACGTTAAATTGTAATGGTAGTTCGTAAAATTGAGTATGTACACTATTAATCTCAACATATTTTTTTGTATTATAAACCGTATTCAGAAATGCTTGTTCTGCCCATGCAATATCATATAATAGAATATGCATTTTTATCATCAATTGATGATAAATTTCGTTTGATGGGATGATTAGCATTACCCCCGCATTGTACTTATCAGGAAACATTGATGAATCATCTTTCACCCATCCCAAATGTATTCCCTTTTTACGCATTACATTAGAGTGTACATCAAACAATTCTGTGATATTTCCGGTCACAATCGTATCAGAATCTACATATAGTATGGCATCATATTGAGTCATATTGAAAATGTTGAGCTTTGAGAACTGTCCAACATATCTAGTTAAAATTTTCTGTGTTTGATGGAATAATCTTAAATTAATCGGATCAGCAACAGGACTATTATAAACAATATTCCATCCAGCATTGTTCAATCTTTTCTCATCTTCATAATACATGTAATTGTGTTTAGATGTAATAAGAATTCGATCAATTCCACAGTCCAAATCCGAGTACTTTGTAATAGAATACCCAAGGACTTCAGCGAGATCAATATAATTGCTTGCATTAATCGTAAGAATTGTGGCAATTGCAAATTTTTTGTATTTTTGGTTATTACACATATTATTAGACAAATGAGGATACTGAACAATATTTTGGGATATTCCTTCATGCAAATGCACAGAAAATTTCAAAAAAATACTGCCAAATCCAAAACTCACAAAAAATACTAAAAAAGTAAACAATTTTTTCATTTGTTCATATAAATGAAATGTATATATACAATTCAGACAATTATCATTAAAATAAAAGTATAATAACAAATGAGTATAAATGATAGGGAATTAAAAATGACAATTTAATTTCCAGTTCAAAACAATCTTGTGAACTGGAAATTTATCTGTTTTGCAACACATGCAGAATCTCGCCGCATGGCGGGTCAAATCCGTGTCATTCCCAAAATCAAAGTCTTTTATAACATTTGTCTTTGGCATGGGAGACTGAGACACAATCAAAGTTGATGTGGTTGATATCGTCACAAAACGTCTCCTTGACACATTCCCTCCAATACAAAAAATTCTGTCCCTGAGGCATTTATCATTCACCAACTCAAATCCTTTCACCATAGACAGAGGCCGTAAAATTTTTTATTAAATCATGTGTATGTTTTTAGATCCTCTGACACTGCAATTTTTGTATATGAAATATTGGAATTCAAAAACTACAGATGCATATATTCCAAAATTAGTTTGGCCTTTTTCTCACCGATTTTATCTATATTGCTAAGAAGCTGGATTTTCTGTTTGTAATTACCACAAGAATCAACTGCACGGAAAAGACTGATGAAATTTGGATAAACGTTTGAGATTTTTTTGGCAATATTGGTACTGACATTTGGAATCTGTCCTAATTGCATCAAAAAACAAACATCTGGGGTTATATTAGAAATTTTTCTAGATTTGATTTTGACAAAATCTACATATTGTTTTGATTCTACTACCTGTGTGTAAGGGGTATGATTCAGAATGATTTTTTTACATAGTGATGTTAAAAATACAGCATTTTCCTGTATATTATCTACAAAAACAACTTTGATATTGTCTCTGTACATCATATTAGTGTAACTAGATGATACCTTTGTATCCGCGGTCCTTTGCATACTATTTATCATTGTGTCGCCTTCAATGATATATGTAATATTTTCTGCTTTCAAATTTGAAAGTAGTCTAAGTTTTTGTTCTCGCATTCTACCATCATGTATAGAAGAAATCAAATCAGACAAAGTTTTCCTTTCAAATACCAATGTCCTAATTATTTCATCATTCTTATGAATGATGATATGTATGTCAGCAAGTTCTAACTGTTCTTTATAAATGGCAACGTTTTCTATGTTGACAACATCAGTTGCACAAATTGCATTGTGCAGAGCTGTTTCGCGTGAATCAATGACCAATTTCACCTGTACCATTGTATTCTTTGAATATAAATTACTGTAAACGTCTTTATATATCTTTATTATTTTTTAAGACAACGCCAAATTTATAGAGAAGAATCTGTTTTGTTTGTTGGTAAATTGAAATAAGTCAAATATAACGAAAAAATAAATACAAAATATACAGCCAAACTAAGAAGAACCATTGCAACAAAAAAAGGTTTTGTAGGTGTGACACTGACTAAGAGTGGACTTGCAAGGGAAGTATTTTTCACATCATTGACAATACCATGACTGACATAAATGTTCATAGCAGCTGGTAATGTTGTTGTTTTTGCGAACTGTGAATTTATATTTTCTGTTGTCATCTGATCTGCTATTGATTTTGCATTTATAATACCTCTTGCTTGAATGATAGTGACTACACCAATACTGTCACTTAGAATTCGTCTGCTTCGTGTTGAACCGTCTATACTTTTGATGATTACATCATCCAAATTTACAACATTACCAACTATTGCCAAAGCAGTGCGGAATTCAATTTGTTTGTTAGTATCAAAAGTGGTGATTGACATTGGTAACGACATTTCAATTTTTACTTCCATTGCTACAAGATAATCAAATATGAGACTTAATTTCGTAAAACCAAGTTCTGTGTTGTTGGAGGAACGTGTTGAAATATTAGCAGAAATTTCAGAAACGTTGGCAGACAACAGTTTCCTGCCTTGACTTGTTTTTTGTAATGATTCACTTTGAAAATAAGTCATATGCATTGGCATCACAGAAACATATTTATTTATGGAATCACTATTAATGACAGAGTTTTTTATGTTTTGCAAGTACATAGTTAATTCTAGGTCACGATTAGAGGTAAAATCAACGTCAATATCAATGACTGTAAATCCAGGAACCAAAGTCTGGAATTGATTTGTGTCCGAAATAATCGAAAGACTTTCTGTGTAAATTTTGTCGAGATCCTTATTCAGTATACAATCATCAATACCATGCCCAGCATACGTGTTTCTCCACGTGGAAGTAGGACAAATTTTACACTCTTGTTTATTGGGTATTTGAGGAATGGGTAATATTGCAAGTGTTTCTGCGTTTCTCAACTTACTCCCAATTAATTTTGAATCTGTCACATGTACAGTTATTGCTTCATAATCATTCTTCCCTGAAATTTCAAATATTATAAACTGGTCGTCTTGCGTATATTCTTCTCCAATTATATCAATCAAGTAAACACCACCAGATGGTGATGTTACATTTTTCATAATTTTCACTTTAGTTTTCGTTTTTAGAATTATATTGCCACTAAAGGCAAATGTTGAATGAAAATGATTATTTTCTGTTACATTATCTGCAAACTCAATATAATAGTATGGTTCTGGTTGCATTGTTGTATTCAAAATTTCTTGTACTCTTAATACAACTTCATTATTGATATCTTCTATTGGTGTTTGAATGTGTTCAGAATATTCATTGATTCCACATGGAATACAATGGGTGGTGACATAATAATCATCTCCAAATATATATTTTGGAGTTGAAGAATACGAAAACCCATCATCACATGCTTCGTGCAACCGATTATTTGTATATTTTTGTATATAATCACTTATTGAACTTCGATCATTACTAATTAATCTCGCAATTGAAAATTTTACTTTTATATCCCAATATGTTGTATTATACACAAAATATTCTTCATTATTCGCTCTTGCACTCAAATTTGTAGATTTAGTTTCGTTAACATTTCTTTGGATTTCATCAATTACAAACAATTTGTCATTACTTGCGAAATTGAATTTCAATTTAATGAATATTTTTATTGACTCATCATCACATTCCAAATTATTTTGTTTTAAATTGGTACAATTTAAATGGTAATCAAATTGACCACTTTCATACTCTATTCCCTTATATTTCAATATCTTGCCACTTCTATCATATCCACCTGTAGACCTTGTTAGTCCATCCCAACCTGTGATAAAATCATTCATCCCCTTCCCACTCATAGTAAAAAGCATTCTATAGTACCATTTCGTTTTCAGTGTATAATCTTTATCCTGTAAATATAATACAAATTCCGATTTGTCCTTCATTTGTTGGATGTCAGAAGATATTCCAAAGCCATGTATAATTCCTATATTCAACAACAGGAAAAATAATACCTTCAACATTTCTTTCTTGACAATATATAGATGCTTATATACTTCTTCTATTTCAAATATATTTTTTATTTGGTGAGTAGCAAAATCATTTTATTCTTCACAAAAAATGCATATATGAAAATTTAAATACAACATAACCTCAATAAAATATGTCATTCCATGTAAAGTTGTGAATTGGTTAAAATGAATAAAATACATATTGTAAAAAAATTTTATATATAAGTATTTATATTTTTACATTAAATTAAGTATGGATATGTCAACAATAGATCCTTCATCAGACATTAAAATAAAACAATACTTTGAACCAATGGACTTGCTATTGCACATTATGAGGAATTCCACCAAAAAGATAATTGATTGTATTCCTATGAGTATTCAAACATACATCAATACAAAAGCAGAAAAAAATTTAAACAAAACGCAATCAATTACATCTGTCATTTCTGATGTAAATAACTCATTTCCATCTGAAATTGTAGAAAAAATTTCTCATTGGTTGTTAAAAAAATCGAGTTCTGACAACATGTTACCAGACCAGGTCATTGCTGCAAGAAGAATCATGTTAATTGTTTCATTCATAGAAATCAAAGTGCCATATTCATTGGAGACAAGAAAAAAAAATATAACGAAACTTGTGAATTCAAGAAAAAAAGATACACGAGAAAAACAATTTAAATACACTTACTGTTTCGCATTGCCAGATATCCGATACACTTCATTAATTATTGGACCAAAAGGGAATGGATTGAAAAAACTTATGCATGATTTCCAAAACAGTGACATAAAATTTATGTTTGAAACAGACATGCTCATTCTGAAATTTGATGATTTGGAAAGTGGTTTAGATATGAAATTTATGATAGACAATAGGTTTTCGCAGATTTCGAAAAAAATAGAAAATGATGATAAGTTCAACATAAAAGAAGATGACATCCGACTTCAAGTGAAGAAAAATAAAAACAAACGAAATGTAAACAAAAATGCTGACGTAGATACTTGTATCGCCTTGAAGAAACACACTAAAAAAATTGAAAGTAACGTGGAAATTTCAGACACCAACACAAAAGATAGTGCGGCAAAAACAAAAGCTACTACCATATAATACTTTTGAAAAATGCATGTTTGTCATAAAACATAGTTTGTTGAATAAAGTAGAAAGATTTTCTGGCTTACTGAACAACATTATATGAACTAAAATAAAAATTCCATATCAATTCGTAATTTGCAAAATGGGTAAACTTCAAGACACAATCACAATTGTAGTGTTTTTTAGTATCACATTTATCATTATGAATATCTTTATTTCATCTGGAAGTGATTACACTTGCAACACATTATGAAATAAAACGAAATACACTCATTTCCAATTTATTATGTGTCAACTAAAGTACATTTTCGTTGGCTTGAACTCTTTGAAGTCTGGAAACATTTTATATTTCAACAATGACTTGCAAAATAGAAAAATCATCACTGAACCACGATACTAACAAGAGTATGCCGAAAATAATTGTACAACACCCCGATAAAGATACAAAAATACAACAAGGTACATTATCAAACATATCATCAACATCTTGTTGTTGTCTTTGCAATTCCAAGTCAGAAAATTGACGTCGACGCGCGTACATTATTACACATAAGAGAAACACGTTCAATTGTAACTGTTATAGTAAATAATATCCGAAAATAGAAATATAAATCTAAATGATTTTGTGGAATTATAGATCATTGTCGCAAATTCTCGTCATATATACTGATTTCTGAACCAACCATCTCTTCCAAATATCCTGCAAGCGAATGCCAAATTATAGCTTCTTGTATATATTGTTTCTGAAAATTTCTCCATTCAACACACATGTAAACAGCTCTCAATGCTTCTATAAATACAACGAAAATGTGTTTACACTGTGTCTTACAATATGTCCTGCTTGAGTCTCCAAGTACAGTAACTAGTTCTCTCATTACAATACCAAGAAGAGAGTGCTCGTCATATTCAGTCCCCCTCATTCCTGACCAGATACAACCATTTATTTTTGGAAACGGGTGCAAAGCATCACTTTCTGTACGCACTGGTGCATATCTTGTATCCTGGGAATGAAAATTATTAAAACGCGTCTTTATGATGTCAAACAATAATTTAGCTGTTACTTTTTCCTCATGAAAAGAGGAACGTGGAATAAATTGCGCTAACTCTTTCTCAAGCTGACTCACCCGTACCTGCAGTGCAAGAGTCTCATTTTGCGAGAAAATCATCAGGGCATCTTTGCACGTGAGCCCAATAGCAGTTGCCTGCATTCTTGTTATTACACATGTAATAAACTTATATATGTTTGACATTGCACATTTTAATATATATTATACAATACACCGTTCTTGCTTTCTCTTTTAATGGCTTCTGTTTTTGCTTCATGCAGAACAGAAAATATGCTGATATCACAGTGACTCCGCACTAGTTCATCCATAGCCGTGAAACCATCCTTGTTCACTTTTGTTGCTGATTTTGGACATAATTCGAGTAATAAAGTAATTGTCTTTAGATCAGGATACATATATATATAAACAAACATTCTCGCCCATTGTAGAATGGTGCAAGCCCCCCTCAATAACCACGACCTCACGGCGCCGCGGCGCGAGTGGCACATCACACCCCCCGCGCGCGTCACGGATTGGCTGCTCACGGTTCTCGTAGATCCGCGCGATCTTCCCATTGCCTATCTGTTCGTCAATGTGTTCGTGCTCGTAGTGCCAGCAGCTGTCATTGTCTTGTATGCGCAGTCTCACGTCCTGGGGGGGGTGTACATGGTCGCCAACGTCGCTTTTTTCTATGAGAGATTCATCCTCGCGCTGCACTTTAGCGCCCACCGAAGTCTCACACGGAGTAGTATGCTGAATGAACTACCACAATATGCATTGGCCCCACTGTTTGGCATACCCCCCGGCGTTTACAAAATACACCACCTCAGCATACATCACAAAGGCAACAACCGGAGCGATAAAGACTTCACGTCCACAGAACAATACCAGCGTGACAATGTTCTACATTTTGTACATTACTGGATAAAGTTCGTAATATATGTTTACATCGGTCTCCCGCTATATGCATATAAGAATGGACGAATGCAGAAGCTATGCAGCCTCGTCGCTACCAACGTAGCGTTCTTATTTGCGTGTTATGTGCTTAACAAGGCGAGACCCGTTGGCGTTTTATATGTGTTTGTAATTCCGATGGTTGTGAGTTCATTTCTCACGAGCTTTGGCAATTTCTCTCAGCACTTGTTCATCGACAAAGATTTTCCAGACCGAAACGAATCGTTAACATACAGCATTATCAACTCTGTATCGAACCAATCCAACTACAACGACGGGTTTCATGCAACTCATCATATAGACTCGAAATTACACTTTACTCTGTTGCCAGTCGAGTTTCATAATAACATCGAGCGGTATGCTACGGCGGGCTCGATTGTGTTTGAGAATACTTCATTTTTTGAAATCGGCATGTGTGTATTCATGCAAGACTATGACAAGCTGTATAAGCGCTGGATTGACATAGGTACGGGGAAGCCTAAAACAAGACAAGAAGTAGAAATTTTGCTTCGCAAACGACTCCGCCCAGTAATCCGTGCCTGCCCACACGAGCAATAAGATACAAGTTGTGTTTTGTATTAAATGCACTACAAAAACCAGCCCTCTTCTCGACACCACTCCCGCTATCTCTCTCTCTCTTTTGTTTCTTGTATACTAAGTATATTGAAAAAAAACTGGACTGTGCTCCCTTTTGGCAACTGTTTCCATGTATTCGCCATATTTTAAACAGATATATAGTTATCAAATACTTCATTTAATTCAAGACAAATATTTATTATAACTTTGTAAAATAGAATCATTTTGATTGTGTTATTGTCGTATTTACAAGTGTAGCATAATACAATTTTAAAATGTTTAATATTTTCTGTTTTAATTGTCAATTATTGACAAAAATATAAAAAGATTTATGCCACTTGTGAACATATACAAACGTATATAAGCAACATATTTTATTTCAACTTGTCCACTGTTATATAATTACACTGACTTAACAATTCTCTGTCAGTAAAAAACTGTTTTTAAAATGGATGAGATTGTTGTTGTCTGTGATAACGTCATTCGTAAATTTGGGTTTCTGACAAACAAAGTTGGTGTTGTGAAAAAGGTGGCAGAAGGTGGGGTTGTCTTTGTAAAATTTGATACGAATATAGATGTATCAAATCATATTGGGGAAATTAACAAAAATGGTAAGCGCAAATATGTAGTGGAAGAACCTGATTGGGTTCCATTGAAGATAAAAGAGACTCGGTCACCAGAGCAGTCTGAATTATACAGTTACGTTAATTCAATTCATAAACAACCCAAAGATACAATCAATGAAAACACAAACACTATTGAAGAACAAAATAAATTGTATTGTTCGGATGACAAAAATTTAATCATAACATCAAATCACATCGTCAATGAAGAAACTTGCGTGGTTTCTGATGTGAGACTCGTTTTTTTTGTGATGGGGCGTCTGGCCAGTGGTACAGATTCGGGCACACGCACAGGGTACATTACTAGTAAATTGTAGATTTGCACGTAAAAGCCAATCAAAATGTTTTTAAATCTTTTAAAAATAAACACTAAACCCTAAAAAATCTGTGTGTACATATCCTTTTTAAAAAATATGCAATTAAAATCTATTTCTGTAAATTTTTATATTAAATAATTTTCTCAATGAGCTTTCATATTCACCATTGTCAACCAATTATGGCATTTTCTGGTGTGACTACGCCTGCCATTAAACAGATGATTCAAATAAAATTTGATGAGAATTTGGCGTTTGGTACTGATATCTATAACAAAGTAACAGGATTAAATGTAGATTTCCGAACGGAACCTTGGTTATTATCATTCAAAAATACGTTTTCCCGCATGATCTCAGAGGCTACTAAAATCAACCCCGAATTAGCGAATCCAATCACTTGGGAACAAATTGAGAAATGTGTCAAAGTTGGGGGAAGATATGAAATAATTGCAATCAAATATGTATTCAATAAAAGATTGAATGTGATTCAAAAAGCATATGCTACCACTTACAAAAAAGTTGTTGACCAACAATATGACTACAGACAACTGTTCCATGGAACAGATGAGTCTGCTGTTGCTGGAATTATCCGATCTGGAAACAAATACGGTTCGAGGGGTATGTGTGGATTTGGTGTGAATTGTTCCAGAGATATTGGATATGCTTTGCAATTCGCAAAACCAAACAAAGAAAATGAACAAAGTGTTCTAGTAATGAAATGTTTTATGCCAGATGGACATTTTGCAAAATGTCGGAGCCAAGTGCGAGATTTTGGAGTAAATGCAAATGGTAAAGATGTTTTGTGGTTTCATGACAAAGACTCTGTTCAAAAGTCTATTGTTTTCGTGGCGGACAGTCCAAATGCTGTCATACCAGCATTGCAAATTGTGATGAAATTGTCAAATATTAGTGACATGAGTAATGATGATATTCATAGACTGGTAATGTACAATCCAAGCGCAATTCTGAATGCAAGAATACAAATTGAAGGACAATCTGTGTTATCTGGAGGAAAGAACAAATTTGTGAATGGATTGGGTATTGGTAGTTCAATTCCAGTTTCATTGAATTCAATAACATCTGTCCCCATTGTGAGTGGTATTGTCAGGAAACCAGAACACGTGACGAAATGGCCGTCAGGGAAAAATTATATATCAGTAGGAATGAAAGTGAAAGTAAAGGACAGTTTGGCCGTGATGTATTTTTGTAATGGTTATGTTGGGAAAGTCAAACATATTATTCGTTACGTTTGCACGGATACAATTTTCTTGGTAGAAGTATTGGGATCAAATCAATTTAAAGAGGTTGTAAGACAACAAAATGCATTAACAGCTCGCAATAAGTCTGAATTTGATGCACGTTTGATTCCATTAAAATATTCACAAATGCAACAGACAACGGAAAAACTATCAAATATACAAGTAGCTCCAGATTCAAATGATTTGCTAAAAATTGAAATTGAACGCAAAGTACAACAAGCAAAAGATGATCAGACGTTTTTTCAAAATGCAACTGATAGAAAAGTAAAGAATCTCAGGGCCAATAGTAACTTGGATCACGTAAACTTGGACGGCATGCTCTCAAAAATAACAAAGACTGATGTAAAAAATCAAGCCAAAAAACAGAAGATTTAAATGCTCGTGTTTCCTTTCAAAATATTTTTTTGAAGTGAAATTTTGATTGTAAACAATAGTGTTTTTAATGCCAAAATAAAATTTATAAAATAAAATGCAATTCATATTCTATTTCTGAGAACCCTCGCGTATTGTCCTTTTCAATTTTTAAACACTTAACAAGTGCCGAATCCACATATGAGGAGTAATGTAAGAAAGATTCTTAGATTATCAAATGATGTTCTTTCAAAAATTTCTTGTCTTATAAAATCATTGCACAATGATTTTATATATTTTGACGACAAATATATTGTATATTTTTGTATAAATTTTTCATAATAGATATTTTTATCAACCTCGATCACTTTGCAATTTTTTGTTGCCGTTGGCTCACTCCAGTCTCGTTGTAGAAACATGATTTTTTGTAGTAAACTTGTAACTGGCGAGATGAAGTGTACATCAGCATTTGATTTATTCCATATCCTTTCATTCACACCAGTGAGAGTGTTCAAAGTTTTCTGTTTTAGGCTCAGTGGTTTTGTTGAAGTATTTCTTTGGGACAGCCGGGGTTCCTTTGTTGGTTGGATAATTTCGAAAAAATGTTGAACTCATTCTTAGTGTGTCCACCTCTGTGTTAGGCTCAGTGCTTTTGTTAAAGCATGTCTTTGGGACAGCCGGAGTACCTTTTTTGGTTGCATCATTTCGAATAATTGTTGAACTCATTCGTAGTGTGTCCACCTCTGTGTTAGACTCAGTGCTTTTGTTGAAGCATGTCTTTGGGACAGCCGGAGTTCCTTTTTTGTTTGAATCATTTCGAAAAATTGTTGAACTCATTTGTAGTGATGTCAGCATAAATAGTGAATGTTGTTTACTTATATACAAAAACCTTACTATAACATTACCACAAAAAGTATTTTGTGGAAATCTTTTGTGCTATAAAGCTCTAATTCGTGTGGAAGGTATAAATCTATTTCGGGCATTTATATTGATTTTAGATATGAAAATTAGTTTCGACTGGAAACAATAAAAGAATAGCACCTAACATGTACATAGAAGGTCCCGTTAGTGCTTTTTCTCTTTTCAGAGGAGATAGTAAAAAATTTAAATATTGCTCTGCGGTTAAGCCTAATCCTCCGACAAAACAAACATTTCCAAACAATATTTTTCGTGGTTCAATGATACCAAAAAAGAGTGATTTTTCATTGCACAATCATACACCAAAAGTTTTGAATTTGAGTTCGGAAGTTCATAGCAAAAATGTATATAAGATAAAGGAAAATATTTTAATTGCAGAAGTAGAATTTGTGCCTGCTCCAGAAGAATTACCTGAGAAAATGGAAGAATTTGTGGTTGCTCCAGTAGAATTCGTACCTGCTCCAGAAGAATTACCTGAGAAAATGGAAGAAATTGTGGTTGCTCCAGTAGAATTCGTATCTGCTCCAGAAGAATTACCTGAGAAAGTAGGCAATTGTGATGTTGTAAAAACATTGGTGGATGAATCTGCAGAATTACTCATGCCAAGTCAAATTTCTAAAAAAAGAGATTTTATGTCTTATTTAGAAGAAGAAAGATCAGTAAATGTTCAATTGTGTGTAATTAATCCGAAAAATGATGTGTTGTTGGAAGAAAACAACGAACAAAGTCAGACAGAGACCAATCATATGGAATTTGGTGATTTATTTTCGGATAGTGAGGACGAAGTGGAATTAGAGGAAAAAGAGGAAATTGGTAATGAAGGCAATGGTAAAGAACAGGTTTCTTATGATGGGGAGGATGTTATGATGCAAAGTGATGAAGACATAATGGAGGGAAAAACAGGACTGGAAGTTCATCAGAAAAAACCAATAAAGAACAAAAGGACTAGCAAAAGATGGATGAAAGTAGATGGAAATGTAGCTGGAGCAATTGGATTTCAGCAGTTGGCATTGGTCAAGATTGAAAATGAAAAAGAAAGGACAAACACGGGTAATAAGAGGGTCAAGGGGATAATCAAGAAACTTGCCGAATTTTGCATCCTTTTTAACCAGAACGTAATTTTTTCTTGTGAATCACCTACCAAGATAATATCATTCTCCTCTGTGGATAAGTCTGTCATCATAAATATAATCCACAACATGTCGCCTCGACAACAATGAGAAGATGTGCACATGTATATATAAATACATTCATGTGAATGTACATGTACATGTAAATCATGATGTTTTTTGTTATAATAAAACGAAAATGATTGAAAACTTTTGTTCAAATTGAATCAAAAACAAAACAAAGCAAAAAAGATATGAAAATGCTTGAAGTAGAGTAGAAATTTTATTAACAACAGTAAAAATAGACTAGACAATTACATGTCTAATCTAAAAATATATTGGGATTGGAATATACATCTACAAATTCAGGAAGTTTCATATCAGTCGCAGACAGTTGATTTGACGAGTCAATACGAATTCCCACTGGTAGCATGTTCAAAACCTTATTGTCAGAAATTTCAAGCAGATATGCACACCATATTTTCCTACTGACTGGCATACCAGCATAAACCCTACAAACTCCAGAAGAATGAGTATCTATTTTGGTTGACGATTGTGTCTCGATTTCAGTATGTGTTGTTTCTTTGTTTGATTGTATTGCTTTTGGTGTCCTAACCTTTTTATCAATTATCACAGCGAATGTACGTTGTCCTGATTGGTCTGTAGGAATAACAAATCCAGAAAAATTATTTTTATTTTCATTTGAAATGTCAATTTGTTGAAATTGTTGCTTGTCTGGATTTGCTAGAGACTTGACTAGATCATTATTCATTTTCAAACTTTGATTATTCATAGAAAATATAGAATTCTCATTAGGAACAATACAACAATCAATTGACGAAAACGAAGCACCATTTTCCATTTTGTTCATCTGATATTCGTTATGAATGAATATGATATCAGCCATATTTGAATCGAGACACCACTGGTAATAATATAATATCCAATCAAGTCCTGTTTCGGGCATCGTAAACATACTAGGTGGCACAACAACCCGAAATCTTTTGTTATTATAAATACTACCTTCTGAAAAAAATTCCAATTCAAGATTTTTGTTGTTTGATTGCATATGAACCTTGTGTGAATGAATATTAGAAATTGCGTCGCTCAGTCGAACACAAACTAGAGGCCGTTCAGATACCTGGTCATTTGTCTGTGTCTTGACCAATTTCATCATAAAATTTAAATCAGTTTCATAAACTTTGGATCTTCCACTTTCTGTCAACAGATTGTTTGTCTGGATCCCAATACCAATTTTATCATTGTAAAAGAAACTATTATTGTACATTCCATACATTGATAATGATACATCCGCAAGCACTTTGATACTTTTGATACTAATACCATACCCCTTATCGCATTGTTCCTTGGATCGGACGACGACACCAATAATAGCCAAAGCAAATGGTTTCAATGCTTCTTCTGTACTGGAATTTTCCATAATTGTATCCTTTTGTTCATCAAAAATATATGTTGTCATTGGAATACCAGGTTTCAAACAACCAACAACATCAGTTGGACTTCCTCTCCATTTATTTTTCTGTGCTGATGTCTCATGTTGATTCCAGGTCTTCCAGTCGATACATTTCACACCATCGACAACAACAGCATTGGCAAGAGAGGCTGAAACGACACCTGGCAACATTTTTCCTTTTTTGTCATAATAAACCAACTGTTTTGCATTCGCACCATCTACCTTTTCATATGGTGCTTTATGATAACCCATTTGGTCCAATACCTTAATCGGAACAAAATTTAAAACTGTATGTGTATTTTCCTTCTCTTTATTCATCTTGCTCATCCACGCTACATCGTTACAAATAACAGCCAATACAAAAGAATTTGGACTATTTGCAACGTCCAAAGAATTTTGATTAGCTTTGCTATTTGATATAGAATTCTTGTTGGCTTTCATCAATTCACTCCCACCAGAGAGAGTAATAAAATCATTGTCAACTTCAGACGTGTTTTCCTTATGTTTTTTGATAGGAGCTTTTATCATATCATCCTCCGTACTAGACTTGTCACTGCACTCGGTAGTGACTACAACTGATGCCCTCTTTTTAGTTTTGTTATCATCAATTCGTTTTGGTTCAGTGTCAGACATTTCAATATGATGCACGAATGCTTCAAGTTGGCAATGATTGAACTTGAAGTGACAAAGCATTGTATTTGTAACTTTATCTTATTTATTTTTTTTTGGGAATTTGCCACAATTACATTTTAAATATAACAAGAATATACGATTCTTATAAAACCTAAAACAACAACAATTGTATATGTATGATATATTTAATAGTTCCAAAATATTGTGTATTTATAGATATACTTTAATGAGTCGTCGTGTATTATACAGTATATAAGGCTGAAAATGTTTTATGAATATGCTTGATAGTGACATCAAATTCCACACGCAAAAATGCAAACAGGTGCAAAGTACTAGCACTAGTCAGTGTTTGGTAACTTGTATCAAAAATTACTATCAAGTAGAGACACAAAAGAAATCTAAACAAACACAAGATCGTTGTGTGATTTTTTAAATATAAAAACAACGTACAATACGTTTTTTTTGCACAATTTATTGAAAATCTATGATCTAGTCAAATAGAAAGGTGTTTTGCGTGCACATTTACCATGATGACTGGGTGTGAGTAGAATGATTCCAGAGTCATCCACTTGCACACAATTTTCTACATCTTGAAGGAAAGCATATAATATCAAAGATACAGTAAAAATTAAATATTGACAGAGTCCATTGCGCAGGTAGTTTGAAAATGTTACGAACACTACAAAACAATACTGGTATTTCATTTTGGGCTCCATGTACGTCCACACCAATTTAAGAAACATCCAATAAAAAGAGGTGCAAATTACAAGAAGTATAAAACTAATTCTCATGTTGTTGAAAAACAAGTAACAGGCAATACAGCACAATTCAAACATCCACGGGTGATCATGCTTGAACAACTGGACAAATTGAAGGACATCAATAATACATTGCATCAGGTTGGTCAATTTTATTTCGGAAAATTATCAAAATGTAAAATATATACACTTATATACTTTTTAACCATTATCACAATAGCAGATGTGGACATAAATAGACTTTTCACAATACATGGGTTTGGCTATAAAACAACATAGTTGATGATTTTTTTTGAAACTTAATGTAACAATTTCATTTTTCATAGTAAAATAATAATTTTCAGAACTACTGCGGGAAATTATGAATAAAATTCTATCTTGGAAAAATATATATACTTGACAGAAACGACAGAACAAGAAACCAAAAACAAATTTGTAGAAAATTTTGTTTAAAATAAAACATGCACAATACTAATGGTCTGAACACAGCAGGAATGTCGTTGTCCAACAAATTGACCACAGAAGAAACAAGAATGTACTTTTTCAAATCACAAATTATTATATCAAATCAAGCCTACATAGCTCCACGTAAAAAATATGATCAAAAACGAGATGATTGTGGGAGAATTAAAAAAATATAGAATTTATAAACATATACATATATAAATTGTATATAATCTGTTTGTATATAAATCAAAATATAAACGTTTCCAATTCACAATGCAAAGATCATGTGAAGCCACTGAGTCCCATGTAATTGCTGTTGGTTGTAATGGTAATAGCAATCCGAGGCCATGTAATTTTGAAGGAAAACTTTTTGACAATCATACATGTCCACTGTGTGGACAGCATGCACCTGCATTACTACACGTTTGTCCTGAACTTGTACTCAAACACTCATATGATAAACTTTGTTGCAATTGTTCTGTGCGCGCTCTACAAACAAGTAAAGCAGAAAAAAATAAAGTTTTTTGGTTACAACAAAGACATCACACTCCATTAATGACGGCAATTTTTGGTATTGCCGTGTTGGAAGAGATTACCAATATCATTTGTATTACCAGAATTGAAGAATGCTATGAATTCCAAAATTGGAATTGGCGAATGAGCTTCGAAAAAAAGTTGCTTAAAACAGGCTCTGCAATGGCCGAGCTTGACCTCGAAATTATCATTTCATACAACAATGAAGCAAAAATCTACATTGCAGGTAAAACAAAATTGTTAATTGTATGTTGTGTATATCTCACAAAAATCTACATTGCAGGTAAAACAAAATTGTTAATTGTATGTTGTGTATATCTCACAAAAATATATGAAAAATTGACATTTTATTGTTTTTATTTCTTTCATTTTTATCATACAGTGGAAATGGAAATGTCTACAGTAAAATCATTTTCCAATCAAATTAATAATAGATGGAAGTATTTTTTTGGTAATGGTAATGTTTACAGTAGACAAGAGAGTTATTTGCTGCATCTTGCTTTTGCATTCCAAAGAAGTAATAAAAGAGATGAAGCCGACGAAAATCGTACTTTGCTTTCACTTCTTTCCTCAGCGACACGCCGAACAGAATTATTTGATTATAGTAAAATTATCACGGCACTTGTAACCAATCAAAAAATGTATTTTTTTTATCATATTGATATATGGAATGATAAATTTACAATCAGGAGACAAAATACATCTGGAAAAATGTTTATAGCTTTGACCAATAACGAACTGAAAAGAACGGTGTTCGATTTTGATAGTCTACAAACCTCAATGAACAACATACAAAGATTAGATGTAAGTTTGTATTGGATCAAACAAGCATTAATGTTATTGGAAGATCAGACAAATCTACCAAAGAATAATATGAAATTGTGGAGACGACAGTATGGAATGTGTGCTATATGTGATTCATACTTATATCCACCAGAAGGTGAAGGCATGAGTTGTTTTTCGGAAAATTTCCAAGAAATTGCATTAAATCAGACTAAAACAAAACAAAGATCCCGATTATTGTTTAACAGCATTTCTAGCAAAATGTGTGTTCCCGTTAGCGATTACTTATTGGAAGATGAGAGCACCTTAAAGGTGATGTTAGTGTGTTTAGATTGTTATAAAATTACGATGAAGTTACCAGTAACAGAAACAGTATTGTCACATGTATCTCCATACACTAAGAAAACAATAGAAAATGACAAGGATTTGTTTTTATATTTAGCCCACGAAACAGGATTGATTGCATTACACTCAATTTATATCATATCAATTGATAATGAAGATGAAGAGAAAGAAGATTGGCAACATAAATCAACTAAAGTATTTACATTTGCAACCAATCTTAAGAAATCGATGGTTTTTTCGCATATTATTCCACTTACTATGATTACTAACAATAACATAAAATATCGAATCAAAAATGGTATTGCTTTTAGGAACACATATGAAATTGCTACAAATAATTTTGAGTTGTCAAAAAAAAAATGTGATGATGATGTTGTGAATATTTTGAAAAACAAGTTACAACCAGCTGTATATAATCCAATTTTTGCTGATATTTTATACCTTTTATTGACAACCGTAAACTCAAATTTAGATTTAAATCAACGACTTGAACAAAATAATACGTTCATTCCGTACAACAATTATACAAATGTATACATACATACAATCACACAAAGTGTTTGTATGATATATATTGGAAACACACCTATAATTAAAAAACATTCTTGTGAAATCATGCAAAACACATGCAACGTACAAACTTTGCTCATAGAACATACAAATATTACTCATCATTTATTATTTTCTTCCTCTGACACATTTATATTGCGTGCTGTGTTTGACAGTGCTGACAAACAAATATATTTTAGAAGAAGTACAAATTGGCTTAATAGACAAAACTTAGAATTTAGAGACAGCAAGGACCAATGGACAACTGTAAAATCACCTTCCTTTCAGACAGAAATCAAGCTTTGGAAACAATTTTCAGCAGAAATATTCAAAAAATCCAAGAAAACAAAATATACTATGATTTACGAAAAGATGGGTAGCAAAAACAAATACACAGCAAAACAGTCTTTTGTCAATAAAATAATACAGAAACCGGTAGCATTTGCGGATGATTTTGAAAATTGTCAATATTGGGTATTTATTATTCGCATGGTCGGATCTATTATTTTGAAAGATATACGTAAGTTTTGGGTACATGATATTCCTACTTATCATTTTTTTTTTGCATTCTGGAATGAGTTTGTTGTCAAAACAGGACTCAAAAAAAAATACATAGAAAATGCAACAATTCTGGGAGTATGTACTAGTGAACCTGTTCACTTTGATTATGTAGGTATTTTTGAAAAGTTCGTCATATTCTTTTCACAATTTTCTTCTGTGCATAAAAATATTTCTCCTACTCTTCATATAAATACACTACAAGAGATGGCAAAATTCAATAATAAACTCATGCATATTGCAAACATTGAAAATACATTGTTAACACCAAGTAAACAGATATTTATATTACATTTTGCGTCTATATTGTTGAAATTGACAGATTTTGACCAATTTCTTTACACATGGAGGACACAAAAAGACACATTTTAAATTCCAAATTTACAAGTATTGCTGGCGAGCATTACTTGTAATTGGCACAGTACACATTTTTAAGTTTTATTTAATGAACAAATAAATTTTCACAATTAACGTAACAGAGATTCACGTTGAAACCAGTTATCATATGATTGCTGCTCTGATCTTGTGGGATCATATGATTGCTCTGATCTACACCCACCAACCCACCAACTCACCCACCCAACCACCTTCAACCACACCCTCATGAAAAAAAGAAAAAGAAAAAACTGTTGGTTGCTCCTGCTCACTGTTACTGTGTTTGGTTGTACTTTGTTCTGCCCATACCCTGCATCTCCCTACAACAGAATGTTAAGGCATAGGGGGTGGTCATTTCAGTGGTTGAGGATGCGTCTTGTATTGGGCTTGCGTAAGTCCAGTGATGCGAGCCAGCCCGTCAACTTGTAGAGTGTTATCAATCAATTGATACACGTGGTCCGATTGATAGATCAGACAAGTAGTCTGATCTTGTGGGAAATTGCTCTGAGGAATCATATGATTGCTCTGATCTTGTGGGATCTTGCTCTGAGGGATCATATGATTGCTCTGATCTTGTGGAATATTGCTCTGAGGGATCATATGATTGCTCTGATCTTATGACGTCATCTGCATCAAATGATGCTTTTGTGCTGTGATCTTTATCAAAATTTGGATCTGTGTCTGCACGAGTCAGGTAATGAGGCGGGTAATGAGGCGGGTAATGGAAAAAACTACTAGCATTTGCATGAGTCGGGTAATGAGTCAGGGAATGGAAACTACTAGCAGTTTCAGGTGTCAAATGTTCATTAAAATTTGGAATTGTTTCATCAACTTCAACACGTTTTCTCATGTGTGCTCTCAACATATCAAGAGCTGATTCCTTTTTTTTCTCATGTGTTCTCTCAAGAGATGAAGAACTGATACTTGGAACTGGAGAAATAGGTGGACGTCTGGGTTCTAGAATTGGTTCATCAACTTCAACACGTTTGCTCATGTGTGCTCTCAAAATATCAAGAACTGATTCCTTTTTTTTCTCATGTGTTCTCTCAAGAGATGAAGAACTGATACTTGGAACTGGAGAAATAGGTGGACGTCTGTGTTCTAGAATTGGTTTTTGAGTTTCATCTGACAGTGGTTGCTCCAGTTGACTGTAATGATGTTCCATTTCATTTATCTTTGCTATAACTTCAGTCCCTATTGAAAATACTTGTTTAGTGAATTGTTCCAAAAATAATATCATATCAGGATCAATTTTCCAGGATGTTGGTCCATCATTATGTTTATAAAGATCATGCAATTGTTGTTGCATATTTTTTTGAGTGTCATTCAAATCACATAACTTTCCAAGTAATAGTCTTAACTCTGGTAGTGATTTTTGGTGATCTTTGTTTCGACCTTGGTGGGGTTCACCAGACGAAACTCCATGTGAAGCAGTCCGAGGTTGTTCCTTTACTATATCCATTGGTTTCATTTTGATTGGAAGTAAATTGATTGGGTTTAAACTGATTGGGTTTAAAACTCGAGGACCTTGTCCTGATATTTTATGTTCATGGTCTTTGTTTATTAAATCATTTCTCAATTCATTGTGACGTTCTCGATGAGTGTTCATGACACTTTCCATCACTTTTTTGTGTTTTTCATAGCTTATTGCATTTGACTTATTTATATATCCATTTATACTACGTTCAAATTGTGGTCTGCAGTGTTTATGAATAACAAATTTGTAATCCAAATCATCTGTGTATGAAAGTTTGTCCTGATCCTCGCCAAATCTCTCATTACATACAATACAAGTTCTTTTTGACTTATGACTGGGGAGAGCTTCCATATCATTGGTTTCCTTATTCACCGAGTACAAAATGTCACTAGTATATGATTGACTTTCTTGAATATTCCACAATTCATTTGCATGCATTTTTCTTATTTAATTATATTTTGAGTATTGATTCTTACTTATATACATTTTTAGTCTTTGACTCACACCAATTTTCATACAGAATTCTTTGTTACTAAATAACCCATTAAAACAATTAAAACCCAATTTTGTTCCACTTTAAATTGTTACCCACCCAACAGGTATTGTGGATTTTCAGAAGTGAAACAAACAATTGAATGACATTCGTTTTTTTTCAGGGGGTTTTAGACGTCTGGAATAGTGTAAACTAGACCCAAAGAACATGCTCATATCAAATACATCAGTTGTGTTCATTTAAAATCAAAATTAAATAAATATATATATTTTACATATACTGTTTTTTTCAAAAATGGTTATTCAAGGTAAAAATGAAGAAAAAAAATTTTCATAATTAGAGATGTATTTTTGAATTGCGTAAAGAAAAAGAAGAAATGATCACCTGCATAAACAAACAACATTCAATTGTAATTGCAACAAATAGTGTTTTATGTTATTCTGTTGACAATATTTGCAATATATGCCATACACCGGTTGTTTTTCATGAAGCAAATGATAACGAGAAAGCAAAATTCGAACATCAGATTGAAAACACAACATGTAAACTGTCTGTGCATACAAATTCGTTAAGAACGGGCAAATATTTTTACAAGATTAAAAAGGAAATGAAAAAAGAGAACAACCTCTGTTGGTATAATGGGTTCAAACAAATAGAAACAAATTTAGGTAATACAATTGTGTTGCAAGATTCCAAGATAAACACGGGGCATTTCCAAGAAAAGAATAATTCCATCAATACAAATAAAATATGGATATTTGATGCGAGCAATGTGGATATATTTGAATATCATGATTTTCTATATGAACAAGAGAAGATATATTTTTGTGTGGATGAATTTGACGGCACTTATGACACAAAATCGGGTGATACATGCATCCTATTCCATTGTGCTGACGGTAAACTTCGACAAACTTGTTGTGACGCGTCAGTGCAAATACAATTAGCTAATGGTAGAAAATTATATGTCAGAATTCTAATCGCAGTAAATGCAACAAATTCTAAAAATGTATACACCTCTTTTGGAAAAAGATGCACGGAAGTGATTAATTTTGGCAAAGATATTGGAAAGATTGAATTAATTTCTTCGGCCATTACAGTTTTGAGTGTAGAAGGACGAACAGTAATAGATAAAGTGCACAGGGATGCTTTTTTGAAGTGTCCGTCTACAAAATTAACTATATATAATGCACCTCCAGGTGCTGGGAAAACAACTGCATTAAAGAAATCAGTCCGTGAATGGACAAATGGCTACAATAATAAAAAAGTATTGGTGATTGTTTTCAACAAATCAAATCAAGAGTTGTTACAAAAGGAAATGAAAGATTGTTCAAAATGTGTTGTACAGACACTGGATTCATTATGCGCCTCTGCTTTTCCACCACAAGATGAAGATAATGATACATTTGATCCAATTTCAAATGACAGGAGCATTGTGAAAAACCATTTTGTGAACTGGAATATACAAGAAAAGTTGACTCGTGGTGGGGCGCGAGGAAGTGCAGGTATCATACAACACCGTCTGACTCATCCAAAAGCAAAAAGCACAATTTGTTTTAAACATCAAAAATTGTCATTGACAAGCAATAGTGATTCTCATACACCAGCATGGGATGCATCATTCTCTACGTTTCCAATAATATCATTGATCAAATCAGTTTCTACATTTGCTAGTAGGCGATTTATTTGTGATCGTGATACTAAACTAGTCCGCATACTTAGTAAATATGACATAATTTTGGTTGATGAGATGCAGGATTTGTGCTCAGCTCAAGAAATGCGGTTGATTAGACAAGCAAGTTGTCCTATTGTGATGGTTGGTGATTTCAATCAAACTATTAATGCTTTTAGGCATAGAGTGCATACTGATTCTTGTCATTCTAAAGCCTGTGTACTTCCAGCTGAATTGCCACCCAATGATTTACCCAATGTTATTGAATGGTATAGTACATTTAGACTGGATTCATTAACAGTCATGTGGTTAGAAGATTTGACTGGGAAACGAATGTGTAGCAATCGTACAGCAGAAAATTTAGATTCTGCTGTTATCATATGGTCTACAGAAATAAAGAATGATTACACATTTGTAATCTGTAGATGCAATGAATCCGTCATTAAAATTGCAAGAAATTACGCTGGCATGCAAGTTGTGAATGGAAATAATATTTCTTCCAGATTGACTGCAGCATCACTTGATAAGAATCAAAGGAGTCCCATTTCCCAATACGCAAGACACTTACAATCAAAAGGTGTTCTTCATGACACCATCCAAATGTTACAAGATCGTCACATTTCATTACAAGAAGTGGTCAACGGTGGTATTAGTGCAGTTGGCACTGTACATCAGGTTAAAGGGTTTGAATATGATCATGTGGCTGTACACGAGGATATTCTTCAACATGCAGAACAGGAAATAAAAAAAACTCCTTCTATTTATGATGAAAGGAATTGTTTATTTGTTGCACTTTCTAGGCATAGGAAAAGTATCACAATTTTAAAAAATCTGAGTAATTATTCACAAGTTAATTCTAACAAAGTTTTTCTACCGAACACATCTTGTTTTGATTTTGATAAAAACGATATTTTGGAGTAGACAATTTACAATTTTGTTTTTAAAAACATTGTTTATTGATGCGAGAGAGACTGTTATTCTTCACCAAAAATTGCTATTTCTGGATAATACGCATATTTATATTCAAGCACAACAAAAATATAAAGACATTGTGTTTGCCATTTTCTCAAAAATAATTTTTTTCAAAAATCATTTCCTCAAAAATCATGCATAAAGAATTGTTGTTGACAGATGAGAAACAAATAAAGGAAAAAATCATTATTATGCTCGTTAGATTTATGGAAAAGGCAGATTGGAAAGTAATTACATCTCTTGATTGTAAAAAACATATTGTAAACATGATGCCCAATGGACGACAAATTTGCAAATTGTATGGAAAGTTTATCAAACTTGTAATCATATGTCAGCTTCAAGATTATAAAATTGATTAGATTTCGCACAACACTGGCGTAAGAACAAAATCCCTCATGTATTTGTATCACTCAAACGACCTAAACGTGTGGGATATAGAGCACATCCGTTAACAAAACTAGGACAGAAACTTTTAGGTATTCGATTGTGGTCGGGTGAGACAACAAAAGAATCAAGGAAGCTTGCTTATAAAAAGCTTCCAAGTCTTCAGAAGGCAAGGAAACTCGCTAATGCACTTACACAAATGAATGTTAAATAGAATTTTTAAGATTTACATGGAAAAATAAATGGAATCTTCTGCAATTTTCTGTCTTTTGTAGCACATTATTCATCATAAAATTACACTCAAAAATACCAATGATTTCTATTTTATTACATGAAGATGAAAGTAATCAAGACAACACAGAAATTCTAGCACATAGTTGGATGTAACAGACACTTGACATGCAGTGAAATTTTATAATTATATTTTGAATTTTTTTTGATTTTTTTGATTTTGTTTTTGGTGGAAGCTCTCACGATATTGCTATTTAGCATGTTTGGATATTTTCCTTCAAAATACAACAAGTTATTTGCGTATTTTAATCCAATTTCACATGTACAATTTATATACTACCTAACTCATAATCTGGATATGTTCAAATTACATCCAATTTTATACAATTGAGACCAGTGAATGTGATTGTGTCAAAAATATAACACATATGAATCTGGCGTGGGGGCTTGTGTTGTACAAGTCACTCTAAGTCACTATAAAGTCATCAAAATTCAATGACTCCATATAAAACGAAAAAAAAAAATATTTGGATGACTTGTATTAATGAGAATGGCAACAAAAAACCAAGGCAAAATTATACAATTCAGGAAAAAACCAATATGAATTTCCATTTTTATTAGAACTGCCAGAATCCAATAATCACGCTGTTTGCATAGAATTTGGATGTGTGAATGAAACGAACGAGCACGAAAACACGGTTGTTGTCTTGAAATTTTATCTTTAATCACAAGTTGTTCTGTCAATAATATTTTTTTAATTTTCTTATCTTGTCTACCAGTATTCAGAAAAATATTGAAGATGTTTTTGAATTTATATTTTTTTTTTTTCAGTGATCAAGTTCATATTTGCTTGGCATTGATTGATCTTGTTTTGGGATCTTTCAATAGAATTTTCATAATCAGTCTTTGCATGCTTTAGATTATGGATTTGAAATTCACATTCTACTTGATATAAGACGACATGTGCTTGCAGCAGGTGGTTCAATCCATTCATTTGATGCTGCAATGCCACATACAAACGTTGCTGTTTTTCAATTTCCACGGCAGCCATTTTTCTCTGTTCCTCGTGTACTTGGTACAATTCTTTTTGAATCCTACACACAAACTCATTGTCTCCTTTACATAAATTCTCACAAGCACGTTCTTCATTCTCAAGCCCAATAATGTGCATTTTTGCGTCGTGTATATTCATAATTTTATTTTGATTATGAGATTCAAAACTGTATATATATATATATTATGTTATATTAGGTGTTGCAAAATAAGCAATAATTATACCCTTCAATTGTTTTGACATAATATTGTTTTCCAATACATATTTGCCTTACATTTTCGTAACTCGGAATTTGAAGACAAGCCAAACAATTGGAGATGTTCAGTTGTGTTATAACTTTGATTCCAGGTGTGATGAATTTTATCATATTGGAGCAATTATCTTTGCTAGAAAACATCCTATTGAACAATTGGAATTGTCTCAAACTCTCATGAAGCTTTAAACCTCTGATTTAAAATTAAAATTTATTAAAAAAACGAAGTTGAACAATTTTTTACATTCTTGTACATTTTGACATTATCAAAGTGATGATATAACTAAATCAACAGAAGGCGAATTCATATTCAAATATAAGAATTTTGTTGATGGAACTGCTTGTTTTGTTGAATGGTTTTTGTACATCATATTTTTACTATCACTACATTCCTCAATCCACCCAAGAACTTGTGCAGTTTCCGACAATCTTCCCATATGTTCAAGACGTGCAGAAGACACGAGAATGCTTTTTTGATGCACAGACATGCACTCAGAAGATATAGCATTACATGGCCGAATAATCACGATTAATTCAATTTCAGGATTATACGAATGTGTGCCAATGTAATTTGAAATGATATTCTCTATCTCATTTTCAGAGGTCCCTTCTTTGAATTCAAAAGTCTGTACTCGACGGACAGAATCTAAACAAGCATATTGCCGCACATTCTTTGCTTTGAGCAAAAAAAGGTCTTCGCTTCCGTCAAGCTTCACACAAAGTCTTGGAGTATGTACGGATACAACCTTTCCGCGGCAACCATTCAACTCTGGACGCTTATTCAGATTTTGTACTACTACCAACATGCCAAGAGACATCGTAGGTGTAATCAAATCTTTGAGCATTATATATAGACATTATTTTTTTGTAATCCCGAAATAGATATCACTTCATTCTTTTCATTACCCAATTGGCTGGCAGATATAAATTATTAAAAGAAGACCACAGTTTATCCCTCGTGATCCGTGACATTCTAAGTTGTTTGTACACGCGATTCATAGCATATTCTCGTAATTACATTAGCATGAAAACTTACATCAATGTTTTCACTTTCCATCATGGGGTCCATTTTGGCAACTTTTAAGTTGTTTTGGAAGTGTCTCAAACTCTCATGCAGCTTCAAAATCTATTTCCGGATTATTTACAATTTCTTGACAAAAAGATCATCTGGAAACTCTCAAAAGTATTCTTTGATCATGGCGGTATTAGGTTCTGTGAATTCCAGTCAACTCAGTGCACACGACAAGAAACTATGTTCGTTAATTACAGGCGAGAGGTTCCCTGAAAAAGCAAGTGGATCTCTTGAAGAGATTCTTGCGCAGATTATAAAAGTAGAAAAACATTCAAAAAGTTCTGTCAATCACCAAACACTCCAAACTTCCAGTCCATTGAACAAAGCTGTCTGTCACGAAAGATTAGATGTTGTACTGCTACTTCTAAACTGGAATGCTGACCCATTGAATGTTCATTGTTCAAGTAGATCGGCTTTGATGTCTTGTTTGATGAGAGAAAATAAATATGTCAAATGTCAAAGTATTTTTAAAGATATTCAGATGATTCTAATTCATAATGCTTTCAATAAGTCTGTGAAAAACAAGTTATTTTTTGAAAACAAAAAAATTGAATTATGCTTGCATGGAGCAATTTCAAATTGTGCATATGAAATTTACGAACAACTGGTCATATATGGAGCAAATAATAAATCATTGGACAAGTTTGGTCTAATGCCTCTGCACCATGCAATATATAGAAGTAAATTGGAACAGTGGGATAATGAATTCATACAAAAAATAGTTTTTTTTATATGTGTTCAGAAAAATAGAGAAATGGTCTTATACAAAACAGAAAAGACAAACAAAAAATTTCTTTCTATAGGTTCAAGTGTCAAATCTAAGTGTACGAATGGAGGTTATAACGCAATTGAGCTTTTACTGATTGATATCATACCAGAACTGAAAAGGGAGTGTGAAGAAAGATTTGTGAAAAGAAATGAATGTACCAAGAATATTCATTTGAGTGAAATAACAAAGAATACATTACAAAAAATGTATTGTTGCATGAATGTGAATTTCGAAGGTGTTGAGAAAGTATTGGTACCATGCTTGTGGAAAATTGTTATGGAAAGTAGAATTTTAAGTGTCATGAGCGCATTGCTTAAAATTAATGTGAAAAGCGTCCTACATCAATTGGATGCATTTACACTGGAACAAATCATTTCAATGTTCTTATCTAGCTTCACGAATGATGAGATGATTGTTTATTTGTCATGAAAAGTAAATAAACTTGATTTGATTTGGTTCTATTTAAATACGAAAGTAGACAGAATGTGCATATAAAGTGTATATGTGCACTGAATGTTTAATTTTATCAATAAAAATTAAATGTGCTTTTCGTTTCTGGTGTATTATCTATTTGATATAGAAAGGATGATACAAATGGAACAAATACATTTCATTTTCTTATCTGGTTTCACAGACAAGACAAATTTGTTTATTTGTCCAGAAAAGAAAACAAAATATGATTTGTTCTTAATTCTATTAGTGAAAATAGTGAGAAAACAAATGCAAATGGGATTACTTACAAAGAATGAGTATTTTAATAAAAATTTTAAGTTTGTTTTTACTTTTTAGTGTCAAGGAATTTTCACAAACAATTCATAATGACCTCCACTCGGCAATTTTTCTGATTCCATACGTGCTTATATGTAAACATTTAAATGCATATGTTTCACCTTCTCTTTTTTTGTGATTTGTGTTTGGTGCTGCCAACATCCAAAACACCTTGTTGTTGCTCCTGAGTCATTGCTGTAAAAGATTTTCCATACTTCTTTAAACATTCTTCATTTACATAATTGTTCCATTTAATCTGAGCATCTGAGTCCCAACCATGTTGTATTTTGTGTGCCCGAAGAGCTTTATTCCTTTTATGTGGTGAGGCCAATATGTAACTATATCTAACATTGATATTTTTTCTGTTACCTTGATAGTTTTTTGATGCAATAAATTCATATTTTTTTTTGCAAAAATCTGGATCAAAAAAACTTTCATTTATGTGGTGACCTTTGTATTTACTGGATACCACATTTTTTTGTGTTGTTGTTACAAAAGGCAAAAAACTCTCTTTCTCAGTTTTTTTTTGATGCTCATACGCTGCATCTAAATTTACATTAGCTAATTGTTCTTGAATACTTTTATAATCTTGGAAATGTGGTTCTAAATCATTGTCTGATGACCAATTCGGAGAAAACTCGATCTCTTCGTGTCTCTTGTCTGCAGTTGTTGTCTTTTGCACTTTTTTTGAGTTCAGTTCATTCTCTGAGTTTCTGAGTGATTCTTGTGCAGCTTCAAATAGTACACGCTGGTGAACTTGATCTTTCCTGTAGAGATCTTCTTCTCGTTGATCTTCTTGTTCCCTGATCAAAGCATTTCTTATTTCTCTCTCCACATTTCTTCTTTCTATATCCACTTGCTCTATGTCCATATAGAGAGGCATTGTTGTTCAATATACTTATTAAGTATAAAAGTTTATGTGCTTATATATTAATATCATCGTAACAAAAAAACAAAAGTGTAAGAAGTAAACATATCAACAACAAGCACAATTCTGGCAAAAATTGAAAAATAAATTTTCATCAAAAATCAAATTGATGATAAAATATGGCCAAAAATGTATTGATTGACATTGCTTTTAAAATTGTAATTGTTTATAGACATATCTCTCACATAAACCGTCAAAACACACACTGCACTGGGTGCTTGTCTTTATCACTACTACTGACTTCTGCAAACTAATTAACATTTGTTTTATTGTTCATTTTTTGTCAGTTATTGACAAGTGTTGTCTGGATTTAGTTACTTTGCGCAAAAAACGCTTGAAAATCTGTTTGCCGCGAAATGTTTTTACTTTTTGATCAATTTTATTTTTGGGAAGAGAGAAATTTGACATTTGTTTCAAAATTGCTGGTCCTGAAATGTCAACATCATAGTCTGAGAACTGAATATTTTCAGAAGCATGTTCCAAAGTCCAGTCAAGATCAATATCATCCTTTTCACTGATATCAAAGACTACTTTATTTCCCAAATAATCAACTTGAATTCCAGGATAAATGAAAGATTTGAAGATGTAGATTATGATATTAGTTTGAATGAGATTTGGATGAATATAAGGTTTTATCCTTATATTATGCTCCTCGGACAATCTGGACCAATGCATAGTAGGGAACATGTGGTGAATGGTGTGATAACCATTGTTAAACGTCAAAAAATTGATCGTATATCCTGTGAAATTCCGAGCTGTGTTATAATTTCGAGAATTGGGAGTACTTTGTATTGTTTCTTTCTCACATCCAGTATGTTGTAAAATATTCATGGTAACTATCCAATACTGTGCAAACAAGTGTGGTATGTATACGTACAGAACAAATTTCTTCCAATTCAAATATATTAATATCATTTGAATGACCACAAGGAACACCCATTGCATGCATATTTCTGTATAATATGTCTTGCCCATCAACCTCTGTAAAGACAAGTATCGTACATCAACTTTGAAAACACTAACAGCTACTGTTGGGTGAAATAAAAATAGATTCAAAAAGTTCCATTTGTATCTCATTTTACTAGTACGCATAGCATCCTGTCTTGTCTCCGTTTTCTTGTGATGACCAATATTATGACCTGGTATCAGAGACAAAGATGGATGTCCATATGAAATTGATAATATCAATAAGTATACTTTTTCAATTACATTATTGACAAACGTACGATTGTGTATAGAATTATGCGTAATACAGGCACAGGCAAATGAATAATAACACAGCAAACATATGTACAAAAATCGTATGTGGGAATCTGTCTTATCATGGTTATTCCAACAGGCAAATGAAATGGTAAAGTATTTCAAAATCCATAGTAAACTCTTGACGTCATGATAATTCAACAACATTTTTCACATATGATTGTTCATATATATATATATTTATTGGTATAACAAAATGATTATATTAACTGAAATAAAAATTGAGAATTGTGCTCAACACTACTATTTTCGAAACGTGTACTGTTGCTCAAATTGAATACATGGACATAAACATTATTATGAATGAACTTTCAATCAATGCACTCAAATCCTTTTTGCTCTTCAATAAATCAACTTTATGCAACCATGAGGAATAGGCTGTGGAAATCAATTTTTATATTTTTGCCTTGCAATTCATCAATTATTTCTAAATCATATTTTTTTGTTTGTTGGATATATCAGGATTTGATTGTGAAATTCGTGCACTTATGTGTGGAAAACTGAAATGCATAATAACAACATTAGATGAGAGGGAAATGGGCACACTTTGAAAACATTGAACTTTGTCAGGATGATCTGAAGTATCATCATCCAACACTTTCACAATTAAATCCCATGTTTCATCATTGGTTACTTGAGACAAATCACCTACATAATAATCACCAGCAGAAAGTTCACACATGAATCAAATCAATATTGATACAGAAATTGTAAGTCATATATAGTATTCTGTTCACATAAAAAACACCATATTTTTGAAATAAAATTTTATTGTTTGCAAAAATGTAATTCTACACCAGGTTTCCACAAAGCATAAAGGAATTGAACCCCTATTTGAACAATTCCAGTTTGCTTTTGTAAAGGTCGATGATTTTTAGCTCCTCGTTCGTCCTGTTTATAGTTTCAGTATCAGTATGCGTCACAAGCATCAAATACGTCTATCAAATCCAATGCACCAACACACAACACAGCAAAAATTTCGATCAAAACATGTAATGTCCATAAAAAATTCGAATGTATTGATATTGTTAGGAAAGATAATCCGCCAAAAATTAACATTGACACGAAGGCAGTTACCGATATGGCATTTTTCTTAAAATTTTTGTCCTTGTCCTGCTCTTGACTTAACTTGTGGTACAGAAGTAAACTCAGCACAGTAAAACCTGTGAAAAATATGTGTGCACTACCTCGTATAGTGTCATATCTTATAACGACCATGAAAAAATATTGTGAAAGTAATAATACAAGTACAGAAATTTTTTTGTAACTTGATGATATGTTACAATGTAATACTCTATTGAAGCGAAACACAAAAAGAAGTGATAATGGGCCTATCAGATAAATGGTACATGGCACATTATAATCTGCAAATGTATCAGAAATTGTAGCAGTAGATTTTTGATGCGTGGAATCTTGCACGAGAAACTGCAAACATGATTCAAAAAAATTAGTCACATCAAGACACAACAACAATTTCAAAACCAACAACAAATCTAAACAGAAGTAACTCACATGTAACAAAGGCATCCACAGAATCCATACAACAATTAATGAAATACCAGCAACACCACTATAGTACGTAATCACACACTTCGTGCTATTCATTATAAAATCATACACACAAACACGTGTATATATATATATATTTACAGTAGATTCACACGCATCGTTTGTTCAAATAAAAACAGAATAAAGTGAAATTACTAGTATTGTCATACAAAAATATGTCTAATAGTATAAAGAAATATTGTTACTATATTCATTTATTTATTTATGATAATTCACCCGCATCATTCACTAACACACAAACAAAAGAAGTAAAAATACTAGTATTGTAAAATATAAATATGTACTAATAGAATGTATAAAAAATATTGTTACTATATTTATATACATATATTTACGATACATTAACACGTATAGTTCTCTAGTATACAACACGAAAGAATTAAAAAAATACTAGTATTCAAAAAAAAAAATTATGTTATAATAGAATGTATACAAAGTATTGTTACTATTTTTGTTACTATATTTATATACATGTATTTTATGTAGATTAGCACGTATTGTTCACTAGTATACAAACAAATCAATTAAAATACTACAATTGTAAAACAAAATTATGTAATAATAGAATGTATACAAAGTATTGTTACTATTTTTGTTACTATATTTATATACATGTATTTTATGTAGATTAGCACGTATTGTTCACTAGTATACAAACAAATAAATTAAAAATACTACAATTGTAAAACAAAATTATGTAATAATAGAATGTATACAAAGTATTGTTACTATTTTGTTACTATATTTATATACATGTATTTTATGTAGATTAGCACATATTGTTCACTAGTATACAAACAAATAAATTAAAAATACTACAATTGTAAAACAAAATTATGTACTAATACAATTTATAAAGAAATATTGTTACTATATTTATAAACATGCAATACACATAATTGCATAAAGAAACAAATTTGATTTGAATGAATGTATATAATCTTGTGACATAAAATAGTATTAAAATATGGGAAATGTTCTCGCCCCGGTCAAAAAAAGTAGGATTGGCAAATTGAAAAGTATTGTCAGTACATTGGAAATACAACAAAGAAAAATAAAACACTCGCAACAACAATCAAATATGAAATCAAGAATATTAACCAATAGGCTCAAAAATGAGATAAAAAAAACAAAGTCCAACATATGTCATAACTACAAAAACACAAGCAAAACACAAGAAATTGCTGGTGACATCTCACATGAAAAAATAAGGGAAAAAGATCTAATAACATGTTTAGAAACAATGAGAAAACTACAATATTGCATCCAGTCAATTATAAATGTTCATTTTACGCAATCTACTTTACATGACATAAGTTTGAAAATTGGGAAGACAAATATAAAAAATGACGAAAGTGTTAAAAAGAATACAGGTATACATTTGTACAGTTGTTTCATAAATTAAAATATTACTATGATGCTATGCAAATAACAATAATGAATAGCAAATATGAAGTCACTAAAATATATATTTTTCATATTATAAGTTTGAATCAAATTATACTTTACATTCATAAAATAATTAATTTAAATATCAACATGAATACAATATTTATACATTTTACATTTAAATTAAGTATTATGTAATATGTCTTACTACAATATTTACGAATATTGTCATTCTATATGGTTACAAGATTTACTAGTTAACAAATGTTCGAAGTACATTGCATTTTTGATAGTGAACATTAACAAATATTTACATACCTTGTAGATTCAAAATTAGATATTTATATTAAAAGCACATAATCTTACAATTCTTATAATGTAATGTGCAAATATATACATTTGAATATGATATATCATCTATATAATAAGTAAAAAAATGTAGTTGATTAAATCATGTACAGGTGATAATATGTAGTTAATATTTTGTTACATGAACTTGGTATTGAGAATGACACATATATGTAGTAGATAACTTACATTTACGAACTAGTGTTATTCAATTAATATATTTTCAGTGTATTAGATGATATATACAAATGTCGGATTTACATATACGATTCATAAAACATATGAAAAAATGATTACTAACATTTGACACATACAGACATACAATCCCTCATAGACGAGCTAATGAAATCACAAACAATACACGATGCGGTAAGTTATAAGATGATTCATACATAAATATATATGCATAATTCCTACATATTTCAATAACAATTACCTGTGTACATTTCACAAATGCTGTGATTTGAATACAAATAAACAATACAATATGTATATATTTCACACACAACAGACAAACACGACAATGGATACATTACAAGACGCTCAAGTGAACTTTAGTTCTGGAGACAATTCAAATCATGGTGGCAAAGATGATCCTGCAATTTTACTCATCATACAAGAAGTAGAAGACGAAATATCAATGCAGGTCAGATTCTTTATTTTAAAAGTGTTGTGTATCAAATAGAGTTACAATTCTGATTTTGATGTGAATAACAGGAGACTAAAAATATACAAGAACAAATGAAACGATTGAGTTTGATAAACAAATGTGCAGAGTCAGTGGAAGAATCATCCAAAATTTGACAAAAGGTATATTTGATAAAATTGTAAATATTTATTGATTATTTAACATAAAACAACTTATCATAATACATGCAATTTACTTACAAATACAAATAACATGTACATTGTTTGTACTTATATACTAAAAATGTTTTGAGAATGTTAGTATTGTACAGAATCTTTACAATTCACATTCTCAAAATGAAATCAAATGTGTCAAATTGTCTCTATTTCATCTGATTTTGCCAAATACGCAAATGATGAAGTTTTATATCTTTGTTGAGTATCAGAAAAATTATCCACCTGTCTTGAGTACGCATATACAAGACAAAACATACATAAGAAAAAAAATAATACTGAATACATGATATACAGAAAATGTATTCATGTACAAAATACTTATATACAAAAACAAACATCAAAAATACTTAAACATATTTTTACAAATTATTAGTGATCTTGATAACTTCTAGACATGCATTTATTCCTCTTTGTTCAACATCTTGTAATTTATACTTAGCAGCATGATTTGGTGCTAGCATCAATTTACAATAATGATACATATTACTCACAGCTTCCAAATAAACATTTTCTTGTTTATGTATAATATCATTGAAGTTATTTAAAAAAGTACCACAACAATTACATAAATGACTGCATACAGACATAGTCATAAAATAAGCTAAGACACCAAGACATTTCTGTTCATGTTCACTGCTATTATTATCTTGTACAATAGCTATAACATTGGGCAATTTGATCCCCTCCTCTTGATCAAATACTAGTGATGATTGCACCACTTTTTTTTTTTTAGTCAGTCGTGTGTACGCCAAATTATCATCTTCTTCTGAATCAGAAAGTACCATGAAAATGAAATTGTCAAATGAACAATACTCCTTTTATATAAAAGTTTGTTATTAAATAAAAAAACTTAAACACCTTATCTTCAACGAAGTCACCAAAAATAATTGTCCATAACAAACACTTTAATTATGTGAAAATATAAATTTGACTTACAATTACCTTTTCGGATTTTTGTGAATACCTACTGAATCTCTGTGTATGAAATGTACACCATTACCTTTTTATTTCTATGAAATAAATTGCAAAACCACAAACTATTTGCATGTCTGATCTCACTCACCAAGCTCTGATTAAAATCACAACAATTGGCATTGTTGCTCTCACACTCTTGCGTCTTCTCACCCGCAGTCCAAAAAAATCACAACGATTGGCATTGTTGCGGTCACTCTCTTATGTCTGCTCGCCCGCAGTCAAAAAAAATCACAACGATTGGCATTGTTGCGCTCACTCTCTTACGACTGCTCACCCGCAGTCCAAAAAAATAACAACGATTGACATTGTGTTGCTGATTCTCACCCTAGTCTACTTATAAAAGTCAAATTAAAATAAAATCCTCCCAATCATTGTGAACTACAATCAAATTTTCATCAACTAATTTTGTGCTGGTATTCTTTATTTGTTCATTTACTTGTATATTTGTGTCAAGGACTTCAGAAACAAAAGTTACAGGAAATGAGTCTTGGTGTATTAATCCTATTATCTCATAACCGTGTTCATCATTATCCTCAAAGTCATGTTGTTGTAAAACAACTTTTTTATTTTTGATCTTTGATTTGATCCCATTAGAAGTGGATTTTTTTGGTGTGTCATATTCATACATTGCATTCTCCAAATTTCTGTTATCTATTGACATGAATTGCATTCTACTATGTGTAAAAATTGGTACAATTCGAGTGAACATTGATTGCAAAATTTATAATTGTTGTCGCACATCAATATATGTATTTGTGCACAGTAAGAACAATTATATTTTTTTGTGTGTAGAACATTCAATGAAAAGCACAAAATGTACACACACCAAATGTATTGTTAAATATATGATAAAATTACACTTAACAAAATATGATGATTAAAAAAAATATTTGCGAAAGTATTTGATATATAAGCATAGTCATATGTATAACAAAAACATATAAAATGACAACAATTGAAAAAAAATCTAAAATGAAACAATTTTTTGACCCTATTCCTCTGTTGTTTTACATTATGTCTCATGAAACTGCAGATATAATAGCATGTATTCCAACAAAGCTTCAAAAATACATTTTGTCTAAAAAAAATACAAATGTGACTGAGAAGTCTGGAATAGAATTACTCATATCATCAGCCAATCACAATTTTCTTATTGCTTATCCTTCTCAAATTATCCAAAAGATCTCTCAATGGTTACTGGATACAGGTATTAGTGAATTGAAACTTGCAACTACAAATGGAAATGCAATTAAAAGCATTATGTTAGTTTCGTTTATTGAAATTGATGTCCCAGACATCTCAGAAACTAGAAGAAATAAGATTCTGAAGATTATGAACACCAAAAATACGAAAGTGTGTAAGAAAGAATATTCGTATGAGTACAATTGTATTCTTCCAGATAAAAGTTACGTTTCTTTTTTAGTCAACAAGACGGACAGTACATGGACGAAAATCATTACTGGTTTTCCAGAGATGAAGATACTTTTTACTGAAAATATACTTGTTTTAAAATTCAATGAACTTGAAACTGGGATAGACATGTTAATTATGATAGAGGAGAAAATTGCACAAATCGCGAGAATAAAACAAAAAAACACACAAACAATCCCTTTAGTCAATGAGAATGAGGATGACATTACAATGAAAAAAAAACCACGAAGTAAAGTATTGAAAAACAATAAAAAACCTTCAAGAGTCAAATCATCAACAATTCATTTGACCAAATCAGAAAATATTCTTGAATAAATACACAATCAAAAATTGATAAATTAATTTTTTTTTGTGATATTGGTAATAGCAACAATGTACAGTCTGTAAGATAATATTATATAAAGAAGATATTTTTATGGATCATTAAAAATCAAGTTACAAAATGCAAGACATATTCAAGACACTAATTATTGTAGTTTTTTTTAGTTTCTCGTTCATTGTTATGAATGTACTTATTTCTGTAGGAAGCAACTACTCTTGTGACACAATATAATAAACAATCTTATTATAAATTGAGTTTTTGTCTTTTTGTTGTGTGAGTGATTTTTCCTTCTTCTTCTACACTTATAATATTTTTTTCATGTTTTAATTGATATGTATATGATAAACAGAGAATATTCTTGTTACTAGGTGACAATTCAATATGAAAAACTATGTCATGTGCACCTGACAGAGCATAACACACTGGTGTTTTGGTAGATTTATTTTCTTGCATAGATGCTATCAATGCATTTGAAACTTGGAATATTTTCGGACAGAAAATAGGATCTTTTGCTACTGCCATAACACTATTTTGTTCAGAAAGAATTTTTTTTATAACTGAAGATATATCTGAGACTTGTACATCATGAGAATTAAGGTGAATGAATTGCATGAATAATGAATTCGAAATAAATATATCATTATATATACCTCTGCTCTAAATCATATGAATATATGTACATAATTGAATTCCACACACGTGAAATAAATACTGAAATAAGGTTTTAAAATGTTTATTCAAATCATCACCGACATTTAAAAAAATCGAGATTTTTCTCTATCCATTCAAATATATTCATATCTTTCGATACTATCTCCTTGCGAGCAGTGTCATTCTTTCTTAAAGGAGTGGTAAAGTTTTTCAAAAAATCCAGTGAGTGACTCATCATAGGACTCTGGTTTCACTTTTGTCCAGTTATAATATTGCCATTTCAAACAATCGGGATTTTTCTCTATATATTCAAATATATTCATATCTTTCGATACTATCTCCTTGCGAGCAGTGTCATTCTTTCTGTCATCCCTCAAGTTGGAAGGAGTGGTAAAGTTTACCAAAAACTCCAGTGACTCATCATATATCCATTCAAATATATTCATATCTTTCGATACTATCTCCTTGCGAGCAGTGTCATTCTTTCTGTCATCCCTCGAGTTGAAAGGAGTGGTAAAGTTTACCAAAAACTCTGGTTTCACTTTTATCCAGATATATTGCAAAATATCATCTATCAATATTTTTTCTCCGTTCTGTCTACTGATAAGATTAATTTCAAAAATACTTTGGGTTTTTAATGGAATAGTTGGTTTTACTACGCCGAGAAAAAAAGTTGGTTGTATCATCACGTTTACACATGTTCCATACACTTTGAAATTCATTGCAGTCGCACGTGATTCCACATTGTTTCCAGTGATACAAACAACAATCAATGTTAGTAATGCAAATGAAATCAGTATGATGTTTAAGACTAGGAACGTTTTGAACAAAAACGAACACATGTAGCAAAAATATAAATTCAATCACTTATATACAGTTTATAAAGTCAACATCATACAAAAACGCCTTTTATATGTTTTTGTCTTTTTTGCAATTGTTTTGATTTGTATTGCAATATATTTGATGTGTAAGGTAATTAACACTCATGAACTCTTCTTGTTGATAATAATGTTTATTTGAAAGACACTAATTTGTAGAAAATATAAATCAACTCTCTTCATGCAAAATACGGAGCTGAAAATTATGAACTAACATCATTCATCTAGTCGTATTAATCTAGTCACTGAAACTTTTCATGAAATCACTCAAAGGAGACCATGAACAATTTTTATCATAAACAGTAGTAGCTTCAAATGGTCTAAATGCCACTTCAAAATTTTCCTGGTATATAGCAGTATACGAGATACAAATCATCCAAAAAATTGAAAATAGTATTACGTTTACTGATAGTAAGGCCATTGTGCTGCACATTACGCAAGTATACTTACGTGATTTACTTATATACATTTTATCAAACAAACATGAAACCAAAACAAAACTTAATTCATATTTACTAATTTTGATTTGATATACAACATTTTGACAATCTTGCTTTGGTTATAATCAATATACATGAGAAAATACAAACACCACACAAAAATATATGTAATGTACATATGAAATACATCCACCAGTATGAAAAAATCATATATCCATTTTTATATTTGCACTCTTCTTTGATGTAGTTTCCAAAAACATAAAAACATCCAACTATGATCCATAGTACATAGATGGCAAATATACATATTAAGATAAGAGCAAAAATTTTTTTTTCCGTATTTTCATTGTTTATTGTCAACATGATTACCAAAATGCATAAGAAGCTGCCACATATAGCAAATGGGATGTAAATGCCAAAAACAAACAACCATTGGTGAATAAAAAAACCTGGTGAATAATATGTGATTCCTTGTATGTCTTGAATGTGCAGATTGAAAGATATATTACTTGACGTATTAATTGTTCTTTGTTGTTGTGTATGAAATATGGAAATAGATTTATTCATAAGATTGTTGGAATTTCTGTTTGTCATTGTGTGTGCAAGCACATGGCACAAAATAATCAAGTTAGGCGATATAGAAATAGACAAACATACGATGGAATTGATAATTGACAGTAATACCAAACTTATTACTGTATATGCAATGATATGATTCATTGCATAATTTTGCATGTCAACATGTTTAACTATCTGTATATGCTATGCCAAACACAAATTCTATTTGGAACATTTTTCATGTCAATGTATTTATAAATAAGTTCGAGAATCATTTTAAAAACATATGATTTATGCTTCATCATGCTTTACTTCTGGACAATTATGATAATTTGTTCTCATATGAATGTGATAATGTATATATAGACAATTATGATAATAATCACATATTGGCCCCAACAGAATTGTCAGATCTTTTTGGTTGTAATATGAGATTACGAATTAAGACTCCAGAAAGCTCACCTGTTAAAAGTATTTTAGTTGAATTCGTTAGTTTGGAACATGCATGGGCAATACGTCGTATGTTAAGAATTTATAGTGTACAAAAAATCAACAGGAATTGGACTGACAGTAACAACAATTATGACGGACATGTAAATATGGTGAATGAAGAGGTATTAATGAAATCATATGCTATATTTGTCATTTTTATGAAACAATTTGAATGTGGAGGTGTTTTTGCTTGTTGGGAAAAGTTCAATGAGTATCATGATATAACAAAAATGACAAAAACTCGAAAATCAAATCACAACATTGGTATAATTGCAAGATTAATATCTTGTAGTGGGGCTCGGAGTGATTGTATAAGAAAAGAAATAAGGAAAATTGCTTGGGAAAAATGGATTTTGACCAAAAATGATGTTGATAGATCAATTGTGAGTTGTCTGTGGAAAGGAAATACAAACTTGACGTCATATAGCAAAGGCCTGCAAACACTACTGAAAATTAAGATTGCGAATAATGTGCAGGTGGCAAATACATTGTGGAGTACTAGAGACAAAAATTTAATTACAAATTATTCTGCGTGTACGATGACAACAAATACAAGGAAAAATACCGAGAAGATGTACATGAAACATATGATGGAAAATAGGAGTTTCGTGCAATGGAAGTTGCAAGATGATCAAATTTTTGCAATTGTCATGGGATGTCACAAAAGACTTGGAGCAAAAAGTTGGTTTTTGTGTTTAGACTTAGAGATATTAATTATGATTATAAAAGATCTCTTATGCAAGGGTATACAGAAAAGTATGCAAAAGTTCTTTTCATTGAAATATAATAAATCAAGAATATGTATGAACAACAAGTGAGAGGTAATATAATTATATGATGGATTTTTGATTTTTGTGAATAATATATATATAAGAAAACAAATATATCATTTTGAATTGTTGTGTGGAGGGTGTTTAGAATGTTTACAAAATCTTCTGCATCCCATGAATTGCAAAGTCAAATAAAAAAACATATGCCATATTTAAGTAGTCGGGGTGTTCGGATTACAAAACAGTCGGATCAAAATATTATTTTGGAAGATCTTGATGAATGGAAATGGAACGATTCGTCAAAATTGCACTACATATCAAAAAATCAGTTAATCATTGATATATTTTCCAGTGCCAGTGCGAATACAGATGAAATGAATGGTATTATTGTTTGTGTTACAATTATCGAAAGTGGTTTAATTTCTAGAGTGTTCCAAATGTTGACGTCAATTATGATTTGTGTTGTGTTTTTCCTGTGGATACAATATGTTCATACATACAAAAATTCAATTTTTTTTGGTGATTCAGGATCGAATCAATCCGAATTATAAAATATTAAAATATAAGGACAAATTTCGTATGTTTATTTGTTTTGTGATTAAAATCTAATTTTAACAATGTGCCTCAACATGTTAGTTTGTCCAAAATTCGCTTTCATTCCTTATTTATTTGTAATATCTGGAAGAAATATGCTTATGAATAAAAATTTCAATTAATTATTATAGATAATATTACTGATACATATTCTAATACTCGTAAGAATTTATATCATTCAAATGTATAAAAATAAAAACAATATAAATAACAGAATACAATAAATGTTTGGAATACGGTTTGTTTGTCTTCATGACTTCATGTAAAAAAAAATATGGGATCATCCTCGTTTTGTGTCTATTTATCGTATATAATATATACGTATCAATTGACATGTTTATTCATGCACATGAAACATCACCAAAAATAGTTATGATAGAATTGAGTGGGCGTTTGGGCAATAATATGTTTATTATTGCATCGGCTTTGGGTATCGCAGCATTAAACAATGCAACAATTTGTCATAATCATGACAAGAAAATTCCATTTGTGGAATTGATGCAAAATGAAATTGTTCCTAAATGTGCACTTTTCAGTAAGTTTTCATTGTATTATGCAACACACAGAGAAAAAGGGCGTAATATATTTGAAATTCCGAAACAATTACATAAAAATCATATATTGAGAGTCAAAGGATATTTACAATCATTCAAATATTTTCAAAACATTGAAATTAAACAATTGTTCACAATTAAAAAAATATATGTAAATCAAGCAAATGATATGTTGACAATGTCAAGTGCAGAAGTGGATTTAAGTATACAGAAAGTTGGTATCCACGTCAGAAGAACAGACCACCATGGTAATTCTTACATTATAGATCCACCAATAGAATATTTCGAGAATGCTATTCATTATTTCAGACAGAAATATATTCATGTACACTTTTTTATTGTTTCAGATGACGTTAAGTGGTGTCAAGAGCAATCTCTTTTTTCCAACTCCCACAATATTACGATCCTGAACACAAAAAATGTGATGCTCGATTTTACTATGTTAACACAATGTCACCATATTATTATGTCTGTTGGCACTTTTTCTTGGTGGGGTGCTTACCTTGGTGCACATGCACGAGGAGGAGAAGTCATATATTATAAATATGAATTTAACATGAAACATGATGATTATAAAAATGCACACACGATACATGAAGATTATTATCCAGGAACCTGGATTGGAATGGGAGTTGAGTATAAAAACATTTCAAAGTCAGTTGTTATCATAAGTGTTGATAATATGATATTATATGGAGATACCTGCTCGCGTCTTCGAAAAATGGGATATACTACTACAATCCAAAAATCAATTACACCAGATATGTATGATAGTAAAAATTCTATGTTAACACAAGCAATGAGATGTAATGTCAAAGACAAACTTGATTTTTTTGTTCCATTATATCCCAAAGAAATTGCTCTTATATTGTCACATAGTAGTGTATGGGAATCAATTGTAAATGATGATAATAAAAAAGAAGATGATTGGACTATCATATTGGAAGATGATGTGTTGATTCACAAATGGGCAAATGATAATATGTTGATAGAAAAATTGACAATCACGAGTGTTGATTGGATTGTCTATTTGGGTGTTTGTAATCCCAAATGTCAAAAAAAATCCGATATATTATGTGGAGGCTTGTGTTCTCATGCATATGCCATTACAAAACACATGGCCAGAAACTTTTCGAAGCTTGTTTATAATTGTGGGAAAGTCTGTAAAAATTCTAAATGTCAAATAGATCAAGTGATGTATTCAGGATTTTTAAAAGGGAATTTCAAATCAACATTAATTGGAGGTTATTTGAAAAGTCCATGTCATAGAAATCATTTTGGGATAATGTATCAAGATAGATGCAATCAAGTGGTCTGGTATGGAACTAGATTATCTTCATGATTATCAAATCAATAAATTTCTGCTCACGAATTGTGTCTTCGTATATTGTTCATTTTTCCAAGCACATACACTTAAAATTGAAATATGACAACTCAAAAGTGTATTGTCATAACATTCAAAATCAAATGGTATATAAAGACAACACCAATTTACGCACAAATGTTTGTGAAGAAACACAGTTTGAAATTTTTTTGTATATTGTTAATTGGTGTACATGCACATGAGCAAATTGCGTATACAGAACATATGTGCTTGAAACGACAATCATATTTCCTAGATTTTTGCGGGAACGTGGACATAGATTCGTGTATTTGTAGCAGTATGCGAATACGTTGCTATGACAAAAATATGTGTAGTGATGAAATAATGAAATCCGAGTATTGTATTGCCTCAGATATAAATGTAGAGTTTTTGGACGGGGTGAACTGGGATAAAAATTGTAATAAGATTAGGCATTCAGAAATAACATTCTTGTTGGTATTATTTTTCATATTTTTCATTGTATGTGCATTTTGTTATTTGTCTGTTACACCTTTTGGATATAATGATGTGTCGCAAACATCCACTGGAGGTAGTTTAAACTCTACTGATATAACATCACCATGCATAATATTTTTTGGTGCAATTATTCTCATAATTGGATACTACACCATATGGGATAGTTATATTTTGTTTGCTTTGGCAGTTGGAATCATAATAGTAACACCGATTTTGATATATGTAATATCATATTGTATTCAAAATACTATTCGCACATAGTGTTTCACAATAACATGCATTATTTGAGTGGCTGCTATGATTTTTGTATATATGATATTTGATTATTATACTATTGAATGTATGTTAAATGTGTTGTGTATATGATAGCAATTTATTCGAACTAGTACTTACAATTTGCAGTGAAAATGAAATATTTGTCAAAACTATTATGATGAATAAAATAATAAGTAACAAGCAAATAGATATTCAGATTTTGCATACATTGATGCTCATTCCAAACAAAACTATATTCCAGTGTACACTCAATATGTTCCATACAATGTTTTTGTATGATGCTGTTGGTTTATGCCAATGTATCAGGAAATATGATGATTTTTTTCATTTGTCAGTAGTAGAGCTGCTATGTGCAAATATAATTCACGTCAATCAAAACATTCTAAAGAAAGTAATTTATGAACTTACTGCTTATATATCTGATTTTTTTTTTGAAAAACGACATTATTGTATATTTATTGATTGTATGTTAAGAAATTTGTTGATTTGTGCCAACCAATATTTTTGCACACAAGACTTAATTGAGCTTGTAAATTTAATTGGATTGCGACACGTGTGTGTTTTATTTTACAATGACAACATCGTATGTTATGACAAGGCAACTTATTCCAGATACTCATTAATATTGAATCTATGCACGAGAAGCGAAAATAGTTTGAAAATTAATAACAAAAACATGCGGAATTTGTTTCAGTATGGAAATTTGAAAAAGAATACAGACAAAATCAAGAAAATTTTCATAAATAGAGATATTTTGGAACTGGCGGTATTATACTACAGGTATACAAATTTCAAGACAAGGGCATGTGTACCATCAATTGATTCCAAAGTTGTAGATTACTTTTTTCTCAACATAAATACACACAACGTGGGAGAATTACAAATTAGAAGAATACAACACACGTACGAAGAAATGTACAAATACATAAGTATTGAAGTGAAAAAATTACCAGTTTCTTATGAAAGCAATAAAATAAAACATGTTATCAACAGAAAATTTGCTTATTGTATTTCAAGTCTTATGCAAGTACATATCAATTTTAATGATCCAAAATGTTTACATGCACAGCTCATATTTTTGCTGGAAATAGCCAATCAATGCCATCCATATCAAGGAATAGATATATTTTATGTATTTGATATTGGTAATAAGATGACACAGCTCCTTAAAAAACTACCAAATCAAACAACAAAATTATCACAGATAGTGCAAAAAATTTATGCTAGAAATTTACAATTGTTTCAACTGTTAATTGCAGACTTATCAAGAGATTGGAATATCAACGCTAGCACCATTGTCAAGATTTTATATGCAATTTCAGGAAGCATAGAACCACGAAAATATAAAACAATCCTCAGATGCATCAAAAAACGAATCATCCATAATAAAGTCACGATAAGTATTAACAAATCAACTATACGAATTATGAAATGTTTGGTTATATGTTTACAAAAATGGGACATCAACTTTAACAAAGAAAAAAATAATACTACTAGCATTTTGAAATTTTTATGTCATACACTAAATCAGTTTGCTGCAACACCCACACATACAATTATAGAAAGCAAGCATGCTTTTTTTGATATCTTATTCAATATATTTGCCTTATCTAATATACCAATACAAAAAAATAAATCATTGACAATAAAAAACACTCTTCTATATCTTCTGGGAACAGAAACTATCATTGAATTGTTGGAGCAAACCTTGTATATATTGCACATAGTACAAATAGAAAACAAAAGAGATGTTAAAATCTTATTGAATTTTTTTCGTGTATTGATGTCAGCATTTCTCACCTACAACACCTTTGCAAAACATCACATTTCTGTCATAGAATATATATTATTAAAAATTATCACGAGTATGCGTACTCTTGTTTCAATACCATACACTATGATCGAATGCCTCTTGACAACTGTGATGGCAATTTCTTCTGTTCTAAATATAGGTGTAAATACCATAAATGAAATGTTCAAACTCCAGAATTATCTCTTCGAATCCAACAACCAATTTGATGATAGTATACTGTATATTTTGATCTACAATCATATTTTTATCTCGCGAAAAACATGTATTTACTCGCAATTAGATATTGACATCCCCATAATCCAAAATCTCTTATATGGGAGTTTGCGCTCCAACACAATATTCACAACATTTAGACCTAAACATTATATTTACATACTTAAGGAGTTAGTTTCTTTTCACTATAGATCATATTTTTTGACTGGTTACAAATATATAGAAAACTCGAATATTATCAATTACATTGCAACAGAATGCTTCTCACTTTGCATCAAGGACATGGAGTACACGTTTTCAAGTATAAAAGCATTATATGACTTACTAGAAATATTCACAGTTGATATACCACTTCAACACAAAAACAATTGCATCAGTATATTCCAAATAATATATAATGTGGATATCAACTTTGATATATTCTTATATGATGATATAAGAAAAAAACATTTATATACCATGGCCAATCTCATAAAGAGTCTGCCAATATTATACAACACCATACATACACATCACATAGTCCAAAAAATCGTCACTTACTCAAGGTCGCCAATGCAAAATGAGACAGACATCGTAAACTTGCTTTTGACTTCACTGAGTATTAATGGTTATATTTCCATCTAAATTGCCAAATAAAATCAAATAAACAAAATTACACACAATTACAATTAGTAAATATATTTTCACTATATATATAAAATTAGTTTTTGTGTTTAGTTAAGAGGAATATGAAAAATATATTCAACGTTTTTGGTATTTTATTGTTTTCTGATATCGTATTTTCAACAAAAATTCAAGCACCGCAAACACACATATGTGGCATAAATTATCATTACGCAAGTCAAGCGTTGTCAAATGGCCCAAACCCTGACAAACACATTGTGTGTCACAAATGTGGGGACAATTCTTTTAATGGAAAATATATCGAGCAGAATGATTTTAGTCGTCAAAATTGCAAGCGTTATAATCATCTATCAGTTAATAATAAGCAAATTCCAACTAAAATTTATGGATTCAAAGTTGATAGTATCGATATTAAACAAACAGATACTATCACAAAAAAAGACAGGCGTGGTGTAGAATTTAATATATACGACACGGATATTGTTGTACTTTTAAGTCCATTAGAAATAGGAAGTGCTCAAAATTTTGCAAAGAACCTTTTCCAAGACACCATATTGCGTGCATTTCCAACATTGACACCAAAACTATCAAAACTATCAATATTACCAATATTACCCACACTACTGGCTGATGGCTTGTCCATGAAAATTATAATGCACTTTCAAACAATTCCAGTTTTAAGAAACCCAGAGATGCCAACTTTGCCAATAATAGAAGAACCAGGAAAACCAAGACGATTTCAATTTCAAATGCCCCTGCAAGAATTTGATAAAATGGAAATCAGTATTGTTAGAGGTGTAAAAATTACATTGCTTTGGCCAGTGAGTACAATATTACATCCAGTGCACATTAAACCACAAAAACAGACAAAATTCGACAATATGCAATTAATTTCTATGAATATCGTGTATGATACAAATCTACTTCAAACCACTTTTGTAGTCCCACAAAATTATCATGGAAAATTATTCTATTTTTGTGCTAATCATGATTCAATGGGGGTTGGCTCTATAATGATTGAAGATGAACATAGCATGTCAAATAAAATTACAGATGATAACAATTTCAACTCTATAATGATTGAAGATGAACATAGCATGTCAAATAATTGGGATTTTACATCAGAGTACTCATTATCTGACATGCATATTACAGATGATAACAATTTCAATTTTACATTTGAGAATATGTTTCAGGACATGAATCTCACTGATCAATACATGATGTTAGACAACTTTAACTTTACATTTGAACATATGTTACACCAGAATGCTACGTGTGGCGTAACAGAACAAATTGCCACTAGGTATCGAGATATTATGTGTACGAACCCAGATACTCAGATTATCTCAATTGACCATCCTGATCATGAAGAATGGACAAATTTACTCATGTCTGCCAGTTACCCAGTACAGTGTACCATGAAGGAATTACAAAACGTTAATTTTATTCCAACAATTATGAGTGAAGAACACAAAAATAACACAGCACTGATGTTCAGAGATTGGTGTGATGTTATACCACGCCATAATTCTGATCATAATTTTCGAAATGTAAACACTAACTACACCACACAAATACCCACACAAATACTGACTAATACAACTACAAAATATGTGCCAACACCAAAAATTAGCACTACCACACCAACACCAAAAATTAGCACCACCACACCAACACCAAAAATTAGCACTACCACACCAACACCTACTAATACCACAACTTATTTGAGGAATGAAAATATATCAGACTCAATCGCTACATCTACTACATTTATCAACGAAACAACGTCAGCGAATAGTTCATACGAGCGTGTATTTTATGTACCCTTGAACAATTTTGCTGATTTGGATATAAAGATTCATAGGGGTGATGATATTACATTATATTGGCCAAGTGAAGAACATCCCGTGTACTTGACAAACAACCAAACAGTGATCTGGGGAAATGATGGTAATGTAATTTATTCGCAAACGAAATTCTTTTCGAATTATAATTTCACATCACACAAAACAAATTTTATTGTGCCATTAGATTACAATGGGGAATTGTTTTATTTTTGCAAAAATCATGCTAGTATGAAAGTAGGTGTCATACAATTCATGGACAAAGCAGGAATACAGACGTCTAACACCACAGTGAATACAACTGAAACTTCTCAAAACAATTTTGTTGAAATTTCATTTGAATTGAAAGGTTCTCAAACACTGAGCAACAATATTATACAAAATTTTATTGTGATGTTAGCAAAAATAATTGATGTTGATGTTTCTAGATTTGTAAACGTAAATGCATTAGATAATGGAAGACGTTTATTGGCCACAACAGTAAAGCTTCATGTAAACATTGAGTCAAGTGATAGTGCATCAATGGCAAGTGGTATTGTCAATTCACTTTCTGCGATAAATGACACACAATGGCAGAAACTTGCAAATTCATCTGGTATCGTAGGTGGAATAAGTGCACCAGTGTTCATGATCAATCAGCCACCCACAACAAACAATTTAATAAGCCACAACAAACAATTTAATCCAATTGAGGAAGAGGACAAATCGTACTTGAGAACTGAATTCGTTTTTTTTCTTGTTGGTATATTGATGCTAATGATCGGGATTTGGATTTTATCATTTATAAATTGGAACAAGAAAAGTAATGTCAGCGAAAAGACAGAAAATGAAAATTTTTCAAACAATCAATCAAAGTGTGGATTTTGCGCACATGAAAATAATTCGTATGCTAAAATTGTGAACTACTCAGAATTTGTGTAATTTTTATTCAGATTGAAACATTGTCAACGATTGAAATTTTCAAAGCATTGATTGCAACACATGAAATGCTTTCCATCAGATCATTTTTTCTTGCATAAATCACTAATAATGGTAGTACGCGATGATATTCTTTGAACACGCTGTCCTTTGGAGTATTATAGATAAGACAATTTTCTCTGTCAATTAAATACACATCTACTTTGTTGACAAGAAGTGCCCATCGCGTATTATATTGTTTGTTTTTTGTGAAAACATTATTGTCATTTTCAACATCGTTTTTGGTGAGTATTGTATGTTCTGTTGGCTTTTTTATTTGTATTTTGTCACTCAATACACCAAGAGGGTCATCAGAGTCCTCATACCATATTTCAAGGTCGGTAATTAATTGTAAAAAGGCAGAAATGGGGCCAGCACAAGATTCATTTTTCCAATCTGTGATAAGATCTGGTGGTGCTGGTTGCTTGTACACATTATTGTGAAGATATACTACTTGTGATAATTGACCTGTGTCAAAATGCATATAATCAAATGCATAATTCAAGCGCTGTCCTGGACACACTTCTTGTATTAAACTGAGCTCTCTAAACTTTTCTGCTGATGGAACTACATAAAAAAATCTTAGCGCCGTTTGCATTATATTTAGACAGGATTCTGACACTATTAAACATTTGTGGTTGGAAAAGTTTTTGGAATTACTAAGTACTGTATCAGTAAGAAGTTTTTTCATTTCGTTTTCAATTTTTCGTGGTCTAGTACCAATTTTGTGAACTCCGATGCGTCTACATAAAAAATCCCATATTTTGTCGACTGCCATTGCATCTGTTTTTTTGCTTTCGGATATCATATTATTCGTATTGGAAATTGGTTGAATTGTTTCAGGTTCGTTTTTTTGACCTGATGATCTCAAGGCACGAATCATAGTAAGGCATTTCGATATATTTTCGTGCACATTGCTTGGTAGTTTAGATCCGAAATTGGCAACTTCGTCATTCACAATTTGTTGATATTTTTCTTCTTGAAATTCAATACATGTAGAACGTTTACTCTGATGATCAATGAGCAATGTGCGATTCATGCACAAAAATGACGTGATAAAGTGTCTCACAGCTCGCTTGGACATTAAATACAAATTGTTATTTGTTGATGATTTCTCTCTTTCCTGAATGTCGTCCATTTCCTCACTGTTCAAGTATCTGGAGTATAATTCCCCGAATCTTGCCATGCACAGCATTAGCAACCTACACGAATTAATTTTGTCCATTTTTACCAGTACATGCCAATGATCTTGTATGTTGGTGAATACAAAAACTAAATCAGAATACTTCATGACTTTGAACTGTTTTGAACAAACATGTATTGTCTTATACTTGGGAAATAAATCTATTATACTCAAATTTTTTGCGTTTCCACTAATAATCTCATTTTCTACGAGTATGAAAATTGTTTTACAAAGTACAATACCAGATAAATGCATACAATTAAAGGTATCAGCCACTTCCGTTGCATTCGCACAACAACGTGTAAACCAGATAAAAGAATCAATTAATTCTTCTAGGGAATTTGAAATACAATTCAAACATTGCTTATCGTTATCAGATAAACTGGTATCCATTGTGTGTATCTGAGTCTTGTCAGTAGTTCCAGCGTATAGTCTATTTTGTTGCATGGAAAAAATGAAGTTGTTAACATGTGTATTTGTATTATGCAAGAATATTGCAACATTTGTTTCTGTCTTTCTACTTTTGCAAAGGTTGATTCTGTTTATACTATTCAGAAAAGAGTCAACATTTTTTTGCATTTCAAATATAACTTTGTTTGATTTATTTTCACACACTACTTTGCAAAAGTAAATATTTTTAAAAAAAAATAGAAACCCTGCAAATAGATATTCAATATACAAACAAGAAGATTGTCTATTAATACTATTTCGCAAAATACACAATACGAAGATGCGTGGCGGGACTAAAAAGTCAAGATTAAATTTTCCAGTGCACAATAGTGACAATCAAATACTATCTACAAAATATAGAAATTGTATGGCAGATCAAATTTGTAAAATGTCAGATAGAATTTTCGAAATGAATGAAGAATTGACATTATTGAAAGAAGAAGCTTTTTTCAATGATGTACAAATGTATATTAATAATGAATGTATAGTGAATCAATTAAAAGGATGGTTCGCAGAAACAATTGACATAAGCTTGATAGTAGATGAACATGTGCAGGTTTTTTTGGACGCTGCTCTGAAAAAATCACAAGATTCAGTTAGTAAAATTTTAGAAGACAAAAAAACAATGTCAAAATGGGCGCGAGAGGATGAAGAAAATAAAAAACAAGGAATTTGTGTGTACACTGCCAACAAAATATGGGAGAAAAGGATAGATAAAATCGTATCAGATGAAGTAACAAATATCAAAAAAATACTACAAGAATCAAAGGCAGATTTTAGTGATGCCAGACATGTGTTTATGACCAAAGAAAAATATAGTTGTTATTTTAGTGATAATAGTATAAGAAAAGAAAATATCAAAAAGCAAAGAAAAGAAAAATTGGCGAAAAGGACACGTGATGAAAGTGATTGAATTGTGTATGACTTTAAGAAAATGTGTGTGGTGAGATTTAGGTGATGAAAAGACTAAGGAAAGAGTATTTTTTTGTTTGTTATTAAAGTATTATACACATGCTTATTTTTCATTTTGCTTTGATGGTTGATGTTTTATGTATGACGTCTGGTATATAAACAAGTTCGAGAGTAGTGATAATTAATATGTCTAGTGACAGAACTGAACAAGGCCCCCCACAAGAAGTCCCAACAAACATAAATAATGCCCAAATCAATACAAATCAGTCGATTGTATCAGATAATGAAAGCAAGATAGCCGCCAACCCCTTCGTAACGCCTGCACTTGTTTCAACAATCAAACCCGGTACTGGTAATGAATCAGAATCCCTTGCTCAACTACTGGAACACATTGCGAGTCTACAAAAAACCAATTCTGAAATGTCTCAAACACTCACAAATATTCAAACTAAAAACATGGAAAAATTTAATGATGTAGTTGGTTCAAAAATTGAACCTTGGGTAAAATCTTTGAATATTCCAGAAGAACAACAAAAGTCTTTCCTTGAAGGTATTAAGATAGCTTGTGAACAGGGTCATAAAAAAGGAATTGTGGATTTTGAAGTAAATCCAGCATTTAGTATTGCATGTGCAGCTGCTACTGCGCATGGTGCTGCAATTGAATCTGCTGAAAAAATGCGATTAGAAGTACTTGCAGCTAATGCAAACCTCGAGTCTCAGAAACTACACCTAGAAAAAGAAAGTCGCAATAATAATAATAATAACATGTCCATCATTGGAAATAAACTGAGAAATGATAACGTGCTGAGTAGTACTGCAAGTGAACTCGGAAAACGTGGACATGAAGCAGTATATTCACATGAGATCACTGATGAAACAACTAGTTCTTGCTGGAATCAAGTTTTTGATAATATGTGTGATAAAAGAAATAATATATAAAGTACATACAAAATGTGAAAAAATTTTTGCTTTTATGGATTTATTTATATATCGAAATTGTACAATATTTTTTTTCAAAGCATTATAGTATATAAGGCATTGCACGCATATACTTCAAATGAAGATTACAAAAGTTAAGTATTCAATATTATGTCTATGTCTTTTAATAGCATATTTTCCAAGAACTGTGATAGCTTCTTCTGATATCAAAACTGCGGATGAAACTGGCGACTCTACTATTATTACGGCCATGAAAAGTATAGTACAGAAAATACAAAACATACAGGAACCTCTGACTATGTCTGAAAACAAGGATACTACCACAGATACTGTTGATACAAAGAAAGTAGAAACACATCAGAATTTGAAATTGCTAAAGGACACTGAGAAGGTCACTGATACTGTTGCTACTAAGAAAATAGAAACAAATCAGAATTTGAAATTGTCTAAAAACACTGATACAATCACAGATACAGTTGCTACTAAGAATGTAGAAACAAATCAGAACTTGATATTAGAATCAGAAAAATTTTCTGATGGCGAGAACACACCCAAAATAACAATTCCCACACGCAAATCACAGAACAAAACAGAAAAAGACATTCCTCACATCCTACCCATTGTGAACAGAACTAAAGAAAAACATTTTTATGCTAAAGAACAAAAATTACTGAAACAGCACAAAGAAATTGAAAATACAAGACAACCTGCCAATATTTTGAAAACAATTCCAGTATCTAAATATGCAAAGGCATATTTGAAAAATGATGTTGTGTTGCCAAAATTTCATACAAGCACTAAGTTATTTCATAATGCAAAGGAGTCTCATGTGATTCCTCAAAAATTAAGTACTCGTAAAATCACAACACCAGTAAAATTTCCAAACGTCACTTAATTTTTTTATTTTAAAATAAAAATCAATTCTCATTTTTTTTGCTTATAAAATAGTGTCATTATTCTTGTGAAAGACTTGAATACCAAATCATTAAAAAATGTAGATTTTAGAATAGTAGAATATGAAAATAGTAATTTTTTTAATTCTAAAACAAGAATTATATGATTTTAATCTTCTCACTTTGTGGTGGTCATTATTTTGTCAATAATACAAGTGTTTTGTGAACAAAATCATTTTTTGAAATCATTTTATATCAAAAATTTGACATACATGATAGACATATAGATTTTATTGCATATTTACACCCGACTTGATTGCGACTGTGGGGTTTGCATCATTACCACGGGAGCACTAGATGCCATTAGTTGTTTTCCATTACGAACAGCAGCGACTCCAACAAAATCATGACCATGATGACCACAACCAGTGACACTACGATTATAGTAATCAGGGGTATTTTCAAATTTGGTATAAACCCAAGTTGCAGTACCTTGGTACATCAACTTGGTGTTGGTGGATTCATTACTAGTGGAGGCCAATGTCGCGTCTTTTACCATCTGATGACTATTACACATTTCCAAATCCTGATATATTCTGCTAATTGCTCTTTCTACTTTTTTAATTAAGTCGTCTGTTCCAATTTTTTTCATTGTCTTATTGGAAAATGTTTTTATATCATTTACAAATAGATCTGCAGTAGCCAGCATGCGCTCCTCGTTATGTGAATTATAATCAGTCAAACACAATGGAGACGGAAGATTTGTCAAATTGCCATCAATATGCACAGCAATAATTGATGCACCGTTATATTCTGCACTTGAATCATTTGCAGAAGCATTGTATTCTGATATACTGTCCGCGTTGTTAAAGTCAAGCATTTCTACATCTTTTCCACCACAATATCCATCATATGCGATATCCCATACTTTGTGTAGATTTCGCTCATTGAAAACAATAGCTCTCTCGTGATATTTATAAGTCATTCCCCAAACACCATGTTGACCATCATCAAAAACACTCATTTCTGTCTGTCCCCAAAGCGTGGCACCAAGGTGCTCAATACCACCTCTTCCAATTATCACACCCAACATGTAATGTTCAATATTAGGACGAATCAAAAGAACTGAACCAGCATTTTCCATGTTACCAGTCTCCGGGTCTTGTATTCTTGTCTTCATATCATCAGCAGATTCATTGCCATCATTAGTACCCACATATAACATCTTTGAAACCAATGTGTTTTTGTCAATTTGATGAATACTGTCAGCACTTTCATCATATAATTCAATATGTGTTAGTCCATACAGTTTTCCTACATAAAATTCTGCAACTCGTACTCTCCTTCTCAAGATGTCACGAGGTGCAGAACCTTCATCCAGTGAAAATGCTTTACTTTTAATTATTTTAAGGCCCCTGTAAATATTCATATCAGGTCCATCTTTGAGCAATTTTTTACCATCTGCACCCTGTGTGAAGTAAGCTGTTTTTTCTTGTGTCATGGTAAGTTGGAATGTCAGTTTCCCACTACACAGCATAAAATCAGGCTCCTCACCACCCCAATTCTTTACCATTGATTTGGTATCTTCAATGACAATATCTAATGCATTCATATTTTTTTGTACAAATCCGAACATATCTATATAATCCCTAATAGACTTAGACAAATAATCGTCAAGATAATAACGATCACGGACTTGTGTAAGGTAACTTGGTGCATTGATTAGTGCCATATGTACATCTAGATCGTTAGTGTTCTGAATACTACCAACCACTTGTTGAACTTGGTTATGGAAATTCTGCATACCTTCACTACTCATCATGAAGTTATGTTCCATTGTAATTGCAAGGCCCTGTCGAACAGTGTATCCTGAGAATGATTGCTTGCGCTGGGTCAAAGTGCGTGCAGCAGCCTCATATGGTACACGAGATGCAAGACCCTGGTCAAATGTCCATACATTCCACTCAATTTTTCTATCAGGATACTCCATATACATGTAAGGCAAAATAATAGTTGTAAAGGGAGAATTCGTTGCATCCGTAATAAGACCATCCACACGGTCAGTAATCCATTGATTTGGACCTTTTAGAACGTCTGGCAAATGCACTCTTCCCATTTTTCTATTCCGCTGATTATCGGGGGCGATATTATATGCATTGGGGCCAAAAACATTTGCCCACTCTTCATTTGATGGTTTGGTAACATCATTTCTTACTAATGAGTTTGTGGATGAATGTGGAGCATTTGTTGTGCTCAAAAAATCAACTCCTGGATTAACTGAAGTCATAATTTATTTTACACACTCTTGATTTCATTTTTATTTGCAACTTATATATGTTTTAAACAACCAGCACAAATATCATATGTTTATTCTTTTCACAAACAGTTTTCGCATTAATACATTTATGTCAACTTTATAGTTATATATGGACATTTCAGACTGAATTAAACATCAAACAATGTGTAGTGCAAAAAATCGAAGCCTTGTTAACATGTTGATTTTTGTTGCTTTTACGCATATTGATTTATTGAAAAAAAAATTTATTGAAAAAAAAATACTGTTCAAAAATAATTCAATTAAAATTTTGTCGTGGTTTTCGGGTCATTATTATTATTTTTCCAAGCGATAAATTGGCAATCATTTATATATAACCAAATAATTAGTACAATTGTTTCAATCAAACAAAATAAACCAAAAACAATTGTGTTAAAAGAAATATATATACATGCATGTGTATTAATTTAAAAATATATGTACAATACTTCCAGAAATAGATTTGTACATTTAAGTTCAGTTTTTTCTTGTTGGTTGTAAATTAAATTTCTCAACTTATTTCACACGGTTGTGATAAATATTTGTTGATTCTAGATATTTTCTCATCTATATTCTAGGTTTTCTGTTTTCACAATATTTCCAGAAATAGATTTGTACATTTAAGTTCAGTTTTTTCTTGTTGGTTGTAAATCAAATTTCTCAACTTATTTCACACGGTTGTGATAAATATTTGTTGATTCTAGATATTTTCTCATCTATATTCTAGATTTTCTGTTTTCA
>Ga0209384_1000037_pt1 | contig 90876 bp, 77 predicted proteins | sample CoawatmetaG05DNA_FD_187511 | JGI IMG/M metagenome (GOLD analysis project Ga0209384, IMG submission 187511) | Marine microbial communities from the West Antarctic Peninsula - Coastal water metaG058-DNA (SPAdes) (version 2) | ecosystem: Environmental > Aquatic > Marine > Coastal ... | reverse complement strand
TCTTTTGTATCCATTTATTCAATTGTCAGTTAACATGTATCAATTAATAGTTTCACATTTTAAACGTATAATTGTTTTTTGATAATTGTTTATGGTACTTCAATTTCATTAATAATATCATTTATAATGTCAACAGAAGTTATATTCTCTGCTTCCGCTTCATAGGTAATACCAATTCTGTGGCGCAGTACATCATAAACCACTGCCCTAACATCTTCTGGAATTACATATCCTCTTCGCTTAATAAAGGCATAACATTTTGCTGCTTTTGCTAAATTTATACTTCCACGAGGAGAGGCTCCAAAACTAATTAAGTCTTTTAATTTTGATAAGTTATATTTTTCTGGATAACGTGTTGCAAAAATAATATCTAGAATATATTTTTCGATTTTCTCGTCCATATATACCTCATTTGCAACTGCTCTTGCTTTTATAATTTGGGCTACAGAAACTACAGGGTTTACTGTGGCAAAGCTACCGGATAAATTCTGGCGCATAATAAGTTGCTCATCTTGCAATTTAGGATAATCAATAACTACTTTTAGCATGAATCTATCTACTTGTGCTTCTGGCAATGGGTAGGTTCCTTCTTGTTCTACAGGGTTTTGAGTAGCCATTACTAAGAAAGGTTCATCTAGCTTAAAGGTAGTGTCTCCAATAGTAATTTGTCGCTCTTGCATTGCTTCTAATAAAGCAGATTGTACTTTTGCAGGTGCTCTGTTAATCTCATCGGCCAATACAAAGTTTGCAAATATTGGACCTTTTTTAATCATGAAGTCATTTTCCTTCATGTTGTAAATCATGGTTCCAACAACATCTGCAGGCAATAAATCTGGTGTAAACTGCACTCTACTAAAACTTGCTTGCACCGCTTTAGATAATGTATTAATTGCCAAAGTTTTTGCTAATCCAGGAACTCCTTCCAGTAAAATATGACCATTACCAATCAACCCGATTAATAAACTTTCTATCATTTGTTTTTGTCCAACAATTACTTTGTTCATTTCTAAAGTAAGAATATCTATAAAGGCACTTTCCCTTTCAATTTTCTCGTTAATTGCTCTTACATCTACATCCATTATATATTGTATTTGGTGTTATTTTTTTTATTGAAACAAAACTACAATTTTAACATATTTATTTTTGTTAAAAGTAGGTTAAAGATGGTTCGTTATTTTTTATTACTTTTAGAGAATTATTGAGCACTAAATTTTTTATGGAAAAGTTAACGGATAAGTTTTTATGGAAAGCATTAAAAGAAGGAGACCTAAATGCGTTTTCTGTGCTTTTTGAAAGCTACTACCCAGATTTACACAGTTACGGATTAAAGATATCTAAAAATACTGCGCTTACAGAAGATACGTTGCAAGACTTTTTTTTATATGTTTTTGAACATAGAGAAAATTTAAGTGATTTAGATACCATTGCGCCTTACCTTTTCACGTCCTACAAACGCTTTTTATTAAAGGTGATGAATAAAAACAGCAAATTAACACATACCGATTTTCCTGAAGATACTTTTGTGGACCTTCAATTTACAGCAGAAGAGATAATGACAGAGCAAGAAACAACCATTTTTAGAAATAAAAATTTATCTGTTTTATTAAACAAATTACCAAGTAGACAAAAAGAAGCCATTTACTTGAAGTACTACAGCGGTTTAAAAGCTACAGAAATCTCAGAAATAATGGGTATTAATTATCAGAGTGTAGTAAATACATTACATAAAGCAATAAAAAGTTTAAAAGAAGAAATCTCTATTATAAAACTATTTAAGCTTTAACATAAAATTAAGGGTATAAAAAACATAATAGAATCTTATATAAGTAGAAAGAGACAATTAAAAGATGATTAAAAAACAATACAATACCATAAACGATTTTTTAGAAGACGTGTCTTTTAAAAATTGGGCATTACAAAATAATGGTACCGACATAAATTTTTGGGAATTTTGGATTGCAAATAATCCAGAGAAAAATGAATTGGTAGACAAAGCGAAAGACCTTGTTTTAGGTGTTTCTTTTAATAAGGACCTTGTTAGCAGAGAAAAAGTTGCTTTCGAATGGGAAAAATTAGAAGCTAAAATTCAGAAAAAAACAAAAGCACCAAAAGCACCAAAAGAAAAAGTTAGATTTTTAAGAAAATTTAGTGCAGCAGCATCTATATTATTAATATTTTCTTTAGGCCTCTATTTCTTAAAGAGTAATTCTAAGATAACACATAAAACTAATTATGGCGAAATATTAAATATTAAATTACAAGATGGTAGTGATGTTACTTTAAATTCAAATTCTAGCTTATCTTACTACAAAAACGAAAGTAGAAAAGTTTGGTTATCTGGTGAAGCATTTTTTCAGGTTGATAAAAAAGTAGTTACTCAGGCGAAGTTTTGGGTAATTACAAAAGATTTATCTGTAGAGGTGTATGGTACTTCCTTTAATGTAAGTACAAAAAAAGAAAAAACAGATGTTTTCTTGGAAGAAGGAAATATTTGGCTAAAACTTAAAAATGGTGCTGATAAAAAAATGATTCCTGGTAATTATATTTCGTATTCAGCTGAAGAAAATAAAATTTTAGAAGATAAAAATATTTTCAATCCAATTATAAAAACAAGTTGGAAAGACGGGTCTTTACTTTTTGAAAACCTATCTTTGGAAAAAGCGATGGAAAAAATAGAAGAATCTTATGGATATTCTATTGTTTTCAAGGATGATAACAGTAAAAATATATTAATAACAGGAGCAGTTCCTATTACAAATATAGATATCTGTATAAAAGCTATTGAAAAGTCTGCAGGTGTTCTTATTGTTAAAAAAGAGAATAACCTAACTATTAGTAGGAAGTAGATATAATTCAAAAATTAAATGACAAAAAAATTAGTATTTCTAAAACTTATATTAATTGTCTTTGTATCATTTACATTTCAAACTACACTTGCTCAAACCAAATATAAAAAGACAATACCATTGGCGGCATTGCTAAATAAAATTAGTAACACCCATGAGATTTTCTTTACTTATAACGCCAATTTACTTTTAAATAAAAAAATACAAGAAGCCGGCTTTAGAAACTTATCTTTAAAAGCATCTATCTCTTTACTTGAAAAACTCACTCCTTTTCTTTTTGATGATTTAGGAAATAATTATTTTGTTATCTATTCTAAGGAAGATGTAGCTAAAAAGAAACTTTTATCTCAAGTCACTACTTTTTTTTCTAAAGATGCTGTTATTGACAGTACATTTAATAGTAACCAAATAACAGTTAGAGGTATCGTTTTAAGTTCAGACAATACACCGCTAAGTGGTGCTGCTTTGCAAGAAAAAGAATCTTTAACAGGAATAACAACAAATAGAGATGGAACTTTTGAGTTTAAAGTTCAGAATAAAAACACGATTGCTATAAGCTTTTTAGGTCACGAATCTAAAACACTAAACTTAAAACCCAATATATTTCATTCAATTGTTTTATTATCTGGTCAAGAATTAGATGAGGTGCAAGTAGTGGGGTCTAGGAATAAAAACAGAGTTGCTAATGACACCCCTGTAGCTATAGATTTTATCGATATTGAAGATACATCATCTAAAAGTAGTCAAGTAGAGATTAATCAATTTTTACAATATGCAATACCTTCCTTTAACGCTACAAAACAATCTGGCGCAGATGGTGCAGATCATATAGATCCTGCAACAATTAGAGGGCTAGGACCAGACCAAACATTGGTTTTAATAAACGGGAAAAGAAGGCACAAAGCATCTTTAATAAATTTATACGGTACAAGAGGAAGAGGAAATTCGGGCACCGATTTAAATGCAATTCCTATTTCAGCAATAAAGAGAATAGAATTACTAAGGGATGGTGCTTCTGCACAATATGGTTCAGATGCTATTGCGGGTGTTTTAAATATTGTTTTAAAAGACTCTGACAATGCTTTAAACATAACATCTACTTTAGGCTTTAACAATGCAGATACCAATTCTGTTTTTCCTAATAGAGTAGATGGTTTTACCTATAAATTAGGATTAAATTATGGTATAAAAATAAATAAAGTAGGGTTTGTTAATTTTTCTGCAGAAGCGTTATCTGCAGATAAAACCATAAGACCAGCTACGGTTGCAAGAGATAAGTACGGGCAAGCTGCAGTTAAAAATGTTAGCTTTTTTGTGAACTCTGAAATTCCTATTGATATAACTACTAAATTTTATATAAACGGGGGTGTAAACTATAAAAATACAGAAGCTTTTGCTTTTTCCAGAAGAGCAAATACTGCAAGAAATGTGCTTGACATTTATCCTAACGGCTTTGATCCATTAATTACATCAAATATTGTAGATAATTCAGTGTCCATTGGTTTGCTTACAAACTTTAAAGAATGGAATGTTGATGTGAATAATACTTTTGGTAGAAACAATTTTCATTACTTTATAAAGAACACTTTAAATGCTACTTTAGAGGAAAACTCTCCAACAGAATTTGATGCAGGTGGGCATCAATTAATGCAAAACACCACGAGTATAGATTTTTCTAAATACTTTTTAGCAGAGCCCTATGGTTATAATATTGCTATGGGTTTGGAGTATAGAATAGATACTTATAAAATATTTTCTGGCGAAGAAGCTTCTTATGGCTCCTATGATATTAACGGAGATTTGGTAAATTCTAGAACACCACTTTTAGATTATCAAACTTATAACGGGGCAATAAGACCTGGTGGATCTCAGGGTTTTCCTGGGTATGGCCCAGAGAATGAGGTAGATAGAAGTAGGTCTAATTTTAGTATTTATTTAGATACAGAAATAGATTTTTCAGACAAATTTATGCTTGGCTCTGCTTTGCGTTTCGAATATTATAGCGATTTTGGTAGCACGCTAAACTACAAGCTTGCTTCTAGATATAAAATAACCCAAAAATTAAATTTAAGAGGTTCTTTTAGTACTGGTTTTAGAGCACCTTCATTAGCACAGCGGTATTATAATTTAACTTTTACAAACTTCATAGGAACTACAGCGTCAGAATCTTTTTTAATAGCAAATAATAGCGCCATTGCCAGAAGATTTAATATTGATGAATTACAGGAAGAAAAAGCTAGAAATTTTAGCTTAGGATTTACGGCTAAATTAAGTAATACGTTTAATGTAGCAATAGATGCATATTATGTAGCTATTAAAGACAGAATTATTTTGAGTGGTAATTTTGATGCTTCAGATTTAGGCGTAGGAATAGACAATGTTCAATTTTTTGCAAATGGCGTAAATACGGAAACGACGGGTGTAGATTTGGTTTTAAACTGGAACAAAAAAATGGAAAAGAGTCAACTCTCTATAGACCTTTCTGGCAATATAAATAATATGATTATTACCCATATTAAAAACAAAACCTTAGACCAAGAGACTTTTTTTGGCACAAGAGATCAGCAATATTTATTAGCCTCTGCGCCCAAAAGTAAATTTAATTTGGGTGTAAATTATAGTTACAAAAAATTAGAGACATCGTTAAGTTTCACGAGATTTAGCCGTGTAGATTTGGTGGATTGGCAAATAAGTCAAGATTTGTCAAACTTTAACAATTCAGAGTTAGAGAGATCTGTCGCTGCTGCTGATATTTATGATCCAAAAATAACAACAGATTTACATTTTAGTTATCATGTAACTAGCGCAGTTAACGTGCAATTTGGAGCTAATAACTTATTGAATGTATACCCAACTAAACAAAATAGTTTCACAGATAGTGGTGGCTTGTGGGATGCTACACAAATGGGAACAAACGGCTCTTTTTATTACACAAAATTGAACATAAAACTATAAGTACTGCATATTTTACTGTATTCTTTCTTTTTTTTTGAAAATAAACAAATTTTAAAGGGTATGCTTTTTCCTTTCCTGTCTTATATAATAAATAAGGCTTTGCATCTTTAAGGCTGCAGAGGTTATTTAAACATAATTTTTAACTAACAATTTATTTATGAAACAAAGATTTTTTTTAAAAGCATTTACAATTGCTTTTATGTTTATGCTACCTTTAGGGTTAATGGCACAGACAATTAAAGGAAAAGTAACAGACACTTCTGGAAGTGCGTTGCCTTACATGAATGTTCTAGTAAAAGGAACTACTACGGGAACTACAACTAGCGATTCTGGTGAATTTAGTTTAACAGTAAAAAGCTTACCAGTTACGATTGTAGTATCTTCTATTGGTTTTAAAACTAAAGAAGTAACAGTAACAAGCAACTCTTTTTTAACTATTGCAATTGAAGAAGGAGATGAGTCTTTAGGTGAGATTATCATTACAGGATCAAGAACAGCTCCTAGAAGTAGTACAGATAGCCCATTACCTATTGATGTTGTTGGTGTTAAAGAATTATTAGCTACAGGTCAAAATAGTTTTGATAAGGCGTTACAATTTAAAATTCCATCATTTAACACGGTTCAAACACCAGTAAATGATGCGACTTCTTTATTAGATCCGTATGAAATTAGAAACATGGGACCAAGTAGAACGTTAGTATTAATTAATGGAAAACGTAAAAACGTTAGTGCATTATTATATACACAAGATTCTCCTGGTAGAGGTGAAACAGGTACAGATATTTCTGCAATACCAGTAGACGCAATTAAAAGCATTCAAGTATTAAGAGATGGTGCATCTGCACAATATGGTTCTGATGCAATTGCAGGTGTAATAAACATTATCTTAAAGGATGATGTAAGTAGAGGTTCAGCAACTTTAAGATCTGGAATTACTTCAGAAGGAGATGGTGAAATGTTTGGTATTAGTATTAATAATGGATCTTCTATTGGTGACGATAAAGGTTTTATAAACTATACAGTTGACTTTTCTAAAGTAGGATTAGCAAACAGACCAGGAACAGTAAGTGCAAAAGGAGAAGCTTTTGGAGGAACTGGTTTTGGAGCTGATTTAGCAGATGTTCAAGAATTCTTATCTAGAAAACCAGATGCAGGAAACATTAACGGTTCTCCAGAAACAGTAGCTACTAAATTTTTAATTAATGGAGCTTATGATTTATCTGAAGAGTCTACATTGTATTTCAATGCAGCTTATGTATTTAAAAAAGTAAATTCTTATGCAAACTACAGAACTCCTTATTGGAAAGTAGCAACAGGAGATTTAGCTTATTTACAAGATCTATTTCCTTCAGATGAAAGAGGTGGTTTTGATGGTTATGTGCCAACTTTTGAAGGGGTATTAAATGATTTTAATGCTACTTTAGGAATTAAAAGAAAAGTAAATGATTGGAATGTTGATTCTAGTATTACTTTTGGTGGAAATGAGCAAACTTATAAGGTAAACAACTCTCATAACGCGAGTGAAGGTTATCAAGGACTTAGTCCAACAAGTTTTGATCCAGGAGGAACAGCTTTTAACCATATCGTTGGAAATTTAGATGTATCTAGACTTCTTTCTGATAAAGTTAGTATTGGTATGGGAGCAGAGTTTAGAAATGAAAATTTTGAAGTAATTGCTGGAAAAGTTTCTTCTTATGAAGGAGGTGGTTCAGATTCTTTTTCTGGAAATGATATTAAAAACTCTGGAATCTTTAACAGATATAATTTAGGTGGATATTTCAGTTTAGATTATGATGTTTCTGATGCTTTTTTATTAAGCGGTACATTACGTGGAGAGAATTATTCTGATTTTGGAAACACGTTTGTTTACAAATTTAGTTCTCGTTACAAATTATCTGATAAATATACAATGAGAGGATCTATTTCTTCAGGATTTAGAGCACCAAGTTTACACCAAATTTACACTGAAAAATCTCAATATTCTTTTTCTGATGGTGGAGGAATTAATATTGTTGGTTTAGTAAATAACGTATCACCTAGAGCAAAACAATTAGGTATTCCTAAATTGACTCCAGAAAAGTCAACAAACATTACTGTTGGTTTTGGTGGGAAAATTTCAAATAATATCAACTTTACAGTAGATTATTATAAAATTGACGTAGAAGATAGAGTTATCTATACAAATCAAATTGATGGGAATCAATTTTTCTTGAATGGTTTTGATACTACTACATCTGGGATTGATTTTGTATCAGGTATTTCTAATATTGAAATAGGATCTGGTAAATTAGATTTAAATCTTTCTGGAAATTATACGATTGAAAATAAGGCAACAGAAGATATTCCTACTATTAATGTAGAAGGAACTAATTATGATGTACTTGACAGATCTAACTTAGCATTAATGTTTACTTCTAGACCAAAATCTAAGTGGATTTTAGGAGCTAACTATGAGATTAATAAAATTGGTTTTGCTATTAACAACACATACTTCGGTAAAACAACGTTCAAGCAAAAGTTTATGAGTTCTGATTTAAGAACTGAGTTTACGCCAAAAATCATTACAGATTTAGCAGTAAACTTTAAAGCTTCAGAGAAGTTAACAGTTGCTTTTAACATTAACAACTTATTGAACATCTTGCCAGAATGGGCTTTCAAAGCAGAAAATGCTGCTGGACAAGCAATTATTGATGATACTTCTGTAATATCAATTGCAGACGGTGGTTCAGGATTAACACAACTTGAAAATGAGGCAAACGCTATTACTTTTAATGGTCGTTATTCTCAAATGACGTATGATGGTTCTCACTTTAGCCAATTAGGTACTATGTTTAATTTATCTTTAAACTACCAGTTTTAAGAATAATTAGATTTAATTAATTAAAGAATGCTACTCGAAAGAGTAGCATTTTTTTTTGAATACAAGGGGTAAATTGATTTTCTAAGGATACATTTTTATTTAAAACAGTAAATGGAGTATAAGGGCGCTTAAAGCAACTTATTATAATCAGTATTACCTACGTATGAGTAACATTAAAGAGGTGCTTATATTAATAGGAGAAGCTTGAGATGAGGGTGTTTAGATTTGTTTTTACCATTGCCAGAATATTTAATCAAGTATTTTTTATCAAATCAATAATTATACCCGATTAAAAATGATTTTTTAACAAAAATTTTTGTTAATTTCAATAAAAATAGCAATATTTGTTATCTAATAATTCAAATTTAATAATGATGAAACAAAAAAATGTAAAAAGAATTTTAATGTTTGCCTTTTTATTTTTGTTGCCGATTGCATTGGTGGCTCAAACAATTAAAGGGAAGGTTACAGACGCTTCAGGAGTGTCTTTACCGTATATGAATGTTCTTGTAAAAGGGACTTCAAACGGAGTTACTACGAATGATAGTGGTGAATTTAGTATTACTGTCAAAAGCTTACCAACAACAATTGTGGTATCTGCAATGGGTTTTGCAACGCAAGAAGTGGTGGTTGCAAATACCGATTTTATAACAATTGTTGTAAATGAAGACAATGTATCTTTAGAAGAAATTGTTGTTATTGGATCTAGAAATCCAAACAGATCGGTTATAGATTCTCCTGTACCAATTGATATTGTTAATATTAAAGAGTTAGCAGCATCATCACCACAGGTTAATTTAAATCAAATTTTAAACTTTGTAGCACCTTCATTTACATCGAATACACAAACCATTTCAGATGGTACAGATCACGTAGATCCTGCATCTTTAAGAGGTTTAGGGCCAGACCAAGTTTTAGTATTAATTAACGGTAAAAGAAGACACACATCTTCTTTAATAAATGTTAATGGTACTTTTGGAAGAGGTTCTGTAGGTACTGATTTAAATGCAATACCAGCTGCAGCAATTAAAAGATTAGAAGTATTAAGAGATGGTGCAGCAGCACAATATGGTTCTGATGCAATTGCAGGAGTTATAAACATTGTCTTAAATGAAACTGTAAATGAGTTGTCTATCGCAGTAACTACAGGAGCACATTTTAGTGAAAACTCAAATGGACAAACTGGTGGTTCGGACGGAGAAACAACCAACGTTAGTGCAAGCTACGGATTGCCTTTAGGCGAAAATGGTGGTTTTATTACATTTTCTGGAGATTTTGATGTGCGTGAAGCATACAATAGAATGAAAGAATGGGAAGGCGGTATTTTTAACGGATATAATGTTGTTGAAAGATTAGCAAATGCTAGTAATGCTGGGTATTCTTCTGAATTCTTATCATTAGCGAACGGAGTAGACGGTTCAACATTGTCAGGAATAAATGGCTTACCTATTATAGATAATTTAAGAGGTTTTGCCAATGCGGCAGGTTATGCTACAACTCCATTAGATGGTTTGTCTGAATTACAAACGATATTAGGAGCAGATGCAACTACTTCTGAATTAGCTGCAAGAGGACAGCAAAGAACAGATTATAACATGAGAGTGGGACAATCTAGAGTAAGAGGAGGTAGGTTTTTTGCTAACTTTAAATTACCCTTAGATGATAACGGAACTGAATTGTATTCTTTTGCAGGAATGAGTTCAAGAAGTGGAAACTCTGCTGGTTTTTACAGATTACCAAGTCAAAGTAGAACGTTTACACCTGCTTACAACAATGGTTTTTTACCAGAAATTAATTCAACGATTTCAGATCAATCTTTAGCGGTTGGTATTAAAGGAAAAATTGGTGAGTGGAATGTAGATTTTTCTAATACGTATGGTAAAAATGCTTTCGATTTTGTTATTGGGAATACGTATAATGCTTCTCAAGGAAATGCGTCTCCAACAACTTTTGATGCTGGTGGATTTTCTTTTATGCAAAATACTACGAATTTAGATTTGTCTAAATTTTATGAAGATACTTTTGAAGGTTTTGGTGTTGCTTTTGGTGGGGAACACAGAATGGAAAACTATCAAATTATTTCTGGTGAGGAGTCTTCTTACACACAATACCAAGCAGATGGTTTACCGTTTACAGGTATTGAAGGTACTACACCATTAAAAGACTTTTTTGGAAGATCTAGACCAGGAGGTTCTCAAGTATTTCCAGGATTTGGACCTAAAAATGAATTAGATAGAGCACGTAGTAGTGTTGCCGCTTATTTAGATTTAGATGCTAAGTTTTCTGAAGTATTCTCAACTACTTTTGCAACACGTTATGAAAATTATTCAGATTTTGGTTCTACCTTAAACTTTAAGTTAGCTTCTATTTATAAAGCTTCAGATAATTTTAGAATTAGAGCTTCTTTTAACACTGGTTTTAGAGCTCCTTCTTTACATCAATTAAACTTTAACTCTACGTCTACTATTTTTCAAGACGGAGTTCCTGTAGAAGTAGGTACGTTTGCAAATGATAGTAAAGCTGCACAATTATTAGGAATTCCTCAATTAAAAGAAGAAACGTCTAATAGTTTTAGTGCTGGTTTTACAGCAAAATTACCAGAATCTAACTTAACCTTTACTGTAGATGGGTATTTAGTAAATATTGCTGATAGAGTTGTGTATACAGGTCAATTTAAAGGACCAGGTACAGGATCTGAAATAGATATATTATTACTTCAAGCAAACGCTTCTGCAGCATCTTTCTTTGCAAATGCAATAGATACGCAGTCTAAAGGAATTGATTTTGTAGTTTCACACAAAGCAAGATTTGGGGCAAACACTAGATTAAAGACTGATTTATCAGGAACACTTTCTCAAACAAGACAAGTAGGAGATATTAAGTCTTCTCAAATCATAAGAGATGCAGGTTTAGTAGATACTTATTTTCCTGAAACTAGTAGAATATTTTTAGAAGAAGCAGTACCAAGAACTAAAATGAACTTAACCAATAGTCTAACTTCTGGAAAATTTAATGTTTTCTTAAGAAATGTATACTTTGGTAAAGTATCTGAAGCAACGAACACTGCTGCTAATCAGCAAGTTTTTGCTTCTAAGATTGTTACAGATTTATCTCTTGGTTACAAAGCTACAGAAGATTTAACTTTCACAGTAGGAGCAAATAACTTATTAGATGTATCTCCAGACAGAGCTATTGAAGCGAACCGAAGTGGTGGACGTTTTGATTGGTCTAGAAGATCTCAACAATTTGGTGTTGGTGGTCGTTTCTTATTCGCAAGAGTAAGTTTTACTCTAAAGTAAATCAAATTATTTTGTTATTTTATAAAAAAGCGGCTTTATGCCGCTTTTTTTATGCTTAAAAATTAGTATTTTTATATAGAAGAAACAGGGACAGCCATATAATTATGATCAATCAAAACCTTTTATAATTAAAACAATCTGCTACACTTTTAATTAATTTTTTGCAAAGCTATTCGCCAAGTATTTCAGCACACTATCCTAGAAAAACAATTGTTTTTGGAGGCTTAAGCAAGGTGTTTTCTGCAGGTGGACATCGTTTAGGTTATTCACATATTTAATTTATCTTTATAAGTAAAAATACAACACATCTATGCAAAGTTTATATGCAAATGGTTTTGAGATAATTTATGATGAAATGTATCAAACATTTATTGATTACGAAGATGAGTTTGTTTTTTATAGTGCGCTTTTAAACCAATATCAAAAGAAGCAAGTTTTAGAAATTGGCTGTGGCTCTGGTAATCTAGCAAGATTTTTTATTGATAATAATTATACCTATTGTGGTCTAGATTATAGTGCAGATATGATAAATCTTTGCAGAGATAAAAACTCTAAAGGCAATTTTATTTTAGGCGACATGACTCAGTTTTCATTGAAAAACAAAACAGAAAGCATACTTATTACGGGTAGAACTTCTAGTTACTTGCTGTCAAATAAAGATATTTTTGGGTGCTTAAAATCTATCCATCAAAATTTAAAACCTGGTGGTTTGTTGTGTTTTGATTTTATAGATGCAAATCGGTTTTTTAAAGAAATAAAAGGAGGGAAAGAAGTAAAACATACCGCTGTTTTTGATCAAAAAAAATATGAAAGAATTAGTTTTTTTAATACCAACACATCAGAAAATTTGATGTTTAATTGGGATTCAAAATATTATGAGCACACCCAAGGCAAAATCAAATTAATTGTAGAAGATAGGTCAGAAGTTAGAGCATTTACTAAAAATGAATGGGAGCTTTATTTACACTTAAATAATTTTGAAATGGTAGAATTTATAGATAGAAAAAGTTATGCCTTTGACACCTATATGGTAGTTGCTAAAAAAATATAAAGATGCTTATATATTCAAAGGTAACTTCAAATAAAGAGTTGTCTGAAATTCTAGAGCTCCAGCAGAAAAATCTATTCGAAAACGTATCTAAAGAAGATAGAGAGGAACATGGTTTTGTAACTGTAAAACATACTTTAGAAATTTTAAAGGCAATGAATATTGTTTGCCCGCATACCATTGCAAAACACGAAGATAAGGTTGTTGGTTTTGCTTTGTCTATGACCAAGGATTTTGCTGAAGATTTTACGCTGTTAAAGCCAATGTTTCATGAAATTTCTAAATTAGTTTCTGACGAAAAATATATTGTTATGGGACAAATTTGTATTGCTAAAGACTACAGAAAGAAGGGTGTTTTTAGAGGGTTGTACCAGTTTATGAAAACAGTTACTTGTCTTAATACTTTTGACAGAATACTAACAGAGATAGATAGTAAGAATCATCGATCTTTGAAGGCCCACGAATCTGTTGGTTTTGAAAACCTGAAAGATTTTAACACTGGAGATATAAATTGGAGAATAGTTTCCTTAAAAGTTTAGTATTTTTTTAAATGAATCTCGTTTTCATCAAAAACACCATACGTAAAGTATTGTATCCAATCACCTAAATTTATATAGGTAGAATTTTCTTGTAGTTTAATTTCTAAAGGAAGGTGTCTGTGACCAAAAACAAAATAATCATAGTGTTTAGAAGCTAATTTTCGTTTGCAGTATTGCACCAACCATTCATTTTCTTCACCTAAAAACTTGGCATCCTCATCACCAGAAATTATTTTATTTTTTACAGACATGTATTGTCCAAGTTTTACACCAATATCTGGATGTAGCCATCTAAATAGCCATTTAAAGAAAGGAAACGTAAATACTTTCTTCATTCGTTTATATCCTTTATCTTCAGGTCCTAACCCGTCTCCATGGCCAATAAGCATTTTCTTATTATTGATACAAAATTCTTGTGGAGCATGATATACAGGAATATTTAACTCTTTTTCAAAATAGTCATTCATCCATAAATCATGATTACCAACAAAGAAATAAATAGGAATACCTGCATCTTTAAGTTCTGCTAGTTTTCCTAAGACTCGAACAAAACCTTTAGGAACTACAGTTTTATACTCAAACCAAAAGTCGAATAAATCACCTAATAAAAAAACAGCTTCTGCATCTTCTTTTATGCTATCTAACCAAGCAACAAACTTTTTTTCTCTAGGAAAACTTGCTGCTGCAGTTGGTGCACCTAAATGCTGATCCGAAGCAAAATAGACTTTCTTATTGTCTGAGGTATTTATTGTTATCATTGCTACAAAGAAAAGCTATTCTTGTATACTTTCCAACTCCAATACCTTTTGCAGCATTTTATCCTCTTGATGTATAATTCTATAGAAGCCAAGATCTCCAAATAGCACATTAGCTATAGACGCATTTAAATAACGTTTTATACTTTTTTTCTCTTCAGATGTAGGGTTTCTTTGGTTTTTTACGGCAATTAAAAAAGCATTATAAATAGTTTCATCTGTATCAAAATTGTCAATAAAATCATCAATTTTCCATTTTTCTAATTCCGTTCTCTTGTTATCTACATAATCAAAAGCAAAATTATTAATTTTATAAAAGTTAAAATTGGTAAGAGTAGAAGAGGTATCTATTCCTACAAATACATCGGGTATAATACCACCACCACCATATACTATTTTACCTTTAGGAGTTTTAAATTGTAAAGAATCTATTACTTGAATACTATCTCGACTTAGCAACTCTCCATTAGCGATTCTTTTCTCGTATTCCTGGTAATAATTTTTGTTTCCGTTACCAGAATATGGTTTTTGAATAGAACGTCCTGTAGGCGTGTAATAACGAGCCGTTGTCAAACGAACCGCAGAACCATCTCCTAGATCCATTTCTATTTGTACCAGACCTTTTCCAAAAGAGCGTCTTCCAATAATAGTTCCCTTGTCGTTATCTTGTAAAGCGCCAGCCACAATTTCTGAGGCAGATGCAGAGTTTTCATCAATTAAAACATACAAACCACCTTTTTCAAAATCTCCTTTTTTGGTAGCAAAAGATTCATCAATTTCATCTTTATTATTTTTTGTAAAAACAATTAGTTTGTCTTCCTCTAGAAACTCATCTACAATGCTATTTGCAATATCTATAAAGCCACCACCATTGCCGCGAAGATCTAATATTAGATCTGTCATACCCTTCTTTTTTAAGATATTTAATGACGTTTTAAATTCTGTGAATGTGTTTCTTGCAAAACGATCTAGTTTTATATAACCAATAGAATCATTTAGCATATACGATAAATCTACACTTTTAATATTTACACTTCCGCGAGTAACAATTACATTAAAAAGAGAATCTGTACTTTTTCTGTAAATTTTAAGATTTACCTCTGTGTTATCTGCTCCTTTTAAATATTTAGGAACAGCATCACTTATAATTTCTTTACCAAATAAAGTATCTTTATTTGCCATTAAAATACGGTCTCCTGCTTTTATGCCTGCTTTTATACTGGGCCCACCTTTTATAGGTTGTACTACAGTAATAGAATCTGAAATCATTCGAAACTGAACACCAATACCTACAAATTCACCCTGCATATTCTCTTTTACGGCTTGTAGTTTTTCTTTTGGAATGTATACAGAATGCGGATCTAGCTCGCCCAGCATTTGGGTTATGGCACCATCTAGTAAATTGTCTGTACTTACTTTATCTACGTAATCATTTTCAATAAAATTAATAAGTCTTTTAATTTTTCTTTCTTGGGATGCACTTTTAGATATCGGTAAAAAATTAGTGGCATCTTCGCCAAAAGACATCCCTATTAAAATTCCAAAAACTACGGCAATTGAAAGAAAAAGTGGAAGGTTTTCTTTATTCATAAGGTAAATTAATTATTTCTATACCGGCCTTTTCTAAAAATTTTACTCCAGCATCATCTTTATACGCATTGGCGTATACAACTCTTTTTATACCTGCCTGGTGAATTAATTTACTACACTGTGTGCAGGGAGATAACGTAACGTAAAGGGTTGCGTTTTTTGCAGATTGTGTAGAGCTAGCAACTTTTAAAATGGCATTTGCCTCTGCGTGTAAAACTTCCCATTTTGTAGTTCCGTTTTCATCTTCACAACAATTATCAAAACCTGTAGGTGTTCCATTAAAACCGTCAGAAATAATCATTCTATCTTTTACAATTAAGGCTCCTACTTGTTTGCGCTTGCAATGTGAAAGTTTTCCCCACTCTAAAGCCATTTTTAAGTAAGCTTTGTCAAATTTTAATTGCTTATCTGTTGTCATAAATACGAAAGTAAAAAGATTAATAAGATTGAACCGTTAATAAGTGGTAAATTTTTATGAAAGGGGACTATTTAGATTACCAAAAAATTCTGTTTAGCATCATTTGAATTGCAAATCCTATAACAATTGATGAGCAAACCAAAACCCAGTCTCTTTTGTTCACTTTTAAAAAATTATGAAGAATAGCACCAATTAATAAAATTCCTACAACTATAATTATTTGAGCTGCCTCTATACCTAAAGAAAATTCTAATAAAGGAAGCATTTTGTCCTCATCTCTACCAATCATCATTTTAAAATAATTAGAAAAACCTAAACCATGAATTAGGCCGAAGAGTAGCGCAAGAACTAAGTTTACGCTGTGTTTTCCACCGGCAGCTTGTTTTGCTGTGAAAACATTTACAGTACCCGTTATAAAAATGGTCACAGGAATTAGAAACTCAACCAGTTTCATATTTATACTTAGAATTCCAAAAGCAGCCAATGCCAGTGTTGTAGAGTGGCCAATTGTAAAAAGAGTTACCAACCAGACTATTTTCTTAAATTGATTAAAGCTAAATACAACGGCTAAAACTATTAAAAATAAAATGTGGTCGTACGCATTGAAGTCTAAAACATGGTTTAGACCCATTTTAAAGTAGAGAATAAAATCGTTCATTTTTATAATTATGGTATACTCTCAAAGATAGGAAAAGAATAAACTATTTACTTTGTTATTTTTTAAAAACTAGATAATTTATAAGAATGGTTTTACAGAAGTACTTTTTAAAAATTTGAAATAAAAGTTACTTTTTTTTAGTTCGTAGCCTCTTTAATTAGCGAAAAAATAAATCTAATTTAATAAAATCGCATGATAAGTTTTAGGATATAAAGTATCTTTGTCTTGCATATTTAAATCATTTAATTTAATTATCAAATGGTGTTTTTATGGAGACTAAATAATGCTTGTTTTTTAAAATTATTGAATAAAGTAGTTATGAAATATAATAAAGCGATAGTATACATGATTATTAGCGTAATTGCTTTTGCTATTATGAATGCTGTGGTAAAATATGTATCTATTTTTAATGCCTATCAAATTGTGTTCTTTAGGTCTATTGGTACCTTGGTGTTTACAATTCCTTTAATTTTACGGCAGCGAATTCCTATTTTAGGAAATAATAAAAAACTACTATTATTAAGAGCTGCAGCGGGGGTAATTTCATTAACCCTTTTTTTTCAATCTTTAAATTATTTAGATGTGGGTACCGCAGTTGCCTTAAGGTATACCTCTCCAATTTTTGCCGCTATTTTAGCACTTATTTTCTTAAAAGAAAAAATAAAGACAATGCAATGGTTGTTGTTTTTAGTCGCTTTTGTGGGGGTGCTATTTATTAAAGGATTTAGCACAACTATAAATTCTCTAGGTTTGCTTTTGGTTATTTTATCTGCCCTTTTTCTAGGACTTATTTTTGTGGTGATTCGTAAAATGGGTACCAAAGAAAATCCGTTAGTTATTATTAATTATTTTATGGTGATGGCTTTTATTGCAGGCGGAGTTATGTCAATAAATCATTGGAGAAATCCGAATACAATCGAATGGGTTTTACTATTAAGCTTGGGTGTTTTCGGGTATATAGGTCAGCTTTACATGACCAAGGCATTTCAATCTCAAGAAACAAGTTTAATCGCTCCCTTAAAATACTTAGAAGTAATTTTTATGATTATTATTGGCGCTACTTGGTTTGGAGAAATTTATAGCTTTTGGACCTTATTCGGAGTATTTTTAATTTTATTAGGGTTGGTTTATAATGTTTATTTTAAAAAAGAAAGACCTTAAGCGCTCTGCTAAGCATTTTGTGTCATGCTCAAATAAGTTTTTTTATACTTTTAGAAGGATGCATATTCTAATCGTAAACTTCCTATTTTAGAAATTATTTTCAGGAATAATAAAACACTTAAAGTAAAATAAAGCAACGCCTATTTTAGAATTGTTTAATTGTAATTTTTCTTTTACATGCGGAATGTATAGAACCCAAGTACCAATAATAAAATTTAAAGAAGCAAATATCCAAGCAACGGAAAAATACTTAAATTTTGATAAAATAATTTTTAAGGAATGCCTTTTAAAATACTTAATTTTTTTTGAGAGTTCCCTTTACTATATTTCTTAGGTGCTAACTTTATTATTTTTTAGTGGTAAAAACAATCTTTTTACCACTAAAAAACACAAACATGTATCTAGTGATGTCTTATTAAAAGCTCAATATTTGAGAGATTGGTTTTCTATTTTTTAATAGAATATTTTTCTTGGCTTAAAGTTATTAAATTTTGTAAGGAGCCTATAACTGCCAATTCAACATCTAAATATGGTTTTTTAAGCAAAGCAATTGATGCGTTTAATTTATTTATTTGCGAGGCACTAATTTCTTTTTTAGTAAGAATATTTAAAAGAATACTCGATGTTATCGATAAGTTTCTAGATAGTTCTCTTAAAGGTTTTACGTTTGGGTTATTAATAATGGCCTGCAATTCGTCGTGATTTTTTGACCAATGTTTAAGATAAATTTTAACTTCATCAAAATTTTCTTGAGCAACTAGTTTATTGAAAATTACCGCATCTTTAGCATCAGCAACACAAGCATCAGCAAACAACGTAAAGGGTGAGAATGTTTTATATTCTGTTCCTGCTTCATTTCTAGAGTAAATTTTTATGGGTTCGCATAAATTAGACAACGTTTTTAACGCATTATTTTCTTGATGATTGCTAATGTTTCTAAGAATAACAGCTCTATTTTTAATATGAGTAATGCCTAATTCTTCTAATTGAAAATTTATAACGTCCAATCTTTTTCGCATATTATTTACATCATTTACTTCTTTGGCAGACCAAAAACGTTCTGCTATTGCTGCAGTTCTTGGCCAAATTCTAGAGTCTATAGTATGTGGAGTAACTAATTCACTCCACATCGTTGTTTCAGCTCCTAAAATTCTTTTACGTTCTTCTTTTGTTAAAATAGCTTCACCTATAGGATCTACCGAGTAATGATGTTCAATAGATAGCATTCTATCTATATAATAACCTGCAGAAAGCACCCCTTGATACCCTCTTTTAGCAGCTTCAATTAAAGTGCTTTGTTGCAAACCTTCACGTTTTCCTCTCCAAGAATGAATAACTGCAGAGGTTGGCAAAGAAGGTGTTAAAATTTCATCCCAACCCATTAATTTTTTCCCTAATTTTTTTAATATTTTCTCTAATTTTATATTAAAATAGGTTTGTAACTCGTGATTATTTTTTAGGTTGTTTTTCTTTTTAAATTCTTGAATTTCTGAATTTTCATCCCAATGTTTTCCTTCATTCTCGTCACCACCAATATGGAAATATTCATCAGGAAATAGGGGTGCAATTTCTGTAAACAAATTATCTAAAAAAGTATAGGTTTCTTCTTTACACGGGTTTAAGGTAGGGTTAAAAATACCTGAAAACCTTTCTATAGAATAATTATAGTCTTCCTTACTGCTTAATTCTGGGTATGCAGTTAATATTGCCGAAGAATGCCCAGGAACGTCAAATTCTGGGATAACTCTGATACCTAAATTTGATGCATATTTTACAAGATCTTTAATTTGTTCTTGTGTATAAAATAAACCATCTGAAGCTTCTTCTTGCAATTTTGGATATACTTTAGATTCAACTCTAAAACCTTGATCATCTGTTAAGTGCCAATGAAAAACATTTAGCTTTACAGAGGCCATAGCATTTAGATTTCGTTTTAAAACTGCAATTGGCTGAAAGTGACGTGCAGCATCTATCATTAATCCTCTCCAAACAAATCTTGGTGAATCTTTAATAGCAACTCCTTCAAAATAATATCCATTTTGGTTAAAATTAACCAGTTGTAATAATGTCTCTAATGCTCTTAAAGCGCCAACATCTGTCTTTGCTTTTATGAAAACATTATTTTTATTTATGTCTAAAGAATATGCTTCATCACTTTCTATTGATAAATTAGAAATAGTGTCAAAACTAATTTCTATAGAGGCTTTTTTTCCTTTTACAGGAAATCCGGTATTTATGAAAATCCCAGTTCTGTTTGCCAGTCTTCTTAAAAACTGAACAGAAGCATTTGCAACTCTTTTTTTTAAATCTTCGCCAGCAATAGAAATTGTTAATTTTCTATCTATTTTAAACGGAGCATTATTTTCACTAATTTGCTGTGGCCAAGGCATTAAGTTATATTTTTCCTGAAGCATGTCTTGAGAAAATATAGATGATTGAAATAAGGTTATCAATAGAATTAAAATTATCTTTTTCATTTTTTTATCAATTAAAATATTAGTTCAATAGTATTAAAAAATACTTCTTATTTAATTTTTATAAACTGAAGATAGTCGTCATTTTTTGCTACGATAATATACTTTTTATCTCCAATTTTAATCTCTACCATGTCCTTGGTGTCTCCTTTGATATATACACCACTCTTACTGGGAGAAATTGCTTTAAATTGCCCTTTCCCATCTCCTTTTAAATAATAACCAAAACTAGCATCGTTTCTTGGAGTTTCAACTTCTGAAACATATAGGTTCCCGGCAATGATAGCGTCTAAATTCCCATCTTTATCGTAATCATCAACCAAAATTTGATTGATACTTGAAAATTGTGCTTCAGTAGGCAATTCATGTGTAATAAATGCACCTTCCTTATTTTCTAAAAATACACTTGCAAAAGAATTTACTTGGTAATGTAACGATGCGCTTAGGTCTTGCTCTGTGTATATATCTACTAAAGTTGCATTCGAATACGTTTCATAATTCTTAAACTTTTTCTTAATGGCTGGTATTTGTTGTGAAGAACATTCTCGACCTCTTACCGGAAATTTTTCACCACCATTATAATAACTAAGCACAATATCATTAGACTTATTCTTGTCAAAATCGTTTACATAAATATCGAATGTTTCCTCTTTATTTGCCTTGTATTTATAATTTAATCCAAGATTACCAACGATATAATCCAAATCCCCATCATTATCAAAATCCCCCTCATTTATGCTAAACCACCAACCAGTAGTTGCATCTAAATTCAAGTCTTTGGTGATGTTTTTAAATGAGCCTTTGTTGTTTTTAAAGATTGTAATTGGCATCCATTCACCTACTACTATTAAATCTATTTGTCCGTCATTATCAAAATCTGACCATAGAGAACTAGTAACCATTCCTAATGCTTCCAATTCAGGAGCAATTTTTTTAGTTACATCTATAAATTTAGGTTTTCCTTTAGTACTTACGTTTTCTAAAATATAACTATTGGCGGGCAAAGGATAGTTTTTTGGCACTAATCTACCACCAACAAATAAATCTAAGTCACCATCTTTATCATAATCAACGCTAGAAACTCTTAAACCACTTGTTAGCATTTCGGGCAATGCACTTGTAGATTTGGTAAAATTACCTTGGCCATTATTAACATAGAGACGGTCTTGTAACATTTTTGAATCTGCACTAAATTCATTCCCACCACTTACCATGTAAATATCATTATCCCCATCTCCGTCCGCATCAAAAATTAAGCTCCCTAAATCTTCATAACCACTATCATTCTTTATAGCTATGTTCTGTTGTTTTACAAAACCTTTTGAGGTTTGGAAATACAAAGTTGTTGCGTTGTAGACTGCTCCTCCAACGATAAAATCATCTAATCCATCTCCATTTAAATCTCCTACAGAAACATCTGGGCCAAACATAGAGGTTCTATGTGGTAATAGTATTTCATTTTCAAAATCATCATAAATATTTTCAAGATGTTGGTGTTGCACAGCAATTGAAGTGTCTTTTTCTGTTGAGAACATCGTTGGTAATTTTGCCATTTTACTAGTCATTAAAGGCAGTGCTGCCTTGCGATAATCTATGGTTAAGGTTTGGTTTTTATTTACGTTAGAAAGTATTTGTAGTTTACCATCTGGCCAAACTACTTTTAAACGATCAACTTTTTCTGTTTTACCTAGTCCAAAGTGTAATTGTGGTGCAATAGAAGATTGAAACCCTCTTGTCAATGTCATTTCTTGATATTGAGAAAGTTTGTCAGAAATTGCGGTAACTTTAACACCAAGACCAAATTTATTTTTATTTGGGCCGTTAAATTTTAAAGTAAGATGATGATTGTTTTCTATATTTCTATTTTCAAAAATGGATGCATAATCATCAATGTTGTTGGTTACAATTTCTAAATCTCCATCATTGTCAAGGTCAACATAAACACAACCATTAGAGAAGCCTTTGAAGCTTAAACCCCATTCATCATTTACTTGTTTAAAGGTTAGATCTTTGTTGTTTTTAAAAACAACATTATCAATTTTTTCAGAGGGTATGGCTAATGTTTTTTCTAATAACACATCTGCAGTGAGGCGTTGTTTTTTTAATGCCTCAAAATAATCTTTATTATTTATCTCTCTGCGTGTGCCGTTAGAGATGAAAATATCTTTCCAACCATCATTATCAAGATCAGCGAATAGTGGTCCCCAACTCCAGTCTGTAGTTGCAACGCCTGCCAAACGAGATATGTTACTAAAATCGGGTAATCCGTTATTAATTACGGTACCATTATTTAAGTCTAACATATTTTGCATGTATTGGTAACCAAAACCAGCATTTACTGTTCCCCAAAATAAGTCAGGATTCATACTTCCCATATTCGCTTTAGACCTGCGATTATCTCCAGGTGCCATATCCATTTGAATGATATCTAAAAGTAAGTCATTATTAAAATCTGCAATATCTACGCCCATTCCATAAAAGGCCGTTTGTTTAGTTACTTCTTTAACTTGTTCGGTAAAAGTTCCATTCTTATTATTTATGTAGAGGTAATCTGGCATGCTAAAGTCATTAGAAACATATATATCGGGCCAACCATCATTATTTATATCTCCAATTGTTGCGCTATTAGATAAGCCGAAAGAGCGCACTCCTGCAATATCAGTTACATTCGTAAATGTATTGCCATCGTTTCTATATAATTTATCGGTATCTACATCCGTTGTGTTTTGCATTTTAAACTGATAGTAACTCCTTGGGGCATTAAATTTTGTTGGTGGGTAATTCGCAACATACAAATCTAAATCACCATCAAGATCATAATCAAAAAAGGTTGCTTGTATGCTATTTCCAATATCATCTATGCCATATTTTTTTGCACTTTCAGTGAAAGTTAAATCTCCATTGTTAATATATAGTAAATTCTCTTTTGGTTTAAATTTCCCGCCTACAGAACAGTAAATATCTAAAAAACCGTCATTATTTACATCTGCCATGGTTACACCTGTAAACCATCTGTTATCACCCGAAACGCCAGATTCCTCGGAAACATCTTCAAATTTTAATCCCCCTTTATTAAGGTATAATTTATTAGAAACCATATTTCCAGTAAAAAACAGATCAATTAATCCATCATTATTTAAATCACCTGCAGAAACCCCTGCACCCATATACATATAGGCATAATTTAAATAATTTAATTCCTTTGTTTCTGTTAAATTATTTGAAAATGTAATGCCTGTTTGTTTGGCGTCTAATTGTTTAAAATTTTTATCTTTTTGTAACGTATTATTACAAGAGGTTAAGGAAATAATTACAATCAATAAAAAAAAGAGGTGTTTCATTTTGGGAAATTTAATAAGAACGAATTTAAGAATTTAGACGCACTTTTAGTTGTATACTACCTTAGGATTACACTTTTTAATAAAAAAAGCAGCGCATTAGATATAATGCACTGCTTGGAGTAATAAAATAATTCAAATAATTAATTTAATATCCTGGATTTTGTGTAATTACACCTTGACTTTGATCAATAGCGTTCAAAGGTATCGGAGATAAATCATGTTTTGATTGATATGTGTTTGCTGCAACACCAAATGGCGTTATTGTGCGCGCTTCATTTGAAATGTATTCAGAAATTACACTAGCAGAATTACCCCATCTTCTCAAATCAAATAAACGATGTCCTTCTACTCCTAATTCTAAACGACGCTCAAAACGAACCGCTTTTACAGCGTAAGCAGCACTAGGAAAAGAGTTATAAGGTTCAATTACATAATTTGCTGCATCTGCACCTGCTGCATCTTTAACATAAGTCATGTTTTTTGCCCTGTTTCTAATTTGATTTACGTAGTTTAAAGCTACAGCTGTATTACCTGTCTCTGCAGCAGCTTCTGCCGCCATCAATAAAACATCTGCAAAACGCATTAAGTGGTAGTTAATACCAGAACGTTGTTCACCCCATCCTCCAGTTCCAACATTTGCGTCTTCACCGTTGTTATAAAAATTTTTCTTAGTCATATAAGGGCCAGAAATATCAGCAAATGATGCACGAATCCAGTCTTTACCAGGATGAACACCGAATCCATTATAATCAATTCCTCTTCTTCCTACAGTATAATCTAATCTTGGATCTAAGGGTCCAGCATGTAATGTAAAAGGATCACCAGAGTTAATTCCGTAATCACTTGCAACATCAGTACTATTATAGGTTTCTAATAAAGGTAAGCCAGCTGCAGTTTGATATGCATTTACTAAATCTTGAGATGCTTGGTAAAAACCACAACAATAACCGTTTGGTCCTGAAAAATTTAACGTTCCACCACGATTTCCGTTGAAAGAAGTAGTTGCATCTGCAGTAAATTGAATCGCTAAAAGAGATTCACTACTGTTGTCTCCAGCCATTCTAAAATTATCAGTAAATTCTGATCGTAAAGAAAAAGGTCCATTAGTAACTACATCGTTTAAAGAAGCATATGCGTCAGCCCAATTAGATTGGTATAAATGTGTTTTTCCTAAAAAAGCTTTTGCTGTCCATGCCGTTGCTCTACCTACTTGACCTTGGGTATTTGGTAAATTTGCTACTGCATATTCAAAATCAGCTTCAATTTGACCCCAAATAGGACCTGAATTTGGTTGATTAAATTCAAGAGCTGCAAAGTTTTCTTCAGAAATATAAGATACATTACCAAATATTTTTTGCAATTGTAAATTAAAGAAACCTCTTAAGAAACGAGCTTCTGCCAATTGCTGACTAAAATCTCCTTCTTCTACTAACCCAATTTGAACAAGTACTGCATTTGCACGGTTTACACCTGCATATAGAGATCTCCATTTACCTGTTGTATATGGGTTTGCAGAACCCCAATCATAGGTTTCTAATAAAAATAAATCTGCTTGATCCCCGTCTGTACTCCCTTTATGTGCATCATCTGACATTACATCAAACCACCAGTTATCACCTGTCTTAAACCAGTCATCGCCACCTGTAGCACTATTTCCATCTAACATAGAGTATGCTCCAATTAGTAATAAATCAATTCCATCTGCATTCTTTAAGGATTCATCACTTAAAGAACCAAAGGCTGTCTGCTGCGTAAAATCATCACTACATGCAATAACCGCAGTAAGTAATATAAATAAGTAAACTATTTTATTTTTCATGTTTTTAAAATTTTAAGTTAACACCAAAGGTGAAAAGTTGTGAAAATGGGTAGGTTTGATCGTCCACACCTAAAGTTAGATTACCACCTTGGATAACTTCAGGATCCATACCATCATAACCAGTAATTGTAAATAAATTGGTTGCTTGCACGTAAAGTCTTAAAGAAGACATATTCAATTTATCAAGAGCCGTTTCAGGCAGTGTATATCCTATTTGGATGTTTTTCAATCTCAAGTAAGAACCGTCTTCTACAAAGTAAGAATTAGGATTTGTTTCTGCATTAGATATAGATTGACTTAAAGCTGGAACCGTAGTATTTGTGTTAGTGGGTGTCCAAGAATCTAAAACTCTTGCACTTCTATTACCATTAAAGAAAGTAGGAAAATCAGTATATATTTTATTGTAGTTATAGATATCATTTCCTTGCGAACCAGTAAAAAATGCTGATAAATCGAAATTTTTATAAGCTACTCTTGCATTAATACCATAGGTAAAATCTGCATGAGGTGAACCAATATATTCACGATCGCTGTCATTTATTCCAGGCACTCCGTCAATTTCTTTGTACATAAATCTACCATTCTCATCTAAACCTTCTACAACTCTACCGTAAAATTCAGATATAGAACGTCCAACTTCTGTTCTTGTAATTGCACCACCTCTATAACCGCTATTACCAATTTGAGTTCCTGTTTCTAAAGAAACAACCTCGTTCTTGTAAGCAGAAAGTGTCATATCTACACCATAAGACCATCCTGAATCTGTATTGTCAGAAAAACCTAAACCTAAATCAAATCCAGTATTTTGTATTTCACCAAGATTAACAAAAGGAGCATTAGAATCAGGACCAGTTGTTGGTATGATTGTATTATCTCTGTTAATCAATCCGTCTGTTGTTATTTTATAAACTTCTGCAGACACATATAGTTTATCTTGTAAAAAGCCTAATTCAACACCTAAATTTGTGCTAATTGAAGTTTCCCAGCGTAAGTTTGGATTCCCAACATCAGATATTTTAGCACCAGTTGATATTGCACTACCGTTTATTCCGTAAAAAGAAAATTCTTTACTTAATTCAGATTGATTTATAGTCGGATTACCAGGAACGTCTTGGTTTCCTAATTTACCGTAGGATGCTTTTAATTTTAATCTACTAATTGCAATATCTGTAGGCCAAAAGTTTTCTTTACTAGCCAACCAACCAATACTTGCAGATGGGAAAACACCACTTTTATTATCTCCCATAAATTTAGAAGAAGTATCATTACGTAATGTTGCCGTTAAAAAATACTTATTAGCAAAGTTATAGTTTACAGAACCAAAAATAGAGAATAAAGAACTCTCAAATTGATACGCATAATTTACATTTGATGGACCACCATTGGCTAAAGTATAAAAATCTGGCGATTCGAATAAATAACCTGAAGCTTGAACCTCTTTTCCAACACCTGTGCTTTTAACTGCTTCTATTCCTAAAAGAGCATTTATGTTATGATCTCCAATTGAAGTATTATAATTTAATGTATTTGTCCAAGTCCAGTCAAAACTAGATACATCTTGTACGATCAAAGTATTTGTTCCTAAAGGTTCAGAATGCTCTGGATCTAAAGAAGCAAATGTTCTTCTGTCAAAGTTATTAGAACTAATACCATAGCTCGTTTTCAACTTTAAACCCTCCATTAGCTCTAATTCGGCATAAATGTCTCCAAAAAGACGCATTGACTTGTTAAAATCATTTTTACCACGAGATAATTGAGCTACTGGGTTTCTAGAATTCCCTAATCCAGCAGAATTACTGTAAGTACCTGCAAATAAGCCATTATCGTCATATGAAGGAATTAATGGACTGCTACGTAATGCATTTTGAAAAGATTCACTATTTCCAGAATTACCATCAGACCAAGCTACATTCATATGTTGTCCAACTTTAAGTTTGTCTAAAATTTTAAATTCAGAGTTTAAACGAGATGTGTAACGCTTAAATCCAGTATTTAATAATATACCATCTCTATTTAAATAACCTAAAGACATAAAGTATTTTCCAGATTCAGAACCATTAGACAATGACATACTTACATTGCTTGTTGGCGCAATTTGTGTTACTGCAGCTGGCCAATTATTCCCTGCTCCAGGAATAGTAACTGGTTGGCTAACCCCAAGTAATTGTGATGGAACGGTAAAGGTACCTGTACCGTTTGGATCATACTGGGGATGCGTTAACGCAGCTCCGTCATTTACCAAACTTTGGCGAATCATATTCATGTGCTGATTAGCATTCAACAAACTAGGTAAGTTGCTAGCTTGAGAAGTACCTGAGTACACATCAAGAGAAAATGTTGCTTTTTGTTGGTTATACCCTCCGCTTTTTGTGGTTACAATAATTACCCCATTAGATGCTCTAGAACCATAAATTGCGGCTGCTCCATCTTTTAAAACATTCATTTGTGCAATGTTACTTGGATCAATACTATTTAAGATATTTCCGTCTGTAGTTTGAACACCATCTATAATATACAATGGATCTGTATTGTTGGTTGTTCCAAAACCCCGAATGGTAATTTTTGGAGCGCCACCTGGTGAATTTGAACTCACAACATTAACACCTGAAACACGTCCTTGTAAAACGTCTGCAGCATTTACTACTGGTACCTTCATAGCTTCTTCTAAATCAACTGAAGCTACTGAACCAGAAATATCTCCTCTAGTTTGCGTAGTATAACCTACAACCACAATCTCACTCAAAGATGTTGTGTCTTGGGATAATGTTACATTAATTACAGATTCAGAACCTACAGTTCTTTCTTCTTGCTTGTAGCCTAAATAATTAAAGACTAATACATCTCCAGAATTTGCCATAATGGAATATTTTCCATCAAAATCAGTTTCTGTACCCGTATTACTACCTTTAACCTGGATGCTAACTCCTGGTAATGAATCTGATCCTTCAGATACAGTACCTGTTACCTCTTGCGCGTAAACTGCACTTCCTAGAAGGAAAATAAAAGAAAGTAACAATTTTTTTAAAAATTTACTTTTCATAATTGTTATTAATTAGTTTTTGTGAATTGTGTAATTAAACAGCTTTTTTTTATTAAAAAATAAAATTATTATGCTTTTAACCTTAAACAATAATAATATTTTAATTTATTATTAGTTGCATATCCGTTAAAAATAGTTAAAATTTCAACCGAAAACGGTTTCGTAAAATTTCGATTATATAGCTAATAAGTCTTTTAAAAACCCTAAATTGCTTACTGTCTGGTAGATCTCAATTCATATGTGGTAATATTCACTCTAAACAAAATTTATAAATAAATTAAAGTATATGTCTAAAGTTAGTTTAACTAAGATTTCTGAAATTTTAGGAATGTCGAAATCTACCGTTTCCAAAGCCTTAAATAATTATGCAGATGTTAGTCCTGGTACTAGAAAAAAGGTACAAGATTTAGCAAATGAGTTAAATTATAAGCCTAATATTTTTGCTCAAAACTTACGAAGTCAAGAATCTAAAATAATAGGACTTTTAATGCCTGAAATAGTACATTATTTTTTTTCTACGATTATTAGCGGTGTTGCAGAAACAGCAGAAAAGTATGGATATTCTGTAATTGTTGCACAGACTAAAGACGATTATAAGAATGAAATAAAGCAGTTAGAACTTTTATTAGACAAAAATGTAGATGGTATTCTATTATCACTTGCAGATGATACAATTCATTTCAATCATGTTAAAGATGTTATTAATCAGGGTGTTCCTTTTGTGTTGTTTGACAGAACATCTAAGCTTATAGATTGTAATAAAGTGGTAATAGACGATGTAAAGGCAGCGCAAATGGCTACGCAACACTTAATAGATATTGGTTGTAAGAAAATTGCAATTATTAGAAACCAGTTAAAATCTCAAGGAACCATAGACAGACATAAAGGCTTTAAAAAAGCACTTTTAGAAAACGGGATGGTCTATGATAAATCGATAGACTTTGAAGGGCGAGACTTTTCTTTTAGCGCAGGAAAAATAGCTGGGAATAAAATTTGTGAGAGTCATAAAGATGTAGACGGTATTTTTGCTCTTACAGATTTAATGGCAATTGGCGCTTTGGAGGCTTTAAAAGAACATAATGTAGCCGTTCCGAATCAAGTTTCTGTAATTGGATTTAGTAATTGGTTTTTAACACAGATTACTACGCCCCACTTATCTACAGTAGATCAGCCAGGTTTTGAAATTGGAAAAGCAGCTTTTAATTTATTGTATCAAGAAATTCAAAATAAAAAAAACAACGTTAAAGAGGCTTCTAAAACAATTGTAATTCCAACCACTGTTATTTCTAGAGACTCTACTAAATAAAGCTTTTTTTTTATTATAGTTCTCTTATCCAAATATTCCGATAACTTACACCACTTTTGTCTCCGTGATCTTGTAGTTTTATGGGTGCTTTTCCGTGCACATTATTTTTGGGCCAACCTATATATTCTGTAGTTCCTATGATAGTAAAATGATCTTGAATTAAAACACCATTGTGTAATACGGTAATAGTGGCTTTTTTTGAAACATTTCCTTTTGCGTCAAAGTTTGGTGCATGATAAATAATATCGTAAGAATTCCAATTACCAGTTTCTGAAGATGCCTTTACTAAAGGGATGGCTTGCTTATAAACAGACCCTACTTGCCCGTTTACATAAGTATCATTATTATTGTTATCTAAAATCTGTACTTCGTATCTGTTTTGTAAAAAAACACCGCTATTGCTTCTATTTTGGCCGTTTGCTTTAATTTCTTTAGATGAGCGCCATTCTAAATGTAATTGCACAGAACCAAAGTTTTTTTTGGTTTGTATATCACCTGTTTTGTCTTTAACACTCATGCTTTTATCACTATTTAAAATCCAGTTTACAGCGGTAGAATCTGCGGACGAAGTCCATTCATTAAAGTTATTTCCATTAAAAAGTACAATGGCATCCGAAGGAATTTTGTTGGCACCGTCCACTGAAACAATAGGTGGTTTTGGTTCCCAAATTTCTGTTGCTGCTGGTTTTGTAGGTTCCTCTTGTATTTCTTCTACAAGTATTAATTTATTTTGTTTTGTATTTTTTTGACAAGCAAATAAACATATGCATAGGCAAAAAAGGAGTAGTGTGTTTTTCATGTTTTCAAGGTATTAGAATGACAAACATTCGTAACTTTAAATTAACCATTTTTACTTCAACTTAGATTCCTAAAATTCTCCTCAATTCCTCTTTATTTGTATTGGTACCCCCTGCAAAGTCATCAAATCTTTTTGTAGTAGTTTCTATGATATGGCTATTTATAAAAGCCACACCTTCTTTTGCACCTTGTTCCGGACTTTTAACAACACATTCCCATTCTAAAACAGCCCAAACATCACAACCATATTCTGTTAATTTAGAAAAGACAGTTTTAAAATCTACTTGGCCATCTCCAGGAGACCTGTAACGACCTGCTCTATTTTTCCAATCGTTATAACCTCCAAACATTCCTTTTTTTCCTGTAGGATGAAATTCGGCATCCTTCACATGAAATGCCTTTATAAATTGATGATAATGCTCTATGTATTTTATATAATCTAATTGCTGCAGCACAAAGTGCGAAGGATCATATAAAATATTTACACGTTTATGATTGCCAGTAGCTTCTAAAAAACGTTCAAAAGTATCACCATCGTGAATATCTTCTACGGGGTGAACCTCGTAACAAACATCTACACCATTTTCATCAAAAGTATTTAAAATAGGCACCCATCTGTCTGCTAATTCTCTAAAGCCCGTTTCCACCAATCCTTTAGGTTGCTGCGGCCACGGATGCATTACTGGCCAAAGTAAAGAACCCGAAAATGTAGCGTGTGTATTTAAACCCAATCTTCTACTAACAATGCTCGCTTTTTGCATTTGATCTACCGCCCAAGCAGTTCTTTGTTTTGGTTTTCCTTTTAATTCTTTCGGTACAAAAACATCAAACATAATATCATGTGCTGGGTGCACCGCTACTAATTGTCCTTGTATATGTGTGGAGAGTTCTGTGATTTCTAGTCCGTAAGCATTTATTTTTCCCTTAAACTCATCACAATACGTTTGGCTGGTAGCAGCAATATCTAAATCGATGATACTTTTGTCTAAAGTAGGAATTTGTATGCCTTTATAACCCAAATTGCTCGCCCATTTGCACAAACCCTCTAAGGTATTAAAAGGTGCAACGTCATCCATAAATTGCGCTAGAAATATAGCAGGTCCTTTTATTGTTTTCATTATCGAGATTGTTAGTTTATTGGATATTTAGATTGTGCGGAATTAATAATTTAAATTTGATTAATTTTCATCAATAGTAACCCAAACATTTCCTCTTTTATGAGATGCTACGGCTTTTTCTATAAAATTCATTCCTCGAATTCCATCTACAATCGTTGGAAATTCACCAGCATTATACGGTTCTTTGTTGATTGCTTTTGCAATACCTTTATAAATATTACCCATAGAATCAAAAATTCCTTCTGGGTGTCCAGGTGGTAGTTTTGTACCATCAAGAGACAGTTTACTATTGTACGCATGCCCTGGTTTTAAAACTTGTAGTGGTTTTCCATCTTCCATTAAATACAAGTAATTCGGATTTTCTTGTTCCCATTTTAAACCTGCTTTTTCACCATAGACTTTTACAACAAAACTATTTTCTTCACCAGTGGCTATCTGACTTGCACAAATAACACCTTTAACATTGTTAGAAGCTCTTAATAATATAGTACCATCTACATCCATTGGATTGTCACTATATACATGGTTTAAGTCTGCTAAAATACTTTCAATCTTAACACCAGAAATATATTCTAACATATTAAAAGAATGGGTACCAATATCGCCAATACAACAGCTAATTCCAGATTTTTTTGGATTTAAGCGCCATGTAGCCGCACGTTGTTCTTTGTTATGAATTATTGGATTGATCCAACCTTGATAATATTGTGCATCTACTTTTTGAACCTTTCCTATTTCTCCATTTAAAATCATTTCTCGCATTTGACGCACCATGGGATAGCCTGTATACGTGTACGTTACGGCGAAAACTGTTTTTGCTTTTTGTAGAGCTGCACGTAATATTTTAGCTTCTTTGTAGGTAGTCGTCATGGGTTTTTCACAAATTACATGAAAACCATTTTCCAACAAGTTATTTGCCATTTGAAAGTGCAAAAAATTAGGAGTTAAGACAGAAACTACTTGTATGCGTTTTTCTTTTGGAAGTTTTGTTTCTTCAGCAATAAACGTGTCAAAATCTTTGTAGACTCTGTTTTCATTCAATCCTAATTTATTAGCAAAACTAATGTTGTCTTCCCATTTCGGATTAAAAACACCACCCACAATTTCATACTTATCAAACATAGAGGACGCCACTCTGTGCAGAATACCTACTAAAGAATCTCCACCACCACCAATAATACCTAATCTTATTTTTACACTCATTTTATTTTTTTCAGATCTAATTAACCCCTTTTTACTTTAGACTCTTTTATTTTTTAAAATATAGACACGAATTTCACGAAGAAACATGAATTTTTTATCACTTACATTTTTCGAATTAATTTTTTAGACTATAAAAAAAGTAGGCTAATTGCATTTTTAATTAGTGTAAATTCGTGCAATTGGTGTCTTATTCTTTGTATTCAACTTTTTCATCTTTAAATAATAAAGCAAAAATAACGAATACTCCTGCAGCAAACAAGGCAGGGAATAACCAAACGTTTTGCCAACTGTGTGAAGCATCTGCTAATATATTTGTATCTACAATTTTACCTGCTACCCAGAAACCAACTAACATACCAATACCGTAGGTAGCCAAAGTAATTAATCCTTGTGCGGCACTTTTCACTTTATCACCTGCTTTAGAATCGGTATAAATTTGCCCCGATACAAAAAAGAAATCATAACAAATACCATGCAATGCAATTCCTGTGATTAACATAAAAGCAAGCTCTCCAGAATTCCCGTAAGCAAACAATACATACCTAAGTACCCATGCTAACATACCAACTAATATGGTTTTTTTGAATCCAAATTTCTTAAAAAAGAAAGGTAATAACAACATAAAAACAACTTCAGAAACCTGTCCTATAGTCATTTTACCAGTCGGGTTTTCAACACCTATTTCAGATAAAAAAGGATTTGCATTTTGATAATAAAAAGCTAATGGAATACATATTAAAACAGAAGAAATAAAGAAGACTAAAAAGTTTCGGTCTTTTAATAGTTTTAAAGCATCTAATCCTAAAATACTAGAAATAGTAACCGTGTCTTCTTTGCTAATACTTGGTGGCGTTTTAGGTAAGAAAAAACTAAAAACACCTAAAATAATAGATACAATAGCCGTCATTAAAAAAGTATTTTGCAACATTCCTGCTGCTGCATTTTCTTTAGAGTCCCAATGAAAATAGTAGCTAATTAATAAGCCCGCTAATATCCACCCAATAGTACCCCACACACGTATAAATGAAAATTCTTTTGCAGGATCTTTCATTTGCTTAAAAGCTACCGAGTTTACCAAGGCCAATGTTGGCATATAAGCAATCATATAGCCTAAAACATATGGGTAAAAAGTAGTAAAGTCATTTGCCTGAAACATCATGTACATTAAAATGGCACCTATAATATGTAAAACACCTAATATTTTTTCTGCATTAAAAAATCGATCTGCAATAAGACCTATAATAAAAGGAGCAATAATTGCACCCCAAGACTGCGTAGAATAAGCCATTCCTGTTTCTGCGCCGGTTGCACTTAAGTTATTTCCCATAAAAGTACCTAAGGTTACAAACCATGCACCCCAAATAAAGAATTCGAGAAACATCATAAAGGACAATTGAAATTGAATTGATTTTTTCATTAAGTTGTTTTGGTTTTTTGTGTAGTTATTTAAAAAACATGAAATCGTTTATCTGCTAAATTTCTTAATGATGAAAACTATTTTACATCTTTTGCTACTTTTAAAAGTAAATCTCTGGTTGCTTTTGTTCCTGCAGTTTCGTCTAAGCGACTTCCTTCATATTCTACACCAATAAAACCGGTATACCCTGCATCTTTTACAATTTGTAACATTCTTTTATAATCTATGGTTGTTTCATTTCCGTTTGTATCAAAATCATAAGACTTTGCACTTACTGCTTTTGCCGCAGCCATCATTAAAGAGGTTCCTTTATATTTATCTGGATACAATTCTGCACATTCACCCCATTTTTTTGCTGCATCTTTTCTTTTTGTACACCAATTTCCAAAATCTGGTAGCGTACCACAATTGGTCATATTCACGTCTGTAATTGCTTGCATTAACTTCTCTGCGTCACTAGACAACCAACCATGATTTTCACACAACACATTTATATTTTTTGTAGCTGCGTAGGTAGCTAGTTTTTGAAGGCCGTCTACAACAGATATTTTCCATATTTCTGGGTCATTTGTACCAAAGGTGTTTACGCGAATAGCGTGCGCACCTAATTTTGCAGCAGCATCGACCCATTTTTTATGATTCTCTACAGCCGCATCTCTAATGGTTTCATCTGGGTCTGCTAAATCACCTTCATTATCAACCATAATTAAAACATTTTGCATTCCGTTTTGTGCACTCAACGTTTTCAAAGAATCAATAACAACATCAAAACCTAGGGTTTCTATTTGTTTTGCATAAATATGGTTTACATACTCTAAGCCTTGAAAACCCATTGCTTTTGACATTTCAGCAAATTTAAAAGGACTTACGCCATCTTCGTTAAATGTTTTATGTAAAGACCATTGTGCTAAAGACAATTTAAAAAAAGGTGCAGTGCTTACTGTTTTTTCCTGCTGTACTTTCATTTTATTTTCGCCATTCTTGCAAGAAGTAGCAACAAAAAGGAGTGTGATTAGATAAAGAGATAAATTTTTAAAAGAAGCAGTATTCATTATTTATTTGTTTAAATTTTATTAAATATATATATATTTCATTCATATTTTATCATATCTTAAAATAATAACAAAGATTGCATATCGAAACCGGTTTCGTAAATGATTTGCACCTTTTTGTGATTCATCTTTAATGTTATTAAATTTCTTTGCCTACTTTAATCCTCTGAAAACAGAATTAGTTTAAAAATAAATACGAATGGATACTATAAATAACGACTTAAATTCTTACGATGCTATTGTAGTTGGTACCGGAATTTCTGGAGGCTGGGCAGCCAAAGAGCTTTGTGAAAACGGCTTAAAAACCTTAGTTTTAGAAAGAGGACCAATGGTAAAGCATGTAGAAGATTACCCTACAGCGCATTTAGATCCTTGGGATATGCCTAATGGTGGAAAAGCAACCCAAGAAATTATTGATAGAAAACCAAAACAACATAGAACAGGATATACTACGCATGTGGCTCGTGAACACTTTTTTGTAGACGATGTAAAGCATCCTTATAATGAGAATAAACGTTTCGATTGGATTAGAGGATACCACGTTGGTGGTAGATCTTTAATGTGGGGAAGACAAAGTTACCGTTTAAGTGATATTGATTTTGGTGCCAATAAAAAAGATGGTATTGGTGTAGATTGGCCAATTCGGTATAAAGATATTGAAAAGTGGTACGATAAAGTGGAAGAATATATTGGCGTAAGTGGAGAGAATTTAGGTTTGAAACAATTACCAGATCAGAAATTATTAAAGCCAATGAATCTAAATTGTGTAGAAGAAGTTTTAAAAGAAAAGCTAGCTACAAATTTTGATGACGGACGTTTATTAACTATTGGTAGAACTGCACATATTACAGAAGGTACCAAACCAGGAGAAGGTAGAAGTACTTGTCAATATAGAAACAGATGTATGCGAGGTTGCCCTTATGGAGCTTATTTTAGCAGTAATTCTTCTACATTACCAGCAGCAGATGCTACAGGAAATATGACTTTAAGACCTAATTCTATTGTACATGAAGTAATTTATGATGACGTTACTAAAAAAGCAACGGGTGTAAGGTTGATAGATGCAGAGACAAAAGAGTCATTGGTATATAATGCTAAAGTTGTTTTTCTATGTGCATCTTCTATGGCGTCTACTTCTATTTTATTACAATCCAAATCAGCACGTTTTCCAAACGGATTAGGAAATGATAGTGGAGAATTAGGGCACAATATTATGGATCATCATTTTCATGTTGGAGCAAGTGCAAAAGCAACTGGTTTTGATGACAAATATGTAAAAGGAAGAAGACCAAATGGAGTTTATATTCCTAGGTTTAGAAATTTAGGAGGTAATACAGAGGCAGAAACTTTTAAAAGAGGGTATGGTTACCAAGGCGGTGCAAGCAGAAGTAGTGCTTCAGAATTGGTTGCCGAACTCAAATACGGTCCAGAATTAAAAGAAGCAATCTTAAAACCTGGAGAATGGAACGTAAATTTATTGGCTTTTGGTGAAACATTGCCAGATCATAAAAACAAGTTGTTTTTAGATTACGATAAAAAAGACGAATGGGGTTTACCAACCGTTACTTTTGATGCTGCGTTTGGTGAAAATGAAATGGCAATGCGTAAAGACATGCAAGAACAAGCTGTTAGAATGCTAACTGAAGCTGGCTTTGAAGAAGTAAATGGGTACGATAATAAAGATGGAGCAGCGATGGGGTTAGGAATCCATGAAATGGGAACTGCAAGAATGGGAAGAGATCCTAAAACATCTGTGTTAAACGGAAACAATCAAGTGCATGCTTGTGATAATGTATATGTTACAGATGGTGCTTTTATGACGTCTTCTGGTTGTCAAAATCCGTCTTTAACCTATATGGCTTTTACAGCAAGAGCAGCGGCACATGCTGCAGCAACACTTAAAAATAATAACGCTTAAATTAGTAACGATATGAAACGTAGAGATGCATTAAAAAATTTAGGTCTTGCTGCTGGTTTTGCAATTACAGCACCCAGTATTTTTAGCTTATTACAAAGTTGTACAAGCGTACCCACTTGGATGCCAACTTATTTTTCTGAGGACGAAAAAGAAGTAGTGGTTAATTTAGTGGATATTATTTTACCAAAAACAGAAGGAATACCTTCGGCAACAGAAGTAAATGTGCCTCAATTTATAGACAGATATATTACGGAGGTTTTAAATGCAGAAGACCAAGAAGTGATAAGAGTTAGTTTTACAGAGATTATTGCAATTTTAAAACCAACTGCAGAAATAGACATTAGAGATGTTACCACTGCACAGTATACTGCGTTGTTAGATGCACATTTGTTGGTAAAAGGGGATATTGACACAGACAGATTGGCAAATCCGGAGGCACTACAGCCTACGAAAAATGAGTTCTTAAATCATTTGAAATACCTAACAATCATGGCTTTTGTAAGTTCAGAAGAAATTGGTGAAAACGTTTTAATGTACGATCCAGTTCCTACGGCTTATTACTGTGGAGATTTGCAAGAAATTTCAGGAGGCAAATCTTCATCTTTATAAGTATGAAACAGCTAGGTAGCTTACTTGTCATACTAGTGCTTTTTATAAATTGTGATTTCACAAAGAAAGAAAATCTAAAAAGCACTATTATTGAAGCTTCTTGGCAACAATTATTTAATGGCAAAGATCTAGATGATTGGATTGTTAAGATTAATGGCTATGAATTACATGACAATTTTAAGAATACCTTTCGCGTAGAAAACGGCATTCTTAAAGTTTCTTATGACGGTTATGAGAGTTTTGGAAATAGATTTGGACTGTTAACCTACAAAACTCCTTTTTCAAATTACAAGTTTAGATTACAATATCGGTTTACAGGAACCCAAACAAAAGGTGGCGAAGCTTGGGCCACTAAAAATAGTGGAGTTATGATTCATTCACAAGCACCAGAAAGCATGTTGCTAGATCAGGCCTTTCCATTGTCTCTAGAGGTACAGTTATTAGGCGGGATTTTACCAAACACTCCAAGACCAACAGGTAATTTATGCACACCAGCAACCCATGTCTCTGTAAATAATATTTTAGTTACAGATCATTGCATCAATGCAAATTCAGAAACTTATTATGGCGAAGAATGGATTGCTTTAGAAATAATAGTAACTAAAGAAAAGATTACTCATAAGATAAATGGCAACAGTGTAATTACATATACAAACCCAAGTATTGGTGGCCAGTTTTTAGAGGGCACCTCTAAAGAAATACAATTAAAAGATGGGCAACCTTTAACTAGTGGTTATATTTCTTTGCAAAGTGAAAGTCATCCAATAGAATTTAAAAATATAGAAATTTTAGAACTTTAAAAAATGACAATGCATTAAAAAACCCTTCTTAGAAATTTCTAAGAAGGGTTTTTTAATAGCTACTTTTCTATAAATTTTATTCTACAATTAACTTTCCTTTCATCATTCCATAATGTCCAGGAAAACTACAGATGTAATCATATGTTCCGGCAGCTGGTGCAGTAAACGCTATGGTAGTTGTTTCTCCACCACCAAGCATTTTAGTATATGCAATAACAGCTGTTGTTCCTTCAGGAATGTAATCATTATCTCTAGCAGCAGCAGCTTTAGATGCAAATGCAGAAGTTTTAACACCTTGCTTTAAAAAGACAACATTATGGCCCATTACTCTTTTGTTTAGTTTACCAGTATGAGTAAGTGTCAGTTTTATTTTCTGAGCTGCTTTTACAGTAATCTTTTTAAGATTAAACTTCATTCGGTCAGAAGTAATCATGTTAACGTTTACAACGCCATCTGCATCTACCACCACCATTTCTTTTTTTGCCACAACCTTAGACTTTTTTACCGTGGTAGTTTTTATTTTTGAAGTAACTTTTTCTTCTTTGCTTTTGCCACAGCTTACTAATAAAGTAATACAGACAATTGCTGTTAAAATATATTTCATTTTTTTAATTTTTTGTGTTTCACTAAAGTACTATTTTCTCTTGTTATAGCAAAAGAAAAATGAATGAAACCTATCTAAAAGAAAAGGGTGTTATTTGTTTATTTTTGAGGATGTTTTCTTGTTCGAATTGCAGAGTTTGCTCTTTGAGTCTCTTTAAATTAATTTGGTTATTTTTTTACTCATGGGTTTTGTCATTGAGTAAAAAACATCAATAAACATTCCACTTTCGTCAATTAAATATTTTTGAAAATTCCATTTTACAGAAGAATTCTTTTTTCCATTTTTAGCTTTTTTGGTTAACCACTGGTACAATTTGTGTTGTTCTTTTCCTTTTACTTTAATTTTAGCGGTTAACGGAAAATTTACTCCAAAATTCAAGCGACAAAAAGTTTCAATTTCAATTGCTGCGCCTGGTTCTTGCCCCCCAAACTGATTGCAAGGCAAACCAATAACAACTAAATTATCTTTGTAAGTAGTATATAATTCTTGCAAGCCATCATATTGTTTTGTGAATCCGCATTCAGACGCTACGTTTACAAACAGTATTTTTTTTCCTTTGTATTTTTTTAGGTCGATAATCTCGCCATCTATGCCCTCAATCTTAATATCGTAGATAGATTCTTTTACTACTGTTTTACTTTGAGCAGCTGTATTTATATAATTAATTAAAAGGAGGAAGTATATTATTTTTTTCATAACATGTTTTTTTTACTTTTTAGTCGCATTGTAAAGATAAGGATATTGTGAATATCAAAAAAAAGGAATACTCAAAAAAAACTTGTATTTGTTCTAAATAAAAAACTTCAACTTTAAAAAAAGCTAAAGGTTTAAGTGGGTCTTCCGCTTCCATTCTCGAACTCTTTCTATCAAAACCTAACATATATTTAAGCTTTAAAGGAACTGCTATATTTTGCGGTATAGCTTATTATAAGGGCTTATCCCTTATTAAACCTGATCACAGTAATACTTTACTACTACCTCAAGGATATGAAACTATAATAGTATTAAATAGTATAGCAAATACATCAGGAATTAAACACGGAGGTAGACAGAAAGGAGCACCTAAAAACATCAATAGTTGATTTCCATTGTTTAACAAATTAGAATCAAAATGGCGAATTATACAGGACAGAAATTTGGAGGATGAACCAAAGGAACGCCAAACAGAACCACAAAAGAAATAAGACAAAACTTTTAACTACAGATTGAAAACACTCTTATAAAGTTAGAAAGTGATTTAAAGCAGTTAAAACCTAAAGACAGCATAAAATTAATTTTAGAGTTATCTAAATTTGTACTTCCAATTTTACGAGCAACGGAATTAAGCACACTTATTGATGTTAAACTTTAACCAATAATGATTAATTTAGGTAGTGGAATAAAACCAAAAGAATCTAATTAACGATAGTTTGGTACTATTTAACGATAGTTCGCCACTATCTGTGGGCATTTTTAAAAGTCAAGTTTTAATTCTACTATATTTGAGTGATTATTTGATTAATTAAGGTTTTCATTAAGTTAGCAATTGGCCACTTCTTAACGAGGTGGTTTTTTTTTAATTGATTACTTAGATTATGACACTATACGAGTTTAATGTATTGGATTTGAATAACAAAATGGAGTCTGTTTATCAGTTAGGTGTTTACTTAGACAACTATATTACTGAAACTGAAAAGTTTAATCTTTATGCGATTGATCTGTTCTTTGTGGAGGTTGCTTATAATTCAATAGACAATAAAATTACTGATATAAACAGTTTTAAAAGTGGGCATTTATTAGATAGATACTCTGATATTGAAAATCTCAATCTTTAGTTTATTGATAAAATCAAAACGATACGCGCAGGCGCGCGAGGGTTTCTGTAATACTTCGGGGTTATCTGTTCGCGCACGACTGAAACAACCAATACTTTTTTTAAATAGAAATTACAAATGTTTTCGCAACGGTAAAAAGGTTAATTAATTATTAGAACTAAACACCGCAAACATAGTTTTAACTATAAACCCACTTTAAACATAATCAAAGGTGGGTTTTGGTTTCTGTTACCTTGTTTTACCAATTATCATTAGTTGATTCTTTCTTCATATAAACTTCAAATTGCTCAACTAATACATTTGCTTTAGTAAAAAATGATTCTTTGGTAAAGCCAACTTCAGTGCCATCTATTAATTTTTTAGAATACATTACGGATGGTGCGTTTATTTCAATTCTTGAAAGACTATCTTTTACTCTAATTGTTATAACCGAATAAAAACTTGGTTCGTCGTTAAATTTATCGCTGCGGTAAATAAACCCTGTTTTCATAAGGTACTTTCCGTTGACAATACCTGCTTCTTTATCTTTAAACTGAATTACACTTTTTGCATCATTGAAACTTTGAACCATCCACTCATTTGCTTTAATAAAATTAGAGTTTTGATTAGTTTTAGTTTCTACATTTTTAGTTACTGGCTCGGGAGAAGGTATTGAAAACTTCGTCATACTTCCGCAAGAAATTAAAAATGAGGTAACAAGAAAGGGTAGACACCATTTAATTATTTTAATTTTTTTCATAATTATTTTATTTTTTTCTAAAATAGTAATAAAAAACTGCCTTCAATTAGAAGTTTTAATTCTTTTAGTTATTTTCGGAAACCCGCATTTAAACTGCGGTAAATTGTATTTAAAAAATTCTTTAAATACTTTTATTCTCTATACGTTTGTTTCAAACAAAAAATATAAAGATTACTATACATTTTAGGATTTATCGCGATGATGGGTTGCAGTGAAGATGAAGGAATATTTTACCCCTCTGAATCACCAGATATGTGTTATTATATTACAGGTTTAAAATCTTATACTCCAGATTGTGAAGGAGTAGTTTTAAGTCTTGTATATTCTGAAGGTTTTGAAAATGAAGATTACGACCCTGTATTCATTTTATGCGTAAGTAAAGAAACGGCAGAAGATAATGCGTTTTCTTTAGGTCAAAAAATATGCGATGTAAGTCAATACAAATAAACACTTTAAAACACCATTATAAACCCTGTTATTAATTTGACAGGGTTTTTAGTTATTTAGTTTTCGGAAACCATAAAAGGCAATCGTATGAATCAGACGCCATAAAAGCATAGTCAAGAGTAAAATTAAAACAATACGCGCAGGCGCGCGAGGGTTTCTGTAATACTTCGGTACTATCTGTTCGCGCGTATGTTTTTTAAATAAAAGAGAATCAAACAAAAAGGACACTATAAAAAGAGAATGCTTTTATTAATCATTAGAACTTAATACTTCATTCCTATCTGTTCGCGCGTATTCTTTAAATATAAGAGGAATTTTCGGAAACCATAAAAAGCAAATCGAACGAATCGAACGAATCGTACACCATAAAAGAGAACTAGACAAACTAGACACTATAAAAGAGAATCATTAATGATTTTAATTAATTAATCTTTTTTAATTATTTTGAATAGTTTATTGGTATCTGATCGCGCGCAGAAAATAACAGTAATTAGGCAATTGTAGGAAGTATGTCGGAAATATAAGACGTAAAAAAACCATAACACTCTATTAATAAAGTTGTTATGGTTTTTAATTGTACTCAAGGCGGGAATCGAACCCGCACTTCCGAAAAAACTGGATTTTGAATCCAGCGCGTCTACCAATTCCGCCACTTGAGCAAGTTTTATCAGCAGTGCAAATGTATTAAATTATTTTATTTTAAAGTCACTAAATTAATTCCAAACTAAATAAATTAATTCTACTTTTGTTTCCTCACAACAACTCACTAAAAAACACGCACTAAATGCCTAAAAATCAACCAGCCCCAAAAATTTTTGCCTGTAGGCAAAGTTTAATTTTGGCAGAGAAAATTGCAAAAGAATACAACACTACTTTAGGAAAAGTAAAGACTACTTATTTTAGTGATGGCGAATTTCAACCCGCTTTCCAAGAATCTGTAAGAGGTAAACGTGTTTTTATTATAGGTTCTACATTTCCTAATGCAGATAATTTAATGGAAATGCTTTTAATGTTAGATGCTGCAAAAAGAGCTTCTGCTAGACATATTACAGCAGTAATGCCTTATTTTGGTTGGGCGAGACAAGATAGAAAAGATCAACCTAGAGTTGCTATTGGTGCAAAATTAGTAGCCAATCTATTACAGTCTGCCGGTGCAACAAGAATTATTACAATGGATTTACATGCAGATCAAATTCAAGGTTTTTTCGAAAAGCCAGTGGACCATTTATATGCATCTACTATTTTTATGCCATATGTTAAGAGTCTAAATTTAGATAATCTAACAATCGCATCTCCAGACATGGGAGGTTCTAAAAGAGCATATGCTTATTCTAAGCATTTACATTGCGATGTAGTAATTTGTTACAAGCAACGTAAAAAGGCCAATGTAATTTCTCATATGGAACTTATTGGAGACGTAAAAGGGAAGAATGTTATTTTAGTAGATGATATGATAGATACAGGCGGAACTTTGGCACATGCTGCAAATTTAATGATGGAAAGAGGCGCCATAAGTGTTCGTGCAATTTGTACGCATCCAATATTATCTGGAGAAGCATACGATAAAATAGAAAAATCTGGTTTAACAGAATTGATAGTTTCAGATACTATTCCTTTAAAGAAGGAGACTTCTAAAATAAAAGTAGTATCTTGCGCGCCATTATTTGCTGATGTTATGCACAATGTGCAAGACAATACTTCAATTAGTGGACAATTTTTAATGTAAAATAAATTAATAAAAAAAGTAATGAAATCAATTACAATTAAAGGATCAAAAAGAGAAAGCGTAGGTAAAGTAGCAACTAAAGCCTTACGTAATGCTGGTATGGTTCCTTGCGTTATATACGGAGGAGATAAAGCTATGCATTTTTCAGCAGAAGAATTAGCATTTAAAAAGTTGGTATACACTCCAAACGTTTATACTGCAACAATTAGTGTTGATGGACAAAAAATACCTGCTATTTTAAAAGATATCCAGTTTCACCCGGTATCTGATAAAATCATACACGCAGATTTTTATCAGTTATTTGATGATAAAGAAATTACAATGAAAATACCAGTACAATTAACTGGTACTTCTCCTGGAGTATTAAATGGTGGTTCTTTACGTTTTACAAACCGTAAATTAAGAGTAAAAGCATTGCCTGCTAACTTACCAGATTTTGTAACTGCTGATATTTCAGCGTTAAAAATTGGAAGTAAATTAGTAGTAGCTTCATTAGCTAATGAAGGTTATACTTTTATGCACCCAGACAATACTGTTGTTGTGCAAGTTAGAACTTCTAGAAACGCAACTGATGATGCGGAAGACGAAGAAGCAGAAGCTGCAGAAGCTGCTGCACCAGCTGCAGAATAATTTAGCAACTTATAGAAAACAAGAAAGCGTTACAATATTTGTAGCGCTTTTTTTATGCTTATTTTTCTCATAACAATGCTATTTTTTTTCTTAGTATTTTTGATGAATGAATATAGTGACTTTTTTAAAAAACACCTTTAGTCTTAATACAGAAACGAAAGAAGCGTTAATGAAGAAATTTTTAATTGTAGGTTTGGGTAATATTGGCGCAGAGTATGCCAATACTCGCCATAATATTGGTTTTAAAATTGTTGAGGAAGTTGCTGAAGTGCACAAAACTAGTTTTGAAACAGAAAAGTTAGGAGATGTAGCTACTTTTAGATTAAAGGGAAGAACTTTTATTCTTTTAAAGCCAAGTACCTATATGAATTTGAGTGGGAAAGCAGTAAAATATTGGATGGATAAAGAAAATATATCTGTAGAAAATATTTTAATAGTTACGGATGATGTGCATATCGATTTTGGTACCATTCGTATAAAAGCAAAAGGTTCTGCTGGAGGTCATAACGGATTGAAAGATATTCAAGAGAAACTAAATACGCAACAATATCCTCGTTTTAGATTTGGAGTGGGAGCAAACTACTCTAAAGGAAGGCAGGCAGATTTTGTGCTCGGTCAGTGGAGTAAAGAAGAAACTAGCCAATTAATAGAGCGCTTACCAACATCTTCGAATATAATTACATCTTTTGGTACAGCTGGGTTGTCAAATACCATGAACGAATTTAACGGGAAGTAAAAGGCTTTGTATCTATTTAAATTTTAAGAAACAAAAAAGCTGTCTATTTAAAATGGACAGCTTTTTTATTTGTAGTAGTTGTATCTCTTATCTTACAAAGCTGATACTTCTATTAATTTCATTTGTAATCGCACCAGATGATTCCTCTACTTCCTGATTTAAACTAAGGGTAGTTTCATTAAATAAAAGAATAGTATACGTACCTTCTAAGAAATCTCCTATAGAAGAAAAAAAAGTAATTTTTGCATTTTCTGAGTTTAAGGTAAACGTACCAGAGTTTGTGTAATTTTTAATTTCTTGAGTTGTAACTACATCTCCTGTTGCGGGCGTTACCTCAGTTTCAATTACGAATTGCCCAGAGGCGCTAAAGGTACCGTCTGAATTTAATACAAAAGAAAATTGAAAAACATCTCCATTACTTGTTGAGGTAGCCACTGTAAACGGTATAGAAACTCCAGATACATCTGTTGAAGAGGTTACTTTTGTTTCGATATTAAGTTCACTAATATTATAGGTCCCTATAATATTTTCATTTGATAAGATAAATGGTGTTGTATCTGCATTATCGTCACTACAACTAGTGATTAATAATATAAAGGATAAAAAAAAGATAAATTTAAGTATTTTCATAAGTCTATTTTTTATTAAAATTAGTTTTCATTAGCAAACCACTCTGCAAAACTAGATTCTGTTTCTTGTAATTTTATGGCATGTAACTTTATGTTTTTTGGCAATCTGCTTTTAATTTTTTGTGCAAAATCTATCACCATCATTTCACTGGTGGGCTGGTAATCTACCAATAAAACATGATGGTCTCTTGCCATTAATTCCTTTGCTAACTCTACATGAGGTGTGTTTTTGTTAAAAACAGTGGCATGGTCAAAAATATCTACGATTTCTTCATTTACAATTTTTTTCAGATCGCTAAAATCAATTACCATTCCGAACTTTACGTTTGTACTGTCTGTAATTGGTTTTCCAGAAACCGTAACGGAAAGCTTATAAGAATGTCCATGAACATTTTTACATTTCCCATCATAACCGTATAAAGCGTGTCCTGTTTCAAAATTGAACTTTTTTGTAATTCTAATTGTGCTCATTTCTTTTGTGTTGATATTTCTCTGTGAAGCCTTTAATTTTCGATTTAATTTTTTATGATAGCCTTGTATTGCTATTTCGTGAAAATTTTAGCGTCTTTTATTTCTGTATTTATTGTAAAAGTACACAACAACCAGCATAATTGCTAGTCCTAAAAATAAATAATCTCCCATTTTGTTTCTATTTTATTAATTTTTAATTAAAAAGGCATCTAAAACATCCGCAATTTTTCTATTATCAGATAATTGTGGTATCTTATTTTGTCCTCCAAATTTACCAATAGATTTCATATATTCATGAAAACCACCTTTTTTCACTCTTCTAATAATTAATGGGCGTAAAATTTTTCCTTTAATTAAATCGAAGTAATAAATATTTTGTACTTGCATAGATGCGTCTATTTTAGTGGCAAGCTCATCTAAATTTTCAGGTTCATTTTCAAATTCGATAAACCATTCATGATAAGGCAAACCATTTGTTGCGTTTACTTGGGGCGCAACGGTAAATTCACTAACATTTATGGCGGTTTCTTTAATAGCGTCATTTAATGCTTTCTCTACTTCTTTGCCAATTACATGTTCACCAAATGCAGAAATAAAGTGTTTAATTCTACCAGTAACTTTAATTCTATACGGTTTAGTATTTGTAAACTCTACAGTATCGCCAATATTATACCCCCAAAGACCTGCAGTTGTGTTTAAAATAATAACATAGTTTACGCCAATCTTTACATCTTTAAGAGAGATTCTTCTAGGGTCTTCATTATAAAATTCTGAAGCAGGAATAAACTCATAAAAAATACCAGAATCTAATTGTAAGAGCATTCCTTTTTCAGTTTGTGAATCTTGATATGCAATAAAGCCTTCTGAGGCAGGGTATAATTCTATGTAATCTACTTTTTTACCTATAAGACTTTCGAATTTATTTTTATAAGGTTCAAAATTTACGCCACCATAAATAAAGAAATTAAAATTTGGAAAGATTTCTGAAATTGATTTACCTGTTTTTTCAATTAGTTTTTCAAAATACATTTGCACCCAAGAAGGAATGCCGCTAATTACCGACATATCTTCGTTTACAGTTTCCTCTACGACTGCATTTACCTTTGTGTCCCAATCTTCAATACAATTTGTCTCCCAAGAAGGCAAACGGTTTTTGAGTAAATAATTTGGAACATAATGCGCCGCAATGCCGCTTAATCGTCCCAGTTTAACGCCATTTGTATCTTCTAAAACCGGACTGCCTTGTAAGAAAATCATTTTTCCATTTACAAAACTTGCATCATTTTTTTCTACAATATAGAATAACATAGCATTTTTTGCCGCGGTAATATGCGTTGGCATAGAATCTTTGGTAATTGGTATGTATTTTGCGCCAGAAGTTGTACCAGAGGTTTTTGCAAAGTAAAGCGGTTTGCCCGTCCATAGAACATCAGATTCTCCTGCTACTATTCTGTCTACATACTTCCTTAATCCTTCGTAATCAGTTACCTTAACCTGTTTTTTAAACTCTTCATACGTAGTAATATTAGCAAAATCATGATCTTTACCAAAAGCTGTTTTACTTCCTTTGGAGATTAAATTTTTAAAAACTTTTTCTTGCGTTTTATGAGGTTTATTCGCCCATTTATAGACTTTTTTAGTCGCAATTTTAGCAAATGGAATTGCAAAGAAAGATTTGATACTCATTATTTAAAATCTATAAAATTTGTTGGGTTTATGGCATAGCCACCTTTCCATAGTTCGAAATGTAAATGTGGTCCTGTAGTAAGTTCTCCAGTTGATCCTACACTAGCAATTACTTCTCCAGATTTTACAAAATCTCCTTGTTGTTTTAGTAAATTTCCGTTGTGTTTATATACAGAAATAAAATCTTTACTATGTTTTAAGATAATTACATAACCAGTGTCTGCGCTCCAATCAGAAAAAATAACAGTACCATCTGCCGTAGCTTTAATTGGGTTGCCTTTTTTAGAAGCAATATCTATTGCAAAATGTTTAGAATTTGCATCAAATTCTTGCGATATATTACCTTTTAAAGGTGCAAAAAATACTATTTTTACACTGCTTTTAGCATTGTTTAAAAGTGAAAAACGAGTTGCCCTATCTACTTTCTCTCTAAATAAAGAATCTTCTTTTGTTGCGTTTAGTTTACTTTCATCTATTACAGATTGCCTAGCTTTCACTTGCAGAGAATCTATTTCTTCAGAAGATATTTTTCCTGTTAAAACAGGCTGTAGTGCAATGGTGTAATTTTCTAGAATTGTTAATTTTTGTTTTAAAGCTTCTGCATCAAATGTAAGCTGCACAGCATCTGCTTTTAATTGAGAAGATTCATAACCAGGAATATACTCTTTGATTGGCGTAAAGGCTATAAACATAATGGTTAAAATAACTAGTAATACCGAAAAAAATCCACCTAAAACAAATACATTTAAACGAGATAGTTTTAAAGAAAATCGTTCTTCAAACGTATTTTCATTTAAAACAACTAACCGGTATTTATCAGTTAGTTTTTGTTTGAATTTACTTTTTTTTGTATTCTTTTTAGCCAAAATAATTGTTTGTGGATTACAAATATACAACGAAAAATTCCTGAAACTATTTTCTGTAAAAATTCATTTCGTCTATATAACTCCAGACTTCTTTAGTTAGCATAGGTTTTACGTTCTTACCATCTTTAATTCCGTTTCTTATCATGGTAGACGATACTTGCACAATGGGTGCTGTTATCTTATGAATCTGAGGATGCTCGTCAAATTGTGTTGCTATTTTTCCTTCAGAAATTCTCGGATACACATAGATTTTATGATGTTCTAAAATAGTCTCAAAATTCTTCCATTTGTGAAAACTTTTCAAATTGTCTTCTCCCATAATTAAACAAAATTGTTTGTCTTTATATAGGTCAGAAATGTGTGCTAATGTATGCGCAGTATAGTTTGGTTGTGGTAGTTTAAATTCAATATTTGATGGTTTTATCTTTGTGTATTCTTCGGTTGCTTTATACACTAACTCTAAACGATGATGGTTATCTAATAGAGAACTTTTCTTTTTGAAGGGGTTGTGGGGTGTAACAACAATCCAGATTTCATCTAAATCTGAGTTTTCTACCATGTGATTGGCAATAATTAAATGACCTACATGAATAGGGTTGAAAGTGCCAAAATATAAACCGATTTTCATTTGAATGTTTTTAGCTATTTGTTTAAACCTAAATACGTACTCATTAAATCTTCTGCTTCTTTTAAAGCAACGTCTAAATCATAATTTTTAATAATTTTATCAAACTGGGGTGCAGTTGCTAATTCTACAGAAGCTTTTGCAATACGCATATTTATTTTTTCTTCACTTTCTGTTTTACGCTTCTTTAGACGTATTTTTAATTCGTCTACACTTGGTGGTTTTACAAATACAGAGAGTGTTTCATTTGGGAACTTCTTCTTAATTCTTAAACCTCCTACCACGTCAATATCAAAAATAACATGTTTTTTTAATGCCCAAATACGCGCTATTTCGCTTTTTAAAGTACCATAAAAATTATCTCTATAAACTTCTTCCCATTCTAAAAACGCATCACTTTTAATTTTATTTTTAAAATCTGAAAGATCTATAAAATAATAGTCTTCTCCGTTTTTTTCAAAACCTCTTGGATCTCTTGATGTAGCAGAAATGGAAAATTCTAAGTTAAATTTCTCTTGTTTTAATAAATGACGAACAATAGTAGTTTTACCAGAACCAGAGGGTGCTGAAAACACAAATAATTTTCCTTTAAAATCTGACATACAATTTATTATTTGTCATGCTGAACTAGTTTCAGCATTTTATAATTAAAAACTGAAATAAATTCAGTTTACTTTAGTTACTCTAAAGTACGTTTAAAATTTGCTCTTTAATTTGTTCCAGCTCGTTTTTCATTTGAATAACAGCTTTTTGCATTGGCGCATAATTTGCTTTAGACCCCGTTGTATTTATTTCACGGCCCATTTCTTGAACAATAAACCCTAGTTTTTTACCATTAGAATCCTCTGAGGCTAACGTTTGTAGGAAATAATCTAAATGATTTGCCAAACGAACTTTTTCTTCATTAATATCTAATTTCTCTAAATAATAGATCAGCTCTTGTTCAAAACGATTTTCATCGGTATCTACCTTTAAATCATCAATAGCCTTTTTTAAACGCGTTTTTACATTTTCTACCCTGTCACTATCTAAAGCTTTTACTTCATCTAGATAGGTGTTTATATTTGCTATCCTTTCTCTGAAGTCTACTTCTAAAGAAGCGGCTTCATCAATTCTATATTGTACAATTTCTGTAATTGCAATGTCTATATTTTTATTGATAAGAGTCCACTCGTTTTCATCTAATTCTTCTCGCTCTGTAGCCAAGGCATCAGGCATTCTTATCGCCATTTTTAATAGCTCAATATCTTCTACAGAATCAATATTAAGGGTATTTCTTAATTGTGCTACATATTGTTTCACAACACTTTTATTTACTTTGGTAGAGGTTTCGTCTGAAGTCATTTCTACATAAATAGAAAAATCTATTTTTCCACGTACTAAAGCGCTTGCTAATTTTTTACGAACAGCCAATTCCTTTTCTTTGTAATAAGAAGGAATTCTAACATTTAAATCTAAATTTTTACTGTTTAAAGATTTAATTTCTATAGTTACTTTTTTGGTAGGCAATTGTAAAACTGCTTTTCCATAACCCGTCATAGATTGAATCATAAAATCGTCATTTTTAATAAGTTGTAAAGATAGTTTTATTTGGTAGATTTTTCTACTTGTTTGGTTACTAAATAAACACCAAGAAAGATTAATAAGGTAGCGCAAAGCTTTACGAAATTTAAAGAATCGCTACCCACAATTAATGCATAAATGGTAGCGATTACAGGCTGTAAATAAATAAAAACACTTACCGTAGTTGGTTTTAATTTTGACAAACCATATAAATTAAAAAGATAGGTAATGCAGGTAGTAAAGAGCAATACAAAACTAATATTCCAATAGATATTTGTAGGAATTTCTTCCCAAATAACAGCCGTTAACTCAGTATAACCAAAAGGTATTACAAAAATTAAACCGAATAAATACAACCATTTTATAAATACAATGGGATTGTATTTTTTAACTAAATCTTTAGCCAATACCAAATACAAACCATAAGAGGCAGCATTTAAAAACACTAAAAAATTTCCGAATGCACTGTTTGTGGAGTTTCCGGTAGAAGAATTACCCAATGTAATTAAAAAAAGGGCACCTACTAAACCAATAAATACACCTAAAATACGTTGTTTTCCAATTGGTTTTCTGATTAAAATGCTAGAAAAAATTAAGACCATTATTGGCGAAGTTACCATCATTACAGAGGCACTAATAGGGCTTGTTAAACTTAATCCTTTGAAAAAGGCAAGCATGTTTAATGTAATTCCAAAAAAGGATGCAATCAAGATTTTTTTGTAATCAGATTTTTCTATGCTTTGTTGCTTTGTAAATAAACCTACAGTCCAAAAAATTAAAGTTGCACTAGAAACGCGCAGCAATATAAAGCCATAAGGTTTTATATAATTAGGCATTACGTCTTTAGCAATTGTGTACGTTATTCCGTAAATTAATGTAGCTATTGAAACTGCAATTAATGCAAATGTTCTTTGATTCATTAGATAATGTACCTCTTAAAATTAACGCACAAAGTTGAGAATAAATTTCAAATGTTTTTAATAAATTTGTTTACTTATCTTCACAAAATGCAAATACACCACATTTCAGAAAATAATTCTATTTTAAATAAATTTATAGCGGAAATTAGAGACGTTACCATTCAAAAAGATTCTTTACGTTTTAGAAGAAACATTGAGAGAATTGGTGAGGTTTTAGGATACGAATTAAGTAAAAACTTAAGCTATACTTCTAAAGATGTTGTAACACCTTTAGGAATAAAAAAGATAAACAAAACTACTAATAACATTGTATTATGTTCAGTTTTAAGAGCTGGGTTGCCTTTACATCAAGGCTTATTAAATTATTTTGATGATGCAGAAAACGCCTTTATTTCTGCTTACAGACACCACCCTAATAATGATGCAACATTCGAAATTGTTGTAGAATATTTTGCAGCACCCAAAATAGAGCATAAAACATTATTACTGGCAGACCCAATGCTCGCTACCGGACAAAGTTTGGTTGCCGTCTATGAAGCAATAATAAAGAATGGTGCGCCAAAAGAATTGCATATTGTTGCCGTAATTGCTTCTAGGGAAGGTATCGATTTCATCAAAGCACATTTTCCAGAAAACACCCATTTATGGATTGCTGCAATAGACAACGATTTAAACGAAAAAGGATATATTATTCCTGGCCTTGGCGATGCTGGAGATTTGTCTTTTGGAACGAAGCTATAGCATAAAAGGTAAAATAATTGCACTAGCTAAAAGCAATACAAATAGTATGTTTTTTATGAAGTTGCTACCTATACTTTCGAAGCCATTTGCAATAATAATTGCTGCCGGAAATAATAAAAACAATAATTCTGTATTGTTTTTATTCGGAACTAATAAAGCAAAAGTCAAAGCAACTAGCAAGTTTATTATCAAGAGAATCCAGCTTTTTCTAAATGAATTTTTTACGGAAAATGCTTTTGGAGATTTTAAAAATATAGCCATTACAGAAAGTGCAAGAATAAATGCTATAATCCAATAATAGGTGTTTTCTGGTTTGAAAATAAAACTAGAAAAGGTGTCAAAATAAAAAAGATTAATAAAAACATATAATTTATCAAACCAAAAGCAGTAGGTGAAATAAATAATTAATGGTATTAAAAATCCAACTAAAGGCGCAATTAAAGTATTGCTTACTGATTTTTGGTGTAAGAAAATTCCAGCATAGATTAAGATACTAAAAACAACAGTAAAAGGCTCGATAATAAAAAGAATACTTAACCAAAAACCACTGTCAAAGAGTTTTTGTAAGGTGTTCTTTTTAGATTTTAAACTATATATTTTCCTTATAAATATCAGGTATAATAATAATATAATCAGTGTTTTAGCACTGTGTGTAATTGCTGTGAAATAACTAAGTAAAATAGTAAAAGTAAAGAATGCGTAAAAATTATCTAACGTTAAATTGTTCTTAGTAACTACAAAGTTGTAAAAGAAGAAAATTACTAAATTTAACCCCAAAAAACAGGTGCTTTTAAATAGTAAAGAGAGTTCAAAATCTGTATTACTAAAAAGGGAAAAAGAGTTACTAATAAATACGCCAATAAATAGACTTAAAAGAATTATGAAATTGATTGGCTTAGATTTCCCTAAAAAATTGGCTAGCATTGTTTCTTTTGTTATTTTTGCAACGTAAAGATAATTAAGTTATGATAGCAGGCAATATTTTTAGATGGATTGGTAGTTTATTTACAGATCTTTTATTCCTTCCTTTTAATTGGTTGCGCACAAGCGTGGCTACTCAAGATTTTGGATGGTGGATTTCTAACGCAGTAAACTGGTTTTTTTTAATCGTTTTATTATTTCTATTTAGATATTGGATGAACGAATCGCGTCGTTTTGTAAAAGAAGGAACAGAAGATAGATCTTAATTTTTAGAAATTGGGAAGCAAAAACAAACTAAAACGTTTCAAAGAAAATGAAGCGTTTAAAAATGTCATTCAGCCAACAAGGGAAGAAGTAGTAACTAACTTTACTCACAAAGGTAAGTGGCACTCTTTTTTTGAAAACAACAATCCTATTGTTGTAGAGTTAGGTTGCGGTAAAGGTGAGTACACCATTGCATTAGCAAGAAAAAACCCAAACAAAAACTATATAGGTATTGATATTAAAGGTGCACGTTTTTGGCGCGGAGCAAAAACGGCAGTTGAAGAAAACTTACCAAATGTTGCTTTTGTAAGAACGCAGATAGAATTAGTAGATTTTATTTTCGCAGAAAATGAAGTTTCTGAAATTTGGATAACTTTTCCAGATCCACAAATAAAATACCAACGCACAAAGCACAGAATGACGAATACTTCTTTTCTGAAAAAATACCACCATATTTTAAACGAAGAAGGAATTATGAATCTAAAAACCGATAGTGAATTTATGCACGGTTATACTTTAGGTTTATTGCATGGTGCAGGTCACGAAGTTTTATATGCAAACCATACGGTTTACAAAAATGAAGGTGCGCCAAAAGAAGTAACAGAAACACAGACTTTTTACGAAAACCAGTATTTAGAAGTTAACAAACCTATTACGTATATTCAATTTCGATTGAAGTTCTAGTTTCTGCAAAAATTAGTATCTTCATCCTGTGAAAAAATCCGACAACTTTTATGATAAAGTTTATAAAACAGCTAGATTAGTTCCTTTTGGCAGAGTAACTAGTTATGGTGCAATAGCGGCTTATTTAGGAGCGGCGCGCTCTGCTAGAATGGTTGGCTGGGCAATGAATAATTCACATAATCAAACAGAAGAGGTTCCTGCACACAGAGTTGTAAATAGAAAAGGATTACTTACAGGAAAGCATCATTTTAATGGCACAAATTTAATGCAACAATTACTAGAAAATGAAGGTATTGTTGTTGTAGAAAATCAAATTCAAGATTTTGAGAAAGTCTTTTGGAACCCTATGGATTTGTAATCTTTATACTTGAGAGATTGGTAAAAATAGCGCCTATAATAGACCTCTATTAAATCATAAATAATCGCAATCTACAAGCTTTATTTTTTAAAGAGTAAGCCGTACCTTTGCAATTAAGATTAAATAAAAATAAGACGTGAGTTTTAAAAAAGAAGACATATACAAAGCATTAGATACTATTACTGCTCCTGGCGAAGGGAAAAGTTTGGTGGAAAATAAAAATATAACAAATATCGTTGTTTTTGGTAACGAGGTAGAAGTAGATGTTATCATTAGTAACCCTACTTTGCAAGCAAAAAAGAAAACTGAAGCTGAGATTACGAAAGTAATTAAAGCCAATGTTTCAGATGCTATTCAGGTGAAAATTAATTTAAAAGTAGAAAAGCCTGCAGTTAAAGAAAACCCAAATAAAATTCGTGGTAAAGAAATTCCAAATATAAAAAATATCATTGCAATTGCCTCTGGTAAAGGGGGTGTTGGTAAATCCACTATTACAGCAAATACTGCAATTTCTTTAGCGAAAATGGGTTTTAATGTAGGTGTTTTAGATGCAGACGTTTACGGTCCATCACAACATATTATGTTTGATGTTGAGAAAGCAAAACCACTTTCTGTAAATATAGAAGGTCGTTCTAAAATGAAACCTGTAGAGAGTTATGGTGTGAAATTATTATCTTTAGGGTTTTTCACAGATCCAGGTCAAGCAGTAATTTGGCGAGGGCCAATGGCTTCAAAGGCTTTAAATCAATTAATTTTTGATGCAGACTGGGGAGAATTAGATTTTTTATTAATTGATTTACCTCCAGGAACAGGAGATGTGCACTTATCTATTGTGCAAGCACTGCCTATTAGTGGCGCAGTGATAGTAAGTACACCTCAAAATATTGCCTTGGCAGATGCTAAAAAAGGAGTTGCTATGTTTCAACAAGAAAACATTAACGTTCCTGTTCTAGGTATCATAGAAAACATGGCGTATTTTACACCAGAGGAGTTACCGGATAATAAATATTATATTTTTGGGAAAGACGGCGCAAAGAATCTAGCAGAAGATATAAAAACAAAGTTTTTAGGTGAAATTCCCTTAGTGCAGAGTATTCGAGAGTCTGGAGATGTTGGACGCCCTGTAGCAATGCAAAATGGTACTGTTTTAGAAAAATCTTTTAATGAGATTACAAAAGAGATGGTAGCAGAGTTATTAAAAAGAAACCAAAATTTACCTCCAACAGAAATTGTTAGAATTACAACAATGAGTGGTTGTAGTTCTGTAAAAAAATAAATTATGACAGCACAAGAAACCTTAGACAATGTAGAAAAAGCGTTAGAAGAAATTCGCCCGTTTTTAATGAGTGATGGTGGGAATATTAAGCTTTTATCAATAGAAGATGAAATTGTAAAAGTACAATTAGAAGGCGCGTGTATTGGTTGTTCTGTAAATCAAATGACGTTAAAAAACGGTGTGGAAGCAACTATTAAAAAGTATGCACCACAAATAGTAGAGGTAATAAATGTAGCTTAAAATCTGATTTTAAAATTAGATTTTTTTTTAAAATGATAAAATACGTCATTGCGAGGAACGAAGTAATCTCATGAAAGAAAGAGCCTACTTCGTTCCTCGTACTAACGAAAAATAAAGAAAATGATTACAACAGATATCTTAATTATTGGTGCAGGGCCTACAGGTTTGTTTACCGTTTTTGAAGCAGGATTATTAAAATTACGTTGTCATTTAATAGATGCATTGCCACAAGCTGGTGGTCAATGTTCAGAAATTTATCCTAAAAAACCTATTTATGATATTCCTGCATATCCAGAGATTTTAGCAGGAGACTTAACAGATAAGTTGCTAGAGCAAATTAAACAATTTGAACCTGGTTTTACTTTAGGAGAACGTGCAGAAACGATAGAAAAACAAGAAGATGAAACCTTTGTTGTTACTACAAATAAAGGTACAAAACATCATGCAAAAGTTGTTGCTATCGCTGGTGGGTTGGGTTCTTTCGAACCAAGAAAACCACCGATTCCTAATATTTCAGATTTTGAAGATAAAGGAGTTGAATACATTATTAGAGATCCAGAGTTTTACAGAGATAAAAAAGTGGTGATTTCTGGTGGTGGAGACTCTGCTTTAGATTGGGCAATATTCTTAACAGATGTAGCTTCCTCTGTAACTTTAATTCATAGAAGAAACGAATTTAGAGGTGCTTTAGACTCTGTAGACAAAGTACAAGAATTAAAGGATGCTGGAAAAATCATCATGATTACACCGGCGGAAGTAAAAGGCATTGTGGGTGCAGATAAAGTAACAGGTGTTTCTGTAATTCAAAACGGAGGAGAAGAATTCACGATTGAGACAGATCATTTTATTCCGCTTTTTGGATTGTCTCCAAAACTAGGACCTATTGGAGATTGGGGACTAGAAATCGAGAAAAATGCCATTAAAGTAAACAATGCTTTAGACTATCAAACTAACATACCCGGAATTTATGCTATTGGAGATGTAAACACCTATCCTGGTAAATTAAAATTAATTCTTTGCGGTTTTCATGAGGCAACATTAATGTGTCAGAGTGCTTACAAACGTATTTTTCCTAATAAAAAGTATGTTATGAAGTATACAACTGTTGGAGGTGTAGATGGTTTTGATGGCACTAGAAAAGAGGCTCCAAAAGCAGTTGTTAAAAAGATTGAATAATTTTTATAAACTTAATCTTCTTTAGACTTTTCTTACCTTTGTTATATTAACGAAATCGATTGAGATGTATTTAGATTTATTATCACACTTAAAGTTTTTAATGAAGCGCAATCCTGAATGATTAAATATATGAATTTTTAATCATTTATTTATTTAATCATTTAATAGAAAAACATGCCTTTTTATCACAAATTAGGGGAAATTCCACCCAAAAGACACACACAATTTCGTAAAAAAGACGGGAGTTTATATTACGAACAACTTTTTGGTACTATTGGTTTCGACGGAATGTCTACCAATTCATATCACGAATATAGACCAACAATGGTTAAGAAAATTGGAAAACAATATTCTGTAAAACCAATAATTGCAAAAGCCAATAACATTCAATCTTATAGGTTTCGCGGATTTCAAGTGCCGCCAGAAGACGATTATCTAGAAAGCAGAAAAATTGTTTTAACAAATTCAGATTGTAATATCATTTTATCGGCGCCAAAAAAATCTACTACAGATTATTTCTATAAAAACACAGATGCAGATGAGGTTATTTTTATTCACAAAGGAAGTGGGAAATTAAGAACACATCTTGGAAATATCGATTTTAAATATGGAGATTATCTAGTAATTCCGCGCGGCATTATTTATAAACTAGATTTTGATGACGAGAATAATAGACTTTTTATTGTAGAGTCCTATTCGCCAGTCTACACGCCAAAACGATATAGAAATTATTTCGGACAACTACTAGAGCATTCTCCTTTTTGCGAGCGAGATATCCGAAGACCTTATGAATTAGAAACAAATTATGAATTAGGAGATTTCTTAATCAAAGTAAAAAAACAAGGCGAAATAACAGAGATGACCTACGCTTCGCATCCTTTTGATGTAGTTGGCTATGACGGTTATAATTATCCGTATGCATTTTCAATTCATGATTTTGAGCCAATAACGGGCAGAATTCATCAACCGCCACCAGTGCATCAAACCTTTGAAACCAATGCGTTTGTAATTTGCAGTTTCGTGCCACGTATGTATGATTATCATCCAGATTCAATTCCTGCGCCATACAGTCATAGTAACATCGATTCAGATGAGGTTTTATATTATGTAGATGGGGATTTTATGAGTAGAAATGATATCGATCAAGGGCATATCTCCTTGCACCCATCAGGAATTCCGCATGGACCGCACCCCGGAACTGCAGAAAAAAGTATTGGAAAAACGAAAACTGAAGAATTGGCTGTGATGGTAGACACTTTTAAACCCTTGCAGGTTACAGAAGAAGCTATGAAAATTGCTGATGAGGAATATTATAAATCTTGGTTAGAGTAAAATAATTATTAAGAAGCTATTTCCTGCTTTCCACGATATCTTTTTTTGAAAAAGAAAAAGGTTAAGAATATCGACAGCTATTCGAACGGCTGCAATCAGGGCTAAACGTACTTAATAACAATATTAAAAAAATAAAAATCATCTAAAGATGGCAAAAGAAATAAAATCAGTAAACTACGGTTTAGAAAAAATATTTGAAGGTGCACAAGATTTCCTTCCATTGTTAGGAACAGATTATGTAGAGTTTTATGTAGGTAATGCAAAACAAGCAGCACATTTCTATAAAACAGCATTCGGTTTTCAATCTTATGCATATCGAGGATTAGAAACGGGTTCTAAAGATTCTGTGAGTTATGTATTAACACAAGACAAAATCAAGTTGGTACTTACAACTCCATTAAATAGTAAATCTATAATAAACGAACATATTGTAAAGCACGGCGATGGTGTAAAAGTGATAGCACTTTGGGTGGAAGACGCAAGAAAGGCATACGAGGAAACCACTTCTAGAGGTGCTAAATCCTATATGAAACCAACCGTTGAATCAGACGAATATGGAGAAGTGGTAAGAGCTGGAATTTATACATATGGAGAAACAGTGCACATGTTTGTGGAGCGTAAAAATTATAAAGGAGCCTTTTTGCCAGGTTTTCAAAAATGGGAATCTGCTTACAATCCGCCGAGTGCAGGTTTAAAATACATAGACCATATGGTTGGTAATGTAGGTTGGAATCAAATGGATGTTTGGGTAAAATGGTATGAAGATGTTATGGGGTTTGAAAACTTTTTATCTTTTGATGACAAGCAAATTCACACAGAGTATTCAGCTTTAATGAGTAAAGTAATGTCTAATGGAAATGGTAGAATCAAATTTCCAATAAACGAGCCTGCAAAAGCTGCAAAACGTTCTCAAATTGAAGAATATTTAGACTTTTATGAAGGTGCAGGGGTGCAACATATAGCAGTTGCAACAGATGATATTATAAAAACAGTTTCTCAATTAAAAGCGAATGGAGTAGAATTTTTATCTACCCCACCAGCAGCATATTATAAATCAGTTCCTGGTAGATTACAAGAGTTTAGCCACGAATTAAGGGAAGATATAGAAAAGTTAATGGCTTTAGGTATTATGATCGATGCAGATGAAGAAGGTTATTTATTACAAATTTTCACAAAACCAATAGAAGATAGACCAACGTTGTTTTTTGAAGTTATTCAAAGAATGGGTGCAAGAGGTTTTGGGGCAGGAAACTTTAAAGCACTTTTTGAATCTATTGAAAGAGAGCAAGCAAAAAGAGGAACACTGTAGTTTTTTTTTATTTCCTGAAAAAGATAGCATCTTATTTTTAATACAAAAGAGTAGGGAAAAATTATTTCACTTTCCTTTTGATATATAAAAATGAATAAACCATTAAAAGTATTTATCCGGTTATTTAAAAAATTAACAAACGGAAATCAGACACTTAAAATAATAGTGTGCTCAATTTTAATACTTTTTTCTATACTTATATATTTAACAGCTCATTATAGGAAATAGCCTGATTTTTTTAAAAAAATAGTATTGGTTATTTGTTATGAGTTCAACTTTAAATAAAAATGGAAAGAGAAGAAATACTAAAAGCAATAGAGGAAAAATATGACAAACTAGGTGTCCCTGTAGATGTAATGTTAGAGGGCCTTTTGTGGAGTACCCCAACTACCTATTGGGATTATATTCACACAGATGCACTTTTAGGTTTACAAACACCAAGAACTACACAGCCAGACGAAATGGTTTTTATCATGTACCATCAAGTGAATGAGTTGTTGTTTAAAATGATTTTATGGGAAATTGATCAAGTTGCTAAAACCACAGAAGTTTCTGCAGATAAATTTACAATGCATTTAAATAGAATTAGCAGATACTTTGATATGCTGTCTACTTCCTTTTCTGTCATGGCTGATGGCATGGAAAAAGAACAATATTTAAAATTTAGAAATACATTAACTCCTGCAAGCGGATTTCAGTCTGCACAATATCGTAAAATCGAATTCGCTTCTACAGAACTTATTAATTTAATAGATGTGCGTTATAGAGATTCTATTGATCGTAATTCCTCTTTAAAAAATGCATATAATCATTTGTATTGGCAAGCTGCAGGTAAAAATTACACAACAGGGCAAAAATCGACGTTATTAAATCTTTTTGAGAAAAAATATATGGGAGATTTTATAGATTTCATGGAAGATTACAATACTATTAATTTGTCATTAAAATTTAAACAATTACCCAAAGATGTCCAGTTAAATCCCGAACTCATAAAGGCTATGCGTCATTATGATTATACCGTAAACGTTAAGTGGGTGCTAGCGCATTACAATGCTGCAGGTAAATACTTAGGCGGAAAAGAGAAAGATTTAGAAGCAACTGGCGGTAGTAGTTGGCGTAAATATATGCACCCAAAGTATCAACGAAGAATCTTTTATCCTTACTTGTGGAGTCAAGAGGAGTTGAAAAACTGGGGGACATTTTAAAATAAGTAATACTCTTTAATATTTTATAGAGTTTGTTTTTAAAAACGGATATTTATAAATATTCTAAAATAATTGTTAAAAGTCATTTACAATCTATTTGTAGATGATTTTTTTCTTTTTCGGGATGGTAATTGTCAAAACTTTTTTATAAGTTTGATACTTATGAAAATATGCAAATTAATTATTTGTGGTCTTTTTTTAACTTTTACATGTTTTTCACAAGAAAAGAAAGAGACTTTTAAAGGAGGAGAATGGTTGCGTTATAAAATGAGTTACAGTGGTTTTTTTCGCGCCGGAACCGCAGTTTTAGAACTTAAAGAAACTAATTTAAACGGAGAGAAAGTTTTTTATTCAAAAGGTACAGGTTGGACCTCTGGATTGTTAAAATGGTTCTTTAAAGTAGATGATGTTTATGAAAGTTATTTTGATAAAGGACCAGTTAAACCGATTCTTTTTAAAAGAAAAATTAATGAGGGAGGATATAAAAAACATCGAATAACAAAGTTTGATTATACTTCTAATACAGCATATGTTCAAGATTTTAAAAACCAGAAAGATACGACAGTGATTTTTTCTAAAGTACAAGATATGCTTTCTTCATTTTACTATCTAAGAAAACAAGACTCAAAAACATTGAAAAAAGGAGATGAATTAGCAATAGATATGTTCATGGATTCTCAAGTGTATCCTTTTAAACTTCGATTTTTAAGAAAAGAGGTTATAAAAACGAAATTTGGAAAAGTAAAATGTTTAGTATTTAGACCACTAGTGCAGTCTGGTAGAATTTTTAAAGCAGAAGAAAGTGTAACCCTTTGGATAACGGATGATGCTAATAAGGTGCCAATTAAAATGAAAGCAGATTTAGCTGTGGGTTTTTTAAGAGCAGAATTAGAGGCATACAAAGGTCTAGCTAATAACTTTAAAAGAGCTGACTAAATGCTTAGTAAAATTAATTAAAATTTAACGAAACCGTTTAAGGAACTTCCTTGTTTAGATTTAAAATAAATCAATTTTATTTGTACTTTTGGGTGCTTAATATAATTACTCCAATTTTTTTGAAAAATATTATTTACCTATTACTCTTGTTTTGTACTTTTTCTGCTTGCAAAGGTGAGGGAGAAAACAAAGAAGCAGTTTCAAAATCGAAACTAAAACCAAAACCAGTATATAAGTATGGCTTTAAGGTAGCAGATTATAAAGTTATTTTAGATACTATAAAAAGCGGTGAAAGTTTTGGAGCTATTTTAGATAGACACCACGTAGAGTATCCGAAAATTAGTAAAATTGCAGGCTCAATAAAGGATGTTTTTGATGTAAGAAGGGTAAGAGCAGGTAAGCCCTATATGATTTTATCAAGTAAAGATTCTTTGGAAGAAGCAAAAGTTTTTATTTACAAAAATGATAAGATTAGAGCTACTGTTATAGATTTTAAAGATTCTATCTTTAAAGCATATACCTACCTTCAACCTATAAAAATAGTAGAGAAAATTGTAGAGGGCGAAATATATTCAAACCTTTCTAATGCAATGGATAGTTTGCATTTAAACCCTAATTTAACTTGGAGAATTGCAGATATTTATGCTTGGACATTAGATTTTTATAAACTACAAAAAGGAGATTCTTTTAAGCTTATTTTCGAAGAGAAATATATAAATGATACTGTTTTTGCGGGGTATGGAAATGTTAAATCAGCTGTTTTTAACCATAATAAGAGAGATTTATATGCTTTTAGGTTTCTTGCAGATTCTATTTTAAATATTCATGAGTATTATGATAATAATGCGAAAATGCTGCGCAGTCAGTTTTTAAAATCTCCAATAAAATTTCAATATAGAATTTCATCTAGATATAATTTAAAAAGAAGAATTGCTTATTATGGCAATAGAGTAAAACCTCATAAAGGCACCGATTTTGCTGCAAGAGTAGGAACCCCTATTATAGCTACGGCTAGCGGTACTGTTTCAGAATCTAAGAGAAAAGGCGGTAACGGTAATTATGTAAAAATAAAACACAACGCCACATATAGTACGCAGTATCTGCATATGAAAAGGCGTAAAGTTAAAAGAGGACAATACGTAAAGCAAGGAGATGTTATTGGCTGGGTTGGTATGACAGGAAATACTGGAGGACCTCATGTTTGTTACCGTTTCTGGAAGTATGGTAGACAGGTAGATCCTTTAAGAGAAAAACTACCTGCGGCAAAACCTATGAATAAAAGCATAAAACCAGCGTTTTTTGATTTCATAAAACCTTTGAAATCTCAAATAGATAAAAATCAATTGCAAATAAAAGAAACGATAGTAACTGTAAAATAAGTTGCTTAAAATTTAGAAAATGGCTTTAAAAAACATCAATCCTACCAAGACTCAAGCTTGGGAGAAACTAACAAATCACTTTAATGAAAATAAGAATATTAACATTAAAGACTTGTGTAAAGATAAAAATAGAACTGCAGATTTTTCTTTAGAATTAGGAGATTTATCAGTAGATTTTTCCAAAAACAGAATTACTAAAGAAACTATTGCGCTGCTAGTAGAATTGGCAAAAGAAGTAGACTTAAAGGATGCTATTGAAAAACAATATGCTGGTGCAGTAATTAACGTTACCGAAGGTAGAGAAGTTTTACATACTGCTTTAAGGAGTAATTCTGAAGAACCAATTTTAATTGATGGGAAAAATATAAAGCCACAAATACAAACTGCTTTAAGAAAAATTAGAAGTTTTAGTAATAAAGTTATTTCTGGGAAATGGAAAGGGTATTCAGGTAAATCTATAACAGATATCGTAAATATTGGTATTGGAGGATCTGATTTAGGACCAGATATGGTTGTAGAATCACTTCAATATTATAAAAATCAGTTGACCACACATTTTGTATCTAATGTAGATGGAGACCATGTTTCTGAGGTGATTAAAAAGCTAAATCCAGAAACAACTTTATTCGTAATTGTATCAAAAACATTTACAACGCAAGAGACTATTACAAATGCAGAAACTTTAAAAAACTGGTTTTTAAAGTCGGCGACTATTTTTGATATTCCAAAACATTTTGTGGCAGTTTCAACAAACTTAGAGGCGGTAGATAATTTTGGAATTGACAAAGCAAATGTTTTTCCGATGTGGAATTGGGTTGGTGGTCGCTTTTCTTTATGGTCTGCAGTTGGTCTGTCTATTAGTTTATCTGTTGGTTATGAGAATTACAGAGCTTTATTAGATGGTGCAGAAGAAATGGACTTGCACTATAGAAACACAGACTTCGAAAATAATATTCCGGTAATATTAGCTTTGTTAAGTGTTTGGTATAATAATTTTTATAAGGCAGAGACAGAGGCAGTTTTACCATATTCTCAGTATTTAAAAAAGCTTCCAGATTATTTACAACAAGCCATTATGGAAAGTAATGGAAAAGGTATAGATAGAAATGGAGATACTATAGAGTACCAAACAGGAACAATTGTATGGGGAAGTACAGGTACAAATATGCAGCATGCATTTATGCAATTAGTGCACCAAGGTACAAAGTTAATTCCTGCAGATTTTATTGGGTATAAAGAGTCATTATATGGTTTAACAGATCATCATAAGAAACTAATGGCAAATTATCATGGTCAAATAGAGGCATTGGCTTTTGGAAAATCAAAAGAAGAGGTATATTTAGAACTAAAGTTTTCGGGAGAAGAAGATAAAATTTCAAAATTATTACCATTTAAAGTTTTTGAAGGGAATAGACCAAGTAATTCTATTCTTTTTGACAAGCTTACACCGCATTCTCTCGGTAAATTGATTGCACTTTACGAACATAAAATTTATACTCAAGGAATTTTATGGAACATTTATAGCTATGACCAATTTGGTGTAGAGCTAGGAAAAGAATTAGCTAAAAAATTATTAAATACCCATTAATTATAGGATGAAATAATTAAAACTTGGAATAATTAAACAATTTTATGCAATTTGTTAATAATTTGTTAATATAAAAACTGTTTAATTATAAATTTTAACATCAATTAAGTTATATTTGGATGTCTTAATTTTTTGTTAAACCTTAACTTTAAATTAACATAAAAACTCTGTAAAAGCAAGATTTTTGCAGAAACTAATAATATAAATTCAAACTTAAACAATGAAAAATTTTAAAAACTTATTATTTGTAGCACTGTTCTTTATAACAGCTACGGTTTTAGGACAAACTAAAATTACAGGTACGGTTGTAGATGAAACCAATCAACCATTGCCAGGTGCAAGTGTTCTTGTAAAAGGAACAACAAACGGAACATCAACAGATTTCAACGGTAAATTTACTTTACAAGCAAAATCTGATTCAGGTGCTATCGTAGTTTCTTTTATAGGTTACAGCTCAAAAGAAGTTGTATTTTCTTCTTCAAAAAACAGTTTAACAGTTCAATTAGCTCCAGACGCTGGTTCTTTAGACGAAATAATTGTAATGTCTTCTTCTTTCGCTATCGATAGAAAAACACCAGTTGCAGTTTCTACTATTAAAGCTGCAGACATTGAAAGAAAATTAGGTTCTCAAGAATTTCCAGAAGTATTAAAGTCTACTCCAGGAGTGTATGCTACCAAATCTGGTGGTGGTTTCGGAGACGGTCGTATTAACTTACGTGGTTTTAATTCTGAAAATGTTGCTGTAATGATTAACGGAGTACCCGTTAATGATATGGAAAACGGAAGAGTATATTGGTCTAACTGGGCAGGTTTGTCTGATGTTACGGCTGCAATGCAGGTTCAAAGAGGTTTAGGAGCTTCTAAAGTTGCTGTACCTTCTATTGGAGGAACAATTAATATCTTATCTAAAACTTCAGATATTAAAAAAGGAGGTAATGTAATGGCTTCTACGGGAAATGATGGGTACCAAAAATATGGTTTTACTTTATCTACCGGTTTAATGGATAATGATATTGCTGCAACTGTTTCTTTTGCTAGAACTACTGGTGAAGGATATGTAGATGGAACGCAATTTAAGGGGTACAACTACTTTGTAAACTTTACAAAAAATATAAATGACAATCATAAATTATCATTTACAACTTTTGGAGCACCACAAAGACATGGTCAAAGACAAAATATGAGCACAATAGCTGCTTACAGAAATTCAGAATCAGGAAATCGTTTTAATCCAGATTGGGGTTATAAAGATGGTCAAGTAACGCATATAGAAGATAATTTTTATCACAAATCTCAAACTTCTTTAAACCATTATTGGAGTATAAATGATGTTTCTTCTTTATCAACTGCTGCATATGTGTCTTATGGCTCAGGTGGTGGTGGTGGAACTGCAGGAACTAACAGAGATTTATTTGGTGTTAGATTAGGTGGTTCAGATCAACCTGTAGATTTAGACAATATTGTTTCAATAAACAGAGCAAACGGTGCGTTAGGTTCTGAAGCAATTTTAAGAGCTTCAAGAAATGATCACGAGTGGTTTGGTGTTTTATCAACATTCAAAACAGAACTTGCAGACGGTTTAGACTTAATTGCAGGTGTAGATTGGAGATCATACACAGGAAAACATTTTAGAGAAGTTACAGATCTTTTAGGAGGTCAATATTATCTTGATAATAATAATGTAAACAATCCAAATGCAGCTTTACGTGTTGGTGATAAAATGGGATATAACAACGACGGTAAAGTTGGTTGGTTAGGTTTTTTCGCTCAATTAGAATATGGAACAGACAATTTTAATGCATTTATATCTACATCTGTTCAAAGTACTTCTTACCAAAGAGTAGAGTACTTCTTATATGATGTAAGCACAGATGCTGGAAAAGATTTAGCAACTTCTGAAAAGATAAACTTAAATGGATATAGTATCAAAGGGGGTGCAAACTTCAAATTAGATGATGTTCAAAATGTTTTTGCAAACATTGGTTATTTTGAAAGACCAGCTACATTTAATGCTGTTTTTAATGGTTACAACAATACCAAGGTAAATAGTGATGCAGAAAACGAAAAGGTTTTCAGTATGGAATTAGGGTATGGTTTGAGAGGTGAAAAATTCGCAGCCAATATTAATTTATACAGAACGCAATGGAAAGATAGAACATTTACAAGAAATGTTAGAGCTACCGAAGCAGGAGCAGAAGATTATACAGCAAATTTATTAGGTGTTGATGCATTGCATCAAGGTGTTGAGTTTGACTTTACATACAAGTACTCTGATAAATTAAACTTTACAGGGATGTTATCTTTAGGAGACTGGAAATGGGATAATGATTTAGAAGATGTTCCTGTTTTTGATGAAAATCAAACACAAGTAGACACTATTTCTCTTCCAATTGAAGGACTAAGAGTTTCAGATGCAGCGCAAACTACAGCAGCTTTAGGAATGTTGTATAAGTTTTGGGATAAGACAAGTGTTACCTTAGATTACAACTACTTTACAGACTTATATGCTAGAATAGATGTTTTAAATTACGCTAACGCGTCTACAAGACCAGATGATTCTTGGAAAGCACCTAGTTATAATACAATGGATGCTAGTTTACGTCACGGATTTAATTTAGGAGAATTTGACACTACTGTTACATTTCGTGTAAATAACTTGTTTGATACAGAATATGTAGCTGATGCAATTGATGCTTCAGACCCATTAGTGTTCTTTGGTTTTGGTAGAACATTTAGTTTAAGTGCAAAAATTAAATTTTAAAAAACTTTAAAAATGAAAAAAATATTTTATTCTTTCGCAATCCTTTCTTTGTTGTTTACTTCGTGTAATCCAATGGAAGATTATTATTCAGAAATTGACGCTACAGAAACAGTTATTTCTGGAGAAGCAACATTTACTTTAACAGACGCAGATTATGATGCTTTAGGTTTAAACTACGGTAACTTTAGTTCTTCAGACGATGCTAAAGCAGATCTTCCAGCTTTTTTAACAAACAAGTTTCCGGCTTGGGGAGCAGAATCTTTAGCAGCAGTAACATTTAAGTTATATGCTCCTAGAGCAACAGAAAGAAGCTTAGAGATATATGAGGTTACACCTGACGACTATGCAGACAATGGTCATAACTATGGTAACTTTTCTAGAGACTATCACATCACTGATTTTTTAGATATTAAATATCCAAATGCAGCAAATAGATTATTAGTTTCTTTAACTTATAAGTATTACTCAGGTAGTGTTTCAACACTAAATAACGGTTTTCTTTTTGTAAACGGAGCTTGGGAGATGGCTGCTGGAATAACTGATGATGAATATACAGCAATGGGAGAAGGGTATTCTAATTTTTCTTCTGAAGACGAAGCTATCGCAAAAGTATCTGTTTTCTTAGTAGATAAATTTAAATATTCAGGAAAAATGGCTGGTGATATAGAAGCTATAATGTATAAATTGTACACTGGTGGTTCTGTTAAAAGTTTTCTAGCTAACTTCATATATGATGGTGCTTCTTGGACTGAATATAACAACGTTATCAATGAAACAATTAAGTTTGGTCATGATGGTACTACTTGGGTACCAGATAATACAATTAAATATACCTTAACTGGTGCTGACTATACTTTAGTTGGAAACGGTAACTATGGTAACTTTGATGTAAGAGCTGGTAAAGCTGAAGAACAAGAATCTGTTCGTTTAGATAAAGTAAATACTATTTTATTAAATAACTTCCCTTCTGATGCTGAAGGTCAAAAATACATTGTTACTTACAATATTTATAACGGAGCGGCTGGTGTTTGGTCTCTTTCAGTTATTAAAGAAGGTGGTGCATACGTAAAGCAATAACTTACTTTTACATAATAAAATTTCCTAAACCACCTATTTCGATACTTCGAAATAGGTGGTTTTTTGTGCATAAAAATTAGTAACTTTGTACCAACGACCAACTAATTATTATTATGAAAAATGTTCACTCTTATTGGGCTTATTTAGTGCTTGCTATCTTAATATTTGCAGTAATAAATGCAATCCTTGGACTTAGCAAAAAAAAACAATTTACAGACAAAGATTTACGTATTGGCTTATTCGCGTTAATTGTTTCTCATATCCAATTATTAATAGGTTTAGCGTGGTATTTCATGTCTCCCTGGTTTACGGCATTAAAGCAAGATATGGGCGGAGTAATGAAAGAAAAATCTTTGAGATTATTAGCCATAGAGCACCCAGTAATGATGATTCTAGCCATTGTTTTTATAACTATTGGCTGGTCTAAGCATAAAAAGAAAACAACAGATAGCGCAAAGTTTAAAACATTTGTAATTTTTTATGGAATAGGTTTATTGTTAATGCTATCAAAAATTCCTTGGAACAACTGGTTATAATAACGATCATTCCGCAGCTCTAAGTTTTAGACACAGGAAGCTATATTATATTTATATGAAGATTTTAAGCTATATATTATCTCCAATTTTTGCATTCGTATTTTTTTTGTTGTTGATTATTTTTCACCCATTACAATGGATTGGACTAAATGTTTTTGGTTATAAAGGACATAAGCTTGTTGTAGACCTTATGAATTGGGTTTTAGTAAAATCTCTTTTAGTTTTAGCAATACGAGTTAAAGTAGAAAACGAGTACGAGTTACCTTTGAATACAACACTTGTTTTTGTATCAAACCATCAAGGAATATTTGATATTCCGCCAATTATTTCGACGTTTAAGAAACACCACCCTAAATTTGTTTCAAAAATTGAATTAGGAAAAGGCATACCAAGTATTTCTTATAACTTACGTAAAGGAGGTGCGGCTTTAATTGATAGAAAGGATGGAAAGCAAGCAATTGCCACCTTAGTTGATTTTGCAAAGAACATCAACAAAAATAAATGGTCTGCCGTGATTTTTCCAGAAGGTACAAGAAGCAGAAATGGTAATTCAAAATCATTTGCTCCAAGCGGATTAAAAATAATTACAAAGTATAATAAAGAGGGTTATGTTGTACCTTTAACTATTAATAATTCTTGGAAGGTTTTTAAGTATGGTAAATTTCCATTTGGTATCGGAACTCCAATAACGATTACAACGCACGAACCAATTAAAATTAATACTTTGCCATTTAAAGAGTTATTAGAAAAAACAGAAACAATTATTAAAGAACATATAAAACAAAAGTAATGTCTATAAAAAACATAAGAAAAGAAGTAATGCTAACGCTCGAAAAAAGTATGCAGAGCTTTATGGATACATATTTAATTCCTGCAGAAAAGATATGGCAACCAACAGACTTCTTACCGAATTCACAAAAAGATTCATTTATAACGGAAGTAGAAGAAATTAGAGAACTTTCTAAAGAGCTACATGATGATTTTTGGGTAGTTTTAGTTGGAGATACAATTACAGAAGAAGCTTTACCAACTTATGAATCTTGGTTGTTAGATTTAGATGGAATAAATCAAGATCCAGACAATGGTTGGGCAAAATGGATACGAACTTGGACTGCAGAAGAAAATAGACACGGAGACGTTTTAAATAAGTATTTATACTTATCTGGACGTGTGAATATGCGTGAAGTAGAAATTTCTACACAACATCTAATTGCAGACGGTTTTGATATTGGTACCTCAACAGATCCTTATAAAAACTTTGTGTACACTACTTTTCAAGAATTAGCAACCTATGTTTCTCATAACAACGTAGCTAAAATTGCAAAGAAAAAAGGACACAAAGCCTTGGGTAAAATGTCTAAAATTATTGCAGGAGATGAAATGCGTCATCACCAGGCATATTCGCATTTTGTAAAAGAAATTTTTAAGATAGACCCAAGTGAAATGATGTTGGCTTTTCAACACATGATGAAGCATAAAATTATAATGCCTGCATTGCATTTAAGAGAATCATTTGGAGCTAAGGGAACTGCGTTTGATGATTTTTCTGCTGTAGCACAAAGAGTTGGAGTCTATACAGGTTTTGATTATGTAGATATTTTGAAGAAATTAAATACTATGTGGGAAATTGATAAGATTACAAATCTTACACCGGAGGCAGAAAAAGCAAGAGATTATTTAATGAAGTTACCAGATAGAATGTATAGAATTACAGAACGAATTGTAATTCCAGATACAAAGTTTAACTTTAAATGGATGTTGCCAGCATAGCTTTATAAGAACTTAGTTTTTATGTGCTAAAAAATATAAAGACCCTTCATTTTCAAAATGAGGGGTCTTTTTTTAATTTTTATATAAATCCATTTCAAAAAGACAAACAGGTGCAAGTTTATAATGATCTGGTAAATTAGAAGTGTTTTTTAAATTAAATAGTCCAAGAAAGTTAAATCCTGCATTTTTATAATGGGTAATAAGATTTTTGTTATCACCCAAAGTATCTAATCTAATAAATTGGATCTCTTTTTTTAGTACATATTCTTTAGCCCAATTTATAATAGTAGCAATATAATTATTTCCTCTAAAGTTAGGATTTACAGCAATTCTATGAATATAGATAGCACTATCTGTATTACTGTCTTCCCAAATTTGTTTATCTGAAAAAGTAATTGCCCAAATACACACCACTTCATTATTTACTATAAGCTTGAATTGTCTATTTTCTGCAATTTCATTTACAACCATTTCTCGGTCAAAATCTGGCCAAACAATTACGGTTTTCTTTTCTCTCTGATAGTTTGAAGCAATTTTATAAAGTGCAAATATTTTTTCAATATCTGAAGCTGTAACGTTTTTAATAGTCATAATTCTTATTTAGAATAGTCAATTTTAAAAGAATCCATATCATTCAAAAAACCTAATTTTTTACGAAGGGTATCTTGTTTATTTTTTTCAAGTGTTGCACTTACAATTCCAACTTCATTTTTCTTTAAGCTAGAAATTTTTGCACCTAAATAATCTATAATTAAAGAGTTGCCAGAATAGACATAATCATTTGCATCTTTCCCTATTATATTTACCCCAATGACATAACTCATATTTTCTATTGCACGTGCTTTTAAAAGCGTTTTCCAAGCTTTTACCCTTGGAGCAGGCCAATTGGCCATAAAAATTAAAAGATCGTAATTTTCAATGTTTCTAGCCCAGACAGGAAAACGCAAATCGTAACAAATTAAAGGACAAATCTTCCATCCTTTATATTCGATAATTATTTTTTTAGTACCAGAGGTATATACCTTGTCCTCTTTAGCTAAAGTAAAAGAATGTCTTTTGTTGTAGGTGTCTATTGCTCCAGAAGGGTGCACAAAAATCAAACGATTATAATAGGTATCGTTATCAGAAATAACTAAACTTCCGCAAATAGCAACTTGTTTTTTTTTTGCTATTTTTTGCATCCATAAAACAGAAAAACCATCCATTTTTTCAGCAACCTTCTCTGGGTGTATTGTAAAGCCAGTAGTAAACATTTCTGGTAGTACAATTAAATCTACAGTTCGCTCTAAGTCATTTATTTTATCTTCAAAAAAAGAAATATTTTGTTGTGAGTTTTCCCAAACTAAATCTGTTTGAATTCCTACTATTTTTAAAGTGTTTTGCATTAAAATTAATTTTAAAGATATAACAACTATAAAAGTAAGTTTTTGTAATTTAGAAATCCCAATTGAATACCAAAAAATTCTATGCAATCCTTTATTTCAGAAACCTTAGATTCCATTTTAAAAACTACAAAATCATTTGAAAATGTGGTTTTTATATTGCCATCACAAAGAGCTAAAGTTTTTTTAAAACAAACATTAAAAGATAAGATCTCTGTTGGGTTTTTGCCTGAATCATTAAATATAGAGCAATTTGTGCAACAAGTATCGGGTATCGAAAAAGCAGATAGCATTCAATTACTATTTCATTTTTACACGATTTATAAAAATTTAGAAAAAGATCCTGACTCTTTTGATACTTTTTCTTCTTGGGCGTTTACAGTGTTACAAGATTTTAATGAAATAGACCAGCATTTGGTAGACACAAAAGAAATTTTTGTTTACATAAGAGATATAGAGCGTTTAAAAAAGTGGTCTGTGTCTGGTACCTTTACAGAAACCGAGTTCATGAAAGATCATTACTCTTTCTTAGAAAAACTAAACAACTTTTATCCACCTTTATATCAGTTTTTATTAGAGAAAAAAATCGGATATCAGGGTTTAATGTACAGAGAAGCTTGTAGTAATATTGAAGGTTATATTGAGGAAAATGTCCATAAGAAGTTTTTTTTTATAGGTTTTAATGCTCTAAATAAGGCGGAAGAATTTTTGTTTCAGAAAGTATTAGAAACCAATAACTCTGATATTTATTGGGATTTGGATGAAGTATTCTTCAATACCAATCATCAAGCAGGTACCTTTATTAGAAAGTATAAAAAGGAATGGAAATACTACGAAAAAAACCCATTAAAAACTTTGAGTAATTCCTTTTCTGGTCCAAAAAATATTCAAATAATTGGCGCTTCTAAAAACACAACTCAGATAAAATATGCAGGAGAAATTTTAGAAAATTTTACAGATTTTAAAAATACTGCACTCATTTTAGCAGACGAAACCTTACTGCCAATCACCTTAAATTCTTTACCAAAAAATATCAATGCTATAAACATTACCATGGGGTATCCATTAAAAGATATTCCCACCACAAGTTTACTTTTTTCTATTTTCCAATTGTTCGTTTCGCAAGAAAAATTGCAAAAAACTATTGTAAATGAATTTTACCACAAAGACGTTGTTCGCTTTTTAAAACATCAATCTGTTTACAAACTCCTATCTGATGAAAATAGTGCTTTAGTAGACAACTTTACAGAAGAAATAGGAAAAGAAAATCTGATATTCATTAGCAAAGCACAAATAGAAAGTATATTAATAGATACAATTGCATCAGTGAAAAGTGGCATTTCTGCTATTTTTAATTCATACACAACCATAAATGAGTTCTTAGATAGAATCCTAAATTTGATAGCTCTTTTGAAAGAAGATGTAACTACTTTAGAAAAGGAATATTTATTTCGTTTTTATACTGCTTTTACACAATTGAAAACCTTGCAAACAGAATATGAGTATTTTACAGATTTAAAGACCTTGTCTTTGTTCTTCAAACAATTAATAAGCTCAGAAACACTTTCTTTTCAGGGAGAGCCATTAAGAGGTTTGCAATTGATGGGTATGTTAGAAACACGTGTTTTAGATTTTGAAAATATTATATTAACCTCTACGAATGAGGGTATTTTACCAGCAAGTTCACAACAAAATTCTTTTATTCCTTTTGATGTAAAAATTGAGTTTGGTTTGCCAACATTTAAAGAAAAAGATGCTATTTTTTCATATCATTTTTTCAGATTACTACAAAGAGCAAAAAATGTTTTTATTCTCTACAACACAGAACATGATGATTTTGGAAGTGGAGAAAAAAGCAGATTTGTAACACAGTTAGAAATGATGAGAGACGATATTATTTATAAAAATATCTCTCCAAAAGTGATTCCGAGTAAAACAGCATTAAAAGAAATACCTAAAAATGAAGTCACTTTTGAGCGTTTAAAAGAGTTGGCAAAAAAAGGCATCTCTCCCTCTGCATTGACAAACTACTTATACAACCCTGTTTCGTTTTACAAACAAAAAATTTTAAAAATTAAGGAGTTTGATGATGTTGAAGAAACTGTTGCTTTTAATACTTTAGGTACTGTGGTACACGAGGCATTAGACGAGTTATATACTCCTTTTGTAGGTAGGTTTTTATCTGAAGAGAATGTTTCTAAAATGGAGAAAGAAGCAAATAATTTAGTAATAAAACATTTTAAAATTCAGTTTAAAAATGGAGATATTTCGACAGGAAAAAATCGTTTAATTTATGAAGTTGCCAATAGATTTGTATCTAATTTTTTATTGAAAGAAAAAGAATTGCTCAAAGATAAAAAGAACAAACTAAAAATTATTGCTACAGAAGAAAACTTATCTGCAGAAATAACAATTGAAGGAATTGATTTTCCTGTAAAATTACACGGTCAAGTAGACAGGGTAGATGAGTTAAATGGTGTTTTAAGAATTATAGATTATAAAACAGGTATGGTATCTAGCACTAATTTACGAGTGCCAGAATTTGAGAATTTGCGAGACGAGAAACATTTAAAAGCTATTCAAGTTCTGTTATATGCCTATTTGTTTACTAAAAGCAAAAATTATAATTTTACGCAACCTTTAGAGGCTGGGATCTATTCATTTAAAAATTTAAATAGTGGTTTTTTACCAATTGATTTTGCCTTGCCAAGAAAAAAACCAGAGACCAGTATTACCGCAGAAAAATTAGAAGAATTTATTACAGAACTTAAAATATATATCCAAGAAATTTACAATCCAGAAATAGATTTTATAGAACCAGCAGATTTAAGATATTAAATAATTATTTACCCTTTAAAACTAATAAAGGTACGTTAGAGAAAAACTCTTCTTTAAGAATAGTATTCTTTTCCCAAAGTTTTTTAAAGAACCCTCTTTTACGTCTAAAAACGCACAACATATCTGGGTTTTGTGATTTTATGTGTTCTAAAACCCCTTGAAAAGTAGTTGCGTTTTCTGAGATGGTCAACGTTTTTTCTAATGCTTTTAAATCTTTATGTAGCATTAAATCTTCTTGTGTATAACTGGGAGTTTTAACCAATAATAAATGTACCTCGGTTTTAAACTTTTCAACGATTAGTTGTAGTGGCTTTAAAGCAGTTTTACTTTTTACAATACCAGATTTAAAAGCCATTAAAATGCGAGAGATAGGAATGTATTTATAACCTTCTGGTACTGCTAAAATGGCAAGATTTGTTTTCTTTACTAGATTCCCTGCAGTTCTTCCAAGAAATAAATTTTCTTTAATAGAGTTGCTTTTTGTACCTACAATTACCAAATCTATTCCTAGCTCAGTATCTATAGCAGTAACGCTTTCAGAAACACTTCCTTTCGCAGAAATTAATTTAATTTCTACATTTTTTATATCACAGCTATTTACCATTGTTCTTAAATATAAATTAGTTTCGCGTTCTATAATTGCATCAACATTTATCATTGTTCCTGCTTTTGTATGAGAACTATAAGCTCTAAAAACAAACACTTTTGCATTAATTTCTGTGGCAAAATCAATGGCATATTGTAAAGTGTTTTGGGCGTTTTCTGTAGATCCTATTGGTACTAATATATGTTTCATGTGTGGTAATTTATAGCACTGCAAAGCTAAGTAATTTTAAGGGAATCTTTTCTTTTTACATTTTTTAGATATGTACATTTGTAAAAATAATTTTTTTGAACACAAGTATTAGTTTTAAGAATATTAACAAACTAGCAATACCAGCATTAATTGCGGGTATTGCAGAGCCTGTTTTATCAATAACAGATACTGCTATTATTGGTCATATAGATATTAATGCAACCGAAAGTTTAGCCGCAGTTGGTATTGTAGGGGCTTTTATTTCTATGTTAATTTGGGTTTTCGGACAAGTAAGAAGTGCAATTTCATCTATTATTTCTCAATATGTTGGCGCAAATAAGTTAGATGAAATTAAAGAATTACCAGCCCAGGCCATTGCAATGATTGTTGCAGGCAGTTTGTTGGTTTTGGCAGTTTCATATCCGTTTTCTAGACAAATTTTTCAGTTTTATAATGCCTCAGATCAGATTTTAGAATATTGTATTGCCTATTTTAATATTCGAATTTTTGGTTTTCCTTTTGCACTTTTCGTGTTTGCCATTTTTGGTACATTTAGAGGTTTACAAAACACTTTTTACCCAATGATAATTGCTATTATTGGTGCTTCTTTAAATATTGTGTTAGATATTATTTTGGTTTACGGTATTGAAGGTTATGTTCCTGCGATGCATGTAGAAGGAGCTGCATATGCAAGTGTAATTGCACAAATAGTTATGGCAATAATTTCACTGATTCTCTTACTAAAGAAAACACCCATTTCTTTAAGGTTAAGTTTGACTTTACATGCAGAAATTCCTAGACTTTTAAATATGATTGGGAATCTATTTATCAGAACAATTGCATTAAATGTAGCATTGTACTTGGCTACATCTTACGCAACAGGTTATGGTAAAGAATATATTGCAGCATATACTATTAGTATAAATATTTGGCTATTAGGTGCTTTTATGATAGATGGATATTCTAGTGCTGGTAATATTTTATCAGGAAAATTATTAGGCGCAAAAGAGTATAAATCTTTAATTATTTTAAGTAATAAACTTTTCAAATACGGCATTGTAATAGGAAGTATAATAGCAATTTTGGGAGCTATTTTTTACAACGCAATAGGAAGAATCTTTACCAATGAGACTCTTGTTCTAGAGCAATTTTATACTGTTTTTTGGATTGTTTTAATTACGCAACCTATAAATGCTATTACTTTTATTTTTGATGGAATGTTTAAAGGAATGGGAGAAATGAAATATTTAAGAAACCTTTTAATCTTAGCAACCGGTTTGGTTTTTGTGCCAACACTTTTAATTTTTGATTATTTAAATTATAAATTAATTGCTATTTGGATTGCCTTTGCATGCTGGATTATTGCACGAGGCTTACCTTTAGTTTTTAAATTTAGAAAGAAATTTATACCCTTAGCTGAAAATCAATAAAAAGAAGCTATTATTCTAATATGAGTAGTTTTTTTGAACCCAAAGATTCTGGGGCAAATTTTTAAGAATTAAATCTTACTTTTACTTTAAATTCAGTTTATGACAACAACAAGACAAAACGGAAGTTTACATACCAATATTCAAGATAATATTGCAACCATAGAATTTGGACATCCTGCTAGTAATTCTTTTCCAAGTGAATTATTAGGAAGATTAGCCAAAGAATTAATTACTATGGGTAATCATGCAGATGTTGCAGTAATTATTCTAAAATCTGAGGGTAAAAAAGCTTTTTGTGCGGGTGCTTCTTTTGATGAGTTGGTGGCTATTTCTAATTTAAAAGACGGCCAACAATTTTTTGCCGGTTTTGCAAACGTACTAAATGCCATGAGAACTTGTGGAAAATTAATTATTGGAAGAATTCAAGGGAAAACAGTTGGCGGTGGTGTTGGTTTAATTGCGGCTTGTGATTATGTACTTGCAACTGAAAATGCATCTATAAAATTATCTGAATTTACAATTGGAATAGGACCTTTTGTAATTGAACCAGCAGTAACAAGAAAAATTGGTGTTTCAGGAACTTCAGAATTAACTTTGGACGCAACCAATTGGAAAAATGCATATTGGGCAAAGGAAAAAGGCTTGTACGCAAAGGTATTTGAAACCATAAATGAACTAGATAAAGAAATTGAAATTCTGTCTGACAAATTAGCGTCCTATAATCCTATTGCTTTAACAGAAATGAAAAAGGCACTTTGGCAGGGAACTGAAAATTGGACTGATTTATTAGCAGAAAGAGCTGCTATTTCTGGAGAATTGGTTTTATCTGAATTCACGAAAAAAGCATTAGAAAAATTTAAGAAATAGCATTATAATATAACAAATGAAAATTGTTTCAACAAATATTGGCGAACGTAGAGTTATAGATTGGAAAGGGGAATTAGTTACTACTGGTAGTTTTAAGTTTGCTGTAGACAAACCTATTTTTTTAGATAATAATAATGTAAAAGGTGATGAGATTTCTGATAGAGAAAGTCATGGCGGCACATTACAAGCCATTTATGGATACTCTATAAAGCATTATGATTTTTTTAAGCCCGCATATCCAGATTTAGATTGGCAGTTTGGTATGTTTGGTGAGAACTTAACTATGGATGATTTAGATGAAACTACAATACATTCTGGTGATACTTTTAAAGTAGGTGAAGCTATTTTAGAAGCAACTGTGCAAAGAAACCCATGTTATAAGTTAGGCATTCGTTTTAACGACATGAAAATTGTAAAGCACTTCTGGAATACTACTTTTTGTGGGGTGTACTTTAAAGTTTTACAAACTGGAAATGTAAAAGTTGGTGATGCTTTTATTCAAATAAAATCGTGTCCAGAAAACCCAACAATTGCAGAGTTATATTCTGCTAAAAGAATTGAAAAAGGAGAATAGCACGAATTATGAAGTGCTTAAAAAGTATCGATAATAAGATTTTTTAAACAACCGCTTCTTTTTTATGTAAAAAACGAGTCAGTTTCATAGAAAGATCTAACAGAATAATTTTAGCATTTCCGTTTCTTTCAATATGATACATTGCATCATTTAATTCTTTTTCAATATCCAAAATATTTCCTCCATGCACAAAAGGTGCAAATTTAGAGAGATCAAATCCCGTTTGGGTTTCCATAAAAACTAAATCATTACTCTTATAATTTAGCAATAAAGCCTGTCTAAAAAACTGCAAACAATATTCTAAAAAACGTTTTTGTGTTTCTCTTCCAGATTTTGCAATGGTTTCAGACCATTCGATTAATTGCTGCACTACAGAAGCATTTCCTTTCGCTTTAAAAGCAGTTCTAATCCAAGTAACAAACCACTCTTCAAAAACCAAATCAGCACTATCATTATTTAATAATTGTACTGCTTTATTATAGTTTCCTTCTGCTTGCTGTGCAATTGTAGCAGCTTCACTTTCAGAACAACGTTCTCTTTCAACCAAAGCCGTTGCAATATCCTGTTCGCTTAAAACAGGAAAATGTAACGCTTGGCAACGCGATTTTATGGTATTAATAATTTGCTCTTCATTTTCTGTAATTAAAATGAAAACTGTTTTATTTGGTGGTTCTTCAATAAGTTTTAATAGTTTATTAGCAGCAGCAATATTCATTTTTTCTGCCATCCAAATAAGCATTACTTTAAAACCACCTTCGTAAGATTTTAATTGCAACCTTTTAACAACGGTCTCTGCCTCATCAACTCCAATATTTCCTTGCTTATTCTCTACACCAATATGTTGTAACCAATTAAATAAGCTTCCATAAGGTTGCTCCTTTATAAATTCTCTCCAATCTTCTAAGAATAAATTACTTACTGGATGTTTTTTTACAGCATCATTTGTAGTTACCGGAAAAGAAAAATGCAAATCTGGATGCTGTAATTTTTCACACTTTAAATTACAAGCCTCGGCACTTTCAGAGGAATTACATAATAAAAATTGAGCATACGCAATTGCCATTGGCAAGGTGCCACTACCTTCTTTACCTACAAATAATTGTGCATGTGGTATTCTTCCATTTTCAGCAGAAACCTGCAAATGGTTTTTAATGTGTTTTTGGCCTATAATTTGGTTAAAAAGCATTTACAAATATAAAATTAGTTCGCCATAAATTCATCAATTTTAGAAAGCAATCTTCGTTTTAGTTTTTAGTTAGGTTAGAGGTGTTGTTGAAACCTGTTTTTTAAGATATAATTTTTAACGCAAACGTTATCTTAATTTTTTAAGTTTCAATTCTATTAAATCTAAACAATTAGGTATTTTTGTGCAAAACAATTCATAATGAAAACACTGAAAGATTTTAATTTCGAAAATAAAAAAGCGATTATTCGTGTAGATTTTAATGTACCTCTAAATGGAAAGCTAGAAGTAACAGATGCTACAAGAATTCAAGCTGCAAAATCTACTATTATAGATATTTTAGAACAAGGAGGAAGTTGTGTTTTAATGTCTCATTTAGGACGTCCAAAAGGTTTTCAAGAAGAGTTTTCTTTAAGACATATTGTTAAATCTGTAGTAGATGTTATTGGTTGTAATGTAAAATTTGTAGAGGACTGTATTGGTAATAAAGTTGAAGAAGCAGTTGCTAATTTAGAAGCTGGAGAGATTTTATTGTTAGAGAATCTTCGTTTTTATGAAGAAGAGAAAAAGGGAGATGTTGCTTTTGCAGAAAAATTATCAAAGTTTGGTGATATTTATGTGAATGATGCTTTTGGTACTGCGCACAGAGCACATGCATCCACCACAATTATTGCACAATTTTTTGAAGAAAATAAATGTTTCGGAAACTTATTAGCAAGAGAAATAGAAAGTATAGATAAGGTTTTAAATAATTCTGAAAGACCAGTTTTAGCCATATTAGGAGGTGCAAAAGTATCCTCTAAAATTACGGTAATTGAAAATATTTTAGATAAAGTAGATCATTTAATTATTGGAGGTGGTATGAGTTTCACGTTTGTAAAAGCATTAGGTGGAAAAATTGGAAATTCTATTTGTGAAGACGATAAAATGGAATTAGCCTTAGCTATTTTAAAGCAAGCGAAACAAAAAGGAGTAGAAATTCATATTCCTGTAGATGTAATTGCTGCAGATGATTTTTCTAACGATGCAAATACTAAAATTTTAGATATAAATGAAATCCCTGATGGTTGGGAAGGCGTTGATGCTGGACCAAAATCGAGAGAAATTTTTGATACTGTTGCAAACCAATGTAAAACTATTTTGTGGAATGGTCCTTTAGGTGTTTTTGAAATGGAATCTTTTGCTGGTGGAACAATTGCATTAGGACACTCTATTGATAAGGCTACTAGAAATGGGGCATTTTCTTTAGTTGGAGGAGGAGACTCTGTTGCCGCAGTAAAACAATTTGGTTTTGCAGAAAAAGTAAGTTATGTTTCTACAGGAGGTGGAGCGATGTTAGAAATGTTAGAAGGAAAAACATTGCCGGGCATTGATGCAATATTGAAATAAAGGTTTATTTGTTTATATTTTCAAGATACAGTAAATATAACCAATGAGGCTTTGTAAATTTTATATACAATAAGCGTGTAATTTTTAAATTACACGCTTATTGTTTTAATAGAATATAAGGTTTAATTTTGTTGTTGGGTTTGCAACAGTTGCACGATTAAACAAATACACGAATACATATTCAAAAATGATATATACAAAATTACCAAATACAGACATCGAGGTTTCTAAAATATGTTTAGGCACCATGACTTGGGGAAATCAGAATACCCAAGAAGATGCTTTTGAACAAATGAATTATGCCTTAGAACAAGGTGTCAATTTTTTTGATACGGCAGAATTATATCCTGTTCCTGCAACTCCAGAAACGTATGCAGACACAGAAAGAATTATAGGAAACTGGTTCAAAAAAACAGGAAATAGGGAAAAAGTAGTTTTAGCCAGTAAAATTGCCGGTGGTGGAGATTACACAAAACATATTAGAAAAGGTAAATTCGGTAGCGCAAATATTAAAGAAGCTGTAGCCGCAAGTTTAAAACGTTTGCAAACAGATTACTTAGATTTATACCAATTACATTGGCCAGATCGTGGTGTAAATGCATTCGGAGTAAGAGAGTATCCTTTTAAGACTGCTACCAAAGAAGCCGAAAATCATTTAGAAATTTTAGAAACGTTAAATAACTTTGTAAAAGACGGAACTATTAAAGCAATCGGACTTTCAAATGAAACGCCATGGGGAACTATGAAGTATTTGGAGGCTGCCAAAGCACATAATTTAGCAAGACCTGTTACTATCCAGAACTCCTATTCTATGATACATAGAGCCTATGAATACGGTATGTCTGAAGTTTCTATGCGAGAAGATATTGGTTTGTTAGCATATTCTCCTTTAGCGCAAGGTGTTTTATCTGGTAAGTATTTAGATGGAAACAGTCCTGAAGGTTCAAGAGGAAATTTGTTTCCAAGATTTATTGCGCGTTATATGGGTGATGGTTCTTTGGAAGCTGTAAAAAGATATGAAGCCATAGCAAAGAAAAACGGAATTACATTAACAGAATTGTCTTTGGCATTTATAAATCAATTGCCTTTTGTAACCAGTAATATTATTGGCGCAACAAAAATGAGTCAGTTAAAAGAAAATATTGGAAGTATAGATATTAACTTATCCGAAGAAACTTTGAAAGAAATTGAAGCAGTTCATGCGGCAATTCCAAACCCTGCACCTTAAAAACTGATAATTTTTAGTGTTCAGTTTACAGTATAATAAAAATCCGAAGTAAATATTTTACGTCGGATTTTTTAATATTTATAATGTCAATATCTCGAACTTTCTAGAGAAGGAGGCTATTTTAAGCCATCAACTAACTTTACAGAGCTGGCTTTAAAACGCCCGTTTTCAACAACACCCTTAATTTCTGCTTTTCTAATTACTTCGCAAAAACCGGTGTGTTCGTCATGTGCGTCACCAAAAGCATCAATATCAAAACCATCTACAAAATAAGCTTTGTTATCAATACGAACTGCTAGATCGCAACCAGTTTCACTGTCTAGTTCAAACTGACACTGACCACAAGAAATTTCTGCAACTTGTTTTACTTCTTTCTTATTTGAACAAGAAAGAGTAATAATAAAGACTGATAAAAAAAGTATTTTTTTCATAATTATAAATTAGAATTATTATTTAAATATACATTAGTAACAAATTACACAACAGTACTCACTAAAAACTATTTCTTAGCCCAGCTATCTCGTAATCCAACAATTTTATTAAATACTAAATTATTAGCAGTCGAATCATCATCTACATTAAAATACCCTAAACGTTGAAACTGAAAACGTTCACCAATTTTAGCAACTTGTAAACTTGGCTCTAAGAAAGCAGTAATTACTTCTAAAGAATCAGGGTTTACAAACTCCATATAATCTTTATCTTTATGCGAATCTGGCGCTTCATCTAAAAACAATCTATCATATGCTCTTACCTCAGCTTTAACCGCATGTTTTATAGAAACCCAATGCAAAGTACCTTTTACTTTACGCATGCTTTCTTCTGTGCCACTTCCAGATTTTGTTAACGGATCATACGTGCACTGAATCTCGGTAACATTTCCGTCTGCATCCTTTGTACAACTATTTGCAGTTATAAAATAGGCGTTTTTTAATCGAACTTCTTTTCCTAGTTTTAAACGGAAAAACTTTTTATTTGCTTCTTCTCTAAAATCTTCTTTTTCGATATAAATTTCTCTCGAAAAAGGAACCTCTCTAAAGCCAGCACTTTCATCTTCTTGATTATTCTCTGCTGTTAAAAATTCTTCTTGTCCTTCAGGATAATTTGTAATTACCACTTTTACAGGATCTAAAACTGCCATTACTCTATTAGCAGATTTATTTAAATCTTCTCTAATTTTAAATTCTAACAGCGCTACATCAATCACGTTTTCACGCTTAGAAACTCCAACAGTTTCAATAAAATTTTTAATTGAAGCTGGTGTGTAACCACGTCTTCTTAAACCAGATATTGTTGGCATTCTTGGATCGTCCCAACCAGAAACAATTTCGTTTTCAACTAAAGTTAACAGTTTACGTTTACTCATAATTGTATAACTTAAATTCAAACGAGAAAACTCACGTTGCTTTGGTGGATTCGGATATTCAGAGCTGCTATAATCAACTATATTATCTCTAAACCAGTTATATAATTCTCTGTGAGGTTTAAATTCTAAAGAACATAACGAGTGCGAAATTTGCTCTATATAATCGCTCTCTCCATGGGTCCAATCGTACATTGGGTAAATACACCAATCATCTCCAGTTCTATGGTGAGATTTAAACATAACTCTGTACATTAAAGGATCGCGCAGTAACATATTTGGATTTTCCATATCTATCTTTGCACGCAACGTATGTTCTCCTTCCTTAAATTTCCCATCTTTCATTCCTTGAAATAATTCCAAGTTTTCCGCTACAGAACGAGTTCTAAAAGGACTATTGGTTCCAATAGAAGTAGGTGTTCCTTTTTGCGTTCTCATGTCTTCTGAAGATTGAGAATCTACATAGGCTTTTTCGTCTTTGATTAACAAGACTGCCCAGTCAAATAGTTGCTGAAAATAATCTGAAGAATAACATTCATTTGCCCAAGAGTACCCTAGCCAAGAAATATCTTTCTTAATAGCGTCTACATATTCTTGTTCTTCCTTTGCAGGATTTGTGTCATCAAAACGTAAATTTACAGGTGCATTGTAAGTTTCACCTAGCCCAAAACTAATTCCAATGGCTTTGGTATGCCCAATGTGTAAATATCCATTTGGTTCTGGCGGAAAACGAAAGCGTAAATTTTCTTTCGGCATTCCGTTTGTCAAATCTTCTTCAATAATATGCTCTAAAAAATTGAGCGGTTTTTTCTCTTCAGACATCATTTTAAATGAAAAATTAAGAGACAAAATTACACAAAATACTTCATTGGTATTGAGAGTTTTGTAACAAAATTGTAAATTCAACCACTAATAAACAAACATCATTTATTATGAGCGATCAAATTAGAAATTATACCTGCCCGAAATGTGATTCTAAACACTATAAATTAGGCGAAATGCGGGCAACTGGCGGAACCTTATCAAAAATTTTTGACATTCAGAATCAGAAATTTACAAGTGTAACTTGTTCGCGTTGTTCGTATACAGAGTTTTATAAAACTAAAACTAGCGGAATTAGCAATGTTTTTGACTTTTTTACAAGTTAATGAAGTTGTGCTCGCTAGTTAAAATTTCTAAAAAGTCAATTTAGTATTTATTTTTTGTCGTAATTTTGCACTATGAAGCAAGACGGAGAAAAAAAACCAGATTTAGTAGTCTTTAACGAAGAAACACAGCAGTATGACGCGGCCTTAAAACCTTATGGTACGTCTGCAAGCTCGCCTGTAATTAAACCTTTAAATACTGCAACTTGGAGAAATGACGGCGTACAACGCGTAAACAAGCAATTTAAATCTAAGTTTGACGAGGTTAGAAAAGAGTACGAAGAATTGATGCAAAAATTTCAATACAATGATTTGGTATATAATTCTAAATTTAATTTTGAGCCAAATATTGGTGAAGTATACCATTTATATAATAACAGAAAAGAAGAACCTTTTTTATCTATTATTGCGCCAGAGCAATGTAGTTTTCATCATTTAGGATCTTTTAGATTAAATACAGACAAAATGTGGGAGAAATTAGCAGCTGCTTCAACAACACCAGTAAAATAAAATGGGAATAATTAAAGTTAATAATATTAAGTTATACGCGTATCATGGTTGTTTAGATGAAGAAGCAAAAATTGGTTCGGAGTATCGAGTAGATGTATCTATAAAAGCTGATTTAAAGAAATCTGCAAAGACAGATGATTTGATAGATACGGTAGATTATGTGCACTTAAACCATATTGTAAAAGAAGAAATGGCAATACGAGCGAAGCTGTTAGAAGAGGTTGCGCAACGTATTTTAAATCGGATATTCAATGAACTTAGAAAAGTTAAAAAAGCGAAGGTTTCGGTTTCAAAAATTAACCCACCAATTGGCGGAAATGTTGAAGAAGTAGTTATAATTCTAACAAAAAAGCGATAAGATTAAAAAAGACTTGCAATACTTGTAAATTTGCTTAAATTTGCATTCTTTAAAGCGAGTAATCAATTTTTAGATAAAACCTTTTAAAAATAAAAAGGTGTCTTGGCCGAGTGGCTAGGCAATGGTTTGCAAAACCATGTACAGCGGTTCGAATCCGCTAGACACCTCAAAAAAACCTTAATTTCTTCACTGAAATTAGGGTTTTTGTATGTTTAGTGGTTAGTTACCCTAGACCTAATATTTCATAGATAGCCTATTAATAGAGCAATAAGTATTGTTGTTCGTAGGATTAATGGAACAAGTCTATACAGAAAAAAAATACTTTTAAAAAATGATTGGAAACTCCTTAGATGAAAACTAAATGTTCTAATTTGTTTATATTAAATTAGTTACACACAAATTTAAGTGTAATTTATGAAGTGTTTTTTTTAAAAAATCACATTTAGAATAGTAGTTTATTCCTTTTTTTACATAAATTTATAAAAATATAATGTCAAGTGAAAAGTATGACCCGTCCTGAAATTAACAACAAGATACTTATGAATAGAACCCTAATGCAAACTTATATCCTCTTTATATTCTCCTTTGTTTTGCTTAGTTGCGATAGCAATCAAAAAAAAAATAATTTTGAGATAAAACAAGGGGATTTACTGTTTCAAAATACAGGAACAGGCGAAATAGATAATGCGATTAAAGATGTAACGGCAACTTCATTTTCTAAAAACTATTCGCATGTTGGGATAGCAATGCAAAAAGATAAAAAATGGTTTGTAGTGGAGGCGATTCCGAAAGAAGGAATTTGCCAAACTCCTTTAATAAAATTTCTGAACAGGAATAAAAATAAATTTAACAAATCTCAAACTACAGTTGCAAGACTAGATAGTTATTACCAGCCTTATATTTCTAAAGCAATAGCATATGGAATCGAAAGAATAAATACACCTTATGATGCGGTTTTTTTATGGGATGACGCTTCTTATTATTGCTCTGAATTAGTTTATAAAATGTTTTCTTCGCAAGATTTACCTAAAGATTCTATTCCTTTTCGTACCCAACCAATGACATTTAACGATAGCACAGGAAATCCAATGCCTAGTTGGGTAACTTATTATGAAACACGCAACCAGCCAATTCCTGAAGGAGTTGAAGGAACAAATCCTAACTTGATGGCTAGTAGTCCTCGTATCAAATTTGTTCATGATTATGAGAATGAATAAGGGATACTATAAATGCAAAAAGCCGTTTAAAATTTTTTTCAAACAGCTCTTTTCTCTTTTCCTCAATCTAATATCTTTATTCTAATAACTTTTAATAGAATTGACTTTATTTAACTCCAGAACCGTATCCATAACCATATCCATAACCATAACCGTACCCGTATTTGTCAAGAAATTTATCAGGTTTAGAGTCATCAGTAATTAAATAACCCATGTTCTTTGGCTTGTATTTTTCTTTATAGTCTAATACATAATTCACTAACTTTTTGGATGAAAAATTTTTTCTGAAAACATGAACAACATAATCTGATTTTCCTAATAATTCCAAAGAATCAACCATAAAAAGAATTGGCGCACTATCAAAAATAATAAAATCATATTCTTCCTTGAGGTATGAAATCAAATCATCAAATTTTTTATTATTATAAATGCTAATTTGACTATTTGTTTTTGTTCCTCCAAAAAGAGTGTCGAGTTGATTGGTCTTCACTCTATATTCTTCAAAAAGTTCTTTGAAGTCATTTTTAGTATCATTTATAATATTTGTTAATCCTTTATAATTATTATTTTTTTGATCAAATAATTTTGACAAATCAGGATTCCCTAAATCAGTCCCTATCAGGAGAACTTTTGCACCACTAGTAGCTATAAATTTTGAGAGATTAAAGGCAGTAAATGTTTTACCCTCATTTTTAGTACATGATGTAATCATAATTGACTTTCCTTTTTCTGATTTTGGAATTTGCAAATTTAAATTATGATAAATTCTTTTCAAAAATTCATCTTGTATAGGTTTCTTTTCATTCGACACATTTTCTTTTGTAAATTTTATAACACCTAAAAAATTTATATTAATAAGCTTTTGTTTTAGATACTCTTCGTCAATATACAAACCTCTGAGAAAAAACAAACTGAAACTAAATCCGACTGGGAGAATAAATCCGAGAAGTGAAAACATTACTAATGTTCTTAATTTATTGGTTTTTGATTTTAAAATATAATCAACTTCATTTATTAATTTAATATTCGATTCTAAAGAAGATAAATTAATCAATGCTTCTTCTTTTTTTTGAGATAAGTATGAATGTAAGTTACTTACCAGTAAAAGATCTTTCTCTAAATTTATTAACCTGACTTGTCTTTTTGGAATTAAACCAACTAATGAATTGCTCTTTTGTTTGGAGCCATTATATCTATCTAATTTCATTTTTAATTTATCAATATAAATAATTAAACTATTAAGAATATTAAGTCTTAGATCAATGAGTTGTTCTTGTGATTGAATAACAAGTGGATTTTTTTCTGTGGCTTCAACAAGTAAATTATTTTTTTCCAAAATAATATTGTTAAACTGAGAAATCATTTTATTTATGTTTGCATTTTCAATACTAATGTCTGACGGTAAAAAATTGAAAGAGTTTTGTTTCTTTACTTCATTTAATAATTTAGCAGATAATTCACTCTGTAATAAATTTTTAAATATTTTTTGTTCAATTTGATCTAAATTACTCAATACTGAATTTGTTTGAGTTTCAGGCATATATAAACCATTTGAGATTTTATACTGAGAAATTATAGAATTTAATGAATCAATTTTTTTGGACAATTTGTTAATTCTAGATTCAATAAAGTTTATTGAGACTTGATACACATTTTTCTTTTCAATAATATTATTTTCCACAATACCATGCACCATGCCTTTCAAAATTATTGAGTTTAATTCTTTATTAGGACCAGAATAAGAAACCTCATATGTATTTGATTTTTTTGGCACAGAAATAACAAAATTTGATTTTAACGCAGTCACTGCTTTAATTTTCTTAAATTGTCTAATGATGAAGGTATCCTGACCTATGTCATTAAATAATTTTGTTTTGTATGTAAATAATGAATTTTCAAATTCGCTTTCATTTGTTGAAAATGAAAATGTTTTATCATTTATTTTAATAAAAACAATCTCTTTGTTAAAACTAATAATACATTTATTTTCAGTTTTGTTATTTTTGAAATTAAATTTAAACGGTAATGATTCTTTTGTTAAAAGCTTATTTGCCTTCCATTTATTTATTTTAAAACACCTATAATTAAGGCTTAATTTTTCTACTACATTATTTAATACTAATGTAGATTTAAACATCGAAACATGGTCTTCACTGTCTGCCTCATTATTGTAAAGAAATTGATAATCATTGTTATTGATAAAAGATGAAGGATCTGATTGCTCTTTACTAATTAATAATGTTGCATTCGTTTGAAAGATCTCATGTTGGTAATAATTGTAAATAACTCCAAGAACAGTGAATAATATTAAAAATGAAATAATTAGAAATCTTTGTGATAAAAGAGCAAACAATATTTCAATAACATCTACTTGATCTTCTTTATTATGTTGCCTATCTTGCTCCATTATCTAAAAAGTAATATTATTATTGAAGCTAATAAAGATAGAGTGCCCGCATTTCTTAAAAATCCAAAATCAAATGCTAAAGATGCATTGTCAGGTCTTACATAAATTTTATCGTTTTGTTTTAAGAAATAGTATTCTGAGCTTAAAAACTCGTAG